>JAABUK010005114.1_pt1 | contig 20765 bp, 20 predicted proteins | sample 5559141 | NCBI WGS metagenome assembly JAABUK01 (sample SAMN10711869, study PRJNA513367) | rock metagenome | isolation source: Antarctica rocks | place: Antarctica: Victoria Land, Pudding Butte nord | collected 2016-01-03
CCTGACGCTGAGCTATTGCTTCTACTGAGTTTCGCGTTACTATTCGCGAAACGGGGCGAGAAAAAGCGCATAAAGCGACTCTTTATATTTCTTTTCATAGAGAGTTTTTCCGAGTTTCGAGCTTCGAACTTCTAGAAAATTCACTTGGCATCACTTAAATATTTCTTTAACCTTTTACTCAGAGCGTTTCACGTAGACAATAACTCTAGTGTAGAGATCTCTCAATTTCTATCTTGAAACCTGCAATAGATCGTCTTCTATTATCGACTTATGTCAGACGAAAATGGTATAAATTTAGTCTGCAAGAGTCTAGATTACTCTTTTTGATAGAAAATGCTTGACGCAATTGCTTTATATCTCAGGTATCGAAGTAGTCACGTTATCTCGCTCAGAATAGTAACGACTGATCTCAACTTATTGTCTTGCGCATCAAGAAAAGGTAAAACAGATAGTGATTTGATAAGAAACGCTCTACTTCTCTGAAACAACGTTGTTCTTTGCGCGATCTTCGAGCGCAAAAGAGTTCAATTTCGATTTTTGCGTCAGTACGCAGTCTTCTGTGTTGTTCTAAAGTCGCTTGACGACTTGTTCTTTTCGTGTGAGTTTGCTCTTCGATTTATCAATCAAATTACTGTCTGAATTAATGATTCTTTCTTTTGCGTTGATGAACTCTCGTTTCGCCGTCGATTTTGGCCTGCGTGAGCGCGAAAAATTTTGATTTTCGATTTTTGACTTGCGACGCAGTCATCTGTGAAGCTATTGAGTCGAATGAGAGCTTGTTTTGATCGTACGATTGTGCTCTATAACTTGTCGATCGATTTGATATATCATATGCTTCGATAGATCGCTGAACAAATACCTCTCGCGTTTCAGTTTGTTGTTTGTTTTGTGCAATGCAGTAAATCGATTGATTTTTCGGTTTTCTGATCAATTTACATGCGTCGCAAATACATAGATCAAAACTTATTTAGTTCATTTAGTTGAGTAATCATACAGTGAACTTGAAAGCTTACGCAGAAAGTGTGTCATCACGAAGTATATTTGCTTTCTTGTTATCATTGATGAATCTCAAGTAGATTCAATAATTATCTGCATAATCTTCTGTTTAATCATCAACTTTGCTTTGACATGATGCATGTGAGTCACTCATTTTAGCTTAAAGTTGAGTTAAACTTTCAAAATTCTGATATCTGATTTTGACTCAATCTGATGTTCTGTCAGCTTTAAGCTCTCATTCATATTGAATCACTTAAAAGTTCTTGTAAAATGAATCAGCTCATGCTTTGTTTTTAAAAATTTGATGTCATGCGTTTTTGATCACTGTTTACATCTATCATAAATCTCATCAAGAACTTTGCAATTACACTTCATAAACTTCTTGTATGTTAGAATGTTGACATTGTTTACAAAGCTTGTGAAGTTAGTTTTCAGCTTGATGTTGTCATATGCTTTTAACAAGTTTGTATTGTAAAACAAGTATAATATCAATGACAGTGAAGAGTCTTGTAATATATTGATGTTCACGCTGCGTTTCATCATCATGTAATCATCAATTGTGATGATGATGCGTCAATCTTTCAGAAAAATTTTCACAAATTCAAAAAGCAGTCTGAAAACTCTTCTCTTTTTCATGTTGTGTAAAAGTCTGTCGTGTGTCATATTGTTGAATGCATTCTTCTCATTCAGACTCAGCAACAAGACTACTCTTCTTCTTGTGTCACTTCATACAATGTATATCTTTTCTATAATGAGTTGCAGAGTTGTATCTATTAATCTGTGCTTATGAGCTTTCATCTGAATGTTTAATATTAAGTTGCAAGCTTTCATAATGTTTTGCAGATGTTCAAATATGATGAACTTCAGTATCTTGCTCAGTGTGTTGAGTAGCACAATTGATTTATATATCTTTGCATTAAAATAGTTTTTCTTGTCTGACTTATACATCACTATTGTGATTGCATTCTTGAACTGAGTGAACTGTATTTCTTTCTGTAGACATTTTTCAAAGAGAGAGTGTATCTATTTTGATGTGTTATCAACAAGTCTGCGCATTACTTTATTCATGTATTTTGTGTGTTTCAAAGTCTTGTCAGATGTCATCTTGTAAATGACTCTTTTAATCTTGCAATGCATCAACGAAGCATCATCTTCAATCAAGAATGAATACTCAAAGTCTTTCATGTTCAGCATGAAAATCTCTGAAGATGATGAAAAGTGAGCATGAAACATCATCTTTGTCTTATTCTGTGCTGTTGTGATGATGTCAAAGCATTCTGATTTCGTCAGAGAGAAAATCGTCGTTTAAGTCAGTGTGTCTGAGACTGCATTTCTCGCTCATTTCGCAGTTTGAAACAGTTCTCTTGAGAATTGCTTAACGTTCTGCATGATCTTTCAATATTCACTGCGTTTCTGTTTTCTGATGATCTTGCTCTTCTTGTTGCATGCTCAAATGTACTTTATTCAGTTTCTGACAATTTGACAGTTTCTTTTCATTCATCATATGCTCTTAACGATCTTCATACACTTTCTCATTCACTTCGCTTTGATCATTTCATGTGATCTCGCTCAAAGAGTGAAAGTCTCAATGATCTTCTCTAGTGCATTCAGCAGCTGCTTTGTGTATTCATTAATGCATTGACATCTCACTTTCTGATTTGACAGTGATTTCAACATCTGTTTTCTCAGAGTATTAATGAACTTCTCTTTGTTCATTGTCTTTCAGTTGCAACGCGATCTTCGCGCTGACTCTTTGCAAACTCTGAGATCTATAATTGTTTATATTGATAAATGATTCAAGAAGTTTTTCATTTTCTTGTTGATTTCACATTTTATTAATCTGTTTGTGATGTCATCTGTTGTGAAGATTAAATCTATCGTTGTTTGAGATTCTTGATAGTCTCTCATAATTGTGTCTTGAAATAGCATCAATGATGCTTCAATGCTTGTGATCATTTCAATTAAATTATTCAACAATGAATGTTATCTTGAATAAAATGATTTTTCTCATGTGAAGTGATGCAGATTGAAGTCTTCTACAAGAATGCATTCTTTTGACATGTGCAACGCTTTTTCAATGTCTGAAAGATTTTCTTTTTCATAAGTGACTTCGTGATCTTTGAGTGATGAATTGTATATCTTGTGAACGTGTATGATTTTCTGTGTCGTCTGTGCATCATCTGCTAATGTTCATAGTGTAATTGTATTTACATTCTTGAAGTATCATGTTGAATGTCAGATGTTACTGTCAATCTTCTTGTTTATGTAGAAACAGATTTTATCTTCATTATTCTTCAGCATGAAGTTGATCATTGATGAACAGTACACTTTGAAATTTTCATTGAATTGTCAGAGTTCTTGAAGAATCAAAATGTCATAATTTCTTATCTTTTTCTCATGTAGTAATGCTATCATCACTTTGTTTCTGAACTTGTGAACGTTGTACTGTAGTATTCGAAGTTTTTTTTGTTGAGACATCAAAGTTTACATTTGAAGCTGCTCAATATTCTTTTGAATGTTTGTGAAGCATCTGTCTCTTCTGTAAAATCTTCAACAAAGAACAATTCTGATAACAATGTGACTGATGTTGATTTCAACTCATTTGATCTTGTCTTCTTGATTAAGTGATTCATTATAGTGTTTTCTGACGTGACTGTTGCACTGAGCAGATGAGTTTTATTCATCGAGCATCTCAACTTTCTCTTCAAGCTATTGCTCATCAGAAATTTTAAATTGATGAATGTTTCTATGAATGTCTTCAACGTTCTTTCTTTGAGCTTTTCTTGTTCTCTTATGACGTGATATAGAAGTCTGTTTCTTATAACTCTCTTTATTCTCTCTTTTTTGATCTGTTGTTTATGACATTAAGAGTCAAAGACTCTGTGTGTATCTTTACATGCTTTGCATTTTCACATATTTTGAGTCTGTTTATGAAAGCAATGTTTCAAGCAATGATTCATCATGCAGTAAACGCATCTTTGCTTGTTCTTGCATTCATATGTCTTGTGATCGTATTCTTGACACTTTAGACACTGATGTACTCTGCAGCTTAAGTCATAAAACTGCGTGATTTTTATGTTGATCTCATGATATACTTTCTCATTGATGAGCTTGTTTGTCAATTCAGCGTTGACTATGCATATCATCAGCAAGACATATCTCTTATGTTCACTCTTCTTTATGAGTCACTCGATCTTCTCAATCATAATCTTTGAATATATGTCTTTGTTGATCTTGATCAGCGTCTTTGCTTTCTTCTTTTTAATGTCTTTAAACATTTCTTTGATTCTAATCTTGTGTACTATCACTTTGAAGCTGACTTTGCGCAGACTTGCGTTCAATGACATTTCTCTGATTCAAAAGTCATTTTCTTTCAGTATCTTCTTGCTGTCTTTTGTCTTAACTTGAAATATGAGTAGATCTGATCATCTCTTCATCATTTCTATGTCTTTACGCGTTGATAGCATCTCGTCAACGTTGCTTTCTCTTGTTCATTCTACTATGTTTTTCATTGTAGTTATCATGATTCTCTTTATCTTCTCTTTCTCTTTGATGAAGATCTTCACTTCAAGTTTCTTGCAATGATTTTGCATTGATGATAACATATCAATGCTAAAAGTAAAATGACTTCTAAATGATGTTGTTGATTTCTCGCTCGCTCTTTTCGCTCAGCTGTCGACTCATTTCTTTTCTTTCGCGAACTTCTTTTCAAGTCTGCATGTTATCTTTTTCAATCTCTTCAACTGACTCTTCATTCATTGATTGATCATCGACGCATTGACGCGTTGACGCGTCAGCTTTTCTGTCATATTCATCAGTCTTTTCATCTCTTTTCAGAGCATCAGCTCGTTGTTTTTGCGCTCGTTGAGCTCATAAAGAACTCGCAGCTTGTTTAATTTCTCTTGTATATCTTTCGTCTTAATTAGATTCTTCTGCAAGATGATGATATTCACTTCTTGTTCACTCATTGACATCATGTCAACGACATTTCTCATCTGCTCTTGATAATCGAAGTGAAGCATGAGCATTATGTCAATGATGTGCTATTGAATAAAGCAGTTCAATAAATAGGTTTGATTCTCTCGACTACGTTTTTTTTCCTTCTAAAAGTAGTATTGAACATCATCTTCATCGACAATGTCAAACACTATATTGATGTTGTTTATCATCAAGATTGAAAGAATCACAATGTTAAAGTACTTGAAAAATACTTGAATTGCAACAAGAAAATGACTATTGAGAATGAAAAAGTAAAGTGAGAAGAATATGAAGAAATGAGAAAATAAAAGTACGAAAGAAAGAAGTTGTTTGATTGAAAGTACTTGTTTATGCAAACTATCAATGTGATTGATTAATGAGAAGATATAAAGCAGTGACTTTGATCAAGATACATGTAATCTAACATATACACAGCGTCTAGACAATGTCATAGTCATAAACTGCATGCACTTAATGAAGAAATAAAAAATAAAAAAAAGACAGATATTGTTATACTACAAGAATCATGAATGAGAGACGAAAATATAACAATTTCACATTTGTCATTTATCTGCATCAAATCAAATGTTCAGAATACTCATGTCAAAGTACTGATATTTGTTGTGAAAAACGCAAAGAAATTTACATGCACATCAAGATCAAACATAGTTTTTTATTTTTTATTTCTTTATTAAGTGCATGCAGTCTATGACTATGACACTGTCTAAACGCTATGCATATGTTAAATTACATGTATTTTGATCAAAGTTGCTGCTTTATATCTTTTCATTGATCAATCACATCGATAGTTTGCGCAAACAAGCGCTTTCAATCAAACAACTTCTTTCTCTTATGCTTTCATTTTCTTATCTCTTCATATTTTTTTCACTCTACTTTTCTGTTTTTAACAGTCATTTTCTTGTTGCAATTCAAGTACTTTTCAAGTACTTTAACATTGTGATTCTTTCAATCTTGATGATAAATAACATCAATATAATGTTCATGTTTTTGAACTGTGCTTTTGCTTTAAGCTGTAACTGTTCTGCTCTATAATGTTTGCAATTCAGTAGTAAGTGCTTCAACATTTGTCTCATCTTGCATATTTTATAGCAAATGTTTGAATTATTCTTTGATAATTGATGCAAATAGCTTTTGAAATAATCATGTCTCATTTTTAGCTGTATAAACGTTGAAAATGTCAGTCTGTTTATTTTTCAAAGCTTTTTTAGTAATTTGTAACCTAGATTCACTCTCGCTGTGTGCTTCTGATACTGATTTTCTTTTTTGATGCTGTCGTTTCATGCAATTAGTCATTGCTCTTTTATCTCTTTGTCTATTTGCTTTTTGATAAAGTTCATGATTATTCTTTTTCTGATGTCGATTGTTGATCTTTTTCATGTTACATCTTTGATCAATTGATTCGCTGCTTCGTTTTCAATGATGTCTTTGCAACTTAATACTTATTGTATGCAAATATGACATCAATTTTGTTGCAAATTAATCAGATTTTGTTGTATGTTATTGAATAATTTTAAGTTGACATTACTCTTTGCTTTTAATCTTTGCAGCATCATTTGACTGTCTGTGTACACTCAAATTTCGCTGTCTTCAGATGCTTCTTCGCTGCATATTACGATTGCATTGTTGATAACTTGCAATTTCGCTTTCATTATGATTATTTCATCGATCACACTTGTTGCTTTGCTGCATCTAACAGACTCATGTGTAAATATTATTGCAGTTTCAATTTCTGTTTTGAGTTCTGCTATCTTTTTTCAAGTTTGTGATGCATCATTGTACATCATTATGTTTTTCGTCTTTTTGACTATTGTTTTCAGTTTTCTATAGTGTGTATTTATCATTTTGCATGTTTCATCTCTTGCAAATTTGATTTGCATCTTTGTCAGATATTCAATTTTCTGATCTTATGATTTCTTGAAGTGAGATATTTTAATCTTCTGTATTGAACTAAGCATTTTATGCACTTTGTTCAATATTTGATATATTTGTGTGAGCTTCTCTTTGCAATTCTTGACTTTTTGAGATAACTTCATTATTAACTTGTTTCAATTCAGATAATTTGTCATGTTCAGATTTAAATTTAATTCAATGATGTATTAAGATAAATACAATATGAATGTTTGTTTTCTTGTTGAATGCTTTTTCAATAATTCAACTATTTTAATTGCATAGTTCTTGCATTTTTGATCTAGTCATACTTTCACTGACGAAATTTTAGTCTTCATTTGCATGACTTTTATGAATGATGTTTGAAATGCTTTCAGTATCTTTTGTAACACTGCGTTCTGCAGCTTGCAAAATTTGATTGCGTGGTTTTTTTGATTGTTTCACCAGATTTCGACGTCATAGTCGCTAATGATTGTGATGCATGCTAAATACAACTGTCTTTCTGATCTCGCGTTTAATTCTCACTCACTATTCATTAGTTTAAAGAGTGAGTGTAGCGTTCTTGTGACTGCAACGATTTTCGTTTGCACATGCATCTTGAAGTTAAGCTTTCAATTCAGTCAGACTTTTAATCATCATATGCAGATCTTTGATTTTACGACTGTGTCATTAAGTAGCATAATCGTTTGATTGAATGTCACTTTGTGACTTTCAAAATGAATTAATTCGAATTTTGAGTCATCAAATTGCATTGCATTTTCATTTGCTCATGTAAATGCAATTTTCGTCATTTTTTTTAGCTTTTTCACATTCTTGTTAATGCTTTTTCCTTCGATGTACAGTTCAATGTCATCAATGTAACTGAGTGACTGTAGATTTTCAATTCTTGCGCAAATCTTCGAAAATAATTGTTGAATGTAAATTAGAAATAGAATGAGTGAAATAAATGATTCTTGTGATATTTCTGTGGAAATTTTCTTTGACTTCTGATGTTTTTCATCAAATGCTAAGTCAATGACTTGATTTTGTAAAAAGCATTTTACTTAGTTGATCAAATTGATCAATATCTTCTGTTTGATCAAATTCTTGATCAGCTGTTTCAACATCACATGATCAAAGACATCTTTGACGTCTAGCAGTAAACATGTAAGCGTGTTTTCGCGACTTTTTGCCATTTGCGCGTCGTGTACTAGATTTAGTACTGCGTCTATAACTGATCTTTGTTTTCTGTCTCTCATTTGATCAAAGTCTAGCAGCTTGTCATTCGTTTTTGCTGTGTATGACAGTCACATCGCTATTAGCTTTTTCACTATCTTGTCTAAGCAGTTTAGCAGTGTGATAATTCTGTATGTCTTTGAAATTGAATAATTCAATTTATTCGATTTTTTCAGAATAATTTCTGTGTCTTCGCGTCATATTTTTGAATGATAGTCACTTTTGATCAGATTTGAATACATCAGATCAAAAATTTTCAATACACTTTTGTATGCTCACTGCATGATTACGAATGACATATCATCTGATTTGAATGCTTTTCTGAGTGCTGAGAAGTTAATAGCATGCTTAATCTTTCTCTCGATAATTCTTGATCACTGTATACTTTCGTTCAATAGTAAATTCTCATTGATTTGAACTTTCAAAGATAATGAATACATTGCTTTCAAGAATGTCTTGCACTTTTCATTGAATTCAGTTTTCAACTTCTTTTGTGCATTCTGTATTAAGAATAGCTTTTCAATTAGTCGTCATTTAATGAACTTTTTTTTTTAATTTCTTCATTAAGTGCATGCAGTTTATGACTATGACACTGTTTAGACGCTGTGCATATGTTAGATTACATATATTTTGATCAAAGTCGCTGCTTTATATCTTCTCATTGATCAATCACATTGATAGTTTGTGCAAACAAACGCTTTTAATTAAACAACTTCTTTCTCTTGTGCTTTTATTTTCTTGTCTCTTCATGTTCTTTTCACTTTACTCTTTCGTTTTCAATAGTCATTTTCTTGTTGCAATTCAAGTACTTTTCAAGTACTTTAACATTGCAATTCTTTCAATCTTGATGATAAACAATATCAATATAATGTTCATGTTTTTGAGCTATGCTTTTGCTTTAAGCTGTAACTGTTCTGCTTTATAATGTTTGCAGTTCAGTAGTAAATGCTTCGACGTTTATCTCATCTTGCATATTTCATAGCATTTGTTTAAATTATTCTCTGATAATCGATGCAAATAACTTTTAAAATAGTCATGTTTCATTTTTAGTTGTTTAAATGTTGAAAATGTCAGTCAGTCTATTTTTTAAAGCTTCTTTAGTGATTTATTAAAAATATGTTGCATACGTTGCATGCAACATACATAAAACATGATTTCTATGCTGATTTCTTTCTTAGCAAGAGATAGTCTTTTCTCTCGCAGCAGATTCATAGTTCAAGATGAGTGAAATCTTTTATTGCTCAGATTTCAACAGTTTACTTCTTAAGCATGAGTTGCAGATGTTTTATCAGCGATACGCATGTATATTGCAGTCGATTTCTTCTTTAATCACATCAACATGCATTATTGTTCTCTTGAACTATACAAATGATATCTTCAACTAGAAATTGATTTTATCATCAAGACATTCAAGAGTCAAAGCTTAATGAAGAAATGAGATTCTTAAAATCAACAGTTGTCATCATTGTATATCACATCTTGCAGATGCTCACTTCACTTGTAAGATGTGCAACTCATTTATTTCATATTATCTGTAAAGATCTTTCTTATGCAGATTGATCATGTTTTGCAAAGATGTTTGTATGCTACACTTCTAATCAGATAACATAGTTCAATCATTCTTTATTAACTTGCTTGTGTTTCTCTTTTTTTAATGAAGTCTTTTCATCATTGTATCATTTATGTATAAAATGTCTGTATTTAAACATTTATTAAATGATATTAATGAGATTCTTGAGTTTGCTCATGTTGAACTTAACAAGTTTCATGAGTTGTTCATGTCGTAGTAACAGACATGCAGTCTTAACAAGATTTATATATAGTTAGCATGTAAATTTAAAGAATGTTCATGATTCAAGTTCTTTTTACTAATCATTCTCAATAAATCAAACATGAAAATGTTTTATCTCAATTCTCATTATCATGATGACAAGATACTGAATTGAATGATTTTCATAAGCAATTTCTCTCATAGTTCTGCGTTCTATTTGACTTTCTCATCTGCATGAAGATTGCTTATAACATGCGCATTGAGATTATCAAAGTCTGTGCAATCACGAAAACTCTGCACACAATCAACACATAGTGCTTCATCATCATGCAGCACTTTAATGTCATTCAAACTTTTAATAATCTTTAAACTTTACTGTAGTTAAACAGTAAATTCGTAGTCAGCATCACATATAAATGAGTTTCATTGTTGATTGATTTGATGAACTTGTATGTCTGAAACACTTTCTTTTCTTCAACTTTGTTCAGAAAATTGATTCAAAATTGATTTTTGATCAACTTTATTGCATCATGATATGAATTTTGCATTCGCATTATTTCTGTTCATGCATCATCAGTTTTGCATCTTTTTCAAATTCACTTTCTTAATGACTGTGCTTTTCACATTTTGATGAGCTCATCATTTCATCAGAGTTTCAATTTTGCGCATATTTGCTGTTTAAATACAAATAACTTTACTGCACTCTTGATGCATTCAATCAAGTAAATGACTTTTGTCTTTAAATTAATAGTTCTTTGCATTTTGATAATCATTTCATTCTTCGTCTTTTGTAAGTGCATGTCAAATCTCTTTCAATCGACTTTTTGCAAGTTGTATGATGTGTTTAGCGAGTTTTCGACTAATTTCATCTTTTCTGTGACTATTGTAAACAGAATTACTTCATGATTGAACTTTGTGTCTGCATCTTCATTCACATGTCAGTTCTTGATGTAGTTTTGCATACTTCTTGATGCAAAAGCTAAATCAATTACTGAGCTTAATCTTTTGAAATAGTTGTAATAAGTGTTTATATTCAATGTATTAATCAGATCACAGTCATGCATTCTTACTCAGTTTACTAATGCTTTCGTTCTAATAAGATTTGCAATCTTCACGTTTCATCAATTATGATGCACATTAAAGTCTTCTGCAATAATAACTTTTTGATCGTCATTTAGTTTAATCTTTGCTAACTCTTGCTCAATCATGTATGATTGCTTCTTCTTTGCATTTTGTGCTTTTTCGTTATATATGTTAAGCAACAAAATCTCATCTGAAATTTTATTGTTCACTATCATTATTGCTTGTATATCTTTGCTGTTGACTATGTTTGATCTTGATGTGCAGATAAACTTTCCTATGTTTTTTGCAACAAATATCAATACTTTGACTCAAGTCTTTTGAATATTTGATTTGATGTATATAAATGATGAATGCAAGATTATTATATTCTCATCTTTCATTCATGATTCTTGCAGAATAACAATATTCGCTCTGATTTTCGCAAACTTCATGCATGCATGCATGATTTGCATTGATCTTGCGCAGTTGTGCTGTAGAATTCAAATATTCAATTCATTTGCAAAGCTTTTGTCATTTGCAATATTTTGAGAGTTTTCTGATGTGATACTCATTATAATTTCTCGATCAGATGATCTCTTTGAGCGCTAATAAACTGAGCTGTCTGATATGTTTCACACATTACGCTATTTGCAAAGTGTGCATTTTGACAATTACAGCACTTTGATATCATGTAATTGCATGATTGCTGTTCTCTGCATGTGAGCAGCAAGCATTTATGCTTTTATGTCAAATGATTTTGTTCACAAAATAAGCATCTTGATGATTTATTGCACTTATTCTGCAAATGTTCAAATGTTTGACATCTTTGACACTGATTGCTTGATCAATAATCTTGATATTCAATCATTCAATATGTTGTTTATTGAAAATATGTTGCATACATTGCATGCAACATACATAAGACATGATCTCTATGCTGATTTTCTTCTTAGCGAGAAGTAGTTTCTTTTGCAGCAGATTCATAGTTCAAGATGAATAAGATTTCTCACTACTCAAATTTCAACAGTTTACTTCTTAAGCATGAGTTGCAAATGTTTCATCTGTAATATACATATGTATCACAGTTGATTTCTTCTTTAATCACATTGATACACATTACTGTTTTTTCAAGCTATACAGATGATGTTTTTAACTAGAAATTGATTCTATCATCAAGACATTCAAGAGTCAGAACTCAGTGAAGAAATGAGATTCTTAAGATCAACAGTCATCGTCATTGTATATCACATCTTGCAGATGCTCATTTCACTTGTAAGATGTGCAACTCATCTGTTTCATGTTATCTATAAAGATCTTTCAATCAGCGATAAAATTTATCTGTATGTGATGCTGACTATGAATTTACTGTTTAACTACAGTAAAGTCTAGAAATTATCAAAAGTTTGAATGATATTAAGATGTTGCATGATAATGAAGTGTTGTGCATTGATTGCATGCAGAGTTTTCATGATCGCGCAAACTTTAATAATCTTAATGTGCATCTTACAAGCAATCTTTATGCAGATGAGAAAGTCAAATAGAATGCAGAACTACAAGAAAAATTGCTTATGAAAATCATTCAATTCAATATCTTGTCATCATGATGACAAGAATTGAAACAGAACATTCTTGTGTTTAAACTGTTGAGAATGATTAGCAAAAAGAACTTAAATTATGAACATTCTTTAAATTTACATGCTAACTACATATAAATCTTGTTAAGACTGCATGTTTGTTACTACAACATAAGCAACTCACAAGATTCATTAAGTTTGACATGAGTAAACTCAAGAATCTCATTAATATTGTTTAATAAATGTTCAAACACAGACATTTTATACATAAATAATATGCTGACAAGAAGATTTCGTTAAAAGAAGAGAAACATAAGCGAATTAGTAAAGAATGATCAAACTACGTTGTCTGATTAAAAGTGTAGCATATAAACATTTCTGCAAAATATGATTAATTTGCATGAGAAAAATCTTTACAAATAATGCAAAACAGATGAGTTGCACATCTTACAAGCAAAATTAGTGTCTGCAAAGCATAATATACAATGATGATGACTGTTGATCTTAAGAATCTTATTTCTTTACTGAGTTCTGACTTTCAAATGTCTTGATGATAGAATCAATCTCTAGTCAAAAACATTGTCTGTATAGTTCAAGAAAACAATAACGTATGTTGATATGATTAAAGAAGAAATCGACTGCAATACACATGCATATTGCTGATGAAATATCTGCAACTCATGCTTAAGAAGTAAATTATCAAAATCTGAGCAATGAGAGATTTCACTCATCTTGAACTGTGAATTTGCTGCAAGAGAAAAGACTATCTTTTGCTAAAAGAGAAATCAGTATAAAAGTTGTATCTTATGTATATTGCATGCAACATAGCAACATATTTTCAATAAATATACAGCAAGAGTGAATCTGAGTTACAAATCATTAAAAAAGCTTTGAAAAATAAACAGACTGATGTTTTCAACATTTATACAGTTAAAAATGAAACATGATTATTTTAAAAGTTATTTGCATCGATTATTAAAGAATAATTTGAACAAATGCTATGAAATATGCAAGGCGAGACAAACGTTGAAGCACTTACTACTGAACTGCAAACATTATAAAGCAGAACAGTTACAGCTTAAAGCAAAAGCACAGTTCAAAAACACGAACATTATATTGACGTTGTTTATCATCAAGATTGAAAGAATTGCAATGTTAAAGTACTTGAAAAGTACTTGAATTGTAACAAGAAAATGATTATTGAGAATGAAAGAGTAAAGTAAGAAGAATATAAAGAAATGAGAAAATGAAAGCACAAAAGAAAGAAGTTGTTTGATTGAAAGCACTTGTTTATGCAAACTATTGATGTGATTGATCAATGAAAAGATATAAAGCAGCAACTTTAATCAAGATACATGTAATTTAACATATACACAGCATTTAGACAATGTCATAATCATAGACTGCATGCACTTAATGAAGAAATAAAAAAAATGTAAAGATCTTTCTTATGCAGATCAATCATGTTTTGCAAAAATGTTCATATGTTACACTTTTAATCAGACAGCGTAGTTTGATTATTCTTTATTAATTTGCTTATGTTTCTTTTCTTTTAATGAAGTCTTTTCATCAATGTATTACTCATGTATAAAATGTCTGTGTCTGAACATCTGTTAAACAATATTAATAAGATTTTCAAGTTTGCTCATGTTGAACTTAATGAGTCTTGTGAGTTGCTTATGTTGTAGTAATAGACATGCAGTCTTAACAAGATTTATACATAGTTAGCATGTAAATTTAAAGAATGTTCATGATTCAAGTTCTTTTTGCTAATCATTCTCAACAGATTAAATGCAAGAATGTTCTGTCTTAATTCTCATTATCATGATGACAAGATACTGAATCGAATGATTTTCATAAGCGATTTTTCTCATAGTTTTGCATTCTATTTAACTTTCTCATCTGCATGCAGATTGCTTGTAACATGCACATTGAGATTATTAAAGTCTGTGCAATCGCGAAAACTTTGCATGCAATCAATGCATAATACTTCATCATCATGCAACGTCTTAATGTCATCTATTGAAAATATGTTGCATACGTTGCATGCAACATACATAAAATATGATCTCTATGCTGATTTTTCTCTTAGCAAGAAGTAATTTCTTGCAGCAGATTTACAGTTCAAAATGAACAAGATTTTTCACTGCTTAAATTTTAACAGTTTACTTCTTAAGCATGAATTGCAGATGTTTTATCTGCAATACATATATGTATCACAGTCAATTTCTTCTTTAATCACATCAACATGCACTATTATTCTTTCAAGCTATACAAATGATGTTTTCAACTAGAAATTGATTTTATCATCAAGACATTTGAGAATCAGAACTCAATGAAGAAATGAGATTCTCAAGATTGACAATCATCATTATTGTATATCATGCTTTGCAGACATTCACTTCGCTTGTAAGATGTGCAACTCATCTGTTTCATATTATCTGTAGAAATCTCTCTTATGCAGATCGATCATGTTTTGCAGAAATGTTCATATGCTACACTTTTAATCAGATAGCATAGTTCAATCATTTTTTATTAACTCGCTTGTGTCTCTTTTCTTTTAACGAAGTTTTCTCATCAGCATATTACTCATGTATAAAATGTCTGTGTCTGAACGTCTGTTAAATGATATTAATGAGATTCTCAAGTTTATTCATGTTAAACTTAACAAGTCTTGTGAGTTACTTATGTTGTAGTAACAGACATGCAGTCTTAACAAGATCTATACATAGTTAACATGTAAATTTAAAAAATGTTCATGATTTGAGTTCTTTTTGCTAATCACTCTCAATAAATCAATCAAACAAGAGAATGTTCTGTCTTAGTTCTTGTCATCGCGATGACAAGATACTGAATTGAATGATTTTCATAAGTGATTTCTCTTGTAGTTCTGCATTTTATTTGATTTTCTCATTTGCATGCAGATTACTTATAACATGCGCATTAAGATTATTAAAGTTTGCGTGATCGTGAAAACTCTGCATGCAATCAATGCATAGTGCTTCATCATCACGCAGCATCTTGATGTCATTTCAACTTTTGATAATCTTTAAACTTTACTGTAGCTAAACAGTAGATTTGTAATCAGCATCATGTACAGATGAGTTTCATTGCTGATTGATCAGACATAGTCAATAGCGAAGATATGCAAGCAATATCAATAATGAACAATAAAATTCAGAGAAAAATTTTATTGTTCAATATTTACAACGAAAAGTCACAAAACGCAAATGATGAGCAATTATACATAATTGAGCGAGAATTAGCAAAAGTTATGCTAAATTCTGAGCAAAAAGTTATTATCGTTGAAGATTTTAATGCACATTACAGCTGATGAAACGCAAAAATTTCAAACTCTATTAAAACGAAAGCATTAATAAAGTGAGTAAATTTACATAAGTGCAATCTGATTAACACTTCTGATATAAACACATATCACAGCTATTCAGATCAGTCAAGCTCAATACTTGATTTAGCATTTGCATCAAAAAATATGCGTAATCACATTAAGAATTGACATATAGATGAGAACACAGACACAGAATTTGATCATGAAGTAATTCTATTTACAATAGTTATGAAAAAAGTGAAGTTGATCAAAAATTCATTGAACGCATTACACAATCTGCAAAAAGTTGACTGAAAAGACTTTAATGAACATTTGCAAAAAACAAAAGACAAAATGATGATTAAGATGCAAAGAATCACAAGTTTAAAAGCAAAAGTCATTTATTTGACTGAATGCATCAAGAATACAGTGAAATTATTTGTATTTAAACAGCGAATATGCGCAAAATCAAAACTCTGATAAAACAATGAGTTTATTGAAATGCAAAAGACGATGTTGTCAAAAAAGCGAATCTGAAAAAGATGCAGAAATGATGATGCATGAGCAAAGATAGTGCAAATGTGAAATTTGTATCATGATGCAATAAAGCTGATCAAAAATCAATTCTGAATCAATTTTTTGAACAACGTTAAAGAAAAAGAAGTGTTTCAGACATACAAGTTCACTAAATCATGTCTAATCGAAAAGCTACTTTCGATACAAAACTTGCAAAAAGAATTAAAGATTGAATTCAATGAAAAGTGCAAGACATTTCTGAAAGCAATGTACTCATCATCTTCAAAAATTCAAATCAATGAAGAATTACTATCAAACGAAAGTATACAGTGATCAAGAGTTATCAAAGAGAAAATTAAGCACACTATCAACTTTTCAGCACTCAGAAAAGCACTTGAATCAGATGATATGTCATTTGCAATCATATAGTGAGCGTACAAAACTATATTGAAAATCTTCAATTTAGTGTATTTAGATTTGATTGAAAATGACTATCATTCAAAGATATGATATGAAGACACGAGAATTATTCTGAAAAAATCAGACAAGTTGAATTATTCAATTTTGAAGATATACAGAATTATTACACTGCTAAACTGTTTAGACAAAGTAGCAGAAAAAATAATAGTAGTGTAACTGTCTTACATAGCTGAAATTAACGATAAGCTGCTGAATTTTGATCAAATAAAAGACAGAAAACAAAGATCAGCTATAGACGCAGTACTAAATTTAGTACATGATGCGCAAATGACAAAAAGTCGAGAAAACACGTTTATCTATTTACTTCTAAATGTCAAAGAAGTCTTTGATCATGTTGCGTTGAAACAGCTGATCAAAATATTGATTAAATTAAAAACATTGATCAATTTAATTAATTGAATAAAATGTTTCTTACAAAATCGAGTTATTGACTTAGCATTTGACGATGAACGTCAAAAATCAAAGAAAATAAGCATAGAAATATCACAAGACTCATTTATCTCGCTCATTTTATTTCTAATTTATATTCGATACTTGTTTTCAAAGATTCGCGCAAAGTTCGAAAATTTACAGTCACTCAGCTATATTCATGATGTGATGCTATACATTGAGGGAAGAAATATTAACAAGAATGTGAAAATGCTGAAAAACGCAGCAAAAATCGCTTTCATATGAGCTGAGAACAATGCAGTGCAATTCAATGATTCAAAATCTGAATTGATACACTTTGAAAGTTTCAAAATGACATTCAATCAAATGATTTTCTACTCAATAATATAATCATAAAATCAAAAACATGTGTATGATGATTAGAAGTCTGACTGAATTGAAAGCTCAACTTCAAAGTTCATGTGCAAACGAAAATCATGACAGTCACAAGAATGCTACTGTGAGACAATGAGATATTTTTACATGAAACTGCGTAGTAAAAGATAATAAGATAGCATTCTATTGATGATAGAACTAATTGCTAAGAAATGAAAGTGAAAGCTTGTAGAGTTTTCATCTTTTATCAAGTCGTTATTTCTATTCACTTGTTAGCTTCTTTGATCTAATCTCGCAAGCTAGTCTTGCAAACATGCATCATTTATAGTCGATGAGATGCATTCTCACAACTGCATTCTCTTTTAAAGACTCGATCTTTGAATCTTCATAGCATCATATTGTCTTTTTGCAGCTGACAGCATAACAATGACTTTTTCAGCATTCTAGCATCTGTGTAGAAGTGTTGTAAGTTGATCATGCTAATGAGCATAAACAAAGTCAATGCAAGATTGTTGATGTCAATCATTCTTGAGTCTTTGTAACATCATTATGTCTTTCAATAGCTGATAGTGTAACAACAACATCTTCAGCATTCTAACATCTGTGTAGAAGTTTTGTGAATCAATCATGTTAACAAATGCAAACAGAGTTAATGCAAGATTGTTGATATCAATTCTTTAACTTTGCTTTCTTTCTTTCTTTCTTTTCTTCTTGTCTCGTCTCAGCATACTCTTTCATGAATACTGTTCTTTTGAACTGATGAAGCATGAGATCTGCTATGCATTTCTTGCATAACTTGCAGCTTATGATATGAGCTTCTTTCGTTGCAACGTTGTGATGATGCAAGTCAGCTCATGAGTTAACATGAATGACATAGCAGTATCAACATCATTCTCATCATCATCATGATAAATAGCAGCATTTGCGTTCATTGAGATCATGCTAACATGCTCGCAAAGTCTGCTCATTTTCTTAAAATGTGCATTTTTCTTCATGTTGTTGTTGCTGTCACGTCTGCTTCTTCTGTTCTTCTTGCATTTTCTGCATTGAAGACTGAACTCATGATTCTTAATATGCATATTTATCTCTGCATGTTTTGATAATTGCTGACATATGATAAATCATAATGATCAGATAATCTGATGCTGTCGCTGCGTTCATCATCTGAGCGCAGCGATGACTTACATGTGTCGTGCTCTCATCGAGTGTGCTCGCAAATGCAAATACTGCTTCGTAAGAAAGCATGATTGCATGATGAACTCAGTCTTGCATCATCTTCAGCTGTTAATGCATCATGCTGCATGAATGATGACTCATCATCTCAACGCTTGCATCAAGACTCGTCTCACTCTTCATCTTTGACAATGAGAGAATGAGTAACTTCTCTCTTAATCATGTGAGATTGTATCTAACAGTTGAATAAAGATTCTCATCTTTCTCATTTTTGTCACTTCTTATTGTCATCACATCGCTTCATCTTCATCTTGTAAATATCAATTGAAGTAAGCAATGCATAATGAGATTTGCTGATGAATAAATAGCTTTCTTCTTCACTTCAACATTCTTGCTTGCGATCGTTGATCACTTCTTTTCTTCATTCTTTTGCAACGTTCATCATCTTCTTTTTTAGAAAACATATGTTGCATAAAATTTTATAATTGTAATTTAATATCAACTTTTTAAACTTGCATCTTTGCGCTTTTGATATTTTCTCAATCATGATTCTTACATGATTTGTCTCTCTTTTTCTTCTTTGACTTCTTTGCAGTTAACTGATGTACTTGTCTTTCTGTCTTGTAATTCTCAATGATTTTCTTCGTATTGCTAAAGATTTTTCATTGATTTTCAGAAGTTTTTGTAGAGAGATGAATCAGTTCATTGAACTAAATACTCAATCTTTTCTTTCTTGATTCACTGATTAAGTATTTTCTTTATCTTTCATTTCTCTTCTTCTTTTATGAGAATGATCTGCAACTTCAAATTCTCGTTACACAAGTATCAGAATTTCAATAAAGAAATATGAAAAATTGAGTGAATTGCATCATATTTCTCAAATAGTTCAAGCTTATATGCTTGCATGTTAATCTTCTTTAATATTCTGAATGATTTCAGTTGTTTGTGATCAATCTTCTTCTTTGAACGAAGTGTATGAATGTTTATACTTTGCAGAAGCACTTTGTCTTTCATTTGAAAGTTTGCAGCTTTATGATGAGTATTATAATACTTTGCTTGCTGCTCTGCTACTCACTTTTATAGTCTAAAACAAACAACAAACTGAAACGCGAGAGGTATTTGTTCAGCGATCTATCGAAGCATATGATATATCAAATCGATCAACAAGTTATAGAGCACAATCGTACAATCAAAACAAGCTCTCATTCGACTCAATAGCTTCACAGATGACTGCGTTGCAAGTCAAAAATCGAAAATCAAAATTTTTCGCGCTCACGCAGACCAAAATCAACGGCGAAACGAAAGTTCATCAACGCAGAAGAAAGAATCATCAATTCAGACAGTAATTTGATTGATAAATCGAAAAGCAAACTCACATGAAAAGAACAAGTCGTCAAGCGACTTTAGAACAACACAGAAGACTGCATACTGATGCAAAAATCGAAATCGAACTCTTTTGCGCTCGAAGGTCGCGCAGAGAACAACGTTGTTTCAGAGAAGTAGAGTGTTTCTTATCAAATCACTATCTGTTTTACCTTTTCTTGATGCGCAAGACAATAAGTCAAGGTCAGTCGTTACTATTCTGAGCGAGGTAACGCGACTACTTCGATACCTGAAATATAAAGCAATTGCGTCAAGCATTTTCTATCAAAAAGAGTAATCTAGATTCTTGCAGACTAGATTTATATCATTTTCGTCTGACATAAGTCGATAATAGAAGGCGATCTATTGCAGGTTTCAAGATAGAAATTGAGAAATCTCTACACTAGAGTTATTGCCTACATGAAACGCTTTGAGTAAGAGGTTAAAGAGATATTTAAGTGATGTCAAGTGAATTTTCTAGAAGTTTGAAGCTTGAAACTCGGAAAAACCCTCTATGAAAAGAAATATAAAGAGTCGCTTTATGCGCTCTTTCTCGCCCCGTTTCGCGAATAGTAACGCGAAACTCAGTAGAAGCAATAGCTCAGCGTCAGAACTCAAAACGTCGACGATAGAAATC
>JAABUK010005116.1_pt1 | contig 20763 bp, 30 predicted proteins | sample 5559141 | NCBI WGS metagenome assembly JAABUK01 (sample SAMN10711869, study PRJNA513367) | rock metagenome | isolation source: Antarctica rocks | place: Antarctica: Victoria Land, Pudding Butte nord | collected 2016-01-03
CGGGGGGTGATCTATGTGGAGGATTTTGCAGGGAGAATGGGGGTCATGACTCAGATAGAAGATTTAGAGGCTGTTGCAGCCGCCCTGGACAGAAGGGGCGTTAGAGAACTTGCCCTGTCCACTGCTATTGACAAGACTTACAAGTACGGCTGCTTATGCTGCTCTCTTGTCTGCCAGTACTCCAGTGTTGGTGACAGGACTTACATGTACACCTGGGCTGTCATTTTGGTTGACACGCAGTGCACTGCCGTGATTGTCATGAACAAACTTGAGCAAAGCAATCATACATTTGTTCAGGTCATTGTCTGTCACAAGCTGGGCGTGTGTGCATAACTTAGCAGGCAGACACGTGGCCTGCAAACATCAGTCACTATCATGACTCATCATTGTGCCTTCTGCTGCAGCTACTAACCAGGTCTGCATGTCTTGCATTGTGTGTCAGCAGCAGCTGTCAAGGATTCTTGCCTGAGCCAGTGTCATGCGCATGTCTCTCCTCAAACATGGCTGCAAACAGTAGCTGGTATTTTGCCGGGCTATGTACTGCTTGCAACCATGTACAAACTTAGCCAACTTTCGACATCATGCGTGTGACGTGTCATAGCATAAGGCTTTGCACAAGCTTTGCTTCATGTACAGACATGCAGCATACATTCTAAGTTGCATTCTAAGTTGCACGCAGCTTAGTTGACGTTACATGTCATGCAGCTCAATAGCGTTGGCCATGAAGCGAGCTGCCACTGAGAGCACGGAACCCCCCAAGCCCCCCTTTGGGGCGGCAGCACCCCCACAGCCACCTGTGCTGAGGCAGAGCAGCAGGCAGCAGCAGGCAGTTGACCCATTCAGCCCTGCCAAAGAAGCCCAGAAGGCCCAACCAGCCCTTCTGCGTGCCCCTAGCCCTGCTACCCCTCAGGTACGCAAACTGCAGTAGGAGCCCTTGTGACACCTACTCAAGGCTGTAGGACCAAAATGAGTTCCTAGCAATAACATGGCATATCTGTGCTTGACTGAATTTGAAAGGCGGACATCATATTGAGTCATGGCAGCATGTGTGTGATGGAACAGCCCTTGAAGCAAAAGCCCTCATCTGCCCAAGCAGAAGCTAACAATGCAGTAGTGCTGCTTGAAGTCTGCCTGCAAAGTATGATTGAGAACATGACACGCTGGCAACAGCTGATCTGAATGCACAGAAGGTACATGGCAGGTTGCATCTGTGCTATTGACGTCAACTAGTGCGTGTCGGCCTAGTATGTCAGCATTAGACTTGTAACTATATTCCTACATGTCTTGCATGACAGTTGGTGGAGAGACAAGACTTGTCCCGCATGTACCTAGCTCATCATGAGCTGGAAAGCGACATTGTTGACATTATCATCTTCATCATCATTATTATTATTACAGTTGGTGGAAGGGATGGAGGGATCAGCACTTGCTGGAGCAATCGACGCCTTGCTAGTGACCCAGCAGAATGCAGACAGGGCTGGCATTGCCGGTCCAACACAGGGCTGGGGCCCTTGGGCAACTGCTCTGTCAGCTGCTGCTCAGGGGCAGATGGAGGCAGCCCCTGCCAGTGACTCCATAGGTATGCATCACAACCTGCATGGCACAGTGACTGCCACTGCTTCTCTCAAGGTAATGGTACCCAAACTGGCTGTTTGAGGGGTCAGCCACTTGGGTCCCTTCATGCTCAGCTGATCACAAACTGAATGATGTAAGTCATTCAAGTCGATGCTAACAGGCCTGCCAGCTGGCACTGCACTGCAGGGAATCTGTCGATGCAGGTGTGTGTGAAAGCTTGTAGACTGTGCGCTGATCCGCCTCAGCATGCTGATTGCGATGCATGCTTTGTTAACCAGTGTATCTACTAGGGTTACTAGTGTGAGTGTCTGCCACTGGTCTGCAGGGGATGTGCTGTTGGAGGTGCAGCGATATGTCAAGGCTCGTGTCATAGAATGTGAAGAATGCATCTTTACTGCCTCCGGTCAAGCCGACTCCCCAGAAGAGCCTGAAGCCGCTGAGACAGGTGCTGCCCTGTAAAGCTTGATGTCTTCTGATCACCTTGATTGACTGATTGACTGACTGATTGACTGATTGACTGACTGACTGACTGACTGATTGATTGATTGATTGATTGGTTGATTGGTTGATTGATTTTCACCTGTGCCAGCCTTTGCTCTCGCATTAGCCAGATAGGTATCAGGTATTCCTCACCCCAATTCAGAAGGCCATACAGCAGGCTTGTTTTGGCTTTATTTAACCACCTTTTTCAGCTGCATATGCTGCATGTTTCTGCCAACAATGCCCTAACTAAACACACATGGTTGATCTAAGTCCACATCATTATCATGTGCTTGAGTTTGACAGCACAAGGCTCATCCATCTGTGACGAGATGTGGTGACAATTTTGTGGCACACCACATACACCTGTGCTTTCAAGCCAGGATGTCTGATGAGTCACAACTGGCTCCACACCTCAGACTGTAAGGTATGACAATGAAAACGAAAAATGGTGTGTGGGCTTGCAGCTCGGCCATGGATGAAGGAGTTGCCCAAGATCCGTAAGGAGGACCGATGTGGCTACTGCCATACCTGCCTCAACCCTCACCTCAAAAAGCCCTGCAAGACTCGCAGAGATGAGGTACCTCCTTGCCACCAGCTCGCCTGCTGACTGTCAATCTGAGAGACATTGCTGCCACTTGTCTGCCGATGTTGTCAGGGGAAAGTGAGCCTTTGAAAGAATGCTGTCTGCTGATATGGAGGAAATGGCACTGTTCATAAAAGGCTGGGCATGGGAATTGGTTCAAAGCAGGGCTGCAGTAGACAATGACACTACCAGCAGGGCTGCCGTCTTGTCAATGACATAGAGCATCACTACAATGACTTGCTCCCTGTTCATTAGTTGGCAGGGTGTCAGGCGTGTGTTTTGAAAGCCCATGAGAAGATGGAATGTTTGGTGCAGATGATGGCACTTGCTGCTGGGCCAGTGACCCCCTTGAGGGAGAGGGGTGAGGGTGATGGACAGGAAGGCCCCTCAGGGGATGATCAGCAGGAGAGAGGGGACACCTGGGAAGTGACTGAGCCCCTTGGAGGCACTGCAGCAGGTACTGCACTTTGCTGCATTTCAGTCTTTTCCTGATGTGCTTTCGCTGTTGTTCACGTGCATGTGAGGGCTGTCATATCTGCATGTGAGGACTGTCCTGTATGCAAAATGGTTTGACAGAGCAGTGGCAGAAACTTGGTCAGATGTGAGCTGTGCTGTGTCTTGCGACTTGTATGTTTGGTTCGCTATGCGCTCTGTTCTGGTGTATGCACAGCTTGGGTAGTATAAAATAGCTGAGCAGCACACAGTATTGATAATACGTATGGTACTGTATGGTACTTATGCAGACAGCTTGTCAGTGTCATGGACACCATACACAGCTCATGTTCTCATGTGCGGTAACACAAAAAAGAATAGTTTTCATGTGTGGAGTCACCTGAAAGAGATGGTCCCTGTGTTGCAGGCAATTTTGGGAAGCTTTGGCGGAACATCCGAGAACGCACTGTATGGCGTAATGACGTCACGCAAGCAGCCACTGCTTCTCGTGTAGCATATTGTACCCTGTTGTTTGCTGACCTTGCTGCACCCGTGATTGATGTCCTGAACCCAGATATTGTGGTCAAGGTGCCCAAGGGCAAACGCAACAAGAGGCGTTGAATGCTTCAGCTAGTTGCTGGTTGTCCCGTATGTACTATAGCTAGGTCTCAAGCACTGCTGCCCGCTCCATCCGACCAGACAAACTTGTAACTCTGCAGGCACTTTTAAGCTGCAATGATCATGCAAGTATCACGATGTCAAGCGTCTAGAATCCCGTTGCTGGCATAGATAATGAACACGTACAACCATCATTGTACTTGTTGTTTGACCACATACATTGTTGGCATGCATCACAATTCACCTGTGAAGAGGCATACAGCTGTGTGCTGTGTGGCCTGCTGTGTGGCAATGTGCATCAAAGATTTGCGCTGAGTCATGAGCCGCTACAGGGTAGGTACGGCAACACCTGCACTCAACTAGCTAGCAAAAAGACCATGCATGGATGATTTATTTGAAGCCCTGCAAACATGCACTATCTATCAACATTTATTGGTCCTTGGTTCATTGACCACTACCCTGCTGGGTCCTTGCGGCATGCGTTAAATATCTAACACGGGCAAATATCCTGCACGGACTCTGTTTTCAGATTTGCAGGCTGTGTCATCTGCTGTGCACACACGACAAACATCACAGCTCCGGCGGCACATGCCAAGATGGGCGTCGTCTCCTTGCATGTATTTCACATTTCGTTTGCATTCCCCAGACTCTGCCCAGCTAGCACACAGTTTATGATTGTCCTCGCAAACCTCAGGATCCTGGAAGACCTGCAGTGCATGTCAGGCTGTATGTCTTCCTTGATAGATTGCATCTCAGATACACGTTCCCAAGGATACACTACTTTGCAGAGCTTGGATCAAGTCTTACGTTTTGCAAGACTGTTTAGCTGCTTCATAGTGTCTTTTGGACCTGGCATGCTGCCCTTTGTCTGAAATTGGTAAGTTTCAAATGTAAAATGATCAGCGACATGATCAAGGCACAGGGTCTGGCCCTGTTGTATCAATGGCATACCTAAAGAGGGCGCTCTGCATCACAGAGGCTGTGTACAGTCACAGAAGCATGTGTGCAATTGCAACGCAACAGCTGTGTTTATTTGGAGTTATGGCTGAAGGCATACCTCAGCGTCTGAACCCAGCGACTCTGGCCGAAAGGGCTTTGTATGAATCCATTTGGTGGCGGTCCACTTGACCCCCTGAATAATGGGGCAGCCAGTATGGAGAGATGCCTGGTCACTTGTACCATCCAGATTCAGACTGTAGAAAAGCAGTGCCATGCCTGCAAGCAGGCAAGCCATATCCTGATGGATGAACAAGATGCGCTTTTGAGCTGGGTAGGTCCTGCTTGAAGACAGATCAGCTTAGAGCAGCTTTGCTTGTGTGTCGAGCAATGGCAGGGGCTGACTGTCATTGGAAGCTGCACATGGACTCAAATTGCAGCAAGAGCAGAACAGATGTAAGGCAACATGTCCTGGGATCAGGGTTGACTGTGCCTTGGCTGCAGGACTCCAGTATGCAGAATGGCGTTTGCCTCACCTTTCTGGGGCTTGACTGCGACATGCTCCTTGGCACAGTCAGAGAAGGGTCCAAAGCGAGCGTCCATGTTGGGCTCCAGCCACTGAGAAGCCTGCAGGACACACACACAATCAGCCGCTGGTACTACATCTGCATAGGCATGACACATGATTCCAGTCACACCCAGATGATGGTTGCTCTACTGAAAAGCAAGAAAGCTGCTATGGCCATTGCTTTGCAAAGGGTACAGTGCGCTGTGTCAATCTCTCTATCAACACCTGTGTCAAGCGCTTGCACGCACATGCACAAAAGCATGGCTATATGCATGCAGAACAGCACACACATTAAGCACCAGGCAGTGTGCTCTGCACTGTGATGTAAAGCCCTTTGGATGTGCTATGTTCACAAGAATGCTTGACCATGGCAATGGGCAGCTTACAGTGCTTACAGTTCACCAGGCAGCACCATCATGCAGTTGTGAGAGCAGCCAAATAAAACAGACAAACTCACAGCCGGAAAAGCCGTCTCTCCTCCCTCTTCTGTTGTGTTAGCCAAGTACAGCAACACAGTAGCCACTCTGGGAGAGTCCTCTACCAGGGAATCATAATGGGCACCATACTTTTGGCCCAAACCGTATCTCAGAATTTGCATGTCCTCTTGATGACTGATGTTGAGGTGAGTCCATGTGGCTAAGCGTTGCTCTACATCTTTGACCACAGGATCCTGTAATCTCCTGCAGAGGTGAAACAGCTTGCAACTCGGATATTTTGCCCCACAGTCAAGGGTATGTCACATTCACAGCCCTGACGCACATTTGAGTGTACACTGCTGTGTATGAGTATCATAGCTGGACCATTGGTGTGATGTGATGACAAGAGTGTTTTGTTGGCAGCAAGGCCAAGCCAACATGTATACAAGGCAGGTCTGACGACTGAAGCAGGCTTTGCAGCTGCACAAGCTGTCCAATGATTCTACCTCAAGAATGTGCCATAGCTTGTCCTGATGTTGTCCTCAGTGCTCTGTCCTCCCTTGCCTACAACCGTGCTCCTTTTCATCTGAACACACATTGAACTAAGTGCACAATGGTGCTCGCGGTTATGAGCCAAAAGTGCAACGGTCTGTTTGAATGCAGTGTACAAGAAGGTGCAGCATTGGTGGGTGGAGTCACACAAACTGCAAGTACCTTTGGTTTAGCCAAAGCTACAATGTGGTCACATTCTTCTGGCGATAGAAAGTTATGGTATATATAAGCTCTGGGTTTTGTGGAAATTTGCTCTGCCCTGCAGATAGCAACGCTTGTTGGTCAAGCCTGTCTTTGTGATTCACCATCTTGAGGGCGCAATTTCTGGACCAGGCAAGTGCATTGGAGTCTACCATGGCAGTGGCTGTTCGTGCGCCACAAGTTGAAAGCCCTGCAGAATATGCAACATAATTTTTGCAAAACCCTTTGTGCCAAAATCAAAGAATGACCAGACTGTGCATCACATCCTTGGAATGCAGCTGCACATACCTGAGTCCCCTTGTCACTTCCTGGTGCAGGGAGGGTAAGGGTATCTGTGGAGCTTGATCCAGCAGCGCCTGCACCGCCAAAGGCCCGTTTCAAGGGAAAGCTCAGTGCAACAAGCTTCTGCGCATCTTGTGACATGCATGGCGTGACCCCGTCAGCAGATAGTACCGAGTAAGGCCGTCGTCCAGAGCGACAAAAGAGTGATCAGAAGTGGCACACCCACGACGTGTCGCATCTATTGGCGATCACAAGCACACGATGCTGTCTACAAAACGAAATTCCGGGAGTCGATTGGCTGTGTCGGCCTGGCCGCGGTTGAGATCAAGCGCAGTAGTGATACTTGCTGTGAGCAATTAGACCTAGTGATGCGTTCACCGGTACAATGTTTGCATCTTGTTTATCGCAAATACTGTGGGATTTTCTGTCTATGATTGCCTGTATCCCATGTGTGAGCGTTTGCGGGTACTACCGCTGACCATCTACAGTAGTGTTGGACTGTCCAAGTCCGTGTGTGAGCGTTACGGCAAGCTGGAAATGGCTGAGGATGCGGCGGTGCTTGCATTTTAGTATGTTGCCTGTATTAGCGTGAGCTGATGCATGTACATGTCAAGCTGCATACATGTATGCACTAAACCACAGGTCTGATGATCAGGACTGCTACACATTTGTTGGCAGCCAGAAATCTCAGCAGTAATCTCAGGGGGGATGGGAACAGAATGTCAGCCTTGCACACCCATTGACATCATGTACATCCACATTGACCCCAGGGTAGCCTATGCCTAAGTCAATGGATGAGTGTGGTATGCCGCAAGAGCCTCAAGCAGCGTGCTACAATTGTAGCTAGCAGCGCTGGCTTTTGTCTGACATATACTTATGCTTCAAATGTTAATAATGAGCAGACTTCTTCAGCTTCATTCGTTCTGGCGCTGACAGCATTCTTCAAGTCTTTGTGCGGAACTCATGCCGTACAATGGTCAGATTCTGCATAAATAAGCAAGCACTGGATTTAAGAAACAGTAAGCAAGCATGCAGCATTATTGCCGTCAGACTTTGACAGGAGCACATACACACAGCACAGTGTCAGGAAACAGATGCAGTTCACAGCCACCTGAGTGAACTTGTCACGATTCTTGGGCTCCAGATTTCGCTGCACATCTGTCATGAGCTTCTCCAGGCAGCTTGACAGATGCATTTGCTTGTCAGCCTGCACAACGCACACAGTCATATTCTATTACTAACTCAACGCAGCATATTCCTGGGGTTGTGGAAACAACAGCACGTGCTGCAGTGCAAGCTTGACCTTGATGACAAGGCTCGAGCAATCAGCTCTAAGCACACGCTGCGCAGCACATCATGCATGATTGGTGCCATAGCATCAGCTTCATGGCACATGCCATTGCCGAAGGCAAGCTTCACATTGCCCTTGGGCGCTGCACAGATGATTGCAGACATACAAGCCTCAGGTACACTGCAGCGCCGCACCGGTTGGCTAGCAATGATGCGGTGCTTGAGTTCATTGTAGATCTGCTCGTTGAGGAGGATGAGGCTGAGCATGGGGCGGCTCATGCTCCACTGGTTGGTGCAGTCCTCAAACAGGACCACCTCAAAGAGTGTGGACAAGGTCTGAGGCAACAGCTCAGGGCGCTGCCTCAGGTGCTCACCAATGGCCTGCATCACCACTTGTGTGATGGTACATCTTTCAGACATGGTGCGAGACATTCTCTGAGGGTGTCTTGATTGTTGTGATGCCAGATAAGCCTTTGCAACTCCATGATGCCGTAGGTATGTGCCATGCTGCCATGCATCCTGCCCGAGTCTTTGAGCGTGATGCAACACATTAAAAACACCATTACGCTTCTGCAACAAACAGGAGACAGACACTGCATCTTGCACCTATTGCAGATGGTTGGTTGTGCAGTCTGGATGATGCACTGACATGTGGTGTTTCAGCTTTGGTGCAGATTGAATTCTGATCCCTCTCATTGGATCAGAGTGCCCTAGCTGCTCCAGTCATTGACAGGCCAATTCATGGGCAGGGCAAATCCATTTCAATGCAGCAGCAACAAAGATGCAGCGCGAAGGGAAGGACCAGACTGTGATGGTACCTGTGCAGCTGGATTGGGTTTGTCATCAGCAGAGGCTTGCAAGCCTTTGAAGTACTGGCCTGCTAGATTGTCTATCGCGGCTGCACACACGGAGCTGACAGCATAATCTAGAGATTTCAACCCTGCATCTAAGGAGGACAGCAGGAACGTGAAGGTGGCGGTGTCGCATGCAGCAATGACGTGGACATGGCTGTGGCAAAGGACATCCAGCAAGCCAAAATAGGCCTTGGCCACCTTCTGATACGCCCTGATGTCCTCAAGAGGTATGGAGAGCGCCATCTTGAGGGAGACATCCAGAGCGTCCTGTGGGCAAGCAAGACAACTGTTGCTCACTGCTCATCATGCTCAGTCACGTCACAGAGGTGAAGTACAGACTATTCCATTGCATGTAGGCTTGTCAGTATGGAGGTGACAGTGTGAACATGGCAGTGGTTTAGCATCAGACAGCAATGCACATTTGAGGTCAAGACAGCCACAGACAAGACGTCTTGTGAATATCAGCAAGTGCCGTTTTTGGACCATCACCTTTGTGGGTGGCGACGAGCCTTTGCCTAACGACATCTTTGACAGCAGTCCCTGAGACAGAAGGCAGGCTCACTCTCAAGGCCGCAACAAAAGCTTGCACCTGAGTTGTGCCTCAGCGAGTTTTGCCAAAGATGCTGTCAGGCACAGGCTCATTGGCACCCATGGAGATCACCAGAAAGGTCTCAACATGGCAGTTGCTGACTTGAATGAGACTGTTTTACAGGCTTCTGACAGGTGCAATACCTTGAGTGCAGGGTCACCATAAAGGTCAAACACCCCAAAGTTGACATAATTGCCTGCCAGGGCCCTTGTCAGGATGGTCAGGCTCAGCCAGATTCCCTTGTACTTCTCTGTGTAGGGATTTGAGATTTGACCAATCCGAAGGACGTGTCGTCCATATATAGTCAAGATCTGCAGGCAACAGGCGTACAGCTGTTGACAGCACTGGACACTAGGAAAGGGCAGAAACAAGATACCAATGCACCAGTCTTCACTGCTATGCAAAGAAGTGCTGGTGTGCGCTGCAGCGCAAACGTTTGCCATGTACATCAGAAATGAAGACGAGGCAGAGGAAACTACGCTTACTGAGCATCTGCAGATATGCAAGGCACAGCATTGCAGAGAAGGTATCTGCTGCTAGCACTTCACCGTGCAGTGTAACAGCTACATTCAGCAAAATACCAAGCAATCAATCAATTCACAATTCCTATCATCGGGGACTCAACAGACATATAAATTTGAATGCTGTTTTTCAATGGGAGTACAAGACAGAGTCTGCTCATCTTGTACCTACTGTGTCACAGGCATGCCTCAAGAACGACGGTCGTGTACAAATACACAACATACCTTGGACACTTCTCTGAACAGCAGGATGCCATTGGGAGAGGAAGAATCAAAGGCCAGGCGCGTGTTCTTGTTCATGACAAACTCTGCCATGAACCTGAGCAGAGCCGTGGTGACCTCTGGGCTGTCTGCCCAGGCCTCTAGACAGAGGCGTACCACAGGAAAGTGTGTAGGATACAGCCAGTCAAACAGCAGGCCTGTACCAATCATGTAAATCAGCAGCAGCACTGCTTGGTAGCATAAGGCAGAGGCAGAATATGACATCAGGAGTCACAATATGGGAGAAATCAGCATGCAGGAAGATACGTGTTGTGCACACATCTGTCTGACACATCCAACCATGGCCTGTAGTTGCTTGCTGTCTGCTCAACCCAAATAGCGTACTACTCAGTGACTGCTGTTTGCATCATGCCTGCACGCAAATGTATGCAATACGGTCTGGAACAGCAGGCACTCACCATATGTTCTGCGGCTGTTGGTAGCCATGGCGATGCCTCTCAGATCCCTGAAGATGCCCACCACTGTCTTCTCTGGCACAGACTGCCGCAGTGCTCCAGCACTTGTCGCACCGCTGCTTGCACTGGCCAGACCAACAAGAACCTGCATGTAACAAGTTGTAACATGCATGCAAACTGCATGTAACCTGCATGTAACCTGCGTGTAACCTGCGTGTAACAAGTTGTAGGCTTAGCTGCCGCGGAGGGGTCTCAAGGGTTGACACCTCATAGACGGGGACTGGTAGAGAGCATTGGACCTGCAGCTTGGGTGAATCTGGCAAGGTCACATGGTCTGCTATGTGCCTGCATGTGTCCTTGCTTGCAACATGTGGGAAGCTGGCAAAATGAGGGGTGGCAGTGAACCAGGTGCATATTATTGTAAGAAGGGACTGGCATAGAGCGAGTTTACGCAGATGTGCAGGTGATGCCCATCCTTGACGCTCATACAGACGTCAGCCCAAACTATCAGAAAATTCTGGTTCATTTAGGTTTAAGAGGAAAAGAGCTGACCTGTTGCAGGGGTGCAACAAAGGACTTGAAGTTGGATGGGGTATCTTCCATGAACAGTAATTTGGACAGGGTATTGTAAAAGATGGTTCGGTTGCGGGTGTGCTCCTCAAGGAACCCAAAGTGCTCGCTGGTATGATGCTGCAGCATAAAATGAACCGCTTCTAGCTTCTGCAGGAGCTTGCCGCTCATGTATCCTGACGCCAAATCCTGCAATGATTGGTCCACGCATGAGTAAAGGACCACACGTGCTGTGCATGGCACGACATGGAATTGTATTTCATCATGAAATGTACAACCTTGAAGATCTGGGCACATGTCATGTCATAGCAGCCAGCTTTTGCGTCAAGTAAGGTTGGACAGGGAGCATTTCTTCTGGCAGGACTATATGTGAGTCAATGCAATAAGAGGTGGCTCACTGAGAATAAGCCGAGTGTGTCCTGAATGACATAGTCTGCTGAGCCAAAGACCTTCAGGTTGGTGCAGATCTTGGTGAGCATGACTGTAAGCACCATGAGGTGATCCCTCAGCCCTAGTCGCTCAGTCAGTCTGACATACACCTGCACCCGGTGCAAGACAGCATCCTAGTGCATTTGCAGATGTCTGGAAGCTTCATAAGGTTATCAAAGGTAAGAGCAGCTTGTTGCAAAGGGCATTAGGCCAGGCTAGCATGCCTGACCAACTAATGCAGGCGTCAGACAATACCTTAGGCTGGACCCAGGATCAGGCCAGTCTATCAATCAATCAATCAATCATTCTACATTTCCTGTCTTTAGGACCCATATCATGTTTGCCAGACGAAGTAACACATGCATGCAACAGTACCTCATCTCAGCTAACATGTCTGACAGATCAACTGATGCACACACAGGATAAGAGACTCTCTGGCTCGCAGGTCAGCATCAGGATGAAGTGGGCATTAGTGCCATGCAGTGGCATGGCAAACTGAGATTGCTGATGCATGATTGCAGTGAACAGAGGGCTCGTTTCTAACCTTGGAGGAATGCACAACTTGCTCGCCAATGTACACCTTCCTGAAGCCTTGGAAGACAGTGAGAAGGGCTATGTCCAGCCTCTGTCTTGACACCTGGTCATACCGGGTGGCGTGGAAGCTGCAGCACATGACATAATGTAATGATCAGGAGATATGACATGCAGCATGATGGGATGGTATGCTTCTGGTGTTCACACGCAGGCTCAGGGGCAAGGCCACACCTGCAGCTGCCAAACTCAAGCAAGCAGCAGAAGGAAGGTGTTCCACCAGCTGCAAGAACAGGCAGGGGCTGACACATGCCTTTGATTGATGGAGTTTACTTGTTCATGGGAGACATGCCTGCCCATAGGTTCAGGTGTGTACAGTCCTGTGTAGCTCCCCATATGCTGTCCTGTTTTGGCAGTCGGCATACCAACAATTGTGTGTGTTGATATGTTTCAAATCAGACTGGATGACTTCACGCCAAACATTGCAACTACAACCACAACTATCACCAAATCATCTTCTGCCCTGTGCACAGGTGCAGTACCCTCTGGAGGGCAGTGCCTTTTGATATGGTACTCATATTGGCTGTCACGCTGCATAGGCGTCCAGTGAGGGCCTGCCATCCAACAGGAGGGAGGAGTCTAGCAGACATCTGCATTCCCCAGATGCAATGCAGCATGACAACCACTATGGCTCACCTTGCAAGATGCACTGTCTTTCATCACCCGACTTAGCCAGCTCACTACATCAAAGGCGACATGGAGGGTACTGTCAAGCACGCACGCACCATGGCAATCACAACACTAAGCATCAGCACATCTAGACTAAGCTCAGAATGCTGTCAGCAAGTATGCTGATGTTGTAAGCAAGCATGCCAAGTATGCAGTGACATAAGCAATCAGCAAGCCAGCAATGTCAATTGCATGAGCAGCATACCCACTGTCAACGATCTGGAGCAGCCCAAAGGCACGCGCTGTCAGATCTCCATCAATTGTTTCTTGTGACTCAGCTGTGCTTGAGGACAGGCGCCCTCTGATGACAGCTCCAATGATGTGCACCAGCCATGTCAGCTGCCCCTCAAGCACCTCCAACTGCACAGCATCCTGGCCTGCAGTTTCCATTGTATACCATCTAGCACAGCAAGCACTCAGGTACATGGCTGCAAGACCGTGTGCATATCAAAGGATGGGTGGAGCCATGCAAGCAAGATTTGCGGCAGGCAACATTGCACAAATGCCTTTCAGGCTCCAGCTATGTAAGTTGTGCTATCCAGTATGAGCTGTACATTTTGTGTGACCCAGTGCGAGCTATCAGACCAGGTCAGTGTTGCAAACAAGGACAAATGTAGCTGTCAAAGGCAGATGTGACGCAAGTGGATTCCTGTGACATGCCATACCTGGTACAATGCCGCGGCTGTAAGCTGTGACAATGGGATCCATAATTGAGCAGAAGTAGGTATTCATGTCTTCATACTCAAAGCGGAATATGTAGGGCAAGCTTTCCATTTGGTCAGCCAGTTGCTCAGCATTCTCCAAGGGATCATCTAGGTTGCTGTTGGCAAGTACTGTAGAGACTGACTCCAGCCTATATGCAAGCCAATGCTGGCGTCGCACATACATTCACAACTTTGACAGGGTCATTCCCGGGCATGTGTGAAGGATAATGTTTTATATGCATTTTGGCAGGTGAATCTGGACGGCTGACTGTCTGTACACATCAGCACGACACATGTGCTGTGTCTGAGCAGCTTCAACAGCACTAGCAGCAGCAGGACGAAGCTGGCAAACAAATTTCAGCAGTATCACATGCAGGCTTGATGCTTGTCTCCAGAACTGCTGGGTAGAGGGCAAGCCATTCAACACACAAGCAGATGTCTGGGTTTGAGTCAGTTTACTCAATTGCATGACTAGGTTGTTCACAGTACCCTCAAGATTGCTCAGCAAGCTGAAAACATTGTCGAGATCAGCAGTAAATCTGAGGATGAGACTGCAACTGCTGAGCGGAAGCGGTCTCGCCAGGGGTTTCACCTAGATGTGATGTATGCTCGTGCAATTTTGGGTACACAGGTCTCCATGTATGATGGGGCGTCACCCTTGAGGTAGGGCATACTGGACACCAGGCGGGACCACAAACCCAACAGGTAGAAGATGCTTGCAGAAGCCCACTGCCAGGAGTTCAGCGACTTGATAGTGAAGTCTGCCACGAGCTGTATCCACTCTGGGTAGCTCTCCACACTCACCTGGAACCACAAAAGAATCCTGTGAGGGCTTCCAGTGTTTGCACTGCTTGGCTGGGGACACACAAAATGTATGTCATCGCAGACGATGGAGTGACAGCTTTGCTGGACAGGGTGCGGCAGGTGCCAGGTGCCTCTGGGTGCATCCTGACCAGCAAATTGTGTCATTTGTCAGTTGCAGACACACACCAGCCTGATCACAGTTGCCTGCACAGTGCTGTACTTGCTAATATCAGGTAGTCATGAGCCTTCACAACTAGTACCCACCAGTTCACAGAGCTGGTAATTTGTTTTGAGACGGCCCAGCATGCGGCAAAATTCATGGTAGTTGCTGTGCTCAGACAACCCTTGCTGCTGCTTCAGTATGTCTCTTGTGCCTGCTACCAGCTGAGACAAGAACTTGGAGCGCTCCACCTCAGTTGTAAACAGTGACCGCCGAACCGATGCAAAACGGACCTGCAACAAACAACCAGCTTGGGTTTGTTTTGCTGCTGGTTCACTTGTAAGTTGTTCAGCTCAGGTATGATTAGTGCTACAGTGTATGACTAATGCTACCATGTAATCTCACCAAGCATTCTAAAGCCATGCTAGACAGAGGCGGAGAGGTAGAGCTGTAGAAGTTGAACAGAAGCTGCAGATTGCTCATGTCCTCAATCTGAGGCCTCCACGGTGAAGGGACCTGCAACAAGAAGGTGTTTTAGGGAAGCTGTAAGTGGTGAAGTGTGACCTGCAGGTAAGCGCAGCAAAAGCTGAGCTGACCTGTATGGTCCCCAGATCCTCAGAGGAGTCATCCATTGAGGTTCCAACGAAGTCGTAAGACAGGCACGCCAAAGCTAGTGCAACAGCCTGCAGCAAGCACCGACAGAGTGAGATGGGTATGTGCCAAGCTCAGAGACATGTCATCATATAGTCACATCGTGATTGGTCATATCGCATGAGCAACGGCCAGTGGGAGAAATCACCTGCTCCTTCAGCTTCAGATCTGAAGTGCCTTGCAGTTGCTTCAAAGCGGAGAGTGACAGCGCAAAGGTTTTCAGCAGAGACTGATCTCTGAATGCTACCGCTATCTTGCGATGCTGAGTCAAAGTTCTGCCGGGTGTTGGCTGGTTCATTTCTGAAACTAGCATGCTGAGCAACTTGAGACCCAAAAGATATAGGCCTGGCTGACCCGCAGCGCCCTTCTCAAGCAACTGAGAGGCATCATCTACAATCTTGCGGTACTGATCCTCTTCATACCAGCACAGCTTTGTCATGCGGCACAATAGCTGCACTAGACTGGTTGTGACAAAAGGCTCAAGCCCAGGTCCCCGACTGCATGAGCAGCAGCCACCATCATGACCCTATTGCATCTGAGGTCATGCTGCAATAGTTCAAGACCATGGTATGTGGTGTTACCTCTCGAGGTAGTGCAGAAAGTACTGCCGCATGTCTGACTTCATAACAGAGCTGCATTCACATCAGCATGTGAGAAAGACGGAGCTGCAATACATGAATTGCAGGACACTCAATCAGGAATCACCTCAGAGCTTGCTCAGTCACTATTTTGATCAAGCTTGAAGATGCCAGTAGCTGAGCATAAGGGGAGTGTGAGTTGTCAAGGACAGCCTGAGCAACAAATTTTGTCAAGCAGGAAGCGAGAGCGTAAGCTATAGCATCCCAAGCTACCTTGCACATAGACACAGAGTCAGCAGACTGGCCAAAGACCCTGAGATACTGCTCAGCTCGTGACCTTTCCTGATGATCCTGCGCCCAGCACACAGACTCCCTAACGTCTGATGACGGTATACACGCCTGTTGCGCACCTTCGACAAGGCCAAACAGGCTACCTGTGACAGATACAGCGCCTGGCACAGAGACTCAAGCTGAGGTAATTGCTCGATGACCTGGCTGGCCATTTCTGCATATGCATGCGAATGCCAAAGAATAGTTATTGCCACAAACTATCAACGCGACGAGTGCTTGTCCATCAAACCGAACGCAAGGGGTCAAGCTCGAAGTTGATCATCGTAACATGCCATCAACGTGCGAATTACTTTCTGATGACGAGATTGATATAGACATAAATAGATTGCGGTGCCGCGCGAGACCTTTTGCGTAGTGATGTCAGGCGCGCGGGGATTGGGCGCTTTTGGCCGTGCTCGGGCGTACCTTGCGCTTTCTTTCGCCAAGTCACGTGCGAGGTTAACCCGTAGGGTTTATCTAAGCCACTTGCTTGCGCAACTGTGAGCACCTGCGTTTTTGCAGGCCTGAGCGGTGCGAGGTGATCTGTTTGTTGGCGTAGCGGATATGGCCACCCTTCTGGCGGAGCGGCTGGCAAGCTCAAGCAGTGCAGGCAGACCCAGCCCGGTATGCTGCCGACACAGAGATCGCTGGCAAACGAGCTTTGAAAAGCTGCTGACCGAACACATGTTTTCGCAGACTTTGAGATGTTATGAGGGCTTCAGGGCGTCTGCGCCACGGCACGCAGTGCACGTCTGTCGACAAGCTACTCAGGTGAGTCTGGCAGCAGGCCTGCTTGGACAGGGGCTTTTTGGGAAATTGTTGCAGCATCATGATGAAAGTACATTGTCGCCCATGCAAACCACATGTATGCAGACCATCAGGCGGCAAATCCCTTTACGCATCGAGTGTGCACGTGTGGGTGGTGTGGAAATCCCCAACCAGAAGCGTATTGAGTTCTCTCTGCAGTATATCTATGGCGTGGGACACACAACAGCAAAGGCTATCCTTGTTGAGACGGTAAAGCTTTGCATGCTGCATCCCTGACTAGCAGTTCATGGCTTGTCCTTTGTGTTGACACCTTCCCATGCTGGCTGCAAATTCCATGCCATGTATACTGCAGCCTATGGTGTCTGCTGCTGATTGTGCAACTATCACGTTCACAGTGGGTGCTGTAGGGTGTAGAAAACAAAAGGACAAGGGAACTTAGCGAAGAAGAGCTGACAACCCTTCGTGAAGAAGTTGACAAGTACACTGTTGAAGGAGATTTGCGCAGATTTAATGCCTTGAACATCAAGAGGTTGAGAGACATTGGATGTTATAGAGGCAGGCGGCATGCAGTGGTATGTTCAGATCTGTGCACAGTCATGCTGTTGATGGCTGAATACATGGAACCTTTCATCTATCAGTGCCTCTACATTGGTGTTGGCCTATCTGTGTGGCAATTCTTTCTGTCACAAATTCTTTCAACACATACTTGCATGGCATAACATTCTGAAAGAAGCAGAGTCCCAAGAAGGATGCATTCAGAAGATGTACATCCCCAGCAATGCACTGAATGTTGCATTGTGTGTTATCTGCAGGGTTTGCCAGTCCATGGTCAACGCACCAAGACAAACTCGCGCACTCGTAAGGGCAAAGCAAAGACCATGCCTGGCAAAAAGAAGTAATTGCATACATGTGACACTACTTGTAGACCTCCACAGTCAGACATGCTATACAAGTTCGTTATATTGGCCCCATTAGACTGTGATCTTCAGCACCCAACGCTTGCTCTAGCAGCATCAACAAGCCTGAGCAGCGTGCAGCTTTATTGTGTACAATGCCAGGAGCAGGGCCTTGCTCCTATTCTAACAGCATAGAAATATGGTTTTTGCCAAGCCAGGTTTTGCTCTCTGATCTTGTCCTGTCTTTTGAACAACTTGAGTCCATAATGCAAGAGCCAGGACAGCATCCGTGTATGCACATTTCTCCAACTACGATTTATTGTTTGACTGACATAAATATCTGATTACTGCATTCCCGCATTAATGGAAGGTTGTGCTTGGTGATTACCCGTGCAAAATATTGATCTGCAGCAGACATAAGCTGCTGTGGCCATTTCTCAGCTAGCCAGATCTGCCAAATCTGTCAGCATCAATGCAATGATTTGTGTGTACTCATTGGCTGTCACTGCATAAATGGAATGGTATGTTTCAACAGCGCTACTTGCTCGTGACAGGCCCAGCCATGCGCATGGGTGTCGCCGATTCAAATGGTTCAGCAAGCTGGATGGGGACCACAGCATGGTTTTTGGGGAAGAAGATGCACACGCAGCATCGGCTGAAAGTTTGGGGATTGGAAAAGGAGTGCGGAGAGCTCTTACGAGCAAGGCGTCTTTGTCTCGCTGTCAGTGCCTTGTTCAGTGCAACGCGCCACACGGTCTCGCTCCAGCTTCAACAGTGAGCCGTGTTTGTAGTGCGTAATACATACTGTCACCCGCTGTTCACTGCTTGCCGTATCACCTTTGCAGAAAAGCGTAGCAGAGCTTGAGAGAGATGAGAGAGATCGTTCACATACAAGCTGGACAGTGTGGAAACCAGATCGGTGCCAAGTTTTGGGAGGTGCGTGCAGCCTCCAAGTTGGTCAAATACAGCTCTTGGTGGCAACAGCGCGGACTTCTGCAACACGAGATTTGTGTTTGAATAATCGTGCTGTCGCTCACGCCGTTCGGGCAATCGAGCACGCGCTTCCCTGCCAAAAGTTGTGTCTTTCTTGTGCGTTTGCTGCCAGTTGTTGCACATTTGGCGCGAAGGCGTCAAATTTTAGATCCTCGGGACCATCCTGACTTCTTGCACTGCTGTTGCGATAGGTCATCTGTGACGAGCACGGTATAGACCCCACCGGATCCTACCAGGGGAGCAGCGACCTTCAATTGGAGAGGTTGAATGTGTACTTCAACGAAGCCTCCGGTGGCAGATATGTCCCCCGCTCGGTGCTGATGGACCTGGTGAGTGCTGCTTTGCTGAGATCGTCAAGGTCGTGGTGATACGGTATCAAATCCTTGTGCTGATATGTGTGTGACGATTGTAGGAGCCAGGCACCATGGACTCAGTGCGATCTGGCCCTTTTGGCCAGATTTTCAGGTGAGGCACCACTTTCAGGACAGAGTTGCTCTTGCCACTGTAGTGATGTGGTATACAATCTGCATGCATGCTGCAGGCCCGATAACTTTGTTTTTGGTCAAACTGGAGCTGGAAACAACTGGGCAAAGGGACACTACACTGAAGGTGCTGAGCTTATAGATGCTGTGCTGGATGTCACTCGAAGGGAAGCTGAGAACTGTGACTGCCTACAAGGTATGGTTGCCTGAAATAACTGCTTTGACTGAATATGAGACAGCTGGACAGTAATATAAGGCGCTGCGTCTCCCTTGCTTCACATTGTTTTGGTGCTGCAGGTTTCCAGGTCTGTCACAGTCTGGGTGGTGGCACTGGCTCTGGTATGGGAACTCTTCTGATCTCCAAAATCCGAGAGGAATATCCTGGTGAGCCACAGCTCTTTTGTCTTGGCATGATATGACTCAAAGTCACATACGCTCAAGGAACAATTGCATGAACAGCGCATCAAGCCAATGGTTGTTCGACTGTCATGTAAGGGCAATGATGTGTTCACGTGTTTGCTCTTGCTGTTGTGTAGTCTTTGTACGCTGCATGCTGCAAGCTCAACTATGGCAATCTGACCATATGTGGTGTATGACCAACATTCAATTGATGGTTCGATAGTAATTTGCAACTCTGGCTGTGACATTTGCAGACCGTATGATGCTCACCTTCTCAGTGGTGCCCTCACCAAAGGTGTCAGACACCGTCGTGGAGCCATACAACGCAACACTGTCAGTGCACCAGTTGGTGGAGAATGCTGACGAGTGCATGATCCTGGACAATGAGGCTCTGTACGACATTTGCTTCCGTACTCTGAAGTTGACGACTCCAACCTTCGGTGACCTGAACCACCTCATCTCAGCTGTGATGTCTGGCATCACATGCTGTCTGAGATTCCCCGGTCAGCTCAACTCAGACTTGAGAAAGCTGGCTGTCAATCTCATTCCCTTCCCTCGGCTGCACTTCTTCATGGTTGGCTTCACACCTTTGACCTCCCGTGGATCACAGCAGTACAGGTAAGCAGCAACTGCCTGCACCTGCACAGCCGCAGTATCTTTGATGGAACCAATCATGCAGCCTGTGTGTGCGCAGCAGCAATGACACGATACATTGCAAGTACTGCTTGTACTTCACATGTTTGATGCTCAAGGCAGACATGCTTTTCACAGAACAAATCTGTTGCACACTGCACGACTGTTCCTGGCAGCTTGGATTGCCAAATTAGTACCTCACAGTCTAGGATGTACAGGCAGTGGTGACACATTCCCATTAGACATCCAGGCTGATCAAGAAGCATGTGGGCTTTGCAGGGCTTTGTCAGTCCCTGAGCTGACACAGCAGATGTGGGATGCCAAGAACATGATGTGTGCGGCTGACCCTCGCCATGGCCGCTACCTGACTGCCTCAGCTGTCTTCAGAGGCCGTGTGTCCACCAAGGAGGTGGACGAGCAGATGCTGAACGTACAGAACAAGAACTCTTCCTACTTTGTAGAGTGGATCCCCAACAACGTCAAGTGCTCAGTGTGTGACATTCCACCCAAGGGGCTCAAGATGTCTGCT
>JAABUK010005117.1_pt1 | contig 20760 bp, 12 predicted proteins | sample 5559141 | NCBI WGS metagenome assembly JAABUK01 (sample SAMN10711869, study PRJNA513367) | rock metagenome | isolation source: Antarctica rocks | place: Antarctica: Victoria Land, Pudding Butte nord | collected 2016-01-03
TAATAAATTAATAAAAAGGAATTTAATTTACTTATATTAAGTTTTAAATATTTATTTATTTATAATAGATCTTTAATACTTTTCCTTTAAGTTAATTAAGGATAATAAGATCTCTTCTTATCTTTTTAAAAAACTTCTTATAATCTTTAAGAGTAATTATAACTATATTAATTATAAAGCTAAGGCTATTATCTTATTCTTATTCTAAGGTTTTTAAGTGTTTAAAATCTACTAATTATATAATAATAGTTTAATTCTCTTCCTTTTCTAATAATTTGATAAATATATAAGCTAATATCCTAATAATATCTTCCTAGGAGAATATAAAATATTATCTCTTTAATTATAATCTATTATAAATTATAATAAGACATTAATTATATAAATAATTTATTTTATAATAATTTAAGGTAAATATTATAGATTAATCCTTAAATAAGAGTTAAGGATTATATAATTCTAACTAAGATATTCCTAATACAATATTAAATTAATTAATTAAGGTTATTAAATATTATAATTTATTAATATAACCTCCTAATTCTAGCTTAACCTTTATAATCTAAGTTACTAATAAAACCTCCTTATTATCTATTAATTTTAAATAATATAACTTATTTAAATATATTATAAGAAGGTTATATTATCTAATAAAGCTAATATCTATAAAACCTTCTATTAATATTGTAATATCCTTAAGATATTTAACCTTAATTATCTTATTCCTTATATATACTTTTCCCTTAAAATTTAACTATTAACCTTATTATAACTAAGGTCTATTTTTTATATAATATAAAGATAAGAGGATAATTATAAGTTTAATATTATTTATTCCTTCTTAAGCTAATAATAATTTTAGCTCTTTAATCTTTATATTTATTTAGGCTTCTACCTTCCTAATAATAACCTTATTAGGGAGAGCTAGTTTCTTAATTTATTATTAGATAATTTTATTAGGGGTCTATTAATATCTTTAACTCCTAGCTAAGATAAATATACTACTACTTATTCTTTAATAAGCTAAGTAGCTATTCTATATATAACAGGGATATCTTAATTAAAAATTTAATAATTAAGTTTTAAGTATTTAAAGTAATATCCTTAACTCCTTAATACTTTAATATAATATTTAAGATATTAATTAGAAGTTACCTCTTAGCTTATCCTTAGGTTAAGTAAATATAAGTTATTATTACTTAAATTACCTCCTTTATTCAAGGAGGATATAAATAAAATCTTCTTATCTTCGTTACCTTCCTTTTAAGGGCGAGTTTCTTTATTAATAATTATCTATATATTAAGATAGTAAAGTTATATTATAAGATATTAAAAGTTAAGTAAAATAATTCTATTTATAATCTTATTCTTAAGATATTAAGCTATTAGTTATATTAAATAGCCTCTCTTTTAAGAGTTTATTAATTTAAGGGGTATAATTTAAGCTATAAAGTATACTAAGAAGATATAAAAGATCTTATTGAAAATCTTTAACTCTTATAATAAATAAAGGATTTTAAAGTTTAACTTTAGCTCTACCTTCTTAATTATATTTAATAAATATATTAACTAAGTTTAATAATATTTTATCTACTAAGATATAATAATTATTATTAGTAATATTTACTCTAGCCTTAATAATATTAAAAGTAACTCCTTTATAATAGTCTTAAATATAATTAATCTTTACTTATTCTTCTTTAAATAATTTATAACTATATTAAAATTTAGATAATAAATATATTCTTTAGGCTTCTTAATTATTACTTCCTTTAATATTATTAAAATCTTTAATTTTAAGGTATTTATTATTAAATTTATTTATATTAATATAATTAATATAATAAATAATATAATAATTATATTATTTATAGTTAATAATATTATTTTAGAAGTTAATAAGTTTAAGGTAAATATAATTTTTATTATCTAAATCTTAATTAAGTATATTAATAGGAGTATCCTTTATAATATATATTAATTCTTATTTTAGATCTAATATCTCTTTAATTTAAGTATTAGATAAAGTCTTAAATTTATTCTTATAATAATATATCTACTTAATCTTATAATCTTATAGTTATATTTAGGATTAGAGGTTTATAACTTATTTAGAAAGTTTAGATATTTCTAATTTTATATCTTTAATATCTTAACTTAGTAATATAACTTAACTTTAAAATTTTATTATATTAATTATTATATTTCTTAATATAATATATTATTTATTTAGGTATTGTATAGTACTATCTAAGAACTCTCCTTAAGTCTAAATCTTAATAAGTACTTTATCTTTACTATTTAAATTTATAAATATAAATTCTTTATTAACTTCTCTTATATTTAGAGTATATATTTTTATTTTATTATAGGATTTTTCCTTACCCTTATTCTTTTTTAATATATAAGGGTCTTATTCTTAAGCTTTATTATTAAAGTTATAATTATATCTATTCTTATTTAATTACTCCTCTTTATTAGATATATAGGGGTTTTAAGGTTTATTATTACCTAGGACTATTTAACTCTAAGATAGGTCTATTAATATTAAGAATTTTATTAACTTTAATAACAGAAATCTTAAATAATTAATTACTCCCTTAAATAATATTATAAGTATAAATAGTTCTCCCTTACTTATTATATAATTTTATTTAACTACCCTCTTAACTATATTCTCTATTTTATAGCTTAATAGTTATAGGGTTTATAAGGCTTTAATTTCTATAGATAACTTACTAATTACTATTATATATAAAAGATAGATAGAATTATATTAGAGACTTAATTTAGACTAATCTAATATTAATATTAATATATAAATAGAATTCTATCTATAATATTTGAACTAGTATTATATAATTTATATAAGTATATACTAAGCCCCGATTAGCGCTAAGCCTAAAAGAGACGTAAGGAGATGAATTATACTAGGACTATAATAAGAAGATATATAATAGATAGATTTAAAGAGAAGATATAGTATATTAAAATATACTATTAAAATAATATCCTAGGATATTTAAAAGGAATATTATATTAAATAGATAAAAGGATTACTAGTACTATATCTTATCTATAAATATAATATAAATATAAATAGTTATAATTAATATATCTAAATAATTATAGAATATATAAATAAATAATAATCTCTTTATTACTAGGTTACTCTACTTATTTTTATATTTATATCTTTTATAACTAATACTTATTAACTCTATTACTTATAATATACTAATAATTTAGTTACCTTACTTAGTTATATAGACTTTTAATAATTTATTATTATAGAGCTAATCTAATAATAGAAAGGACTTAAAGGAAAGGAGCTATATATTTAAATTATTAATAAATAATTAGATATATAAACCTATTCCTTTATACGTCTACCTAATAATATAAAGGTATATTACTAACTATATAAAGATAGGAAGAATATAAGACTAAATAATAAGTATTCTATATTAGGAGAAATATTAGGTAATACTCCTAAGAAGTAATATATATTATAGATAGTTTAATAATATATAGTATATTAAATTCCGCTTTATAAGTAAAATAAGGAGTATTTTAAGGATATATACCTACTAATAGCTAGTAAAAATAATAGGGGAAGTTTATATTTATAATCCTAAGGATTTATTATAAATTATACTAAAAAGTCGTCTTTTTATAATAAATTCCCTAGGCGTAATAAATTTATTCTAACTTAAATAATTTATAGAGTAATAGATAATATACCTTTAAAGAGATATAAAGAATTTAAAGGCTTTCAGCTTAAAAGCGAGGTATTTATATAAGCCTAAATTAGGCCTTCTTAATGATTTTAGCGTAAAAATCGAGGACTAGCTCCAGGTAACCACAGCAACGCGGGCACTAAACGATTTCAGGGTAATTAGGCGAGGGTGTGACTTATCACCGACGCATGGGATAAGGACGGAGGGTATACGCCTACAGCAATAGGGTATACGCGTACAAGGACATGGTATACGCGTACAGCGATAGGGTGTACGCGTAATAGAAGCCTAGGGCAGGCAACCGCTCTGCTGATACCCATTCGACACCTACGCAAGGCTACGTCGTCAGAATGCAGCGCAGCCAGACCAATGAAAATTTGGAAGTCAGACGCAAGGCTTAGGTGATCCGTGGCTATGGCGCCAGCTGGATCGAAAGGGACATGGTACGGGCCAGTAGATGGTATGTGTTGTAGAGCCGAAAGGAGTGCCCGCTCAAGTGTGTCAGCGGAGTGATTGCCTCAGAGCGCCGGAGAATACAGGGTAACGTCTGAACAACACAGAAAGAAAGAGAAGTGAGATTGAGACAAGGCAAGATTGGCTCTTGGCACTAGGATTTTACCGTTTCGATAGGGAGACGTGGGGGCTCGCGGGTGACACAAGACACAAGAATCCGTCCATTCAGGGACTTCAGCCCCACCAAAATTAGGGGCTCTCTGCGCCTTGGCATGGAGGGATTCTTGTGTCACCCGCAAGGGGGGCTACGGGAAAGAGCAGGATCGTGATAGCGTGCAAGGATCCTGACGGGCCGATGTACAACATACTTGGCTGCGCTGCACGATCCTTCATTCTGATTACTATCTGTGATGCTCAGCTGCTGGTCATACCGAGAAGCTGGGTAAATTTGCTTTGGGTAGCATAGATCTTACCTTGGGCTATGAAATCGGTTTGGTGATGCCTTTGCTGATCAAGTGGGAAGGATGAACAGTCTCTATAGCGGTGGTAGAGAATCAATGCTAAGATCAAAATCGTGTGCCACACGATTGAGAACCTGCATCATTGATTCCGAGCTGACTTGGTGACAGGCTTGGAAGCACTGGCAGCATTTGATACCTACTTTATTTGGTGGCTATGCTGGCTTTGGCACCCTCTCATTCGACCGCAAGCGTTCTACAGCCATGGCTGGACTGTTTCAGTTAGCTCTGTTCAGCCTCTGACATACATGATGAATCCTACAATAGTAGTCGAGTCAGTGTTACAGTTTTACGCGAAGGATCGCAGGATCATCCTTTCGAAGTTGGACCATTGACAAAGGGGAAAAAATGTACGAAGGTACTCCTGTACAGCCGCTATGCTTTGTTCTGCTTTTGCGCTTCTTTGTATGTCTCCTTTGGTGAGAAAGTGAAGATACGTTTTCTTCTTCTTCATACCTTCCTTCAATCCTTGTACTCCTCGCAATGGCTCCCAGATTTCAACAACGAGGCACTCTGCTTCTTTGTCAGATCGTTACTCTTCTGGCTCTAGCCCACCAAGCGACTTCAGCGACCTGTTATAATCCCGACGGATCCCTTGCACCGGCCACCGATATTCCTTGTGAAACCACGGGTGGAGACACTGCCTGCTGCTCTTCTGGTGCTTTTTGCATGACGAACGGATATTGCCTCAATAACATGGTCGTCGTACGAGGGTCTTGCACCGACATAACCTGGACAAACCCCAATTGCGCGCTGCAATGCAAAAAAGGTAGACCTAACCCTTTGTGGATTCCATGGTTAAGACTAACGTTTGACGTCCAAGTGAAGATCAACAGTGGAAAAGGATTGGCACCATGCAGTTCCAATCTCTGGGCTTGTGACTACAACACTTGTTCTCAGGGCAACTTCACCTTGCCGGTCGGCAACATCATCCTTCATAATTACCAGGCCGCGAGTTTGGGCATCAGCTCACAGGTCACCGTCAATGCCAACGCCCCTCTTACCACAGGTAGTTTGACAGCTACCACAACGAGTGGACAGGCCGCTACGACATCAGCCACTCCAACACCTGCTGCAACCTGTATATCTCCGGCAGATCAGCAAATGGCGATTGCATCTGTGAATTCGGACCATGAGAAGAAGCTTGCGGCTGTTGGGGCTGGGGTTGGTGTGCCTCTTGGCATTGCAGTCGTTGCCTTCCTCGCACTCTTTGGACTCGAAAGGAGGAGGAACAGACAATCTTCAGTTGAGAGAAAGAACCCACTTGGTCAGAACATGGACCAGCAAGGATTGGGAGGTTGGAGTGGAAATCAAACGGTTCCCCGACAATGGAATACTAGGTACGAAGCTCCAAATGATCCGAGTGTCGAATTAACAGGGACGGAAACAATGACACATGAGATGCAACAATTTACTAGATAGAGGAGGGCGATATTATCCTATGTTGGCTGCATGGGATCTCTCGGATGTGAAGACCCAGGCAGACTACTAGGAAACCCGGCAATTGTTTGGCTCACACCTATGAACCAATCGAGCGGTTTTGGGGCAGGTGGACTTTGATCAATGCAGGAAGTTGGGCTATATATTAGTCGATTGAGCAGCCAATTCGCAGAATTACGTTTACGACAGTGTCAATTGTACCAGAGTTCGAGCTATGATATTCATCTATTGGGCAGTGGTTCCCTCGTGACCTCAGGTCCACTCTTTACAAGCCTGGCTTGTATATGAGCGTGTATTTTCCGCGTCGAGGTTAATTCCTTGATCAAGCACACTGTCATTCACGCAGCGACTACTGGCGGCGAGAAGCAATGAATGCAAGTCTTTTATCTCAATGAAGGGATAGCGTCACGTTCGGTGTTCACCTTGTCTTTCAGTCTCCTGTGTCACTTCTTGATGAATTTTCTGATGGCCATTTTCGCACGACATTTCCCACATTCATTCTTTCTTACTTATATATAGTCTGGCTTCGTTGAACGACTGCATTCTCATGATCACCTTCCCAAAGAGTACATATGTTGGCTTGCTCTCCTATTTGAAGTCTCACAGGCTGGCTTTTGCTTAGAGTTAAATATATATGAATATCATATTCGCTCCAGATTGACTCCTATTCCCGGCGAATTCCATTTGTAATGCGTTCCTATTGGGTTTGAGATGAAGGCGCCTTCCCAGGTCCTCCATGTTGAAATGTGTCTGTAATGCATTTAACATAGGTTTTGGATCGCGGAAGAATCATGAGTCCTGGATACTGGAATGTGTTTCTAATGCGCTTGGAATATGATTCCCATCTTCAGCAGTAGTCCGAATTGCAGGGCATAGTGAACTGACATATTGGATTTCTAATATATTAGAAATTCAATTCGAATTCTCAAATCCACCAACTGAATTCCTAATTCATTCCCAATGGAGTCCTATCAGCAACTCAAAAAGCGACCCTCGGCTGATGTCCATCCACCTTTTTCATGTTTACACTATCTCAATTCTGCGAGCACTGCACTTGATTTTCTTACCAGACTCTCACAATCAAGCATACAAAATCATGTCTCAATCTCATTGTCCGCCTGTAGTGCCAAAAGGACAGCTGAATTTTTCATGTATGGACATTGACATGACTCATGGGTCCTCGGCAGCATTGACTGCAAACCCAATACAAAGAATAAGTATTTGTCTCTCAAAAGAATAGCGAGTTATTTGCTTGAAGCGGGCTCTCCTAATACTACTGTTCCATTATCAAGTGGCGTTTCGCTGTGGTGTCAAGTTCTCCCAATACCACTATTGCATTCCTCAAATAGCGTTCTGCTGTGGTGTCAAGTCTGCTTTGAAGTTAAAGCCTCGCACGCAAATCCCGTTCGAGGCAAGTTCTTCTTTCTTGAGTTGGATCAACTGTCACGTCAGTAAAGGAAGAACCGAGAGCTCTGTCTCAGGATAAGGCATTCCTCCCATCGACCCGACAGACACTAAGAGAGGACTTGAACCACGATGTGAGAAGCTGCCGGACCTGAAGGTTCCCAGTTCATGTCCACAGAGACAGATTTCAGAATCTCGTCAACGAATATCTGGGTAGCAAGGCTGTGTACATCGTACAAAACAGGAGACCCCAAAAGATGGTGCAATAACCTCGACCCAACTGACATGAAATACACCCAATCTATACCCTCTCCGTGGGATACCAACCCAACAGCACATATCCGCGGAGCCGGTACGCCACCACTAAGGTAACCAGCGGGAGGAATGGGCTCAGTTTGCAAACGAAGATCGAAGAAGTCTCCCCAGCAAAAGCGACGGATAGTTGGGGAAGTCGATACCTGCTGGAGCTGGGTGGGAGACAGGCTGTCAAAAGACTTGGTGCGTGCGAGCGTTTTTGAGGGTTGGATGGGGGTGGAGTTGTGCTTGCTGGGGCATGTGGATGGGGTGAGAGATAGCAAGATGGACGAGGAGAGCAGCAAAGGAGTTGGAAAGGAGGAAGAAGCGGAGATGGAAGAGGACTGGATTAATGGATCTTGCACTGGTTTGTGCGTGAGAGCAACTCCCATGCCGGACATGGCTAGCGGTAGCCAGCGATGGAAATTGAGGATTCAAGATTTGCTTAGACTGTCTGCGATCCCAGAAAGTATTTAGGTTTCATTGGCGTGTTTGTTTCGTCATCTCTGATGAGTTGGGTTGTATTTTGTACATAAGAGTGGTAGTTTTGTCGCCAACAGAGACCATAGCGCAGCCGAAATAGACCATAGAGCTGCTTTGATCGAGTTTAGTCACTCAGTTTTGTGGCTATGCCGAGTGCGGTTTTCGGTTTATCAAGTCTATAGTACCAACGAGATCGGCGAGCTTGTCATCTCGAGCTCGCATAAAGTCTTCGATCCTACACTTACACGTTTAATCTCAGGGCCATGTCTCCTCCATCTTCCATTCCCCCTTACCCTCAGAACCTTGCCCTTTCTCGACGACAAAAGTATAGACCTTCCTCCTCGCCGTAGCCGGGTCACTGATATCCAACTCCTCAACCTCTTCCGGCTTGATAATCACTACCCTGAAATTTGCCCTCGCAATTGGATCATGCAGATCCTGCACCTTCTGCCCAAGCTGATGCTCCTCATCCGGCTCCTTGCCATGCGTCGGCTGACCTGGCGGTGGATTCTTCCAACTGCCTCTCATACCAGGCGAACAATTCCCAAAATGCGCCGTCAGTTCTCTGGCCCAGCTCCACTCTTTCTCGTCACCCTCTCCGTCCGTCCGCCTCATTCTCCGCCCCACTTCGCTCTTCACAGTCCGCACCCCACTCCCTCCCTGAGAATCATCGATGTCTTCCCCCACCACAAACGCCTCCCCTTTCATCCTCCACTGCGTTCCCGTGTCCTTGATCCACCATACTGCCTCTACAGGACCGCCCCCACCACTCCCCTGTACCTGACTATCTTTGTCCGCATGCCCAGCACTGCTGGCGAAGATTTGCCCTACTTTGGCCATACGCACATCTGTCGTAAACGTGGGCATGTCACTATCGAAGATTGGCGGGTTTCGCGGGGCTTCGTTGTGTTTGTTCTCGGGCAACGAGCCCCACATGCCACGGTAGATGCAGTAGCGGAGGCGGGGGACGTAGGGAACTGTGGAGCCGTTGGGAGCGGGGGCGAGGGATGTGAATACGAATTCGGGGGAGGGAAGTTTGGAGAGGTGCGATTCGAAGGCGCTTTTCCAGGGGGCGGGAGGGGTGGTGAGGTGGGTGGTTGTGGTAGACATGGTGCGGAGGAGGGAGCGGAGACGGAGGGTTGGTGGTGAAGCTATGGCTGCTTGGTGATTTGATAGTAAAGAGGCTCGAAGCAAATGATCCCCACCGTAATGGCGTAGAAGTATTTAGGCAATCGTTGTCAGTACTCAATATAGAGAACATGCACGCTTAAACATGTTCATGGCAAGGAATGATGACGTTGAGATCGCTGCTAAGCTTTGCTCAACTACTTTACCTTAGTAATGGCCCATCTTTTGCGAGCGCCTCTGGATGGGTCGATGTGTCTCAACTACACCGCATGGCCATTCAATCATTAGATTGAGGGCAAAAAGCCCGGAAATCTGCATAGCTCACAGGATGACCTGGTCGTAAAGGGCCGGCATCATCACAAGCTTGTGTGTAGAAAAATGGGTACTAGGAGGGTATGTTGTAGAAATCCCAACGTCATGACACAGACTCTCATCGACAGCGCTTTGGTGCCTATCTAGAGGAGTGTGTGAGAAAGTCCCATTGGATATACTCTACTGCGATAACCCAAGATCATGCGGCGACACGTCTAAGGAAGATGTCCCAACCTGTTTATCCTCGTGGCTGCCGTCTCTTTTTGACATCGAGGGTAGTGGCTGCCTAGCCCAGAACGCGCTAGGAACGCGGCTCGCTCCCGCTGTTGATTGGACATGTTGACATGCTATCCTCACTTCGATAGGCAACAGCTCGTGCCCTTGCTTGCGTGCTTGCTTCAAGCATGTAAGTCTTGAGATCAATATTGTCTGAAGTCCCTTCTGCCTGCGTTCGGATCTGGTACCTAGCCCCGATCCCTCCCTTTCTTTTGTACTCCAGCAAGTATTTCTTCCAGGATCCATTTTGGTTCCAGAGACGATCCAATCTTTCATCCTCTCATGGCATTTCTCCCGCCATTTCTTCTCAATGCGTGGCGGTTGGAGCATGGAGATGAAATGCGAGCGAAGGCTGCTGATGAATTGAAAGGATGGACGCCGTCCTCCTTGGCCGAATTTCACGTGAGAGCTCAGCTTGATAAGCATTTCGGTAGTTCCAAAGGCAATGGCCCACTGCCTTCTCTTTCCTCAATTGCAGTGGGAAAAGTCCTCGGTGTGTTGCAAAGCTCGGAGGATCTCGCCACAGATGCGAAAATTATCATTGACAGCCTCAGCTCCAATACTCTCCGCCAGCTGCTCCAGGACCCTCGAACGCCTTACCAAGTATTGAGCGTGTTTAACACTTTGCCTCAGACTTTTTCTGGCAAAGGACGCAGATTGGTCGATGTGGATGAAGCTATTGTTCAAAACGACCACTACATCAGGTCCCGTGGACGGCAAAATCGAGATGGCAAGTATCTCGTCAGCTTGGACGATCTATGCAATCTTGTCACGACCAAAACAGTCGAACCCGCTAAGGCTACGCGCAGCTCGAATCACCAGTCTTTAACGTTTGCACGCAAGGATCCTCCTAAGGGTGGCCTAGAAGTTTTAGATTTCTGGAGGCCAAAGCAACTGAGTTTCAATTGTAGCAATGCTGCTTTCAGCCAGGTCTTTGACCGCATCACCAATGGCATCCTTCGTGGACTGGACTGGACCAATCTCTTGCTTGCTGGTGGCATGGCTCTAACGACCTTACTTCATGTTGATCCTACCAAGGACAAAGTTCCATCCATACAAAATCCCGACCTCGATATTTATGTCTACGGACTTGGACCAAAGGAGGCTAATCTGAAAGCCGAAGAAATACAGGATACATGGGTGAGAAACCTCCCTAAGTCAGCAAGCGAGAGACTAGTTGTCAAGAACGCAAAGACCATCAACCTCCTCACGAGCTATCCAAACCGCCGCATCCAAATCGTCTTGAAGTTGCTACCTACTCCTACAGATATACTACTAAACTTCGATCTGGACGCCTGCGCTATAGGTTTCGATGGGTCCAATGTCTTCATGCTCCCTAGATGTGCACGCGCGATCGAGACTGGCTATTCTATCTTTACAATGGACCTAGTCTGGGGCCATCATCTCGGCGATAGGAGAGCAACACAGGAGAGTCGCGTCTTCAAATATGCTGATCGTGGCTTCGGTATCAGGTTTTTGCCCAGTTATGCTAGGTCTCTGGAAGAAGATGGGCTTGAAGCGGCGACTTTCCAACATTCTCCGTCGCCTGCAGCTGCTCAAGAGATCAACAAGAATGAGCGTAGATATAACTACTCTCGCTGGAGTCAGCGAAACCGGAAGCCTCATGGAGACGAGCCGGGACTGAAGACTTTGAAACGGATTGCTTACCTGGGCCAAGACTATGTACACCGGTTCTATTTCGGAGTTACCCCACTTGCTCTCTCCCCTAAGCAAACGAGGAAGCAGCTGGCATCCGAGGACCTTGTATACTCTGACAGCGATCCCGACGATATTGACAGAGCTGAGGAATTATGGCGCGAGACATACGCAAAAACCAAGCGTGAACTGCTTGAACTGAAGGAGGCTAATGCTCATCGTAGGGCAAATGATCAGGGCATCGAAGGTCCGCTGATGAGGCTTAGCGACCTTGACACGGAGGACTTGCATCATGGATTGCCTGGTGGCCGCAGCGGACTGGGAAACCTCGAGATGTTCATGAGGCACTGTGAAGCATGGCGACTTCATTCCTGTGCAGATGCAACGTAAGTCTCAAACCTGCCTGTTTAGTCCAACACATTTCTTTTGGAAAACCTAACTTTGGGTTGAAAGTCTTGAGACGAGTGCGACTACCAGCTTGACCTATGATCCCGACACGTATGACGATATTCCCACGTACGACTGGAACCAGAATTTCAACCCTGGGACATTCTCACGCGCGATACAGGAGGATAACGACGATCTTTGGCGGACGGTCAAGGAAGCTATCTGCACAAAGGTGGGCATAGTGCCCACTCGTATGGGTGGATGTAAGTGCGCTCTTCGTTATCGCGCATGCCACTTGAGGGCAACAGTCCCCAAGACCATGATCATAGTAGCACTTCATGCTGTAGACCCTTGAGTCGATGTTGTTATGCAGCAGTTTTTTCGATAAATATTACCCTCAAGAGATTGTCGTTCCTCAGGATAGCACTGACTATCAACATAGATGCCAACTACTCCACTCGAAGGATACGTCGACAAGTGTGTGGTCCAGATTTCAGAAGTGTGCAGGAAAAGCAGATTACGATTCCTGTCAACATACCTTTCGGCCTGGAGAGCTTCCTACTCTCTACTATTCCACAGGAATACGACGACATCCCTCCACATTTCTTTGATACTAAGCCTCTCATTCCCGTCCACGACTCTACCAAATACGACGCTTCCTCAGCCACTCTTCCGTCTTTGCGTGACACTGCCGCTGAAACAGGGAATCTAAGATACTGGGTCATTACCAACGAGAGCATGTGGGCATGTCAACATCGGGTATTGGACGAATTTGCGGAGCTCATGTGGACAATGTTTCACTGGCTCAATCAAGCCATGTCGCCATCGTCAACGGCCGGTAATAGCACACTGGGTGACACCTCGGCATGTTGCTGGCAACTGGCGCGCTCCTTCAGGCGGCGCATTGTCCTACCGGAGGTTCCAGACAAGGGAGTAGGCTGCGTACCTATACAACGTGGGCTTCCCTCTCTTAGAGAGACGCTGCTGTTCCGGCCTTGGGCCTTGAGTAGCCCGGCAAAGCCAAAGAGGATATTTATCGATTCTGATGATGGAAGGAGCCACTTATTCGACGAAGAGGCTGTAATGTACCCATTCCCGGATGATCTGTTTTGGGATCCTTCAGATGTAGGTACCTGGGAAGATGGGGAAGGTGCCCCAGAATGGACGGTCCCCGCAGGGAGGATAGTTGACAGTGAAAAGTGAGAAGGACAAGAGGGTCTACTTCTACAAGCATTAAGCATTTCACCATCCCATACTTCGTCTTTGCCTTTATTCAGGGGCACAAGACGTCCGAAGAGTGGCATATCCTACACGACGCGCTTTCTCGCAACGCCAATGTTGGCTCGCAGAGTGTCCTCGCTTCTCTACACCTTCATGAGCTTTGATTTGCGGCAGGTTCGATTGGCTTATAGCGTAGTGGGGTTGTCATCCATTAGTGTTTTCGCGCCTTGCACAATTACGATACTCGTCCAGTAATCGATGTGATCTGCCATGCAGGTCGAGTGGCTTTGCAGTGTTTTCGTTCCTCTTGTTTGCGTGTTCAAGCGCCCCTTTCGTGATCTCGAAAGACTTCACATACACTGATGATTATCCCGGGCTGCTTTCAGTGCTAGGCGCGTTGCTCGGCATAATCCTCCGCTGGGTGCCGATTCTACCTCCAAAATTCGGGATACTGCGAAAGGAGTCTTCCTTGGTCAGATCTGGGCTTGTAGAAGTTGGATCAGTCGGAACGTCAGCAATTGAGACGATAGAAAATCCGATAAGGCCGCCTGAAGCTCTGACGGCTATGAGTCACATTCTGAGGATCTCAACGGTTGCATACAACTCGGTGAGGACGGTGACGCCGAAAACATATCTGACATTTCGTCCGAGACTGCTTGCTTTGATCGAGGATCGCGCCAATAGGGTAACCTATTGGTGCACATAGATTGTATGGTTGCTTCTGCGGGCGAATCATTGGACAATGGAGCTTCAATATCCTCGAGAATGTATAATAATTGGTAAGATATAGGGATCCACAGCGCTCTTGAGCAGCTGAAATCAGGGGCTGAGCACGATTTGTCATTACTCGCAGCCTCATAGAATGATCTCGATGGGTCTTGGTCTACGGAAGAGGCCGTGATGGCTAGATGCTAGTGGCTTGGCATTATGTAAATTGACTTGCTTCCTGCGACTTATTTTCTTTCATCATCAACCGACAACATCAAAATCCAAACACGTGCCAGACCTTACAGCGCAGGCGCATCATCTCGTAAACATTGTGCATATTCTGTGAACGGACGGGATGTTTGATTTGTCCCGCATCCTCATCGGCGAGGCCACAATGCATTTCAAGATTGTCAGGAGCTAGGTTGTTATAAACCACAATGATATACCCAAGCCAATGGGATGTAGTCTCTGATAGATTCTCTGCTACGTTACGATTTCAAGCTTGAACTATACGATTCTGACTTCAGCCTCATACTATACTCCGTCAATCTTGCAGCCTTGTGAATACGAGCTTTTCCCCAGACCAAAGCCAATGCAACCTCGTGGCTTCGCTGTCTAATGGCTTGACGACCAACGGTCTCGCCAAACCCCACGCGTATTATGGTCACGAGCATACACAACGGCACCCTCACAATGTCGAGGAACGAGAAGCCAGGAGACCTTGCAGTGAAAAAGCGACCCAATAATCCCCTGATGGGGCCTTGGACCAATGGAATCAGTAGTGAAGCGAGGTCTAGAGCAGATCCTCAGAACAGGCAGACATGGATACGAGAAGGGCTAATTACTGCAGTACTTGATTATAAAGCCTGTGCTATACAAGCGAGAGCTGGTAACTTGTTGACATGGTCGTGGACCAAGAACATGGCAGAATTTGGAGTTCAGAAGTGAATCGCCGAAACAAGTAAGGTGGATACGAGGGAAGCTAGAAGGCGCAAAAGGTGGTCAGACACAGGCAGTATAGCAGCGAAGGCTGAGCTATGATATCTTGATGGGACGACGGTCCATCCATCCCCTTTCTCCATTATATAGCAAGCCTCGACTCCCCCCGATCCCTTTGCCTGACAGACTCCAATCTGACAGACAGCAAACATTCATTCGATCCAAGATGAAGTCTCTCAGCTCCATGATATCGGCGCTATGCCTAAGCCTCGCCATCTCCCTCTCACTCAAGCTGGTCCGTTGGCTACTCGCGACAAATCTCCGACCCCGACAAGGCCTTTCACTGTTTCGGCCTTCCAGTCGCCATTTCCAATCGGGCAAGGCATCACAGGCCTAAATATGACCGCTCGTGGTGGCAATTTCTACCTTAGCTTCAACCCTAACGGTGAGCTCAATACATAATACCGACATGATTCTAAGGCTTACTGTTATCTAGTCCAGAAAGCAGTTCTCTTCGTCACTGGACAAGGGGAAGCATACCTGGTACGTTCTCATCCTCCGTCTTTCCTTCGGAATCTGCAGACCTTCCCATATTCACGGACTGATATCGCCGTTCGCTAGAAGTCCAAAAAGTCCCAGCCAATCTACATAGACACCTATGACGGCCTCCTAGGCTACGCCAACCCCGCTCCAGCCGGCGCCGTCTTCGTCGACTTCGTTCATCTCGGTCACGGAGACCAAGTGTTTACCCAGGAACCCGGTTTCACCACTCAGGCGCCTTCTATCTTCCAGTGGATCGGCTCACTGGAGAACAATGGCTGGTTCGCGTGCCCCAAGCCGAATGGAGAGTATCAGGTATTCAAACTTATGACGTTTTTTGGTCCACCAGACCTGAGCGGGTGTACTGTCTTTGATGCGAGTGCGCTTGATTCTCCCGAGCTAGATCCGGCGGTAGATAGTTATGCCTGATGAGTGTTGACAATGCTGACTGGGCAAATGGCGCCGTTATGACACTTGGAAGGTCTGCTGGATGGGATGAGGTCACTCCTTATATGAATTTATGGTCATGTTGGAGGTATTAAACATAATGTTATTTGATACGGCGACTTGCTATTCGATTCAACATCGTTAGCATCGTTGCCGTCATTCTGTCTCAGATACGGTAGTCTAGCTGCGCAGGAAGAAACACTTTCGTGCATCTGAATGCTCACACTGATCTCTTGTGTCAAGTTCCTTTCACAGATATAGCAAGAAAGTTGCTTTCATCTTCACTCACAGCTTTTCACGAATTCAAGCCACCCGTGATACAGGCTTTACTATTTAATGGCAGCACGATCAGCTCATGCATTCAATCGACCTCCTTTTGAAGCGGTATAAAACCGGAACTGGAACTACACCTTCCTAACCCTGAGAATCGATACACAGGACGTTGTAGCTTGGTCACCCCCTTTCAGCGTAATCTGAGACCTTGCCATGTTACTTTGTGCGAATAATAGCAGAATCAACGCCTGAAAGATCAAGCCTGAGGCAGGTGTTCAGCCATGTGCACAATCTTCTTATCTGCCAGATTATCGCCATCAAACCATCGACCGACCACGACGTACGCTGCGTACACTACGTACCTTCATCCATCGCTAGTAATAACAAGTAGAAACGCTCTTTCACTAGGTAAGGATAACGGGGGATCTCACGCACGACTTCCCAACAAATGCATCTCAAATGTCTACTGAGACCTCTTCCTTGAAAACTCCGCAAACCATCCCACTCCACACCGTCTCTCATACGTTAATGACAATGTTACGATCGAATGCTGTATTTCTTACACTAATTCTATATGCTAAGATCTTGTTTGGTCGCCAAGGGATAGGTACCGTTAGCTCAGACTGAGGAAGACTGGTTGAGTGGGATTGATTATTGAAAAGTGTTAGTGGAGTGATCGCTGGGGGACGTGGTGTAGGCGAGAAGTAGACGTCTTCTTGTCGGATCTTGGACGTCGATACTAGGATAGAACTAGTGGCTTGGCATCGTATGAAAGTATGTATAACTTCCTAGATCATCAGTGAATCTACCATGTTAGAACTAAGGTACATGCATTTTCTATAACGTTGGCCGGAGCATTCGCTACTAGAGTTCTGTCTACTATGTATCCAGGTAGTTAAATGTTAGCGCGGCAGGGATTTATTTTACAGTGTCCTTACCAAAATAATCCCTGTCGCGCTAACATTTAATATGCCGGATACCGTAGTATATTCGATATCTTCTAGAATGAATCCTTGGCATTTTGGAGCTGGTAAGGCCGCCTCGCTACTTTAAGGGCGCCGGGGGGATTGAATAAATAGTACTAGTGTTAAGGATCTATTATATTCAGGTATAGTCATGTATTAGTTCACTATCTAGGAGTGTAAATCCAGGATATCTATGATATTTACAGGATCTACAGGGTCCACGGGTAGGGCTTAGCGTACCCGAGGACGAACATTAAAATATAATATACCTAGTAAATTTATATCTATAATAATTACTACCTTTTTTAAAGAAAGATAGCGTCCTCGTAATTATAATATTATAAAGGTACTTTAGCTACGTAGGTAGCCTATTAGAAATCTTATTTATATACCTATCTATTACTATATATATAATAATAAAGGAAAGAAAGAGTTATATAAAATTAACCTATTAAGGAATAATATTAATAGTTAAGTTACTCTGATAATAATAATAAAGTTAAAATAACTACAATTAAGCTATAAAGTAGATCTAGTAGTAAATAAGAAGTATATCTTAAAGTCTATAAAGAAAGGAATATAATTATTATAATTATTATTTAGTTATAAGTATATAAGTAATATTTATATCTTTTATTAATTAGATTTTAAAATAATTACTAGAAGGTTTTTATTAGACTTTAAAAAGATAAAAGTAAGTTAATTAATAAGGTATTTAATTTTAATATATTTCTTACTATTAAGCTCTTTCTAGTTAGGAGTCTTTACTAAAGTCTTATTATTATAATTATTATATATAATTTTATAATTATTAGTTCTATCTATTTAATTTATATTATCCTAGATAATATTATTAATATTATTAAAGAAGGCTACTAGCCTAATTCCTAATAATATAAAATTAATAGGGATATTAATATCCTTAATTTATATAATCTTATAATCTAATTATAAGGTAATATTATCTTCTAGTTATCCTAATTTATCTATATTAAGGATAACTTCTACTTTAATACCTTTTATTATAAACGCCTTAGCGTTAATATATAATACTATACTATTATTACTTATTAGGAAAAGGGAGATATCTATATACTTATTAATAATTTACTTCCTACTAATTCTATAAATAGTAATTAGTAAGGTCTTATATAAGTAGCTATATAAGTTATTAGTTAATAAGAGTATTCTATTAATAAATATAATAGAGCTTCTTATATTAATATAAAAGTCTTATTACTAGCTATCTTTTATATAAAAATATTTATAAACTATTATATAATCCTAATTTAAAGGAGTGTTACAGTTCACTCCGTCCGTGAATAGGATAGACCTATAATTAGTTCTCGTGAAGAGGAGTATTAAGGAAGTAGGATAAGTAGGCTTATACTAAACAGGTCTAGTATAAGGTATTATATTTAGTACTTAGAAGATTACTAGAATCATAATATAAGTTAAGTACGGAGCTCCTATCTACTAGAAAACATCGCCATTTATATAGATATAGGAGATCCGTATACTCGCTAGGTCGCCTGAATCGCTAGCTATACGCCCCTATCATTCCAGCGACCTTCTTACCGGGTCGACACCTCTTAGCTGATAGTCGACCCGTCGACCTATATTACTAATCCGTGCTAAGCCTCTACTCGGTAAAACCTATGATCGTAATACTACCCCTCCTTCTCTTTCTTTCTTTATCCTTAAAGATGTACCTATGCCTTCGTATAAGACTTCTTAGCGCTTGAACCTAGCTAAGTAAGTTCTTATTAGGGGTGTCTTTACTATAGTTACCTATACCCGCTACGCTTAGTAATAGAAGGAGTATCGACTTTCTTCCCTGTCCTAGAAGTATGGCGAGTATATTCGTACTGGAAAGAAGTACGAGCCGGCTAAGCCGGTAGTTAATTTCGGTAGCATTAATAGAGCTATAGAGAAGCTTAAACGGGAGGAGATCGAGACGGAAGCCGCCTAGGAGGCTGCTAACGAAATCCCCCGTATTAAGTAATCGAAGCTTAAGCGCCTAAGGGCGCAGAAACATTTCCTTAAAGAGAAGGAATAACGAATATTTAATAAAGGTTTAAATGATATTAAAGAACTAGAGAGGCTCGAGGATCTAGATAAGGCGCAGGAAGTCCAGAACCGCACTGTAGGCGCGTCGTCGATAGATAACTTCCTGAATATCGATATATCTCTAGAGACACTTAATTAGTTACCCTCTAGTCCGTTCCCTAGCGAAACTGCTATAGAAGGTTCTTATAGTTCCTAAGATATCTAATCGGCTCCTAGGTACTTTCTAAGTTCTTATATCCTTTCCATTTAACTAGGTATTCCTGACCCCGCTAGTCTAGGATCCTTTCAACTTCGTACTCTTCGGTCTTAGCCTTAAATTTCTAACTTTCCTGAAGCGGTATTTTAGAGTCGGCTGGTTCTAGTAAGGAGATATAGAATACCGGGAGTACCTTAGCGTTAGGTAGTAACTATAACTTATAGTTAATAGCCCCCTTTAATTACTTAATTAAGAATGGTTTAACTTTTATATAGTCTAGTTTCTTACTTAGTCTCTTACTCTTTAGGTTTTTAGTATAAAGGTAAACCTTATCCCCCTTCTTTAGCTAAGGATATATTTTTCTTTTCTTATTAACTCGTTACTAAGTCCTAGTATTAACCTTACTAATTATTTACTATATATCGCTATATAATCTTTTTATATTAGATATTAACACCGTTGCCTTCTCTGCCCTAGAACCCTCCCTTAGCTTTAGAAATAAATTGGCGTATCTTCTATAATTCGTAAAGAATAGAGATAGTCCGATTATATCTAATCTTTTATCATTAAGTACTAATTATACTATAGGAAGTAATAAGACCTAGTTATTTTACTTATAACTAACGTAGTACCTTAATTATACTTCTATTATTTAGTTTATACATTCTATTTAACCATCTATTTCTAGATAGTAGGCGGTTGATATTCGCAGCTTTATTTCAATTACGGCGACTAGAGTCTTCTAATAATAAGATATAAAGAGTCTATCCCTATCTAAAGTAATAGATTTAGGTATACCGTAATCCCTTATTAGCTTATCTAATAGGATAAATCCTAGCTAATATACCTTATATATTTCTTTATAAGGGATTAGGATTATATACTTTATTAACTTATCGATAATTACTATTATTAAGTTAAAGACGTTCCCTGTAACTAGATCTTTTAATTTTAATAGTTTAACGACGAAGTCTATTATTACATCCTTCTATAGTATATCTAGAACTGGTGTAAATTAGATTTACCTATATTTGGCGTAGCGTATAGACTTATTCTACTAGTATTAAATATATTCCTTAATGTATTTCTTAACGTGCGTCCGTAATCGTAGCGTTATATATTCTCGTTAAAGGAGCTCCATCATCTTAGAGATTCCTAGATATCCTAATAAAGGATTATTATAGTAATCCCGGATTACTTCTTTAGCGTATCTCTTAGGTAAGTACGTCTTTCCCTTATACTAGAGTAGTCCTTATCCTAGTTACTAATTTCTTAGCTATAATACTAGTTTATTATTAATATAGCCTTCC
>JAABUK010005118.1_pt1 | contig 20759 bp, 40 predicted proteins | sample 5559141 | NCBI WGS metagenome assembly JAABUK01 (sample SAMN10711869, study PRJNA513367) | rock metagenome | isolation source: Antarctica rocks | place: Antarctica: Victoria Land, Pudding Butte nord | collected 2016-01-03
GACGCAACAAGTTCTGGAGGAAGAACCATGTGAAGGCACACTATGCCTTCAAGGAGCAGGTAGCCATGGTTGACTTCACCTACAACGAGGGCAAGACCAGCGATGCACCCCTAGCAAAGGTATACACCTTCAAGACATGTCAATCTGTCTGATCTGCTTTCCCTTCAAGTTCATGGTTGGCTGGTTGGCTGCTCTGTTTGCACATCAGTTTTGCTGCTTATTGTCAGCAACATTGGGCTGTTGAAGAATAGATTTGCCCTGTTGGTAACCCATGGTGTCATTGCAGGCGTATATCAAGGCTGGTGCTGGCGAGAAGGGCTTTGGCCCATTGAGTGTCGGATTCATTGTTGACAAGACCATCGATGTATAGAGAGCTTCATTGAAAGTCCTGGTTCTGAGCTGTCCTTGATTTCAAATTGACATTCTGCAAAACATTGACTTGTGCTGTCCGAGTGTAAATGCACAAGACTAGACAATGCATTATACGCTTCTCGTGTTGTGATCAGCATTAATCTAGAAAATACAAGTTGCACAGAAGGGAACGATGGTACACAAAATTGAGTATTGCAGTCGAGAACCCAATCAGCTCAGGCTTACTTATGACATGTCTAAGCACACAACATATATGCTAGCGATATACATGCATTCTCCCGCTAGCAGTTCCAGCAGCCAAGACAGGCAGAGTTGGGTGCACACAGTGGCGAGAGGAGATGGCAGTCTGGTGTTCACTGCTCAGCTGCGCCATCTTGCCTCCCTCATCGTTGAATACATCAATCTGTAGGACAAAGGCAAACAGCTGTCTTGCTTTGACTGACTATCTTGCCACTAGCGGCTTGAGTACTCTCATATACATGGAGCATGCATTGAACGTGTAGGTTGCACCAGGCTGTGGCAGCTCATCACATGGGACTACACCTTGCAACTCACTAGTGAATGGCAGCAATGTAGACACTGGGCAAGATGCATGATGGCCCTTGCCAGTCATGCATAACATGCTCCGATGCTTGCCGCACAATGGCAACACTGAACTAGCACTCATTGCATACCGTGCGCTTCATGCTCCCGACAATGACTGTATCACTGGCAGGGCCCCACACACCCCTGAAGGGCACCACCCACCGCCCTGTCTTGTTGTAATGCTTCATGGAAGCCAACTGACTCAGATCGTGTCTGGCGTCCCAGATCCTCAGAGTGTCATCTCTGCTGGTCGACACAACCCTCTGGGAGCCTGCAACGCACCCATACTTTTTGGTATACCATCAAAACATAGCCAGAGTCTGCCCAAAGACACAAGGCTGTGCACTGCTACGAGGGTGCATCCTCTGACCCCACGCGACAGCAAATCTACGAGCCTGTACTGTAGTGATGTCCCTCACCTCATTGTACAATATACACAGATAGTGATCAGCACAGCGCTCAACTCGTACAGATCAGCCATGCACTCAGGGTGGCAAGCTTGTGAAGCCGCAGGTTGTTGCTTCGCAGAAGTAGGCTATAGTAGGTAATTATAGTAGTACTACTAGGTAGGCAGCTATAAGTAGGCAGCTACAAGTAGGCAGCTATAAGTAGGCAGCTATAAGTAGGCAGCTATAAGTAGGCGGCTGTAAGTTAGCAGCTATAGTAGGTAGTTCTGAAGATACAGGAACACACCGTCAGGTGCAAAGTAAGCGCTCTGGCAGGTGAGGGAGTGGGAGACGCTTCTGACAGGCTTCCCCCCTTGGCTCAGCTTGCGCACATCCCAGATGCAGATGCTGTTGTCACTGCAGGCTGTGGCCAGCAGATGCTCCTGGCCTGGCTCAATCTGCATCACACCACGCAGTCAAACACACTCAGACAGTAAAGAAGAGACTACACCTGTCGACATCAACTTAATGAGAAGCCAAGTAATATACCGGGGCTGCCCAGGTTAAACACATGCGATCATAACATGCTTGACATTGTGACAGCATTGTGATGATACTGTCACAAAACACATGAATGAGCTGAGATGTGATGACTGTCACAAGGAACTGCATGCATATACAGTGGCTGCATGACAACCTACTTCTGTTGCAGCGCGGCATGTCTGATGAAGAAGATCTACTTTGCCAGTGGCAAGGTGATGGGCTTTGAGTCCATGAGACAATGCAGCATGTCTGCTGACAGAGAAATTGCATCAATGTGTTCAGCACCATCAGGCGTTTGCCAAGTGGGAACATGTGAATTTTGAAGTAGGTGCTACAAAAGCAAGCAAGGTGTGTGGTGACAAAGCAGGCTGCTCACGTTGACAGTATTGATCTTCTTGTCGTGGATGTTGAGAGCAGTCTGGGTGAGCTGCTTCTGCCTGGCATCAAAGCCTTGCAAGTTGCCTTCATTGTCGCCCACAAAGCTGCATTGCAACACACCCCACTCATTCATTCATTCATTCATTCATTCATTCGTTCGTTTGTTCGTTCGTTCGTTCGTTCGTTCATTCATTCGTTCGTTCGTTCATTCATTCATTCATTCATTCATTCACTCATTCATTCATCCATCCATCCATCCATCCATTCATTCATTCATCCATTCATGCATTCACAATGTGCCTTGCCCTAAGGTCAGGTACATACAATTTTGTGTAGCTTACAGTGGGAACTTCTGATTTGACAGTCAGCGTACCAACAGTGCTGTGTCACAACACAGTCTGCTTGCATGGTTGTCAACCGTGATATTAGCTGTAGACACAGCATTCTTTTGTTCTACCATGCTGCTGATGAGCTGGCATACTCACTGCCACCATGTGCAGGTTTGAGTAGTACGAGGTGGCGTCACTTGCTGGGTTATGTTGCAGTCATGATGGCAGCCTGGAGCAGGGCTGGCTTACCCTGAAGAGGCATCTGCCAGGCAGTCCATGGCAGAGTACTCAGCCTCAGGGTCGGTCACCAACAGCTCAAAGGTGGCAGTTGAAGGGTCCAGCATGCGCACTGACCCATCATAGCTAGCTGTCACCAACTTAGCACAGTTGCCCCTCCCCCCTGCCCACCTGTATTGAACCACAGCTGTGGGGGTATGGGCATGGGATGTTATGGCACAGACCTGGTGACAAGATGGTCAAAGGAATGGTCACAGACAATCAATCACTTGGAAAAGTCATGTAAGAACACATGATGACTGCCTCTGTTTGGAGCTTGCTTGCAACATGATCATGTGAGATGCATGAGCCTGCTGACACAGGGGCTGCTGAAGTAAATACAGCAGTCAGTGCCTGCCTGCAGACTCATAAGAACCTTGAGGACAGAAGGGTCAGCTTTACTGATCTGATCTCCATACCTGCTTGCTTAGACAGAATTGGGCCAGGTGAAAAGGGACCATTGAAGTGAGTGAGTGAGTGAGTGATTGAGTGAGTGAGTGAGTAAGTGAGTGAGTGAGTGAGTGAGTGAGAGTGAGTGAGTGAGTGAGTGAGTGAGTGAGTGAGTGAGTGAGTGCGTGAGTGAATGAAAGAGTGAGTGAGTGCGTGATCATGTAAGCGAACGAGCTGTGAGAACCATTGCAGCCAGGATAGCTGTGTGCACCTGGGAACTAATAGGACTGCAAGTCCCACACCTGCCAGAGAGAAATCTAGCCACAAGTGACCATTGCTGAAAGGGGAAAACAGATGTGAGTCAGTGCACCTACCTGAGACCTGAGATGTACTGGTAGTGAGGAGCCAGCTCTAGCACACCGTCGTCATCCCCTTCCCTCATCTCTAGGTCCTCACCCTCCCCCTTGTCTGCTCACAACATCCCAGTCAGGGTTGACCAGCGAAAGGCAAGCAGCGGCAACACAGGGCATCAATACGAAAGTCAAGGGCCCAATAGGAGGTAAGAGAGACCCTTGGCTTCTTGTTGACAGCAATTGAGTGCAAATGACAAAGCAGGCACCGGGTGTGCAGTGCATCATGTGAGCAGCATGTGTTGGCAATGGCTTTGATTCACCATTAAAGTGAAACCACCATTATCCGGTGGAGGGATTGAAGTACAGGACATGACTGCATGAGCAGAAAATAGTGTGCCCAATAGCAAAATGCAGGCTTGCAACAGCACTGGGCAAGAGCCTGGCAGCAAAAGGCCAGCTTGAAGCAACATCAGGCATGTATGCAACAGCATTTTGGGCAAGTCAAACAACAGCACAATGTCTTTCTCCCAGCGCCAAGCAGCAGAGTAACGACCAGCAATAAAGATTACCATTCACACAAGAGCAACAGACCAACTCCAAGACAGCAATGCTTCAACAGCAGCAGCAGCAGCAGCAGCACACCTGACTTGTCTCCTTTCACAGACTGCTGCTGCCCTTCAGCCTGCCCTTCATTCTCATGGTTCTGCTCTTCGTTTTCCTTGGTGGCAGAGCCGGAGGGCCTGGCCAGGTCAGCATCAACACTCCACAGGCCAATATGGCCGGACTTGTCTGCTGCTGCTAGGATGAGGGTGTCAGTGCAAGGATGGAAAGCCAGGTGCACAATGCCATTCTTTGTCACCTGTGATGCATACACACTGCACCTTCAGCAATCAAGCTCAACAGTGCATGTGTTGTGTGTGACACATGCATGACAGCCTACATCTCCCTGAGCATCCATATCACAAGAGGACACACAAGATTTTGACACGCACACGCATACACTCACGCTGCACCTTTAGCAATCAAACTCAACAGTGCATGTGTCGCGTGTAACACATGCATGACAGCCTAAATCTCCTTGAGCATCCATATCGCAGGAGCCCATACAAGATGTTGTCAGACAACCGCCTGAACTGATAGGCCATGTGGTTGTTGCCAGATGTAGATGCTGTTTACAGAGCTGTGCATGCACCTTGGCTACATCATTCTCCTGAAGGTCCAGCTTGGACAGCTGGGTATGGGTGGGGTGGTTGCCCTTGCCCCCTGCAAGGCTGGGCCCAGTCTGGGCCTTGAGCAGGTCCAAGAAGGCAGCATCAGTGCCAGGCCGCCCATTCAGACTGCTGAAGTCAGTGGCGCCTGCACCGTTATATACATGACAGCATTTAGACTGCTGATGTCAGTTGCACCTGCACTCAGTTGCACCTGCACCGTGATATACATGACAGCATTCAGACTGCTGAAGTCAGTTGCACCTGCACCATTGTGCACATGACAGCATGCAGGGACAGTGCAGAGGAAATTGGGATGCAGGGACAGTGCAATGGGGCTTGGGAAGCAGTGTACAGTGCAGTGGGGATTGAGATGTGGGGAGCAGTAAGCACAGTCATGCAGGGAGTTTGCCCAGGTTTGAGCTCAGCTGTTGCACAGCAGAAGCCAAAGGCTGTGAAACTATACAGTTCAAATAGCTAGAAGATGGAAGATGATAACAACCAACAGACAGGAGCACAATTGCAAGCTGAAGTCCTGTTGCCTCGTGACAAGTGTGGCAAGCTGACGTGAAGGATGCAGTTGATGACTGAACCTGTGTATATCTCTAGTCAGGTAAGTGCAAGCCTAGCAAGGTAAGGTAACTCCAAATCTCTGCACATTGTGCAGGTTGTACATGATGCTTGACGCAAGCAGCCAAGCAAAGCCATGCCAGAAAAGCAATTAGAGCAAGTTCTCCATCAGTCCTGAAGACAGCAAGCATTAACATGTATAGGCCTGTGAGGCTATCAGGCATCAGACATGCCTACTGGGGAAGGCTGATAGGGAACAGACAGGCCTACTGATGGGGAAGAGATAGGCAAGGCACCACGTATCAACTGATGGGCCAAGCGGCAAGCAAAGCTGTGCACAGACAGCGGCTTACTAGGGGGGTGGCGCTCCCGTGGCTGGGCTGGCTCAGAGGGGTCAGAGTAGGGAATGGCTTCCCCATTGACCAGGGTGATGTGACCCCCCCTCCCCTCAGTGTCCACAGCCGCCCCATCTGCCTGGACCCCCCTCTGCCTCAGGGACGCCCTCCTGGGAGCCTCCTCTACCTGTATTGGACAGAGGCAATTGGACAGATCAGGCAGAGCCAAAGCCATGAGATATGATGTCACCTTGCAGCTGATCTGCAGCTAGTTGCACCATCAGGCATTGCTGATAGGCATGAGACTTGCTTCTTCCCATGCGCCTACTTGCAGCTTGCAGCGTGATATTGGTCAAGGCATGTGGTTACATTGCAGAGTGACACTGCTTGCTTGTCAAAGTGAGGGCTGCAGAGACCCCTGGTGGTGATGCATGAAAACAGATTTCTGCAGAAGCACCAAGCATTGCTTCTTTGCGGCTGTCTGGAAGCAGAAGCTGATGCAGACAGGTTTCTCAAAGACAGAACTTCTCTGCGGAAGCACCATTCACTGCTTCTTTGTAGCTGTGTGGAAACAGAAGCTGATGCAATAGGCAGGTTCAGCCTGCTTGGGAGCTGCTTGCTCACCGGAGCCTTATGCCTCTTGGAGGAGATGCCCCTCTGCTTGGCAGGGCGGGCTTCCTTCTTGGGGGCCATGCTGCTGGCCAGGCTGGGAAGGTGCAGGGCAGCCATGCGCTCCTTGTTGCGCGCAATGTGCTCTGCACGCTCCCGCTCATATGCTGACATCTCTTCCACCTTCTGCATCATTCAAAAACCATCACCATGCATGACGGGTCTCATCAGAAAAAACGTTCATTACATATATAGTTGTATCATCATGTTGGCTGGTTGATGGTTCCCTGTTTCTTGGTGCCCTGCATCAATGAGGCGACAAGTCGGTTTTGAGATGCTTCTTGAGGATATGACTACAACTGCTCACAAGGGGATGGGTATGATTGGGCTTGTAATCACATGCTCGTTCTTTCTGTGCAGGAAGCAAGCATGATACCAGGCAGAGGGAACAAAGGGAGATGGACATAAGCAAAGGGCAATTGACACAAGCAAAGGGCAATTGACACCAGCAAAGGGCAATTGACACTAGCGTGTTTTGCTGAAAGACCTGCCAGCACAGGGACACACTGCTGATAGTGAGTGCAGTCCTTCATGTGTGACACACCAGCCTGCAGGAGAAGTATTGCATTCATGTCATTAGTCATGGCGATGACTACTACTATGACTAACGACAAGAATGCAGAACTTCTCTGACCAGTATGCTGTGCCTGTGGTATGCAGGGCAAGCCTGCTGACTAGACTCGCAGCTGCGCGCAGGCAGCATGCAAAGCAGGCCTGGCACACATATCCATCGACACTTGCACGACACCCATCGACTCACTGCTTACTGACTGCAAGCATGTGATAAACCTGTGGCTGCTGTAGTGCTTCGTGTTGGAAGTATAAGCACAAACCGGTAGTCCATCATGAATTGTATAGACATAGTTGAAATATGGCTTGGAGTTGCATAGACATGTGCTTGCTGCAGTACAGGATTGGATTTCATCAATGAGGTTGACAGAAGTGTTGTTGGGCGACGTTCCCACCCAAAGCCATCACACCATGTGTCATTGCCCAAGGACAGCAGCAGGCACAGGGGCAGCAGGCACAGGGGCAGCAGCAGGCGCAGCAGAGATAGCAATGCTTTCAACACCACAAGCAGCATTAGGCTCACGCAATGCATCAAACACTGGGCCAGCTGCAATGCAACCTTGTGCAACAATAACTCCATTTTGTCAATAAAAGCCCCCAAAATAGTCTTGGTTACTGTTGCAATTTCTCTGACAAGTCTAGGTTGGCAAAGCGTTTCATCCAACATAGCAACTCTGGTCAGCACTGACAACCATGAGTCAGAGCATTGGGCCAAACAGTCTGCTTTGAGCTGAAAGTACGTCTGGGCCTGCAACGTATTCCACCTTGCCCAGTGGGTGATGCTTCCAAGCTTCTATTGCTTGTCAGTACGCCTGCACTTTGTGCCATCACTTTGTGCATTTCATCACCCGCACAACAGCTTACATGGTGCATGACTTTGTTACATGATGGCACAATCATCTCTGCTGATGTTGTTTGTACAAGAGTTGCTTGTTGGAAAGACTTTGTGAAGGTCATCCTGCTATTTCCAAAGCTGCGCTGGGACAATGCTTACTGAGCAGGTTGTCAACAGCTCTGCAGGGTTCAGATGCAATCCTTTTCAAAGCAAATGTGCGTTCCACAGTGCAGGTTTTTTAGACTCAAAAACGGCCAGGGATTGGAAACAGGCACTTTTACATTGTGGAAATCTTAGAAGACTCTGACAATATGGCACTTATCAACCCAAGTTTGTATGCGATTTGGCATATGTTGGAACAATCAGACTCCAAAAGCTAAGTTGCTTCTTGCTGACTCTCACACTGAACCACCCTGACTATCTGCCTTTCTCTTGCTTTTGCTTGATTTCTTGGCTGGACTTCTCTTTGCCTTGCTTGTTTTGCCAGGACTGTCATCAGGGGCTTTAGAATTAGATGCTAGGCCTTTCGAGTCCTCATCAGCAGGTGCAGACTTAGAAGCCGGGGGTGGGGAGGAAGGGGGGCGCACCACAGCTTTTTTGCCAATCTTGGGCTGCTCAGAAGCTGTCTCAGCATGATCTGCTGCCTCCTCCTGTTCTTCCTCTTCCTCTGATGCTCTCTCCTGATCCTCTTCGGAGTCCTCATCCTTCACAGCCTTTGCTTTGACCTGCACAGAAACACAAAGGCCAATTACACATGGCTTGTTCCGTACCTACAGGTGATACCTACAGGTGATACCTACAGTGTTACTGTGGTACCTACAGGTGATGAGAGACGCGAACTGTGTAATACTCTAAATGGACTGATGACCATTGGTTGCCATTGCAGGTTTTTGTCATGAGGTTGGGCTACATGTTTGACGCCAGTGTACTTGGAGGAATCTGGCAAGACAGAGCAGGAATAAATCAACCCCATGTGCAAGCTGATGATCTCATGATCTCATCTGGCAGGCGTCAATTTGCCTTTGGTGGACCTGAGCTTACTGATTGTATGATGATATTTGCATTCATTGGCAAAACTGCAGTGCAAAACAGACGAACCACCCAATGGTACAATAAAGGGACAGAAGACATGCCAGACTGACAAATGAACAGGGAAGCATGTACAGAACATCACAGGATTCAAGCCATAGGCCAGAATGCAAACAAGAGGCAGATCAGACAGCACAGGAAGGCTGAGCACACACTGTCTTGCACTTTTTGGCTGGAGGTGGGGAAGCAGGCTGCTCAGCCGGCGGAGGGTGCTCCTTGTTGTAAGCCTTGGCATCGCTTTTGCTGACACCAAACTGGTTGAAGTACTCCTCCCTGTCGCCCTCTTGCAAGCCTTCAAGCCCCTGCATCGTGCACATGACCTGTCAGTCTGAGTCAAAAAGGAAACCGCCTGGCATTAGTAGAAGAAAGATGGAAAGATAGATAAAAAGAAGTAGCTGCAAGGACAAAAAAGCATGAAGGGAACTCAGAAGCTTGCTGTACATGATGCTGTCTGCAGCAGCGCTCATGTATATTGGAACTGGAGCAAAACAGGCTCGTTGACCCATGCACAGACAGATTGCTGTACAATGTATTGCAGTGCAACTGTGCTTTTCACATTATAGACTAGTCACTAATCCAGTGGAATCAGCTGTCAAGTCAAACAACTAATGTGCTGAAAGAGTGCAGCACGATCTGTGTGGCCACCAAGCACATGCATGCTGCAAGATACCTTGAAAGACAGTAAGCTGAATTCATTTGCCTCTGCAAGGACAGGCTTTAACTCCTCTGCTGCTGATTTCACGCTCAGCAGGATTCTTGAGCCTTTCACTGTCATGACAAATCGCAGGTCGCCCTGCAAAAGGAAGCGTATTGATACCCTGCTGTGTAAACAGCTTTGATGTGCCCACACAACAAGTACTCTGCCAGCACAGATTTTTGGTTGGACATGGCATATATAGCACAAACCTTGCTGAACTTCTGTCCAGTTTTCTTGTCTGCTCCTGTATTTGTCTTGCTGTACTCCAGGCTGCAACCTTCCAAAAACGGAACGACTTTCTGCAGTAGCACGTTCATGACATGAGAGGCACAGCTTAGGTCTTGTGCGGTGGGTTGTGTTACTACTCTCATAAGCAACGGCTAAGCATACAAGCAGTGTCAGTTGATGCTACCGCGACAGGTCGTTACAAATGGGGATACGTTTGCTATACGAAACATGGCCGTATAATTGGAAATTCCTGCCCAAACGGTAACACTGGCAAGCGTTAAACACTGCATACCTGCCAGGTCATGCTTATATGTCCGCCTGAGTACGCTTCCACGCCCACGCGATGCTCGCCCTTCTCGATCTTCTCTCCAGTGGCTTTGCACGTGCTGCGATTGGACTTTGCCACATCGAGGGTGACAATGCTGCGTGAGGGCTCTGCCTCTGCCATGTTGTGATCACTCAACTCGACGGCTTCAGACGGCAACACAGGCTGGTATGGATACGAAACCTACAAGTGCCCGAACCTGTTGCTCACGAAACAAGTTGCGCTTGAACACCCTTCGAGCAACAGTCCGTGCTCGCGCCCGCGTCAGTATTTTGAAGCAAACATCTCGCAAAGCTGCGACCACGTAGTCATTCCATGTCGGTCGTTTGTATTCAGATTCCCTTGCAACCCATTTCCCAATTTTGAAAAAGTTTAACTCTTCTCCTGTTGGGTCGCTCTTCCACACAATCTTGCTTGACAATCTTGATGATGCGTTTTCTGTTGGAAATGGTGCTAATAACTTTTCCGGCTCCATAGCTACTTGTTTGCAATCTATTGGGCAGCCCATGCCTCTTGGCAGAGTCGCTGTCCCTATCCTGGAGGTTGGTACAATTGTTGAAGCCCTGCGTCTGCATTTGGGCAGCACCCATGATTATGCCCTGCATTGTCCCAGAGCAGCCCCTTCTATTGGGGTTGTTGCATGTACATACATACCACCATTGGTTAAGACCTTTTAGCCAGCATACTATGATAGGCGGTATTGTCAGCTGGTAGGCGCATGCAGCGGTTTCTACAGTTTAGGCTGGGCTCTCATCAGCTGCCAGTTATTCTCGAAGGTTTTGCTGGAGGTCAGCATGTTGCCAGAGCCAATAGGGTCTGCCCACATTGTGGTAGTGTGGCAGATGAAACGCACATGATTTTTGAGTGTCCAGCTCTCCAGTCCGGTAGGCACCGGTATGCTCCTTTGTTTTCCACGGACACCAGCACCATGAGATCTTTTTTTTCACAGCAAGATCATATGCAAGTTTTCAAGTTTGTTCTAGACTGTCTTGATGTCTTCCAAATTTGACCTTTGTCTTCTTCTGTATGTGATCAGACTTGCTGGCTGGCTAAAGCATTGTAATCTCTCTCTCAGGTGCTTTCAGCCTGGCAGCTTGCAATCAGGGTTGAAATTCTGATGCGATGTAACGCTGGGTGCCATGCTATGAACTTGCTATGATCCACTGCTGGCGCTGGCCCATGTGCAAGAACATTTCCAACCCTGCCTGGCCTGCAAGGGCTGACATTTGTGATGTGGCTTGCAGGCGCTAGGCAAAGGTGCTTGAGCTGATTCTGGAGACCAGGTTCTAAACTAGACCAAGAGGGCAGACCACCCTTCCAGTGTACACCAATGGTGGTGAGAGGAAACGATAGCCGGGAGTTTTGACTAATTCAAACTTTCGATGCAAGCCCATGCTTTTTGCACCACACTGTGTCTGTGTCCTGCTTTCATGTCTGCTGGGTTAGCACTGTTGCTCGGTATGCAGTACAGCTCTTCTTGGAGCTATTCTGTTGATGCACTTAGCGACAGAGGCTTTGTCTTGCCGTCTTCCAAGGCATATATGGATATAGTGATCAAGGATGCACGAATACACCTCAATCACAAGAGGCCTTGCTGATAGGTACTTTAGCACACCAAGGATCAACTCAGCGCACAGCACTGCCATTGTTGACAATGAAAATGATGCATTGCCACGCTTGTCTGCAGCCAGCAACAGAGCGTCTGACCCACAGGTGTGTGAGTGTGTGAAAGTGAATGATGTTTTTAAACTTTTGTGTGAGCTGCATAGCAGTGTTGTTTGTGGTATGGTCTCAAGGTGCTCCTTTGTTATGTGTGAAGAGCCGTTGTTGCGTATCATCTTGTCGACAGCTGCCATTATTCCTGGCCAGGCTAGCACAGCTGGTTCACTGTACACCTCGTTGAGCAGTGCTGTATGTCCTTAATGGAAGTGCCAGAGCTCAACACTCTGCAATACTACTAGCATCTGAACCAGACGTATAGCATGGAACCCTTTAAGCTGTACTTGCGTAGTGCAGATGTCACGCATGAACAGAGCTATCACTTGCCTGCATATTCTACTCTGATTGCCCACTTTGACCAAGGCAGCCAGGCGTTCCAGCCACTGCAACGCGAATGCATACATCAGGCTTGTCGACCGGCTGTTGCGCCGTACTCTCGACCTCTCGCCAACGTGAAGTATAAACAGGTGGTACCGTCTTGTGATACAGGTCAAACGACTGGGTCCAGACAGTACATCGCTGGTACAGCAGGTAAATTACACCTTGGACACTTACCGCGGTGCGCGTACATGCAACACACGTTGCTCAGACGTCACGAAGCACACGGCGGAGTGTCTGTGTTGTTGAGCGGCGTCGCACTGTCAAGATTCGACCCTTTGCAAGTGCGTTGCCACACAGGACATAGGGACCACGCGGATGGTTTTCCATTCAAAATGCGCACGCCAGAGGCGCTTTAGTAGTAGCGAAGCAAGGTAGCTGATGCTGCTGATGCCAGACGTCAAACACAACACAGTAACTGCTGACCAGACTTGACCTGACAATATATACTGTTAAATTAACCTGTTCCGCTGTATCAATGGTCGCAGTGACTGGCTTGGCCGGAGAGACTGAGGCGGGGTGCTCGAATCCCGCCCAGCGCAGTTTTGCGCCGAATCCCAAGTTCGAGTACAACCAATTTTTTGGGTTTTTACCTGCACCCGTTTTGCTTTTGGTGTTTCAGCATGAAACAGGATTGTTGTTTGTTCAACAATGCTTGGACTGAATACCGGTACGTTCGCGATCGCACACAACCATATTGTCCTGCAAGTGCTGAGAACTCAAGTCCCAATGCCCTCACTAGTCTTGCAACGCCAGGTTTGTTCAAAAAATATGTTCACAAACAATCACAACTGCAATTTGCTAGACGTCTTAATCTTAGCCCAAAATTGGCCTTGCTTGTTGGCCACATTGAAAGATTGACATAATTTCTCACATACCAAACTAGCTAACAAAACATAGCTAACAAATCAAAACAAAAACTGCAGTACTGTTTCTGATATGTGTGTTGGTGCCCACTGCACAGACACCAAATGCAGACAGCCATTCTGCAGCGCAATGTTGCTCTGCGCAAAGAAGCTACAAATACAGGCTAGCTACAAATCACTCAAGCCTCAGGTACAAACAGACAGTCTTCATTCTCAGTCTGTCACTCCTCAGCTTCAATAGAGATGTTGATACGGTGCCAAGCATTGTTGACGATGCCCCTCATGTTCCAGATGGGCGCCACAGTGTCGGGCTGGGTGTTGTAGGAAGAGTCCACTGCTCGACAGCACAGCTCCAAAGGCCCTGAGTGGCCCTTGGGCAAGGGCAAGTCCAGATGCCACCTTGTCCAGTCCCTGCAATGCCCCTCACCCTTAAGACATTTACGCTCAAGCTACAATGCACAAGGCATGTCTGCATGTGAGAAAACATTGCAGGGTTGGAGACCACTCCAAGAGACCCATGTGCATGAATTGAAGCTTCAGACCTTGTCTTCTCCCCGCAAAGCGTCGAGTCTTTTTACCCTTAACAGCAGCTATGTAAGAACTGCACTCCTGCTGTATAAAATCATGGAGTACAGATGCAAGAGTGTATGCAAAATGGGCAACATGCATACCAGATGTGAAGAGACAGCAATCAAGGACACAATAGCAGATCCAACTAAGGGCACATGCAGATACAGTGCAGGCGGAGCCCTACCAGGCACGGTAAGGCAGCTGGCCAGTAGTATCCAGAGTGGCTACATGCCATGTCTTGCCTCCATCAGGTGACACATCCACCCTGATGATGTTGCGACCCCCTCCAGAGTAGGCATACCCCCTAACTGCACCCCACAGACATGCTTGTCAGTAAGGTATGCAGCACAGCAGCCGGGTATGGAATGGGCAGTCAAATCCAGGCTTAACACCAGCTGACAGTTCGACCAGATGTGCTGGCTTGCCCACGGGCACAACTGAAGCACACAACAAGTCTCACACTGTGAGTGCAAACATAGGGGTGAGCTTGAGCGCTGATAACAGGTGATGATTTGTGTTCCGTGCCTCAAGAAGCAGGGGTACGGCCTTTGGCAGCGGGAACTGACCAGCTCATGTCTTCCTTTTCAGGTATAACATCATCAAAACATGGACATCTGCTTGTGCCTAATGACTCATGACCAGCAGCGCTCAGCTCAGATCTAGCAACCAGGTACAGCTGACATTGTACACAGACTCAGCACAGACAGGCTCGGCCGTGAGTCCACGCTCTGAGTGTCAAGGCTTGCGACTGGGGACAACAGAAAGGGAACCGACCAGCCACTTCCTCTGTGCCTTCTTCCAGGTGAGTCCCATTGGCAGGCTCACAGATGGCAGAGGTGACAGGGCTCTCCTGCAGGGCGGGCGCCGCCCTCCAGTCCTCCTCTGTCACCGTGTCCATTGTCACACCGGGCGAAAATGCCTTGTAGTCATGCTGCACCATACATCAAAACAAGCTCAATGTGCTGCAGCATACATCAAAACAAGCTCAACATGCTGCAGCATACTTTAAAACAAGCTCAAACACCTAGCGGTACTGCCCTTAGTTCTGCTGCTGACATGCAAAAATAGGCACTTGCAGTACTGCACCTACTTCGGCTGACGACTTACACAGACAAAGACTGAGCATGCGCATCTCTTTGTGAGCGGCAGAAGTTGGAGAATGTGACATGAGGTCACAACAGAGGGCAGTTCAGGGAGGCACATATTGTCTGTTCAGCAATTCAGAGGCTGCTTCACCTGCTGCCAGTGGGCTTGGCTCTCCTCCTTGCTGGTGATGATACGGGAGAGCCATTTCACAGAGCGTGCCCCCGTCACTCCAGGCACCACCAACCTCAGAGGGAAGCCATGATCTGTCGACAAGGTCCTGCAGTAGTACAGCATTGCGTCATTGTCAATTGCCTCCAGCATATAGGAGGAAGAAGAGGCAAAACACAAATTCAAATTGAACTGAGGCTGACGCTCACAATGACATAGCACAGCATCCAGATATTCCAGGCAGCAAGGTTCTCAGCTATACTTGACACAAACAGATGCAATCTTGACACGTATGTGTGAAGTAGTGTTTAAAGCCAGGTTTGGCAGCCAGCCTACAGTCATTGTCATGCACTGGACTGCTCACATATGCATGGTCTCAAGTGCACAAATTCAAGGGGTGGCATGTTCTGACCTGCCATTCATAGAGAAGGCCAGTATGACATCTCCATGACTGCCCATGGCCTTGTCGATAGGAATAGAGGCGCCATAGCATGTGCCACTGATGTCGCTGTCCAACCCCTCAAACTGAACATGTGCTACACCATCGCTGCTGTCCTCATCAAAGCCGGCATACCGCAGTACATCCCGTAGCTTCACTCCTGACCACTCAGCACTGCCTATGGCCCCTGCACACACATCAAATGGCTGAAACAGATGAGAAAGTGAGTTGGTTTGATGTCACACTTTGATGTCACACAACAGTCAGGCAGTGAGTTGACATCTGACTGCTCACCTACTTACTATCTGCTTGCAGACGCATTTTGCACCCTCCATGTGAATAATGCATGCAAAGTAAGTGCATTCCTTGCAAAAATCAAGTTTCAGGCACCCCTCAACATATATGCAAGTACTGGAATGCTTGCAGTTCTCATTCTTGCAGGCCAGCTACCTATGTCCCAGTCCAGGCCCTGAATCTTCTTCACCTCGCTCATGCCATGCCGCCGGTTGCCACTACACTGCATTGCAGCTGACACACTGTGCCGCTTGAATTTGGTTTTGAGGTCTTCAAGGCTCAGCTCTACATGCCGCAGACCCTCTCCTTCTATCCGTAACTGCAGCCAGAGACAATACCACATGTCACTCCATCACTTGCTCATCTATCACACGGCTGTTCCCAACTGCCCAGGTACTCACACGCAGTCCTGAGCAACACTCTGCCCAAGCTCCTGTTCTGACAGCAAGCAAGCTAACAGGAGCTTTGTAAATGTTAAGCTTAAAAACGAATGAGCCATGCTTTGTGAGTGTCGTCACTATGTCTGGTGCCCCCAACTTGACATAACATAGCATTGCTGCAGAACTGAATCAGGCATGCACAACAGATGTCCAGTGACCTCAGGAAGTGCTGGGAGTATTGTAAAGTAACACATGAAAACTGTCAGCAAGGTATGCTCACCGAGTAGGCTGCTGGCTCTACATGGGGCACCGGCAGGTGGTTGCGCACATAGAAGAGCTCATTGGGGGTTGAGGGGCCGCTCCCCAGGGCGTCCGTAGGAGTCTCTGCATTGAAGGGCTTTGCTGACCGCACCAGCAGGGCTTTGTGGCGCTTTGGCTCATTGGCGTAGGGATCAGCCACCTGCTTAGAGGGATCAGCACCTCCTTCCTGAATGCACAAATGCAGAATGTCATGACTGATGCTGCTGGGACTGTTTACTCACTGCAGCTTCATGTTGTAATTCACCTGTGCACTTGTTTGTGCCTTGCTGAACAGCAATGTCAGTGCTGTAATGCTTTGATTGTGTTGGGGGTGAAACGTGCACTGGCAGGTGCTTGGCATGATAGACACTCAGGCAGTTGCAGCTGCTGCAGCACAACCATGTTGGTGGCATTGCAGAACTTGCTTCATGCAACAACAAACTAGCAAGTCTTCCACACACTGCCAATCAGCCATCTGCCCATGCACTCACTGCACATTTGTTTCCAGTCGAAACATTCATTTGCTCAGCGTAAAAGTCCAGACATCTGCAGCAGTGTTGTGCTTGTGACACAGGCAACAAATGAGATTCCATGCAGATGGCTTGTGCTCACCAGGTCCCCTATTCTGTGGGTCTCCAATATCTTGCGCACTTCTGCCGTCTTGTGTTGGGCATACATTGCCCAAAAGGGATCAATAGCACCACCAGCAGCAAGCATGATACGAGCACCGCCTCCAGGATGCTGATCTACCTGCAACATGCACACGCATGCTCAATCATCAAGGCCTCTGGGCAGCAACTTATGTGTCACAAGATGCTATAGCTGTTGAGGGCATTCTGCTGCAAGCATGACTCGGCCTAACTCACTATGACAGCTGAAATGTCAACGGCTCCTTGAGTTCTGATGCTACAAGCCATGGGGTTACGTATAATAGCAACACTGAACATGATGAGCGTCACCATTGCCACAGAAGCATTGCTGTTCATGTTTCTGATGTGCATGATAATACACAGGTAGCTCAAGCAATACAGCTGTGTTGTTGCACCTCTTATGTTATCATGCATGCATGCCTGGTCACATAGCAGCTGCTGAACATAGTTGGACTTTGACCGGAGCCTACATACCCAATTTGTGACATCATACACTCCTCCTTGGTAGGTGACCCAGACACCTGTGTCTTTTGTGGCATGCTCTGCCACATCGTCTTCCGAGTAAATTGGCCGGCTGCCAGACTGTGCAGTCTGCAGCCAGACAACTTAGCTGTCAGCTCTCAACATATAGGCTGTGACACTGAGTACCTGTGATTGCTGAAAGTCAAACACGCCCATTAGTGTGCTGAACCAAGAGCTGACCTTCGTTTGTCCAGCAGAAGCCTGCTGTTCGCACTGAGATGAGCTGAAACCACCATAAGCCGCAAAGAGGCCTGCCCCTGCCCCAAGACCCAGGCCTAATCGAAGCAGGTGTTGTGTCCAGGCCTGCTGATGCTGTTTCTCAGCCCCAGCTTGACTTGGTAGAACAGACAACGTTCTAATGAACTGATTTTGGCTCGGAGCAGCTAATACTGTTCGCTGTGCCTGTCGCGACTGTTGCAGCAGAGCGCTTTTGAGGCTTCTGCCCAGCGTTTTCATCTACAACACCGTGGGTGGTGAAGATTGACGAACGGGAGGCCCTTATGCGTCCTTATGTGTCAAGCTACAGATATGGACATCCCCATGCAGAACCCAGCATGCAGAAGCTGACTACTGCATTGCTGCGTCAATGCCGGGCCGGTAACACGGTCAATGGTTGCCGTTCCAGATGGGTTGTGTTTACTTGCCTGCAGATCTCTACAATGGCTTGCAGAGGAAGTTCGACTAATGAGCAACACAGACCAAGCAATGCCTTGTGTTTGATGGCGGTGGAACTTACAAGCACGGCAAACCTATCTAAGATGCATGCTCCACATCAGCAACTGTGTGAGCTCTGAGCGATTCTTAGCCTGAGCGACTCAATGAGTAAAGCAAAACCTACAAAATACAAACTTAGGTTATTTCAGCTGCGTCGCTTGATCTTCACCACACTTCAAGCTCTGTTGTCGGGCATCCTTGCCCTGTTCATCAGCCGAAGGCTGCAAGGCAGTTGTTTTGCCAATATTACAATTAACCCCGAGGTTCAACGCGCGCAGAACGAGTTGTCACAGACTTGACAACTTGTTTGTTGTAGCAAATCCTTTCATGGACTGCGTTTCTCGGTGCGAGCCAAAGACAGTCATCGTACAGCTGATGAAATCGATGCAGCTTGCAAACTGTACCTGCTACAACTGCTACCTTCGCGCCTGAGTTCAGCACGCGCATAACGACAGCTGCTACAGCAGGCGCAAGCGCTTTTCATTCCGTTAACACGCAAATCTTCCGTCCCAATCCCAGCCTGACGCCAGCGAAGCTAACTTGCGCATCGACATGAGCCTGGCAAGCTTGGCTAGGTGGCAGATGCCTTCCAGTCACAGCCCATACTTAGCGCCAGCAGTCAAAAAGCCTCGCACTTCAACTGCTTCGGTAAATCTAACACTCTCAAGTGACGATGCTGCCAGGACATAATATCAAATGTTCAGCTAGATCATCCTCAACCTGACTGCAGGTTCTCAGTCATGACTCACAGCGTGACAGCGTGTGCGAAACACCAGGTGCGAAATACAAACATGTGTCATCCTGAGCACCATGGCAACATCATCATCACCATCAGTCTTTCCTATCCTGTGCATGCTGCAATCAAGTTTCATCACAGCAGATGCGCAGAGCACAAGCTGCAATTTTCTGCTGATCGGCCAAAAGGTCAATGCGGCTGCAGGATTTGGGGGCAATGCTGAGAGCCTTCAGCCAGCCATTGGAGGTGCCCAGACCAAGTTGCGGCTGGACAGCATGGAGAAGTTCTTCTGCTCACAGGGCCTGGCCAGCCCAATAGAGCCACCAGGTGCACACGCTTTCACAAGTCTCCATTCAAAGAGCGACTTGCATCTATGCTTTGTGCCTTAGACCATCACGCACGGCTGCAACCACATCAACAGCCCTAGGTTGCGTTTCCGTTAGCTTGATGACTTAAAGCCACAGCTGAACCTGGAGAGTCTGCCATAGTCTGCCAGAATAGAGTTCGACAGGGTTGTGTCTTTGCAGAAATGCAGCATGCAGGGCACAAACGTAGCGCCAGTGAGAGAGAAGCAACAGATGAAGACTTCATCATACACTGCAGCCAGAGCTACACACGTACAGCGTCACAAAGCATTCAAGGCTCAGATGCATCCCAGGTCTGTGCTGCATGCATGTCAAGCCCAATTGGTGCATCATAATGTGCCTTGACCTTGTGCAACTGAATTTGCAAATGATAATCAGCGCCCTGTATGTGCTGCTCGTCATGCCTTCATACCTTTACAAGCAGCATGGACACAGGTGATAGGGCAAAGCTTGAACTGGTTAGTCACCTCTGCATGAAGGACCCAGCATGTCAAATGCATGAACAGTCGTCTGATCAAAGCTACAGCACGACATATGAACGTACCGCATGTTCTCATAGGCGGCTGAGTGCTCACATGGGCCCACAGCAAGTGGCAGCGCTAGGCAAGCAGAGGAGGCAGAGAAGCGCAATGCGCCAGGAGGGAGCAACACCACCCCTGAGCTAGCCAATGATGCAACAGGTGCGTTTCCCATGAATGTCTGCGCTCTGTATGTTGATATGCTTTGCTTCACCCTACATGCTAATCACTTGGGTCACACCATTGTAAAATGCTGCCAGACACATCACGCACGGGGGTAACATGACTCTACATATGCATTAGATGGGCTGATCAGTGCAAAGTTATTGCAGCTCTTGAGTGACAGATCCCATGTCCAACACACAAGCCTAATTTGCTGGTTCTGCAGACAGGCATTGGATCAATGCATGCTGTGCACAAGCTGGCAGCATGCATGGCAGACAGCTGCATGCATTTCTGTCAACTCCAGATGCAATCACCCAAGGAATCATGCAAGCTGTGATGTGTTTCTACAGGAGCGGGTGTCTCACCATCTCAGGAGAAGAAGCTGTTCCCCATATTCCGGCCCAAAGCAGAGCGCAAGACTCTGTACATCATACGCCATGGCGAGTCTGAGTTCAATGCAGCCACCAATACTGGCAAGGGGTTCAGTGACCCCCAGATCTATGACCCCAAGCTCACAGCCAAGGGTCAAAGTCAGGTGACTGTCTGCTGCCATGCACTGTCACCCGGCCTTCATGGACAGACTTTGGACCTTAGTAACATGCACATCAGGGAGGACACAGCTGGTATCTAGTGCTCCTGCAAAGATTTAGACTGTGTACTGCTGCACCAACCCTGCACTGACTTGGCCTAACATGCCTGATGTCATAGGTTCAATGTAGCTGGCTGGAAGTCTGCTGTTCCAAGCACCCCG
>JAABUK010005121.1_pt1 | contig 20748 bp, 25 predicted proteins | sample 5559141 | NCBI WGS metagenome assembly JAABUK01 (sample SAMN10711869, study PRJNA513367) | rock metagenome | isolation source: Antarctica rocks | place: Antarctica: Victoria Land, Pudding Butte nord | collected 2016-01-03
CCCCACTTTAACCCCCCCCCCCCCCCCCCCCCCGCGAGTACAGCACTAAGTGCAGTCAAGCCCCTTCCCACCCCAAGTACAGCCCTAAGCACAGCCCCCCCCCCCTCCCCCCCGGCCCCCGAGTGGTAGCATTGCTTCCCTGACTGACTGTGCCCTGCAGGAACGCATGGAAGGAATAGAGTCCAAGCACCGTAACAGGCCAGAAGAGGAAAGCCTGGCAGTCTGGAAGGAGATGGTGGCTGGCACACCGGCAGGACTGGCCAACTGCATGCGCTTCAAGATCAGCATGTCCAACCTGAACAAGGCCATGAGGGACCCTGTGGCATACAGATGCAACCTGATACCGCACATCAGGACTGGCTCCAAGTACAAGGTGTGTTGCCTGTTTGTGTTGCTCATGTCACCTTGACATTCTGTGTCAGGACTGGCTCCAAGTACAAGGTGTGTTGCCTGTTTGATTTGACCATATTTTCTTGATACCACACATCAGGACTGGTTCCAAGTACAAGGTGTGTTGCCTGTTTATGTTGCCCAGGTCACTTTGACATTCCATGTCAGGACTGCAAGTACAAGGTGACACCTGATTAATTCGAGCTTGTCCCCTTGATAGCAGTCATCAGGACTGGCCCCATGTACGAGGTGTTGCCTGTTTATGTTGCCCTTGTCACAGCTCACCTTGGGTCAGAGCCAAATGACTGAGTGCTTGCTTGGCATAGTCACATGTATGTTCTGTCATGTCACTTCTTACACTGCTACTATTGTCCTGAAATCAATAACCTGATAGTAACAGAAGCTTATTGCTGATAAAGGTTTTCTGTGTTCATGGCTTTGATCTTGATAGTCTGTCTGTCAATTGCGTAGCATGTTGCTTAGTGCAAATTCAGTCAAATGTGCACTTCTGCTTCAAAAGCAGAGGCTGAGTATGCATGGGACTAGACCCATGCCATGACCTGGCCTCTCGTCATAAGTAGATACATTGAGCCTGCATTGGTTTTGGGTGAGCATGGGGAACCACATGATCCGGAGCTCAATCCCCAATGCAACATGATCCGCAGCTCTATCCCCAGTGCAACATTCAGTCCCCAGTGCAACAGGATATGCAGCTCAGTTCCCAATGCAACATGTTGTGGCTGTACTTGCACAGCTTGCGCCATTGCCAACAAAGCTGCCTGGCCTTGGTTTGCTGGTACTGAAACTAGTGCAGCAGAAGAGTCTTGCATGGTATGCTGGCACTGGCATCAATGCAGCACAAGTACCTTGATAAGCCCACACAGGGAGGGACAATGAGAGCATCTTACCTACAAGACGCTGCTGTTGCCCAAAAGAGGCAGCATCATGTGAACTTCACCCTGATGCTGGCAAGATGGATGCAGGTGTACCCAACATACGACTGCGCCTGCCCATTTGTGGATGCTCTGGAGGGCGTGACACATGCTCTCAGGACCAGCGAGTACAAGGACAGGGAGGTATGCTGCCTTGCATAATCCGTCTTCGCCATAGTTCTGCTGCAGATGTGCGTTGAATGCTGCAACGTGAAGTATGCATCTTTGTCATAGTTCTGCTGCAGATATGCATTGCATGCTGCAAAGTGAAGTATGCATCTGTGTCACAGTTCTGCTGCAGATATGCATTGAACACTGCAAGGTCAAGAAGGGTAGTGTTACAGTCATTGCGTTACAGGATTGCTTCGATCAGTTGCGGACGTGAGTGTCAGAACATGCTGTGATTGGCGCCTGGTGTTTGTTGTATTTGTGATTGAGCTACTTGTGTGACAAGGGGCAATGTTCAGTGAATTGCATTGGGACGTGAACTAATTCCCATTTGACCTACTGATCTCGCTTCTGCTGGAAATGCTGCGTAGGACCACACTGAACTGCACCTCATCTGTTTGTCCCAACAATCAAGAAGCTGACGTACCTTGCTGCTGTTGGTGCAGGATCAGTTCTACTGGCTACTGACACACCTTGCTGTTGTTGCTGCAGGATCAGTTCTACTGGGTATTGAAGGCCCAGCAGAATGTGTGGCCTGGTCTGCTCTCATGCACTAGCAGGACTGCACTCACTGAACCTCATCTGTGTGTGCCAACTGTCAAGAAGCTGATCTACCTTGCTGTTGTTGGTGCAGGACCAGTTCTACTGGGTGTTGAAGGCCCAGCAGGAGGTGTGGCCTGGTAGTGCACTCTTGGGACTGCACAAAACTGAATCTCATCCCACTATCCTGTCCAGAAGTCAAGCAGCTGACACACCTTGATGTTTCTGGTGCAGGACCAGTTCTATTGGGTGCTGAGGGCCCAGCAGGAGGTGTGGCCTGGTCTGCCCTGGGTGCACATCTGGGACTACAGCAGGCTCAGCTTCATCAACACCGTGCTGTCCAAACGCAAGCTCACCTGGTTTGTTCAGACTGGCCTCGTGGACGGCTGGACAGACGCCAGGATGCCAACTGTTCAGGTATGCGCCCCAGTATCACATGCTGCCTGCATGCTGACCACCGCCCAATGCAGAAAATGATGTCAGATGTTAGTAACAGGTCTCGCATTTGGAACAGTCTGATACAGTGCTGCATGTATCCTTACAGTGCCCATTCATATTCACAAGGTTAAAGCACTTCATCCACCATGCTCAGAATAATGCGGAAGCTGACTGGCGTTTTGCGCATATGAAGCCTGTGGGCTAAGTCTGTGTCTAAATTATCAACAATTTTGTCGTTGTCATAATTATTGTGACTATTGTCATCATCAATCTCATGTGAGCATCCATTGCTGAGAGCATGTCAAACTCGAGGTCGTTGGCTTTTGGTTGCACTGATGAGCTTTGTCCTTTGTCCTTGACCTTTGTCAGAGCTGTCTGTTTTTTGTTTTGTTTCAAAGGAGCAGATTGGCCTATTTATTGCTGTCCACAGGGCGTTATGCGGCGTGGCATGCAAGTGTCAGCTCTAAGGGACTTCATCCTGTCTCAAGGAGCTTCCAAGAACGTGACAGTGCAAGAGTGGGACAAAATCTGGACCATGAACAAGAAGGTACAGCCTTGTTTAACCATATGATGTAGACCTGCATTCCCAGCTGTAAAGTAGACCCATCAACAGATCTCTGTGTTTGTCTGCTGTTTGTCTGGCAACAGCCATCAGCTGCAGTTTTTTGGTACATGATGCAAACAAGGTGTGCTAAAACTTTTTTCAGTTCACTTCAATAGTTACATCCATGTTTGTGACTGACTAGCAATCCATTGAAAACCACTTCTTTGCTCGTTTTTTTTCTCAAAAGCCATTTTTTAATGCCATTAGCCAGCCATTTTCACACTACAATGCACTTGTTCCATTTTCAGCATGTGTATATATTGCATACAATATACGTATAATGCATTACAGCTGTACTGTGCATGCATTGCATGTACAATGCATGCACTACATGTACAATGCATGCATGCAGGTCATAGATCCTGTATGTGGCAGACACACAGCTGTGCTCAAGTCCAGTAAGGTCCTGCTCAGCCTCAGCAATGGGCCAGACGAGGCTGAGGTCATGATTCTGCCTCGCCACAAAAAGTTTGAGGGAGCTGGCAAAAAAGCCACCACCAAAACAAAGGTCAGCATTTGCTGTTACTGTGCTATTGATGTTCACTTGTGGAGACATCACTTATGTGTCTGGCAAAGGCATGATCATGCCTACTACCAATAGTAACAGTAATAATAGTGATTAGGCGCTTGTCAGCTCATGTTGAGCTAAGTCTGTGCTCTCCAGAGCAGCCTGTCTTGTGCATCGCTGTCAGGTCTGCTAATGTGCACTGGGCAGCCCGGTATACCACTTGGCTTCTCAGTGATTTGACGCCGAGAGGCGAAGTCTTTTCTTTTCTGTTGTTTGCCAGTTCGGCACTTTTGACAATCGCGCAATGCAACATCATTGAAACTAGATCTTGGGCGGTCAAGTGGGCAAAGCCCCTTGACTTCACCAAACCAAAAAAAATTTAGGGCAGGGCTGCACCCTACGTAATACTTTATACTTTATACGTAATACGTGATACGTAGTATTTTACAGTATTGGCAAAACAGTGGCAGTATAGTGGCCAAAAATACGTTAGTCTCAAACTGCCATATTTCAAGGTGTTTAGTACCACAGAAGCATATAATACAAACAAAATCATTTTTCAGAATGTACATCACAGCTGTGATCTGCAGACAATCAGCAAATGGCTGTGGCTTCTACTCTTCCTCTTCCTCATCCTCACTGTCACTCCACTCCAAGGACATAGGTCGATTGAACACCTAGTTTAGAGGTTGCGTTCACGCTTACCATGGGTCGTACTGACGCGCAACGGGCCGCTAATGCCTAATTTACTTGTACCGCGCCTTCCGTTACTGACCTAACGACCCCTGTTACCGTCTGTTACCAGTGTTACGGTGTAAAAACGTATAGACGGGGTGCGTATTAATGCGCGCATTGGCGTTTTGGCCGTCGATACGCAGTAGTTTTGAGTATTGGCAACGAAAAATCGACGTATGGTGCAGCCCTGTTTTAGGCAATCTTGTAGTGGGCATTCGGAAAGCATGACCTAGCCACCTGAGACTGTTGCCTTGCAGCTGAGACTCCACAAGTAGGGTGTTGCGCCTATTCAGTATGACAACATTTGGCACATGATCACGCAAGGAAATGCCACAGATGCATCGCAAGCACTTCATCTGAAAAACAGCCACAGGACTTATGTGTTGCTTTGCGACAGGCCATGTTTCTCCAGATAGGATGGAACACAGAGACAAAGCTCTAGAGGACCAGATCTTCAATGAGAGCTTTGACTTTGTCTTCTGAAGTGCAATTGTTTCAGTGCATCATCATGTCAATCACGCCTAGCTGCTGCTGACCTGCCAATCAACATACACGGGTGTGTGATTGTGTGTCTAGTTCAACTGTAATGCTGTCAGTCATGTGGCATGACCTCAGTATGTAAATAAACTCATAGGATGCCGAAAATAGACAGTCTAGAAATAACCATACATGAACAAAGCAGTTGCAACAGATTTGAAACAAAGCTGAAATTGCAGCCGGGCAAAAGGGTCGGCAATGATGCCTTGCCAATGCTCATCTTTCGACTAGCAACACCCAGCTAATGCACACAGTGGCATATCCAGATGCTGTAGTCATGTCTTACTTACAACATGACCACAGCATCTGGATATGCCAACGGGTGCACCAGCTTTGATGGCCATGTTTGCAACTCATCAGCAGAAAGCTGCAGTCAACAACCCCCTGTCCCAGGAGACACTCACCACGTGTTCTTGTTACATTTACACGTGCCGTATCAGGTACCTTTGTCATGTTGCTGCTTTTCCCTGATTGAATAAGGCAAATGACAAGTGGGCATCTTGATTAATTTCAGTGAAACGGCCATGTCAAATGGTCAAGTTGGCCCCAACAATCGTAACTTTCCTGCCTAACTCACTCACTCACTCACTCACTCACTCACTCACTCACTCACTCACTCACTCACTCACTCACCCACCCACCCACCCACCCACTCACTCACTCACTCACTCACTCACTCACTCACTGCAGGAAGTATGGTTGGATGCGGAGGATGTGCAGCTGTTGAAGGAAGGGGAGGAGGTGACTCTCATGGATTGGGGCAATGCCATTGTGCAAACCATCTCCAAGTCTGCAGATGGCAAGACCATCACAGGCATGCACCTGTTCTGTACATGAGCGTGCACTCGCATGGGTTTCTTTTTGCATGTGACAGCTGGAAGCAACTATTTGTTTTGCCTGATAACAGTAAAACATCAGCACCTGTGCTGCTGAGGTTTGTATTCTGACGATTTTCTGCAGAATTTGATTGGCGCTAGTTAAAGCTGTGCGGCGCTGATGTCTTTTGCCAATGATGCATACTTTGACCTAGATACTGAATTGATACTTACACAACACACCATGCAGCCTGACAGCCCTGAGCAACCCGGTATATTACTGGGTTTCCCATTAAGTTGACGCCAAAAGGCGCGGTCTTTTCTTTTCTTTTCTGCAGCCTGACAGCTGCATTCTGAAGATGCAGACAAGTGAGCCTTGCCTTGTTTGCAACTAGCAAGCTGCTATTCATATACTTTGCATTCAAAGGCCCTGTCCTGTCATTTCAGGCGCCGAGGGTAGGCTACACCTTGAGGGTAGTGTGAAAACCACCAAGTGGAAGTTGCACTGGCTACCAAACATTAGTGAGCTGGTGCCCTTGCGCCTAGTAGACTTTGACCACCTCATTACTAAGAAGAAGCTGGAGGAGGGCGATGCGATTGAAGATTTTGTCAACAAAAACTCGGTAAGATAGATGTGGACATGCAAGGTCCCATTCTGGACTGCTTAATCTGTTGATCTGCACGAGTCCTGCATTATCAATATTTTTATTATCAAAACTTTTAAATGATGACCAATGCTATTGTCATACAGTTACCTGCTATATTTCAGCTGATGCCTCAGACATGCACCACTGTCATGATGCATCATCACCATGCATCACAACATGCAATGAGGCACAGGTTGTGTACAAACCCTACTTTATTGCTTGTGTAGCAGTCGCTTTGTAATTGCACTTGTGGCTTCCACTTGGTACAACTGAGCTAGCTTCAGCCCTGGGCAGCCCAGTACAATTGGCTTAGCTGAAAGGTGTAGTCTGTTCTTTTCTGTTCTTCCTAGCTAGCTTCAGCAATGAAAAGTGTGATGTTGCATGCACCTGCGATGAGTTACACTGCCTGTACTGCAGCGGTACCTAGCTCTCACGTAGCTCACGTTCCTAGCTCATCATGAGCTGGAAAGCGTATTGATTATTAATATTATTATTGCAGAGGTGGGAAGTAGAAGCAGTTGGGGACGCCAACATGCGCAAGCTGCAGAAAGGTGAAGTGCTTCAGTTGGAAAGGAAAGGCTATTTCATCATTGACCAGCCTCACTTGAAGGGCAAGCCTATGGTGCTGTTTGCCATTCCTGATGGAAGGCAAAAGGCAATCATTTCCTCTCCCAGCTAAACTATTACAGGATTTGGAGTCAAGATCTAGATAGATGCTTGTGTGCTGCTCTGTAGGCTTCAACAAAGACTATCTGTCACTGGCAATGATTGTGTTGATTCTGTTTTCTGTCATCTACTGTACACAGGCAAGAGAAGATAGCTGGGGGTATTGTTGCACAGCAACATTTAAAACAGCAATATGCTGAATATCCGGTCTTGTGAAGCTGCCCGTGGAAACCATGACCCCCTCCATCCAATCAGCAGCCCAAGGCTATGCAACCCATTCACAGCAGCAACCGTGGTCTATATCTGGACAGGACCTGGTCCCACCATGAGACGTCTTCACATATGTATATGTGTATATGTTGTACAAGCCATCATGGCTGCTACAGTGAACTCTACCACCCCCTTGTAGTATTCAATGTACCTTACCACAGCGATCTCCAGCATAGTCATTGAGTATACTGATGCAGCGTAGCTGTCTGCAGTCTGCTGCAATCCTTGGAAAGATGCATGAGCCCACACTGCGTGGACAGACACTTGATAAATGAGCGTGATCCACGTGCAAAGCATGCTCAACTTCATTGTTGTCGATGCAGCTTGCAGTGCTAGCCCTTTCTGCATAGATCTGCAGCCTTGATTACTCCAAGTACCTGTGCTGCTGCTGAATTCACAGTGTATACTACACTACGTTTGTGGTGTATAGCGAAGGCAGCTCCTCACGAAGTGCATCAAACAAGTGAAATCATACTGCAAGCACGTTGGGTCAAAGCTGAGTCAAGGCTGTAAAGCAGTCAATGCTGGTTTCAGAGCGACTTTTGAGGCAAACGCATACGCAGCCCCCACGACAGTCACGCAATGGAGCGGTACGCGCCAAATTGGTACGCTCCTAGCCTGTGAGAAGTTACATCTCTGAAACTAGCCCAATGTTGACGGATGCGTTCGAGAAGCCTAGGGCAGGTGTCAACCTTTCCGACACCATCTCCGATAAACTGAAAGATTACCCTGCCGCTTCGAGCTCCAGCAGAAGTCGATCTGTCATACCTAAGTGTTTTCGACCGTCGACCTCCGAGACCAGTCCAAGCAAAGCCGATTTGAGAAGGCAGCTTAAGGAGGCTCAGGATCAGTACGAACAGCTCACTTACCAGAATCACCACGCCGAGACGGCCTTGTCTGGGTCCATCTCAGAAACGCTTCGCTTTGACCATGATAAGAGGCTGGCAGAGTCACAAGCAACACAAGCCAAACAGGAGCTTCAAAAGCTACAACAGTCACTTCAGGCGTCAGAGGCTCGTGCAGTTGATGCCGGGCAGCAGGTCCAGCGGGAGGTTCAGGTGCTAAGAAACCGTGTGCGCGGACTTACTAGCCAGACGCAGAAAGTCTCAAGCCATCTGCAGATCGTTGAAGGCGGTAACGTTGCTCGCCTGATGGACGCCGCCTGGGAAGGTGGCGTCACAGATGGACCTGCTGATCAAAGCTCACAGCTGACAGAAGCCCTGGTCAGCCTCCAAGAGCTCCACAGTGACCTGGACATAGCTCAGCAGCAGATGTCACTGCTGGAGACAACAGTGCAGGGCAGAACTTCAGCTGACTGGCAAGCACAGCAAGAACTGCAGGAGCAGCTGCTTCGGCTGCAGTCTCAGCAATGGTGGGCTCCACAGCTAGCCAGGGGGTCAGTGGGTTTGGGATCTGCATATGTGGGCGGCGTCTGGTGGATCACAAAGGGTGTGACAAAGTTTTGCCTGATCCCTGTCACAGTTCCTGCTGCCATTGTGCAGAGGGTTTATGATATGGCCAAGCACAACCATCAGACTATCCTCTATGAGTCATTCTCAGAGGTGCGCTTCATCTTGCTCAACTCTATTTGCAATGGCAACATGTTGTAGTGATGCTAGCAAAGGTGAAGAAGGCCCCGCCTGCAGTTGTAGAAGCTTGTACACAGCGATGCATGTTTGCACCATGCTTGAGGCAGCCTGTAGAGCTATGCATGGCATTCATTCAGCCCAGCAACCAAACTCAATGTCTGCAGGGCTTCAGCAACAGCCAGGAAGATGAGCCATCTTGTGATCCACAGAACCCCATGTTGGGCAAAGCTTACAAGGTCGAGGAATGAAACCTTTGAGAGTGGGCATTGCAGTATATTGTTCAAAACCAGCTGTTTCTGGAGATGAGATCACCTCTGGGCAGGTGTACACTGCAGAGGCTGACAACCTCATTCAAATGCGCAATTGCCACATCACAAATGAATAAAGCAACTCCTGCATGATTTGACCCAGACATGTGGGGTGCGCTGCTGCAGCTAATGAAGGCTTACTTGTCAGTTTGCTTTGGAACTGTTTGTAACTGTCTCAATGAACAATTTGTATCTGTTATTAGATAGGAACTAGGCTTGACAAGTCTGTGTATGGTAGCTGGTTAGTTAGCAGACTGAACGGCCATGACAGAATAGTGTTTAGGAGCCAACAGCAGACAACACATTGTGTGGTTTACAGAATTTGTGCAATCTCATTCGATTTTGAGTACTACAACAGGCTAGGTTTGAAACGGAAATACTTCAGCTTGCTGCTGTGATATTGCTGCACCAGGACAAAGCCAGACCCTGAAACATGTAGATCTAGCTTCATGTCAGCATACGCAAGATGCTCAGCTACACCCTGCTACACCCTGCATGTTGCCTCCCCTGTAGCCCTGTGAACACCAACAGGAGCCAAAGTGTGTATGGCTTCGCCAGTATAGTGCGAGGTCTGAAAGCAGGCACAAATGTGCAGTCGACATCAATGCCTGTGAACAGCGTTGTTGACACGTTGTGCCGCACAGACCATTGGCATTGAAGTTGGCGAGTATGGTAGCTTGGAAATCTCAGGAATTGAGCAGCATCTGGGTTTAGTCGTTCTTGTCTGGATTGCTAGATGGGTCTCTAGAGATACAGATCTGTATAGAATACTCTGATCAAACGTTACAACGGTACTCAAAGGTACTTCCCTACAGTGTGATACCTTTGAGCACCATTTGCATAACAGCGATACATCAATAATTAGAGAAAGCTGACATGCGAATGTGATATCTAACGACTGTTGTCTCTAAAATGCACGGCACCATGTGATAGGGCTATACAAATGGTGTCTGCGTTCTTGGTCTAGAACACCATGAGCGAGACTCTAGCAGGTAGAGCTAGCGGTGGCTATAATGCAAGTGTGGGAAGGCCACGTAACGAACTCGTCAATTGACATTCAGCAGTCTTGTTACGACAGGCGGAGACACAACAAAATGTGTCGCATTACAGACCTGAAGCTGCATATCTACATTCCGCATTGTTTTACCTATAAGCAGACAGGCCACTTCTCACTGATCAGAGCGCAATGAGCCGTGCCGACCCTCTACAGATCTGTCTGCAGGGCTCAAAGCACGATGGTTTCGGAGCAGAGAAGCGATCCTGAACGCGACAGCGCAACGGCGAAAGCGACTCAATTTGAAATAGCCCTCGCACAAGACAGCTACAAATCGCAGCGAGCGGTGGCTTGCCGCATCAACATCGCGAACACTCTATTCCGGCTCGATCTGCGAAAACCATCTATAGATAGACAGGCATGCCGTGTGCGCGTACCTCGCCGTGACTCTCTGAACAAATATGCCTTGAGCCGTAGGCAGAATGCCTGTGCAAGCGTATAACCGATGTCACTCTGGCGAGTTCCTTCGACGGTCTCCTGACAAAGCTTCAGCTCTTTCTAGACAGCAGGCCCCTGCAACGCACAGCGTCAGACAGCAACTCTGCAGCGTCAGTGGACAGTTCAGGACACCGAGAGTCTGTTGGCTGCGTTCCAGCCCGTACGTCTGGTCCGGCCCAAACAGAAACCATGGTAGATTCAAGCGTGCTCCCTGCCCCCAGTCAACAGCTGGCCCTGAATCTAGGCCTGAGCCTGCAGCAAGGCAGACAGCAAGGCAGCGCAGCTGGTCGCTAGCACAGGTGACATGGAGATGCTTGGCAGCAGTAGCCATTGCCTGTACCTTCTGGTCTCTGCATCAAAGTAGGTCTGCCTCAAGCCAGCTTGTTGCTGAACCAAAACAAGCCAGTGTGGGGTGGGCAAGTGAAGCTGTACACAGCGGTCAACACAGACATTCCAGCACCACAGCCAAAGCAGCTCACCTGTACCACCAGCCTGCTTTTGCCAGCATCAGTTTTGCAAGCATCATCAGTCATGCACAGAGGACTCACACGGTGCAGATGCTGGTGTATCAAGTCCAAAGGGTGAGGTTCTTCCTCAAATTGTAGTTCTAGCAACGCTTCCATTGCCAACTGCTGTGAAGGGCAGTGCATGCACTGATGTTCAACAAGGCTGAAATGTTGTGAACGACACAGCTCAAAATCAAGGCAAGGCATTGCACGGCGGGTGCAGATTGTATGTCCAATTGTGCTAATACTTGGCTGCACATATAGCAGGACCTTACAAAGTAATTCGGTTTTACAGCTTGAAGGAGCTTGCTACTGTCTATGTCTATGTTGTTGACTATCAGTTACTACATTCCACATTGACGTTAAAAACCATGCTGTATAGATGCATGCACTTGTAGCGCTGCTGTCCCGTTTTTGCTGAAAGCAGCGCTGTGTCTCTGTGCAGCTGTTGACCATGAACATCCTGACCAAACTGGTGTCAGTTGTCCTGCTGAGCCTGCCCTTCATTGTCATTGGAGGATTCCTATACAAGCAGGCTTCAGGCTCATCTTGGAAGGAGGCTTTCTTCAAGTGCTATGTTGTCTTGCAAGATGTCCCAGGTGATCATACTTAGCCTCCAACTCACCCTGTTTTCTTCTCAGGGTACCTCTAGCCGTTCATACCCACATCCGCACAGCCCCAGCCCCTACGACCCCCCCTGTTCAAAGACCCAAGTGCACTGTGCTTTCAATGACAGCCACATCAACATTGTCACCACAAGTGAAGCATGATGTCATACATGCCAAGAAACAAGACAGCCTCAAGACTCTGCTCCACACTCACTTTCTTGTGTTTTTCTGTTTGGTCTCAGATGGCGTGTGCATGATCTGTTGAGCGCCACATGTCTATTGCAACTGCTTCTGCTCAAGATGCTTATGATGTTGCGCAGGTGCTGACGCAACAATTGTGCCTAATGACAGAGCAGCTCTGGTGCTCCATTCAATTTTTCAGCTGGGACTGCTGACCTTTGCTGTGGTCTTGGGGGTGGTGTGCAGCGACATCTCAGCAGCTGTTGAATCCATCCAGTCTGGCAACTACGCTGTTGTGGAGTCTGGTCATACTGTGATACTGAACTGGAACAAGCTGACAATCCCTGTGTTGAGGCAGGTATGGTCTGCAACTGAGATTCCCTAGGCGTCGTCTTGGTCAGCTTACAATGGCTCATGCAATCTGCATACTGCTGTTTCACTTGCAACATCTGCAGTCCTCTGATGCCGACTCTGTCAATGTGTATGCTGTCTACATCTGTCCAGCATGTAAGAATGAGGCCATGCTGTTAGCAAGCTTTCGGTCTGTCAAAAAATGTTAGTGCTGACTAGTTAGCATATGTCAGGGCACAGGTCTGACTCTTGCCCAAGGAGCACAATCATGCATGCAGTCAACAGCGCTAAGATCAGATTGCTGCCTCTTGTATGATCTGCATCTTGCACACAGATAGCCAAAAATGCTGGAAAGCATGTGCAATGAGATTCTGCACCAAGGATTGCTGCATCATCAGCATTCGTAAGTGCAGCCTGGCCCTCTACCTATACAAATATCAGCAGACTGGATCAACGGACCAAGCTAGTGTGTGCAAAGTGCAGATGGCAGTGGCCAGGGCAGAACATCAGGTGGGCGCTTTCAAGGGCCCTGTAGTGGTGCTGGCAGACATGGACAAGGCTGAAATGGATGCAGCGGTGGCCAAGGGCCTTCAAGGATGCAAGATGGAGGTACAGACTATTTGGCTCACTCACTCACTCATTTACTCATTGGCTGGCTCGCTCAATCATTCACTCACTTGCTCGCTCGCTCTTTCGCTCGCTCCCTCCCTCACCCACCCACCCACCGACCCACCGCTCGCTTACCCACCCACCCACCCACTCACTCGCTCCCTCCCTCACTCACCCACCCACTCACTCACCCATTCACCCACCCACCCACCCACCCACCCACTATATGTCCTCACCTAGGGTCATGTCAGGTATGCAAAGTCCTAAGAAGCTCCCTGGATGAGGCCCATGCTTTTCGCAGTCAGCAACATGTGTCAAAAGGTACAAGTGCATCCACAAAGCTAGTATGCACGATTCATGCATCTGGGTTCTCATTTTCAGCATCCTCCCATTCACCAAATGACTTACAATTATATTTGTACTCACAGCGTGTACACAGTGGCTGTGACGTAATGCCACTGACATTGCAGACCAGCGGCTGTGACATAATGTTGCTGACATTGCAGACCAGCACTGTGTAGAATTTGCATAGCATTGCTTGACTAGTTTGCACTGTGATGCAGGTGTTGACTCGCTCCGGCCGTCCACACAGCATAGCAGACCTGGAGAAAGCTGCTGCTGGTAAGACATGTTGTAACAGCGTATACCTCAGTATCTTGCTGAGCAATGTGTATGCTGCCTGCTTGTCTTCACCTGTTTAAGAGGTGACTCTTTGAGCATCACATGCTTGCCACCCATCATACGCTCAGACATGTTGAGTAAGCAATTGCACATCAGCACTGATGAGCAGGTTGTCTAGGTGTATGTTCAAGACAGGCAAATTATGTTATGTCATTATACACTGACTACCATCCTGGGTGCTTTAGTTTTCATAGCTTACATACATACATTGTTGTGTACGCAGATTTGCAGGTCAGACTAGCTGTTCAATGTGCACTACAGACATTCCCTGCAACTTGTGACACTGCAGCATATGTTGAAGCCTCAAAATAGTATGCATCAGCTTTTAGCAGGCTGCATTGGTGCTGCCACAGGAATTGCAAACAGCTCAAATGGCACAGCTAAATTGGCTCATTCATGCTGAGTCTCACCAATTATGTTCCAGGGCATGCACGGATCATTGTGATGCTGCTGACTAATGCTAAGTCTGACAGACATGGTTGCAGGGCATGCTGAGATCATAGTGATTCACTGATGCTAATTCTAACAGACTATATTGCAGAGCAAAAACATGCTGACTCACTGATGCTAATTTTTGACAGGCTATATTGCAGAGCACAAACATAGTGACTGACTGATGCTAAACCTGACTGACTGTGTTGCAGGGCGTGCTAGGATCATAGTGATGCTGCATCCTGAGGATGAGGAGGGTGCAGCCCAGCGCAAGGTGGCTGCCATGACTGGCATCGAAGCACTGGGGGGTGGCGCAAAGGTCAGTCAAACCCCTCTGTCACTCATGCAACATCTGCAAGTTTTGAATTGGTAAGTGGCGATAACGATGTTTATGCTTTCTGGCTCATGATGAGCTGGATTCATGCAGGAAGCTCAATACCTTCTCCACATTGGCTGTGTGTGCATCTGCAGCCTTGTGAAGCCTGATTGGACCAAATAATGTCAAACTTGCTGTGTGGATGGTCCAGGATTTCCTTCATGGCTACATGCACTGCAGACTCTAAAGCAGCTCCATGAGACAAAGTTGCTGTCAGATTGCATGCATAGCGCCCAAGGGGTGTAATAATAGTAATAATAAGAACATCGCTTTCCAGCTCATGATGAGCTAGGTACGTGCGGGACAAGTCCTGTCTGTCCAAAGCAGTTTGTCTTGTACATCTCTGGTGCGGTACATGTGGGCTGTATAAAACAACGTCCCTCAAACGATGGCAATTCTGGCAGGTGCTGCCTGCAGACTGAACTTGCAGACAGCCGGCAAACAGGCAGAGATGTGAACTCACAGAAACACCGACATGCGAATGTTTCTGTGACCTGTGTGCCAGGCTGGGCAGAACTTGCTGATCCAGAGTGGTCCCGAGAGCACAGAGGGTGGTTCCCTGCTGGCCATTGCAAGCCAGGGCTCCTTGCCAGAGCACATGAACTTAGGCCTGATTGAGATGAAGGACCAAGAGCGCATGGACAGGTACACTCAGCTTGCTGCTGTTTATGACTAGGATGTTGAAGCTAGTGCAGCTTTGACATATGAAAGCTTTTTTTGAGATTTCCATGAAAAGATAGAGATCTGAGGAAGATCGCAACCTTTCTTTGATCAACACTTGTTGCTGCAAACTGTGCATGCTATAACAGACTGCCGACCACTTGGCCAGAAAGCCAAGGTGCTATAAGGTGCATCATCATTACCGTCATTATCACATCGTCGTTATCACATCGCCATTATCCTCATTATTGAAAGGCGCTGTGACATGCATCATCATGAAACACCAAGAGTCATATATACACATACGTATATATACATGTATGGTCTGCGTTTTACCCCAGCCATCAGCCAAGATACAACCCTGCACCTTCCCTGCAAAGGTCCACTGCCTATCACCCCTGCAAAAGCCGGCGCATAGCACATGTATCAGATCAGCCTATCATATCTCCTCTATCTGCATGGTCTGCGTGTCCCCAGACATGTAGTTTAGATTGACACTGTGGAAATTTGGACGTTTCTTCAACAGAAAATGACACGTCTGTATCCCAAAGAGGTTTTTATATTTCTGTGTCTGGTCCAATGCAGGTTGATCTCTCAATGTGCTGTACAGCCAGGACTGGGCAAAGTGTACAGCCAGATCTTGCTTCAGACGCACACCAGCGCTGAGTTTTACCTCAAGGTGAGTGCATCCTCACATTATCTCACATCACACACGACACATGACACATGACACTGGAGCAGGAGTTGCCACTTATGGCCGCCCACCTGATGTTCCCAGTATGGCCGATGGTATTAGCTCTGGGCTTCCGCCTTAGGAAGCTCCTGCTATGATCGCTGGAAAGCGTAAACTTTTTTTCTTTTTCTTTTTTCCTTCGCATGACACCGAGGCTGCACTGGTACAGCTGGCTGTCTTGCTGGCTCCCTTTATCTGCTTGCATGGGACTGCATTCTGTTGCTCAGGCTGGTGACTGCCTGTTAGACTGCTTTAAGTAGTACCCTTCTGGTGTCCCAACAAGCACAAAGGATTTCAAGGACACTCCAGTTGATTGTATCCTTTTGGCCTGCATTGTCTGCTTGCTTGGCATGCATCTGTTGTCTGCTGGAAGGCATGTGTTTGCTTGACCAGAGACAAGCCCATCTTACTACTGCCAAAAATGTCAGCAGCTAGCGAGCTTTGCAAAATGCTTTGCACGTTCCTGCTCCGAGCTGCAGTGCTGTTGCAGAAAATTGATTCCCAACTTCTAAAATGCTTTGCAAATTGGTCTGAGCTGCAAACATGTTCCCCTCCTGGTAACTGCTTTGCAAATTGGTCTGAGCCGCAGTGCTGTTGTGCAAAATGTTTCCCTCCTTCTTGCAGAACCTGTTTCCCGCCGTGATGCAGGACATGTTTCCCTCCCTGCTGCGCAAGACTTATGCAGAAGCACGCAGGAGCTTTGACAATGCAGTGTTGTGTGGGGTGTTGGACACCAAGACTGGTCAAGCCCAATTGAACCCTCCTGATGATTGCCTGCTGGACACTCATCACAGGCTTGTGTTCCTCTCAAGCACAGCAAATGTCAAGCCATCCAAACAGGTGACAGCAAGCTCTTGTACAAGAGCCAAAATATTTTGACTGGTTGAAAAGTGCCAACATTGGTCAGGATAAACTGTCCGATGGCTTGACATTCACACAGTTGACAGCAAGCTCTTGTACAAGAACAACAATGGATCCTCAGCAACCACTGTATGCCAAAAGCTTCTGTAGAGTTTTCTATAGAATGGGACATGCTTGCCAAATTTTCCCTGCTCAGTCTGAGTGGCTTTCGCATGTAGCATGTGTGTAGCTCACTCACCCAGCATGCAGCGAAGATGCATCAGAGCTTTGCAGAATGAGGCGCTGCTTGCAAGAACAGGCCTGCAGAAAGTGTATTGCATAAACATCTAGGACAGTGAGAATGATGGGGACAATTTCAGCATCCCAAGCCACTAAAGCTTAGCAGAGCAGCTCTTGCTCTGACCCAAAGCTTGATGCAAGACTGCTATCATGGGTTGTCAACATAACAAATGCCTTTTTTTGTGGCCTGTGTGCATAGACAATAAGTGTTTTGCATCCAAAGTAATATAACACTCAGACTTGACACGTGCATGTACCAGGCCATGAACAAGGCAAGGGGGCACGCCAGTCTTCCTGTCAACACACGCCCCTCAGCACCTCATGCTGCATCACAGCACAACCCAGAGGTAGGCCTGCGATCACAAATTTGCCTTCTCTTGGTTCATGCCAACATGCACAAGTTTTTGCTTCCTCTGTGTTTTGCATTCTACAGCCTGCCTTGCATTCTATCTCATGCCACTTACTGTGGTGTCGGCACCATCATCATGCTGCGTCACATCCCTCAGCACTGGGCTGTCGCAAACATAGTCTCTGATGTATTCTCAGTCTTGAGATCATGCATGTGATGGTAAAAATTTAGAGTAGCAACATATTTGTAACAGGAGGTCCTTCCAGCAATGGTGAGTCACAAAGTATATGTGCAGCTACCAGTGCCTCCAACTGCAACCTGTGTCTCGACACTGTTCCTCTTTCGCTTGTCCATTCAAGACTTTCATAAACACATTTTCCATATAACAGTTCCATCCCTGCAGATACACAAGAAGGACATGGTGGTGATAGGCTGGAATGTGGACCAGACTGTGGAGGGTTTAGTCAACGGCCTGGGTGACTTTGCACCGCCTGGATCCACCGTGACAATAGTGAGCCCAGATGAGCCGGATGATCTGCCGTCAGAGTGCGGCAACTGCCGCTGTCGGCATTTGGAGGGAAGCGTGGCTTCCCGCCAAGTCCTCTTAGAGGTACAGTACTTTGCTTGGTTTTGGAGGGAAGCGTGACTTCCTGCCAAGTCCTCCTAGAAGAACAATACTTTGCTTGGTTTTGGAGACTGCTTGTGTTGACCTCAACCCTGGTTTTTGTCATTGTCTCTTCACGCTGTAATTCGACTGGATGGTTACAATGTGCACAATCTGCTTTTGGTTGTTGCAAACCGAGCCTGCTCAGTCTTCTGTGATGTTAGTACTCCAGCCACGCATAGTCTGGTGCCTCTTGATTGCCAGTATGTGCTAAGATCAGTAAGCAGTCATGTGATGAGCACAGCATGAAATAAGATGCTGACCTAAGCTCATTGCCATGTGCTGACCTCAGCAGATGGACCTCAGCAGGCTGTGGTGTGCTGACCTCAGCATTGAGTCAATCAGCTGAATCAGCATTTCTTCCTTAACTCCCAAGCCCTGTTAGCATCATGATGGCTTTCATGCAATGTGTGATGAGCAACAGTCAGATGCCAGCGCCACTTCTGAGTAAGCTTGCCTACTGATCATTCACTAATGCTCGTCTCTCTCATGCTTGTGCTTGTCTGATGAGTCACAACCGGCTCCACACCCCAGACTGTAAAGTATAACATGAAAATGAGGATGAAAGATGTCTCTGCAGGCAGGCGTAGCAGAAGCTGATGCTGTCATCCTGAGGATGCCTTTACATTCCCTTGCAGACAATGATGCAGATGCGCAGGTGACTTTCCCCCATTATGTTTCGTTTATTTCAACTGGTCCCACTAAGCATCGTAATCTCTCTCCCTCTCTCTCCAAGACATTGAAACCCAGGTGGTAATTTTGTCCACGCCCAGTGTCTTGGCAGATCTGCCAATATCCTTACCAGCAGGCATCATGTCATTGTCATCTGCCTGTCTGATACAATGCATGCAAGCCCACGGTAAGAATTACTGCTCAGATTGCGTCTTTGTCCTGAAGCATACCTGCCTGAAAGTCAAACTTCTTGGCTGATATTGCCTGCTGCGCCATAAGCAATGTAAACTGTCGTTTTAGTTACGACTCAGACATGTGTAACCTTTTGTGCCTTGTTTTGACTCAGACATGTGTAACCTTTTGTGCCTTGTGTTGACTCAGACATTTGTAACCTTTGGTGCCTTGTGTAGGTGGTAGCATCACTCATCCAACTGCAAGACTTGGCGTTGGAATCTGGCCGTACAACACCCCTGCATGTTGTTGCTCCAGTGCGGCATCCCCGTACCATACAGCTCATCAATTACATAACCAGCCACAGTCACAAAGCAGCTGGCAACAGCCAGAAGGAGTTTGAAGCTGTGGAAGCAGTCACTGACAATCATCATCAGCATGCATCACATGGAACACATGGAGGAGCATCTGGGCATGCCAGCGCCAATGCTCAGGGTCGTAAGCAGCTAGATGGTGGTGGGGCAACAGAGAGGGAAGGAAGGGAAGCTGTAGTCATGGATGTGGATGTGCTGCTTCCTGATGAGCTGCTGAGTGGGCTGCTGACTCAGGTCTCAGTGCAGCCTGAGTTGCTGAGTGTCATGAACGACCTCTTTGATGCACAAGGTATGTTTCGGTTGTGAACTTCAACTGCTGGACTCTGATGGTCTCTCACAGAGCCTTTCAAGGCGTGCCGTATCGTCATTTATGCTAAGGCATGGCAAGTGTCACTAGCATGATGATCATGATGCCGACTCGTCTCAGCACCTTTCCTGACTAAGCTTGCTGTTGCTTACTATGTTGTCTTGTTTTGTCACAGCATACTGTGTGTGATCCCCCACTTGCGTTTATAAGTTGGCTGCATTCGCATGTTCATGTCTTTGCATGGGGTTCCAGTGCAAATTAAACATGCGTTGGCATGTTGCCCAGGTGCTGAGATATATTTGCGGCATCCCAGCAGATACAACCTATCAACAAACTCAGACCACCCCATGACGTTTTCAGAGGTCTCAGAGGTAGCGCGACAGCACCAGGAGACAGCTCTGGGGTACGTTCTACAGGATGGGACTGTGATATCTGCGCCCAGTGCTGATCAACAGCAGGTCCTGCAAGCTGGAGATCAGATCATTGCGCTGGCAGAGCAAGCATGAGCTCCATTTTTAATTGACAGTTGACATTCATACATATGTACTAACAAAGTAGTTTTGTGTCAATGGGCTCTGACTACATATATGCTGCCTCATTGTGTTTTACGCCATCAGCCTTGATCAATGATGTGCATGGCATGCATGCATTGCATTGACAAGTTTGCATCGCAGCAAAGTTAAGTCTAATAATTAGTATCTTGCCTTTAAATGAAGATGTAAGCGCACTTCATCAAGCCTGATTGTTGCTACACTGAAAGCTACGGATTGTAAAAGACACTGCGTACATCACATGTGTATAATCATGGTTTGAACCCATCACTGCTCTGTCACTGCACAGACATGTACATCCATTTTCGCCAGGATTGCATCGGCCTTGCAGTCAGCAACTTTGCGGCAACATGCATGCCTGATGCTTTGTAAGCAACAACTGCTCACATTTTTCCACTACTCAAAATTAGTCACGTACTTCGACGGACTGAAAAGCGGGTTGGTGGATTGCAATCTTCCATAGCCCTGCCATTGACAGCTGCTGGTCTGTACCAAAGGAATACTAGCACACCACAACCAGTCCTGATCACCTGCAGTAAGTTGGCTGTACTGTGATGTCCTTGGATCACGCCACAAGAACAAACTCTTGTCAAGACACCTTGTATGCATTGTGAGGTTGCAGAACAGCTCAGCACAGCTTACCAGCATATGCAGGATCCTGAATGCAGCATGCCTATGCAAACAGGTTGTTGTGGAACAACACAATGTCAGACCGTTGGCAGCACATACCTGGTTGCATGACACG
>JAABUK010005122.1_pt1 | contig 20741 bp, 17 predicted proteins | sample 5559141 | NCBI WGS metagenome assembly JAABUK01 (sample SAMN10711869, study PRJNA513367) | rock metagenome | isolation source: Antarctica rocks | place: Antarctica: Victoria Land, Pudding Butte nord | collected 2016-01-03
CAAAGCGACGTCTCAAGCATCGCTCGCTCATGCCAAGGCGATCTATGTAAGGATGGATGTATGAATCAGCGAGGCCCATCCTCAAGCGACGCAATATCTGAGCCATAAGACTCGCCGTCGCAACTCCAGACCACTAAACAACTCGAAACATCGCTGGCTCATTCAACGCCCTCCAGGATCTCCTGAGGCTCATCTATCTCACCCTGCTTATGCTGCTGGCCCTCCCTCTCCTGCTCCCGTACTCCCGCGGACCCGACTCCTCTATCATCATCTTCCGCCTCCTCAACACTCTCCTGCGAGTCCGGAACCAAGAGAACGATCTCTTGTAGAGGCCGCCGCTCATTCTTAGCAGACGTCTGAGGCCGTGCATCATGTTCGCGTTGGTTATGCTGGTAGCTCTTGTTTCCGGTTCCGCTAAGATAGTCGGTGTCGACTGTATCAGCTGATTCTCTGGAGTCGCTGCGCCGCTGTCGCAGGTGTGTATCTTTGGATTCCTCTCCGGTCTTTCGATGAGGCGCAGATCTCTGAGCCATAGATGTCTCTGGAGGCGTTCGACGGGGTGGAGATGTCTTGTCCACTCCAGCTATGTCTTTGAGCTCAGAGGGATCTCCGAAGAAATCGTCCTTGGCTATGGGGATCTTCTTGGCAGGAACACTCTTTGGCACAGGTTGGGGATCCTCGTCGTCATCGATAGTTATGGCCGTTTCCTTTGTGCCCGACTTGGATGTCCAGGAAGCTTCGGCATTGATTTTATCGAGCATGTCTAGCATCAGGTTTGAAGCTTTTGATGGCGCCGATTCCTCGGGAGGACGTTCCGTGCTAGCTAAAGGATTTGAGGTCCGTTCTGTCATTAGAGCGGGTGCTTCCACTCGACGAGAGTTTTCAATATGGCGCACATTTATATCGGTGTGGTCCCGCTGCAACTCGTCCTCGCTCTCGTCTTGCAATGGAGTACGCGGCGCACTGATGCCCCCTGGTGACACAGCCTCCTGCTGCGCAAGTAGTATCCGTCCGATATCCGGCATAGGAAATTCGGACTCTTCACCCTCCTGCTGCTTATGTAGTTCCATAATGAGCGCTCGCATCCTGCTTCTGAGCTCTCCACTCGCCATCATCGGCATATCGATTCCCGGATCCATCTGGCGTTGAAGTATCCGGCCAACGAAATCGGCTGGGTTGAGGATGAATTTTTCCAGATAGGCACAGAGGTAGAGACCACAATCACTAAAGTTCGGTTGAGTGGGAATGCCTCTCGCTGTCATGCCTTTGATTTGGCTTCCGTCAATCTCCCATCCCTTCTTGGTTTTCGCTTCTTCGACGATGTATTGACGCAAAGCGGTGCACGTCGACGATCGAGCTACGCCTAGAGAATCGAAAGTCATGATAACGGAGGCAGAGACGTTGTACTTTGGAAGGGGATTACGAGCGCCTTTGCGTCTAGCAGGCTCTAGTTTTCTCGGAGTCGAACCAGGCCGGGGCGAGGATAGCGATGAAACTGCCTTGGTTGAAGATCCAAGCTGATCTAATTGCTCGTCTTGGTCGCTTAGAGAGAGATGAGACAATGATTCCGTCGTCTTCTCCGTTGGTTGATCATGAGATTCTTCAGTGACAAGACCCTCACGTGCCTCATCCTGTCCTTCTTCTAAGGCGACAGCAGGCATTTCTGAGGTGGATCTCTCTTGAAGCTCCTCACCTTGATTTTCGGCGAAAGTGCTGAGCTTCGAAAGATTACAGATGATCACCACATACCAGTGGAAGCTCTCATTAACCGGCACGACAACAAAATCGTGATTGAAGATGTCGATGTTCCTTGTCCACTTTTGCACGCTCTCATAATTGATGCCTTTCTTGCCTTTCGAAGTATGGGTCAGTCGCTCAAAGAAGTAGGAATTGTAGAAGTAAACTTTCTCAGCTAATTCGGGGTGAGTCTGCTCAAGGTGGTACTCCAGGTATCTCAAAAAAAAGCCGATGAGATTGTCGTTCAGAAACTCATCCTCGTCCAAGCGGAAAAGATCGCCAAATTCGACCGCCATACGTCGTTTGCCGGTTTGGGGATAGATGAGAGGAGTCTTCCATGGCTTACCGAAGCTATGTACTTCAGAGCATTTCTTTCTCGGCGCCTCATCCTCGGACTCGTTGATTGACATCTCTGCTTTCAGACTGGACCTTGTGGCAGGTATCTTGCCTGAAGAGGAGCGGAGTCTACTTGTTTTTGGACATCGGGCTTGGTCAGAAGTATTCTTCTTCTCCGCACCAGCAGGAGCCTCTTGTGTTGACGTCGCTAGGGTTTGGCTGGCTCGTTCTTTGCCGGTGATTGTTGAGGGTATCCTGGAACCTGCACCAGAGGATCTGGAAATTGAAGATGATTGCTGTAGCTGACTGGTTAATTTAGGACGTCTGGAGATGTTGTTTGCTGAAAGTGTGTGCGGGTCCTGGAAGTGAGGAGAGGTTGTGCCCGGAACTTGCCACTGATTGCTGATTGGCTGATTTAGGACGTCTGGCAGTCGTTCCGGATAGGTGCCACGATTTGCTTCTGGCTCGCGCTCAAAGCATTTGCGCAAATACTCACTACCGCCAAAAAAGTCAGTCAGTGGCAAATGCAGAGAAATGGCAATGCACACACTCGTTTTTCTTCCCCTTAGGAGTCCTATGTGCAATATCCGGCATCAGCGAAACAAATTTCTCCTTGTCCACTGAGGAATTCAATTCGATATGTATTTTGGTGAAGGGTTCCCCTTGACAATGGGACGTTTCCAATATGACCTTCAAACAATCGTCGCTACCGTGGTGTACCTTTAGAATCTTGCGGAGCCGGATAGGAGTCCAGATAGGGTCTGGGCTAAGCGTAGACTCGGTGTCATAGAGTTCTAGTAAATCGTCTGAAACTTTAGCGACGTAACTTTCTTTTCCCGGAAGGATGCCATATTTCAAGTAACGCAGACGAAAAGTGCTTGCTCCCAGAATGGGCCCCTTTGGTCTGACTTTGAATTCCTTGCCCGAGTGGGAATTTCCCGCCGTACGTGATGGATTTCCTCCCGTTTGAACGGCATCTATATCTGAGCGTTTCCGTACGCCCCTCGTAGGATGCCCGTGTATCCGCGCTGGAACAGACCCAGTAGTCGAAAACCCTTCTGGACGCTCTCCGGCTTCGTGCCTTGGAAGTCCCTCATCGCTTGGAAGCATTGCGGCTGTAAAAACATCTTGAATGGAGGGTGGCGTTTTTCTGCTATTCTGCACCTCGTCAGGCTCAGGTGGAGCTTGAGGCGAGTTGAGCGGGAACTCGGCACTTTCGTCAAAATGTTGTTGATAGCGAGCCCTTTTGGACGCTCGAGCGAAACTCTCCGGATCCGACTCCTCTGACCGTTGTCGATGTCCGTTAGAGAGCTTCGCGGCCAAGTGCAGTGAAAAATGTTTTTGCGAATTGCTCTTGAAACGGCTGCTGTGCATATTTGCTTCAACGGATTGGTATTCGCCCACGGCGAAAGGCAAAGGGTCAGAGCTTTTGCTGGATCGAGCCTGCTTCGCGACTGGAGTCTTTGATGTGCGGGACGCGGTCACTATACGGTCCTCATTTGCTCTGGAGCTGAACGTTGGCGATACGAGTCCTGCGCCTTCGTTCCTCACATACGGCTTGGTGCTTTGCTCAACTCTTTGACGTTTCGCAGGAGGCTCCTCGGTACCGTTCCGAGTCGGAGAAACTGTTTTTGAGACAAACATATGGGGGTTCGATGCAGCACTTCTAGACGGCCTGCCGTGCCCCACTTCCAGGCAGTTTCTCGCTCCATTGGAGATTGGACGGTTTCTCGCGTCGTCTAGGGTATTGACTGGCCGAAGTGAGGACGCAGTCTTTTCAAAATCTCAGCGTGATCAGGGCAGAAGGAAAGGTGAACACACTCGCATTGCAGGTGCAGAAGATTTTGGTTTGGGCCTCGTCGAACCGGGTATTGGGATCAGAACAGCAGCTGAGTCTTGCCGCCTGTACGAAAGTCAGTATCAATCAAAAAGGTGGATTAAAGTGGTCTTACGCGATGCCTGGAAACAGAGATCTCTCATCTGGGTCCACAAGTAAATGCTGGTGGGTGAGCTCAGGATTTTGCACTGGCTCTCTCTGTCTGGAGTAACTCCATCTATCAGTCATCTTCAGGCTGTAAGAGTTCTGGTCCACCATACCTGATTGAGGTGGGAGAAAGATCTTGCCTCTTGTCACCAGTAGGATGTGTGCCTGACTTGATGCGTGGCCCCCGTTGCTCAGGAGGGGAGGAAGTCTAGGAGAACCAGTGCGTCAATATGCAATAGTCTCCCACACCATTTCCTTTGCGCCAGAGATCGTGGATTGTGAAAGCCGCACCACTATCAAATCATCCTCAATCTCCTCCGCACCCAAATGCTTCCTAAGGTATTCCGTCGCCTTTCTACCTTCCTTCCTTCTTGTGCCTTTGGTCGAGGATGTACCTGATTGCGGTTGTGGCATATGAGCCGCTGTGGGGGATGCTGCCGGATCATGTGGCGGTGATGAGATATTGGAGGGCGGTCGCTTGAGAACCTGGGGCTCCCGCGTGGAAGTGACGGACGACAGGGCATCAGAGATTGTCTTTTGGATGGCGGAAAGCATGTAAGACACACTCGCACAAGGGACTTCCGGGCTGGCGCTTCGCACAGATGTGACAGATGTGGCCGCGTCTACGACTGAATTGCTCCGACTGCGTTGGTTGGAGACACGCTCGGATTTGCAGGGTTTCGCTATTACTTTGCGGCATTGTCTTCCCCGCACGCACGCATCCTTGCTTTCTCTGGAGCCTCCCAAGCTGCGCCCGCCTGGACACACGTCTCCCTCCTGATGGCAACCACAGTTGTGCCTGGCAGACAAGAACAACGAACGACTGATGGGCCATGTTATGCTATACTGCGTTCGGAGACGCCAGACTTGATCAATTGATGCCCCGTTCGCTAAGATGACAGATCCAGTGGCGCAACCATGCAGAGTACACAGAGAAGACCCGCCGCGCATGCAGTCACACTACACCCCTCCCCTTGCCCTTATCCTCCTCGTGGAGGGTCTGCCGCCTTTTCTCCTGCCCTTGATGGACCTGTGCGCTTCCACCTTTTTGCTGGCGAGCTTCATCAAGGGCACTTCGTTGCGCAATGCTGTCATCATGGCTCTTCCACACAGTATTGGTGTCAGCTGGGAAAGCAAGGAGCCGCTTGATTGTCTCTCTGCAACACATCAGCTCCAGGATATAGCGGGGGAGGGCAACGTCAACAAACCTAATCTTGACGTTTCTTCCACCGTCATTCCTGGTCCAGACGTTCAAGACGTCCTCCCCGCTGCGCACACTCAGCACTGCGCCACAGACCTCGTCGCTGGCCTCCATAAACTGGTCGCCAACGATGGCGAATAGTATATCTTCCCAGTATCGATCTGCAACACCCTTTTTGAGCCTTATTATCCACTTCCCTCCCCTCTTGTTCGCCTCATCCTCCCATACTGGTCGAATTCCTTCCTTGAATATATGGTAATCGGAGACGGATGGCAGCTGTGAAGGACGCTTCAAATGCGAGTATATGGTCCAGAAGCTTTCCACACTCGATATAGACGCCAGCTTGATCGTCGATTTCTCGTAGTCGGAGTACTTATTAGTAGGTGGGCGGTAGAAGAGAGTCCAGGTAGATTTCAGAGGGTGATCGGAATCGATGGAGTTCGCAGTGGCAGAGGTAGTGGTGTTATATTTGGCCCTTAAACTCTCGCCAGCAGCTTCGGGCCCTGTCTCTCGCTCCCCCTTGTCCCGCCCATTCTGGTCAAAGCCTCCAGCTGCACCGGGTGTCTTGGGTGTTTTGGCAGATCCGAAGGAAGCAAACGCTCCAGATCCTAAGCCGAAGGCAGAAGATGCACCAGCGGAAGGAGAATTCGTGGTAAGAGGAGAAATGGTGTTAAAGGGATTTGACTTTGCGTGTGAAGAGGGATCGCCCAATCGACGACTGCTGCCGAAGTTCCGAGGAGAGTCTGCCTTGTTGCCGTCCTTGCTATCGCCTCCCATAGACAAGGAAAGCTTGCTGGTGCTGGTGCTTGTCAGTCTGCGCAAAGAATATGCAGGAGTGTGGTAGAGTGGGCCAGCATACTTCGATCTCCGGGTCCATAAGTTTGCGTTATCCATGGGAAAGAGGATGAAAAGGTTTCAGAGCAGCGAAGCGCATGTGATGGAGCTTCAGATCACTAACGAATGTCCCAGTACAAGAGCTTTTTGGTTCACGCAGGACAGCAATTCGGGGAGTACGAAGAGCTTGGTGGAGCAGTTTCGCGATGGAGCAGAGAGCCACTCGGGAAGATGAGAAGCTTTGAGGGTGTATCGGTATGGCGTGGTCTTTACTCGTGAGTCAATTGGGGTGGTTTGGAGGAGGCCGTCTTTACTGGTACAGTCTCACAGTATGAATTGTCGCTTCTGCTCCTCACATGAATGGCGGAAGTTCCTGGTGCCCCTGCGGCTGAGTTCTTGGAGAAGAGCGGCTAAGGAAGTTTCGGGGTCTCTTTTGGCCAGCCTCCTCCATGGGCTCTGGACGACTTCTTCTCTTCACACAGACCACCAACTCAAATCATCGTCAGCTACATCCGGTTCAGTCTGTGAAGCTGTCGGTTCCGATGTGTCGGTCGAGATGGATGAATCAATCTCCGCATCTAAAACCATTGTTACGAGGGTTCTTCGGAGCTGCCATGATCTGATGATGACCTGATTGACGGAACATGAATTGCGTCTGTTTTATGAACGAGCTTTGCTATGATGTTGTTCACTGTTGTGAGTGTATCTCTGTTTTCGAGAAACCTGCATGAAGAGTATCACAGTTCTGGTAATCCAAAGAAGAGCTCAACCGCCACGAAAGAGTGCCGCGCTGGTCGAGCATGAGGATAATGGCAATGTCTGAAAGTACAAGCCTTGCACTACAAACGATTGTGTCCTGCTAGGAATGGGCTGACTTTTTGAGATACAGACATCGCTCTTCTTTCGTAAGCTGTCAATGATAGCCCTGTTTGAACATCCCCAGTCTCTACTTGAATGAACCACTGGGCCTGCACATCTAACAAAGTCCTTTCTCCTTACCATCCGGTGCAAACGTCCTCTTCACTTTGGTTGTGTCCTCCCCACGCAGGAAACATGCCATTCAATTCATGCCACTGTCCTCCCTACCGTCTACGCTCACTCCATCGCTGCTCCAAAACATATCGTCGTAGTTCGAGCTTCCAAAATCCCTCCGACGCTCATTCCTCCTCAGCTCCATGACTTGGTGGTGCAAAATACCCTTGCGGATCTCAGCCTCCTCTCGTCCATCTTGGCCCTGTACCTCCGCTGCCAAAGAATTCTTGACAGCGGCAGCAATAGATCCAATGTCGCGATCATGCTCATCTCCTGAGCTTAGACTTCTCGGACTCGCTGGGTACTCGTATATTTGGAAACCGGACGCTGTTGCATTGTCGTTCCTCCGTCCTGATGATGAGACTGAAAGATCCTCCTTCACGTACTCTGGGCTAGTTTCGGTGAGCGTTGGGGGATCGCAATTGCTCGAAAACAGGCTAGAAAGAGCCCCTCTGGTAGAGGAAGATTTTGAATGCCGAGGAGAAGACATCTGCCTGACCTGATGGTCCTGGTGAAATTGATTGCGCACAGTATCATAGAGGGTCGTTGATTTTCCCACAAGGTTCGTCGCCCTTCCGAGCACAATAGCCTCATCCCCGAGAGTCCAGCTAGTCTCAGAGGAGTTCCTACTGCCCGTGTTTGTGGTCGTACATGACGGTGTCAGCGAAAGGACTTTTCCATGAACGTGGAGGCTGCGGCTGCTTGGCATGGCTCTGTTGTTCTCAATTTCATCTTGGAGGGTGTTTTGGGGGCCCTTGCTCTTAGCAAGTCGTGTTCCAAGCTTGCCTTCTCCCAGGCTATAGGACAAAAAGGTCTCCGAATCCTCACAGAGTAGATCTGAATTGGACCTCTTGTTGACGCCAATCTCTTGCTCCCAGCCTTTCCAATTCCACTGATACAGCTTGATCCAAAGATCCTTTGAACTCCCGCAGAATTCGTAATCATCAGCCTCTGTCGTTGAAGGGTTGAACCCAAACGCAGCCTGCTCCATGATGGGGTAATCATCATGCTGTGACTCGGCCTCACTGCCAGTGAACGACTCGCAAGCCTGTGTAGGACGATCCATATTTCGGCATTTAGAAAGGCTATTAAATCGGTTCCGGAAAACGAGCGGCGTCGGAACGTTGGGTTCTGGCATATTGTCGGCTATTCCGTATCTTGAGTTAGAGAGCCCTAGTGCAACTTCGAGATCGAGATTCGTACCACCATCAGTTAAGAACACCTGTGGTTTCTCCCCAGTTGCGTTAGACATAGGGCGCTCACTAGAGGAGGAATGGCGAACACAAATGTGTCTGTCGTTAAGGCCAGCACTTCGACTTGTCAGCGAACTAGCAGCGCTCTCTGGCCTGGGAGCCAGTTTTCCGCAGAAAGATTCGCCTTGTTCAGAGCAAGCCTGCGGGAGGTGTGGGTACAATTGAGCTGAAGAATTAGCGCTTGCAAGGCGGCGCCGTCTTGGTCCATCAGCTGCGCTGACAGTTGTACCTTGGGATGTGTCGCCAATGCTGCTTTCCTCGAATGGCCCCAAAGCGGCCTTCGCATCTGGGAGAGCAATTGAAGTAGGGACGGGATTGCCGTTCAAGGCAATCACCTCACCCAGCGACTGCTTTGCTGACACGAGCTCTTGTGAGGCTTTCTCATTGGTCGGATCGCAAGTCAGAGCAGCCAGATTATTGAAAAATGATCTCAGATGATCGGGAGAGGAATGCAGAGAATCTGTTTCATGCTCATCCACGAAAGAAACCTGCTTCTTGGGCTTTGGATTTTTATTGACAATCTTAGGGTCCACAACGGGATTCACGAAGACTTTGGCAAGATCCTCATTCGCAGATGTTCCGGCCCTTGCACTCAAATTAATCGTGGTTCGGATTACATGCTCAAGTCGTACTCGTTCGTCAAGGTACTCGATGACCTTCGCTTTGACGGTGATCTTTCGAGGCGGAGAATGTGGGATAATTCCATTGAAGAGGTGGGAAGAGGCATCCAAGGATAGCCAATTTGCAGACGTTGAGTAGACAATTTCCCTTGCAAATCCACTCCTCAGATTGTCTGAAGTGCTCATTACTTGCGGCGCTAAGATGTACTCGTGGCCCTCAACAGGCACTCCAAACTCTTCGATCTGCAGTCTTGGTTTGTCCCTGGACATTGACAAGAACCTTTCGACTCTTTGGTAAATATTCGGCGCCGAAAAGAACCAGTTGAGTCCTGTAGGAGGTCTTTGTTCGTAGTGTTCCACCATGTCGACAGCGATACTGGATAGGTTGGCTGAATATAGTCCACACTCATTACGCTGCTTGAGAACCGCGTCATAGATGTTTGACCAGATGAACAGCTCTTCGGCTCCCGTAGAGGAAAGACCTCTCCAGGCAGTAAATGTCTCAGATTGATTCCCAATGTCGAATGCTCCGTTGGGTGAGTCATAAACGACTTTGGGTATAAAGAAGTCCATGGAGGACTTCAGGGACGTCAGACGCCCTCCGACTTGTTCCACATCGACATTCCGCTCGAGAATGGATTTGAGATCCGTCTGTGGAAGACTAACTCTTCCCACGTAGAAATCGTTTCGGCCACGAAAGCGACCACGCCTTGGCCCGCCTCGCTGCCCACGCTGCCGAGGCATGGTATCAGACATCACGGGTGGGGATTGGCAATGAGATGGACAGTAAGTCCAAGATACAGTAGGCGGTTGCCAGCGAGGAAGCGTGGCAGAGTCAGACTGCATGGCGGGAGCAGTAGGATGCACTGTCGGATGAGAAGTAGCTTGGCTTGATCGTCCGACGCTTGCAGCCACATTCAGACGCAAAGGAATCAACCCTTCGACGGCAGGATTGAGGTTGGGAGGGCTTTGTTCAGACGAGGATTGCAACAGAGGATCAGTTGTTCTATATCTCGGGCGATACTCCCTCGGCAATGTCAAGGTAATGCCGTTATATCTGAGCGCATGTCAATTATGATGTACTCGGAGACGGAACCTTGGTGGTTTGCCTTTCCAAATTGGTGCTTGCGTGAGCATCCATACTGGCCAGAACAGCTAGTTCAGCAAGGGGGGAGAGTACGACTAATTTGACAGAATATCAATGTGTAAATAACTGTTGACTTTTGAAGTTGGAAAGAGACGGATCAACGGACCTGTTGATTTCTGATGCAAATTCTTCAGTCCGTGGAAGGCGCAATAGGATTATCGCAACTTGGTCTTTGCAGTGGCGATCGAGGCACCTTCGTGGGTGTACGCCAGTTACGCTGGATGCATTCATCATACCGCGTCAATCGAGGCTCTTGTGTTAATCTGCTCGTTCTGGTTCCCGAGCTTTGAGATCTGAAGGAAGGCGTCTACACCATAACCCTCGAGACTGTGGAGCTCGAGGCTTCCTGCCCAGTACTCAGCATAAACGCGACTCATCGGAAGTCCCATGCCCAGACGCAAATTCGGTGGCCTGGAAGAAAGAGAACCCAGGGAGCTATCACGGCGCTTTTCGGGCAAAGCATCGTTTTCGGAAATACCTTGGCATACGGATGAGCTCTGAAGCTCGTTGACTGTTGCAGCCATCTTAGGGACCCTTTCGAGATTGCGAAGGCGAGCAGCATTCTTGGGGCCTTTATTGAATGACCAGAGGTAAGGTATCATATCTCGAGGAATGCCACCACCTTGATCAGATATGCGTATCACAACGTGTTGAGGGGCTTCACAAACGAGAACTTCTATTGGGAGTGGCTTCAAAGCCGAGCCACGATTCCTCTCCATAACAGCAAGGATCGAGTTACGAAGAAGCTCACCCACAATATATTCGAGGTGACTCTGTATGTAAGGAAAGGTGGCATCGAGGTGGCCCGAGATGTTGATTTCAGGTATAGCAGAATCCGATTCAGTGGCTTTCCGCGCCAGCTGTTGAGCAAGCTGGCCAGATTGCTTGACAATATCTTTGGCATTGCATCGGAGTAAGACTTCACCAACAAACTCAGACTCAGACTTCTTCTCGGGAAAGTGCCATGGTGAATTGAACGTCTCCGTCAAAGCAAGATGTTGTTCGGCTATTACACGTCTGGAGATGCGCTATTCTCAGATCAGCAATGACCTCCTCGAAGCCAGAATCCGCAACGCACAGCTCGAAGCATCGTGTTGATGAAGTCTTCCATGGTTTCTGGCGGTACTAGGTCCTGACATTCCAGAACGCCGATTACCAGATTAGGTATAACAGCAAGATGCTCTTTCAGCGTACTGCTAACCATCTTGCAATATTCGTCATTCTCTTCAACGCTCTTAATCACTGGCGCTCGGCGAAGAGTTTCAAATGCTTTGTAGTACAATTCGTACACAACCGAGAGGTGCGGATTTGTGACAACCACGTATGGAAGCTTTTGCATGTCACGAAGTCGGTGTGCGAGCCTGTAAAAAGTTCAGATGAAGCAGAGCGCACACTGATCCTGCCAAACACACCTGGTAGGAAGCTCCGAGCGAACATAATTGGCAGAACTGACCAGTCGACTCTCCGTCAACGTTCGGCCGAAGAAAAATAACTGACGGAGACTTATGGGACGAATCGGTCGCTCAACCCAGCTGTGACAAAGGTCAGTTCAGCGACATGGTGAAGACTCGGCTTGCAACCTACTCGTCGAGAATGCTGGCAGGCCTCCATGGTGGCGGCGGCTCTATGTGCGAAGAGGTCCATCGAGTCTGCGGAGCGAGCACTTTCGGAAAGGTTTGATAGTGGCTGCTTCCTACTGCCTTGCAGCATCTCTTTGCTGCTATCATCTCCTTCGATCAGCACTTGGGCATTGGAGGCAATCACTTCCACCGGTCGACCATCTTCACTCAGGTTGCTTGAACCATGTCGTGCTGCTCGCGGAAACATGCGAAGAAGCTTGGACAGCAAAGCGTGTGTGCAGATCTTCCACCCCACCCCGTGCGGTGCGGGAGCTGGAAAGCTGCAGCGAACCCTCAGCGGAAGAAATAGTTCTGCATATTAGAATCGCATCTTAATGCTGTCTTCCATTTGCTGTACAAGAATGGCAAGCAGTTGATGTGGTGCTCGTCTTTGCACAAGTTAAATTGGTCCTCACTGAATCTGGAAGACCTGTGGAGCAGCGTCATCGCGCGCAATCTAGAATCACCGCATCCGCATCCGCACCGCCACCATAAAATACATATTTGTAGACTGTGAAACCGTTTGCTTCTCACGAAATCTCTGCCATGACCTACCTTAGCGGTTCGCTCCTTTCTTCTCGCATCTTGTCCTGTGAAGCTGACATCACTCTCAAAGTGGGCGCTCCCTTCTAAAGTCGGTTTCTGTCTCCGTGGGCCACGCAAGCCTGCGGGCCAAAAATTTGGTCACAGATTGCCATCATGGATAATGTATGTCTGGCTTTCCTTTGTCAGAGCTTCTTCAGTTTGGAGCAGTGGCTTGGGGAACGTGTGCTGACAACTGAATTGGTAAATTCAGCTCCCCGGAACCGATATGCTGGTAGATGATTACGACAAGTACAACAACGACCGGCAAGATGTAGTTGATATCAATGCGGACGAGGCGGTGGAAGATGTGGAAGCAGAACCTATGGCAGACGACTGTACGTTAGACCTATCCTACTTTTTCTGTGTGAGGTGTACCATGGGCACTGTGGACAGACTGGACAGCATCTCGAACGTTGGTCGTACGCAGGTTGGCTGAAGCCAGGGCTGACAATGCGCCATTTGCAGATGAGGCCATAAAGCCTCGTGTCCTTCCAGAGATACCAGATCAAGAGGTTAAAAGCGAATCATATCATACCTGGCACATTGACAAGTGGACCAATCTTGGACGAAAAGAACATGGACCAGTATTCGAGTGTGGTGGCGCTCCCTGGAGAGTTCTATTCTTTCCCTTTGGCAACAATGTCGACTATGCGTCGTTCTATCTTGAACATGGTTTTGACAAGGAACCACCAGAGGGCTGGTATGCGTGCGTTCAGTTTGCGCTTGTCTTGTGGAATCCGAGCGACCCTTCAATCTATGCTCATCACACCGCCACACACCGATTCAACTCGAAGGAGGGTGATTGGGGCTTCACTCGATTTGTTGAACTGAGAAGAGCTTTCCACCAGCAGTGGGATAATCATGAAAGACCACTTGTCGAGAACGATGAAGCCAAAGTCACAGCGTACGTGCGCATATTTAAGGATCCGACCGGTGTGCTATGGCACAATTTCGAGGGCTACGACTCGAAGAAAGAGACTGGAATGGTCGGACTCAAGAACCAAGGCGCGACGTGTTACTTGAACTCTCTTCTCCAGTCTTTGTACTTCACAAATGCTTTTCGCAAAGCGGTCTACCAGATACCAACGGATTCAGAAGCGGTAAAAACAAATAGTGCATGGACACTCCAGCGGTTGTTCTACAACCTACAGAAGCACAAGTTAGCAGTTCCAACCTCCGAGCTAACCGCCTCGTTTGGTTGGGATTCAAGACAAATCTTCGAGCAACAAGACGTTCAAGAGTTGTCTAGAATCCTCATGGAGAAGCTTGAAGACCGGATGAAGGGCACATCGGCTGAGAATGCTCTTCCACAGTTGTTTGTCGGAAAGTCAAAAACCTACATTTCCTGCATCAACGTCGATTTCGAGTCCTCGCGCATAGAGGATTTCTGGGATATACAACTTAATGTACGTGGCAACAAGAATCTGCATGAAAGTTTCATGGACTACATTCAAGTTGAAACTCTCGAAGGAGAAAACAAATATGACGCCGGTGAGCCTTACAAACTTCAAGATGCCAAAAAGGGAGTCATATTTGAGAGCTTCCCACCTGTGCTTCATCTTCACCTGAAGCGCTTCGAGTACGACATCAATCGAGATGCGATGATGAAAGTCAACGACAGGCACGAGTTTCCTCTGGAATTTGACGCGGCGCAGTACCTCTCAGATGACGCGGACAGATCTGAATCATGGGTATATCAGCTGCATGGTGTTCTGGTGCATAGTGGTGATTTCAATGCTGGTCATTATTACGCTTTCCTGAAGCCCGAAAAGGATGGCTTTTTCTACAAGTTCGATGATGATCGTGTAACGAGAGCGACGATGAAGGAGACGTTGGAAGAGAATTTTGGTGGTGAATATGCCGCAAATCTCGCAAATGGTGGTCTGGGACAGCGACAACCATACATGAAGGGCTATTCCACGAAACGCTCGATGAACGCATACATGCTGGTCTACATCCGCAAAACAAGATTAGATCAAGTTCTTCTAGGAGTAGAAGAAGACGACATCCCGTCGCACATCGAGACCAAGCTGGCAGAGGAGCGGGCAGAGCTCGAGCGAAGGAAAAAAGAACGTGAAGAGGCTCATTTCTATCTCACTGTCGGTCTGATCTCGGACCTTACTTTCAAGAATCACCATGCCTTTGACTTGGTCAACTGGAATGCGCCACCGAGTGATCCAGCGGCAGCTCAACAGCACCGAATACTACGCACCACAAAAATCTCCGATTTCTCAAGGCAGGTTGGTGAAGAAAGAGGACTGGCGCCAGAACAAGTACGGTTCTGGGTCATGGTCAATCGTCAGAACAAGACAGTCCGTCCTGACCAACCACTCAGAGACCCCAACATGATGATTGAGGAGGCTTGGAATAAATTTGGGACGAAAGGAGCACCATTCCGATTATGGGCCGAAAGCTGTGAGCTGGAAGATGGAAAGCCTGCCTGGCCTGACATGAATCCAGTATCTACCGGTGGTGCACCAATACTGGTCTTTCTGAAGTACTTTGATGCTCAGGCCCAGACACTAAGTGGCGTCGGCCATGTTTACGTCAAGGGGCATGCAAAGGTTGCTGACATCGCAACCCAAATTCAAGAGCTAATGGGATGGGACACTACCACCACTTTCACCTTATACGAAGAAATTCGGCATTCCATGATCGAGCCAATGAAACCAAAACAGACCTTTCAACAGTCAGAGATCCAGGATGGCGATATTATCTGCTTCCAGAAAACGATTCCAGGATTAGACCCAACGTCAGTCATCTACACGGACACCAGACAGTATTACGATTACCTTCTCAATCGAATCTCAATAAATTTCCATCCACGGGTAGCGGGTGGCACTGAGATGGATGTTTTCACTCTTCCTCTAAGCAAGAAAATGACATACGAGCAATTCTCTACCAAAGTCGGTGATTACTTAAAGGTCGACCCTACACATATCCGCTTCGGGACGGTAAATTCGACTACTGGAAAGCCCAAAACGTGGTTGAAGCGTACCTTGAATCAGAACCTTCAACAGATTATGTCTCAATCATACTCGGGCTACGGATACAGTAATCACAAACCTGATTCATTGTATTGCGAGATTCTTGAAACTAGTCTGGCTGACTTCGAGACCAAGAAGCCTATGAAGGTTATTTGGCTGAGTGAAGGCATCATTAAAGAGGTATGGAGTCATGATCGTAGTGTGCAAGAGTGTCAAACTAACGTGACCAGGAACCTATCGAGCTACTCGTTCCCAAAAATGGCACAATCGCAGATCTGATAGCCGTTCTCTCGAAGAAAGTCTCTCTCGACCCTGCTACCACCCATATTCTTCGTGTATATGAAGCACAAGCTGGCAAAGTGTACAAGGAATTAGCTGATGACCTTGTGATCATGGGCGTTAACGAATACGTGACACTCTACGCCGAAAAGATCCCGGAGGACGAGCTCAACGCAACTGAAGATGACAGAGCGATATTCTGCTTCCATTTTGACAAAGAACCTACAAAACCTCATGGAGTCCCGTTCAAATTGGTCCTAAAACCAGGTGAGATGTTCAAAGACACAAGGGAAAGGTTAAGTAAGAGAACGGGAATCAAAGGGAAACTGCTGGAAAAGATCAAATTTGCAATTGTCAGTCGAAGTTTGTACACAAAGCCACGGTATCTGGAAGATGGTACGTTCTGTCTCCCCTTTTAATATATTGGCCGCTTGTCTAATATGATAAGTTAGATGACGTAGTGATGGACCTAATCACTGACAACGACGACTTACTCGGCCTCGATCACGTTAATAAGACGAAAAACTTCTGGAACCGCGGCGAGTCGATATTCATCAAGTGAGCACTCTTCCTCACGGTCTTCGCCATCACGTTTCCTAGACGGCCATCGTCTTTGGCACGCTTTGCCCTACCTTCGTTCAAGCGAGAAGCATCATAACCGAGCGCATGCGAAGGAGTTGGGGTGGGGCTGGTTGAGGCGCTGGATGCGGAAGCCCTGGCTATAGCAACAATGGGGCTGGAGCGAGACGCTCGTCAGACCACTGCATCAGATACAGAGGTTCGTCTGTGAAGCAATCGCCAAATTTTGCATAGCATTACCTGCAGCTGAATGGGTTGCTGCGGTTCCACTGGAGTGCTCATGAGGGAGAAATGAGGAGATATCCGTTGCTTCCGAGCAATACACCACAATTCATGAGATACTTGGTGGTCGATAGCTGACTCAGTCAAGTTAACTTCGTGAAGCACAAGTATCTATCGACTTGAACAATCCCGTTTACTTCCTTTGCCAGTCACCCAGTCACCTCCACTGTCTGCGGACCCACCAAATCATCCATCTCTCATGCCCTGTGTCTTAACACAGGTTTTAGGGAATGTCAAACTAGAATTATACTGATAAGACAAAACAACATCGACCGTCAACCAAGTCTCACCCAAGATAGACGGGTAGTAACGGCATCCAGTCAGTCATGACCGTCAGCCATTCACCTGCCTCCACCTTCACCGGGTGAAACAGTATCCCGTCCCCAACCGCAAAAGGCTCTCATTGTTCTCGCATAGATTCAGGGATAAGATGTCCCAGCTCAAAAAACAAACCACTCAACCCAATAGTCCTCGCTCCTGATTCTTCTCAAAACGGATCTTTCATTTGTTCGTTCTCAGTATTTCTGTATCCCAATAAATCTCCCTTCGAGTCATTGCCTCGCCGAGCATATGTGGTTAACTCAGCTATTTGCGTCCGTTTTCATGATTACCCCATGCGTCAACTCTTGTTTCTCTACTTCAGTAGCTTGGTCCCTACTTCCCCGAAACATCAGCTGCGTGGGCATTGCCCATCCCCACGTACATTGTATTCCTCAACCACCCACATCCCTTCCAACAACCACAACATCCCCTTCAACCAATTCTCATTTCTCCTTCTCCACCGCGCTTCTTGCGCTTGCAATCCCTCCAGATTGATGTGGGGCGTAGCACCACCTATCAGCTTCTCTAGGCTTCCTACCAACATTGTCTCTACCTGCAAATCACCCCGTCACCCCATCCATCTCCCTCCCCAAAGGCCACGCCATCCCCCTCAAAGAATCCTCACTACTCCTCTTCGTAGCCTCAATCCCAGGATACATCGACCAAAAAGCATGTGGCGTCCGTTTATACACATCCTCCCTTGTCTCCACCCCCGCCTCTTCCCTCAAAGCTCGTTCATAAACCATCCCAGAATCCCTGTAGGGATCCATTCCACAGACCTGGAGATACGCCCTCGACAGGCCTTTGTGGCCTGTCGAGTAATCGGTCGTTGAAAAGAATGGGTGGTTTGGGTCCGGCTTTGAATTACTTCGAAACATCTCAGTAACGTCGCGACCTAGGATTGCTGCGTCTTTGTTCTGTTCTCAGAAGAGGAGGTAGGGTTTGTATTTCTCTGGCACGGCGGTGGGGGGTATGGGGGCGGGAACGATGAGATACTGGCCCGTGACGGGCGGTGTTAGGTTATTGTCCCCCGCGAGGTGGGCGAGGATGGCTGTTATCGAGCCTCCTGCGCAGGTGCCACCGATGATGAAGCCTCCTTGCTCCGGGTTTGCGGAGATGGAGTCGCTACTGTAGTGAAGTGCTACCCATTTGAGGGTGTCCCAGGCGTCGTTGTAGGAGGCTGGGAAGGGGTGCTCGGGAGCGAGGCGGTAGGATGCAATGATGCAGATGGAGTTGAAGTGTGTCTTCAGTTGGCGGGCGAAGGGGATTTCCATGACAGGGGAGCCGATGCAGTGGCCGCCGCCGTGGAGAAAGCAGGATTAATAGGAGCTGAGTATTGGGGTTTGGGGAGCTTGAACGTAAAATGTGGATGATGGATTGGCAGTTGTCCTGCATGGGGATGTGGTGGGTGGTTTCTGCTACTCCAGGCGCTGGGACGGAGCAGACTGCGCGCAGTGAGAAGAGAGCTTGTTCGGTGGCAGCGCGGCAGGAGACGAGGGTCGAGGATATACCCGGTGGTATAGGGTTGGCTTTGTAGGCCTGTTCACTTTGTATTAATACCCCTGTTCGAGGCAAAGGAATGGCCAGGAAGGCATACTTCTTCAAATTCTAGATCAACCTCACCCAGTGCGAAAATGTCCTCCCCATTTTCTGGAGGCTCCATTAGGATCAAAAGGGGTGCTTGCAATGCCTAGAGACAAAAGAAGGGCAGAGCGAGCAGGAATTTGACGAGCGGGCGACGATAACGATGAGGGGAAAAAGGCGGCGCAAAGGGAACTTCTTTGGGCATAAGTAAGAAGGCTGTCTTGTACTCTTAGAGAAGAGCTCCATGTTCGACTTGCCATCCGCTTCAGTTGAGATGTATGCGGTCGTGTTGCACTGCGTGTGCCTGTGAGGCAGCAATGCTTTCACGACCAATCCTTTACGACCTGTCATCCTTCCGGCAGGGTTCAAGCTGACAGCTAGGTCATGGCCTTCTATCCTGCAGGACGCAGACAGCACGGGACCAGCGACTTCGAGTGGTAGACGCTCTTAGTCCCGTACTTGATAGGTTGAGAGTGTGGGTTTGCTCAAGTATCCTAAAGGAGTATGTAGAGGAAAGTCGGATTATGTAAGCTCGGTTCATTCTCCTGCGGTTTGGCAGAATGGAAATCTGGCTCACCGCCCTCTCTTGACACCTACTCTCCTTGCCCATTTCCTGCATAGCGAATGTCATTCTCAGCAGAAGCCACGAATATCTCTTCACCGCTGAAACCTATCTCGTCCGAAGCTAGCCCGTCGTTTTACTCACTTCGTCCTACATCGGCTCTTCTGTGTCCGCTATCTCCGCCACCTCCACAATTCGACAAGCGCTCAGCATTCGAGTCGTCCTCGAATCCTGATGGCATCCACTTTATTGTTTTGCTCAAGACATCGATACTCCGTGGACGTCTCTGACTTCACCACTAACACTTGTCGCTGAATCTTTTGGCCAATTCGCAGGTCTTGCTGCTTAAAGAACCCCCAGGATCACCATGGCAACAGCAAAACCCGGAAAATATGCTTCGAAACTACTCGACAACAATGTTCTCGTCCTCGGAGGCACGTCTGGTATTGGGTTCGCTGTAGCAGAGGCAGCCTGGGAGTTTGGGGCCAAGGTCACCATCTCCGGCACAAACCAACCCAAGATCGATTCCAAGATCTCTGAGATGAAGTCCAACAACCCTGCTGGCGACGTATCGAAGCTTCAAGGCCTTCCTTGCGACCTTGCCAACCAGGAAAAGGTGGAGGAGAGCTTGAAAGCACTTTTTGATGTTGCTACCAAGAATGGCCAGACCAAGTTGGACCATATCGTCTTCTGCTCAGGTGACACCCTGTCATTTAAGCCTCTCACCGAGATCGACATATCCTACATAGAGACGCTCTCTCTGATACGTTTCGCCGGGCCTATTATTATTTCCAAACTGTGCATCCGTCATGGTTACCTCAAACCTTCGCCTTCATCATCATTTACACTAACTTCGGGAATCAACACGACGAAACCTGGCAAAGGGTGGAGCGTCATAGCAGGTGTTGGTGGAGCGGTTCAGGGCTTGACTAGAGGTCTCGCAGTTGACCTGGCTCCAATCAGAGTCAATTGCGTTGCACCTGGCGCAGTGCATACCGAGCTTTTCGAAAGGTTTGCAGGAGATACGCTGGAGGGCATACTGGACACTTTTAGAGAGAAGAGTACGACCAATACTGTCGGCAGACCAGAAGACGTGGCAGAAGCATATATTTACTGCATGCGGGATCAATTCGTTACGGGGTCGCTCATTGAAAGTAATGGTGGTGGACTGTTGGCGGGTTAGGTTGTGATAAGATTAGGGCACTGTATGATTCAACCTTTGTGCCTGGAAAGATCGGTGACAGACGTCCGTCCGTAGTGTAGAGCTAGATACACAAGAAACATATAGTTTCATGTCTCTTTCAGTTTTGTAATGTGTAATACATCATTTACTGAAGAAGGGTAAGTAGTATGACTTACCCGCGTAGCCCATCACCCCTGAGCAAACCATGCAAACAAGCTGCCAAGAGTTCTTCGTCCGCGGCCAAAGAAATTCCACTCCATAACTGTCCCAAAGGTCAACTCAACCACAGGGGTGATTGTCTCCTTGCCTTTCCGCCACGATGCGGCATCCTATCCTGCTCCTCGGCCTCGTGGCCGCATTCATCTCGTCCGTCCATGCCACAGCCCTCACATACAAACTCGCGGCAAATGAGAAAGCCTGTTTCTTCGCCGACGTGCCACCCGCTCAATTGAACGCCAAAATCGCATTCTACTTCGCTGTACGCTCCATCTTTCCTCCGTCCCCTAACTCACCCCGGCGAACCACCCCCCTCCCTCCCTCCCTCCCCTCCTCTCCTCTCCTCTCATCCTCCACTAACCCCCCCCTCCTCCCACCCACAGGTTCAATCCGGCGGCTC
>JAABUK010005123.1_pt1 | contig 20737 bp, 25 predicted proteins | sample 5559141 | NCBI WGS metagenome assembly JAABUK01 (sample SAMN10711869, study PRJNA513367) | rock metagenome | isolation source: Antarctica rocks | place: Antarctica: Victoria Land, Pudding Butte nord | collected 2016-01-03
AGCTGACAATACCGCCTATGCTGGCTAAAAGGTCTAAACCAATGGTGGTATGTACATGCAACAACCCCAACAGAAGGGGCTGCTCTGGGACAATGCAAAAAATAGTCATGGACGCCGCCCAAATGCTTGCCTTGTGAAGACGGGACGATCGACGCTTGAGACGATTGACGGTAAGGAGCTCAGAGATCAGAGCGGAGCACAGCAGCGCTCTTCGTCGATGCACCGCACATGACTAGCCGGCCTCAGTCTACTTGTCGTGATGCGAAGCCCACCTGCAGGTGCTCAAGAGCTTGGGCTGGATGAGGAGGTAGACATAATGTCGCCCGGCCCAATGCCACTTCTGTCAGGTAGCGGCGTTGTGAAACCATCCACCCGACTTGCATTTTCATTATCATGGGTAGTTCAAGTCCCGCAGGCTTCAGCGAAACCCTATATGGCATCGTACCTGTTCCGAATGTCTGTGATCAAGATCTTGTTCGTGACAACGTTCGTGCTTTGCAGTTGAGCCGCGTCCTTCTGCCACCATGGTTGTAGGCTCACGGCCAGCGATGCGTCATTCAGCTACTTCGCCAAGAGTTGCTCATCACAAACAGCTTGCTCTTGAAGACTGTCACCAAGATCAGTCTTTGGTACAAAGCCCACACTGAAATTTGCCTCCGCTACGGCAGTGCAACGCGTTCACAAGCCCACTGATGGATGCTTTCGCGCAGGACCCATCAGGGTTGACGAAGAGTAAGGATGTAATGCAGAGCGACCGTGCAACCTCTGCAGACAGGCAGAACACTGATCTGCCTTGCACCCACCTCCCCCAAGACCCTGACAGCAGCACCTCGACCTCCAGTGAGCAGATTGACATCTGCTCAGTCCCTCAGCAACCAGCCAGCAGTACACCCAACATTGCCCTCAGCAGTATTCCAGCTTGCCCAGCAGGCCCAATGCAGGCAGGGTTCAAGCTGAGTCAAATTGTTCAGTCTCACAACAGACTGAAACGCAAACTCAGTCATGTGGGTAGTCCTGAGAGGGCACCGCATCACACGCCCAAGAGCAATCATTGCAACGGCAGCTGTGGGTTTGAAAGCGTCTCCACTGAACACACAACAGCGGTGGGCCATGAAGATGCAGAACATCAAGCAGCTGCACAAATTGGGGATGAGCAGGCCCAGCAGCATGACATGCAACCTCTGCTTGCTACTGCTTTGCTGTTGCAAGCAAGGCAGATGATGTCAGCCTCAAGACAAAATGACATATCCAGTTGTCGGCATCAGCGACAGAGTATGTGTGGCAGCTCGTGGTTTGGCCCAAAAGCTGAGACAGCCTCAGAAGATTGGGCAAGTAGCCATGACCCACAGACTCAGGCAGCACCCATGAAGGCTGTTCAACGACCAGCTCAAGCTGCATTGCCTCAGCATGACGTTCAGATTTTGCAGCTGCAAGAGGGTGTCTTACCTCACCCGCAAGGGCAACAGGCAGACCATGCTGCTGAGCCTCAGCAAACGCAGCTGCCTGCACAAAGGTGCAGGAGTCAGGCTGCACAAGAGCATAGTGGTCAAGTCCTGCAGGCAAAGCAGCATACTGATTTAGTACCGCAACAATGGCAGCTGGCAGACCAGAGAGCTGCACAGCAGTGTGTGCGTGTACCTGTACAGCGACCAAGCTCCCATAGTGTGGCTGCACACGCTAGCTGTCAGGACTTGCAGACGATGAGGAGCAGTGCCCTGCCCTTGCAAGGAGGTCGAATTGCACAACAAGGCACCCCATCATGTCTGTCTAGTATACACCAACTGCGGCAGCATGCGCTGCAAAACACATGTCAGCTGAGGACCACATCTGCAGGTGACCTGTCTTTTTTTGCCTCCCCACCTGTTTAGAAGTCTGCAAACCTTGATAGTCTCTGAGCATTCAGGATGCAATCTTTGTTCCATCTGGGCTGAGCGAACTGGGCCATCTTTTGGGCAGTACTGCATTTTGTGAATGTATGTGATGCACGACTGTGAAGAGGACAGCTCAAAGCGAGATGGAGCTGCCCCTTATGTCAGCTCAGGCAATGCGCCAATATCAAATGCATGCGTCATCACCCTGTTTGACATACACAGGGTTGCACATCTCACTTAAAACGCTTAGTGACTTTGATGCAGATGAGACGTTGAGAAATGGTGAGGACTCCAGCGCTACTCAGGCACCTCTGTGCTTGCAGACAGCTGCCTCAGATGCTGCCACTGATCACACCTTCCAGGTATGTGAGAAAAACCCAATTATTTGTGCCCAAGTAATGAATTGTGTTGATCAGCTTTGTGCCACCACCATGCCATGACTTACGTTGCTTGCCTGTTTGTCTGAGTAGCTCAGTGCCAAGTCCCTCTCCCTGAGCGTGCAAAGCCTCTCAGTAGGATCTGGCTTGCTTGCATTTGTGACCAGGTCCAATTTTATGCTGTTAGGTTGTGTCAACTAGCTGCATAGCACACACTGCAAGAGATTGCCTGCTGACCTGTCTTTGCACAAGCTATGTTCTGTGCTTCTGCCAAGACATTTCTTCTCGTGGGCTCACAGCCTAGACTGTTCACCCACTCACCTGACACCATTGGCTGAGAAGACAAAACAATCAGTCAACCAATGTGAACTCAGGTGGTGGATTGTTCTATGGTGTAGTGTGGCACTTGCGACATCATACTTGCAATCTCATGTTAGCTTGCTTGAGTTGCAATGAACAGTCCACTGTGACTGATGCTGTAGGAGATCTGGGGAGCCCCAGCAGAGGGCAGGGTGGGTCAGCCAATCAGAGATGCTGTGAAGACAGTGGTGGGAATGGAGCAGCAGGCCCGCTACCAGGCCTTCCTCAAAGACCGCCAGCACCGCAACACACACCATCCTAAAGGTGGGCCAATTCCCCCTGTCCCCATCCTTCTACGCCCCTCCTTCCACGCTGAAGCTGCCTCTTCTTGAGGGCAGTGCTTGTGTGGTCATGACTTTGAAATGCCACCGCTGCAAGCTGAGGCTCCCTTTTTTTTGCAGCACAGTTTCTCTTCATGTTGAAAAGCTTGGGCTGAGTTGGGCATTGTTTGGGGCAGTGGCTGCTGTTGCATGCCTATTTTGGGTGCATCAATTTGCACATTGCTACCTCCAGCAGTTTGAGTTTTTTGACAGGGCGTGTCTGGCTGGTTGTAAGGTGGCATGACGCTCATGCCTCACAACCAGGTAAGACTCCCTTGCACCAGCAGAATGTAAGTCAAGAGACATTTACTGCAGCCCTTGGGATGTGCTGTATAGGTACCAGCAAATCAATGCAGGGCATCTTCTCACTGATGCTGTCTTTCGAGGCCATCACTAATCCAGCGCTACAGCGGCAGCTGCTGCAGCACAGCCTGGACCTGTTGGAGCTGAGCCGAGAGTCACCAGTGCAGCTGCTGAGTCATGAGGCAGAGTCAGCTGGGACGCTGATGGGGCTGTTGCGGGAACATGCCCCTGTTTCTCCTCAGGATGATCACCTTCTCATGCTGCAAGGCCGTCTCCAAGACCTGGTATGTAAGCTCTCCCTTGCTATTCAAAAGGGGCTTCGGCAGCCTTGATGCCATCTGCTGACAAAGTAGTCTTGCAAAAATGTTCTACTTGACTTTGCTAACAAGTACTGTGCACCTTCCAACCTTACCTGAGTCGCAATTGAAACGGCTGCTTTGCAAGGCTTCACAGACTGGCACAAAGGAGTGCACACTGCGTAAGCCTCTCCATCATGTTGCTCATGCTGTCAGCACCTCATGTTTGCAGCATAGTCAGCCAGGCAGGTTTTCAATGCCCAGTGATCTGTAGACTGCCAAGCTGCCTTACACAGAACGCTGTACTTGCATCTTTGGTCTGACACTGCATACAGCATCACGCTATTCATGGCAGTCAATACTGCCAGCATGTTAGTGATTCACGCCAAAGCAGCTTTAATGGCAGAGTTGGCAGGGAAAATGACAGGGTCGCAATTACGCTCGACCGACGACGACGATGAAGAGTGCCCACCAAAGCAAAAGGCTGCAGGTTGCAGAGCTGGATGCATGAGCGCTGCATGGCAATTGCCCAGAGCCCAGACAGGCAATCTGAGAGCCTTGCTGATGGTGTGCAGGAGCCCAGACAGGTTGCAGCAGTGCGCAATCCAGCAGTGAGGATGAAGTGTGATCACCAGACCGACAAGGCATGGCTGCGTGGGTGGGAGCAGCGTACCAATGCCAGCACTGCTGACTTCTGTGACACTGGAGGGGCCGCTGAGCTGGCTGTCAAAGCCCTCTTCCCCCGCATGCAAGGCTGGGCCCATACCCTTCAGGTCTGCTGCCTCTCCCATCCCCCATGTATTCCCCCCACCCCCCAAGATCTGCTTGCATCATAATCCATAACGGCAGTTATAGCTGCCCCAGGTTGGCATCAATAAATGTTTGAGAGAGTGAACAGACAGATGAGTGAGTGAGTGAGTGAGTGAGTGAGTGAGTGAGTGAGTGAGTGAGTGAGTGAGTGAGTGAATAAATCAATGAATGAATGAATGAATGAATGCGTGCAAGCATGAATGAATGAACAGATGAACAAATCAACATGGTGCAAGCATTAGACATGAACATATTTTCTGCTGATATGCTCACTCAAAAGACACGTAAGGTATTTCAGGTCCCTTGGACCCCTGGGGTTTTCAGCTTATGCTTGAGCGCACAATCCAGCCTGTAAATGTGGCTGCAGAACCCACTGACTGACAGATGCTGCCGTGCAGGTGGCCTGGAATCTGAGAAGCGAAGATCCTTTGGAGTACAGCTGTGTGGTGGAGGCTCTTATGGCAGCCTGGGTCAAGGGCGACCTGCCCTCACCGGCTGCTCAAGCATCAGTTCCTTATGCTCACCAGGCAAGCACAAGTGTTGACATATCATACAAGTCTTGGAGCATCATACAAGCACAAGTCTTGATATGTGACAGGGGCCATGTATTATATGTGGGGCAAACTTGACTTCTATGGAGTTCAGCAGCTGATGAAGCAATACTTTGCCGTGCTTACATAGCCAAGGTATGATCTGGCAACTCCATGTTAACTGTCCATGTTTAATTTTACCCATGACAGCATGAGCAATATTGTCAGCCATCTTGTATCCATGTTGCTGAATTGTCGGCTCCCTGTAACGGATGAGCCTTATAACAGGGATATTAACTAGTTTATATTTTCTGCTGGGTCTGCTTTCTTAGCCCCCAGAGCTGCAACCTTATGGATGAAGAGCAGCACAACCAGAGTCTTGAGTGCAGCCTGTGAACAACATCAAGGTAGAGTGTTGCTCTAGGTGGACCTCAGCAAATGGGAGTCTGCTCTGGGGCCAGGGCAGGTTGGGGCCGGCCCCTCCCTGCATGCCACCCCTTCAGCACCCCTGCCCTGCCATAGGCCCGGGCCTGGTGGGGAGAGCATCATTGCTGCTGGGTTCCCCTACACCCCTGAAGAATGGAGCAGTGCTTCAGCAACTGGTCTTGCCTGTGTTGATGATGGCTGTGGAGCATCAATGGCACAATGCCATGAGGCACACCAGCCAGCCATTAACCTCACAGGTCTTGCTTCCTTGATAGCTTGGATCTCAGCTACACTTCCCAAGGATACACTGATTTGCAGAGCTTGGTAAAGTGCCTGGATCATAGAAATATTGTGTCAGATACAGGTTGCAGTCAAACAAAGGTTGTGTTAGGATGCGCAGCCACCAAGCTCACAGGTCTTGCTTGTGGCTCTGTGAAAAGAAAAGAAAAGTTTACGCTTTTCAGTGGTCATGACAGGAGCCTCCTAAGGCAGCAGCCCGGAGTTGTGGCTCTGTGAAAAGGAAACAAAAGTTTACGCTTTTCAGTGATCATAATGGGAGCCTCCTAAGGCAGCAGCCCGGAGTTGTGGCTTTGTGTTACATGTTGGCTGTATCACGTGCTCAAGGCACAGAGCACGGTCCTTTCCATGCATGCGCAATTTAAGCATGGGTGACTCCCTCTGCTGCGCAACTGTGTACCAAACCCTGGCAGCATATGCACTGACGAGATACTGCATGCTCAGAAATTCGATCACATGCTGGATTGAAGTTCACTCATGTGTTCATGGATTCTATGCATGACGTGGACCATGTGTATGACAGGAACCATGTGCATGACAAGGACCATGTGCATGACAAGGCCCATGTGTATGACAAGGTCCGTGCGTATGATGTAGCCCATATGCATGACATCAACAACGCCTTCTGGTACAGGTGTGTCAAGTGGGTTGGCCATTCTGAGCTGCTTGTTCACAAGGACTAACTTCCATGTGGAGGATACCCTGCTGGGGGCGTACAACATCATGACCTACGGCGCCCCCAAGATATGGTAACGCAACCATGCCTCATGTGTTACCATCATATATGGGCCCATGCCTTGGCATTTGTGTCATGTTTTGGCTGACATGGAGTCCAAGATAGAGGCTGACCTTGCTTTGGTTCCTCTTGGTTGCGTAAGTTCAGTGCATGTATGGCTCTGAAACACTGCTGAGCCATGCACAGGTTGACACACTTCTAGAGAGCTGTTTCAAGGATGTGAAAACCCTGCTAGACGCCTACTATACTGTTTGATCAACCTGAACCTGCATGCATGCAGTGGCATAATTTTCAGCTAAGTATTTGAAATGCTGCAGTTGTTCAGATTCCCCCAATCACTTTCTTGACCCCCGATTTTGCTCACAGACGACATGTGAGTCATTTTCCTGAGTCACTGATCCTGGTCCACCCGTCCCCGCTTGTAACCCCCCTCACCCCCCTTGTTCTGTGTCCTTGGTACATCAGCACAGCCATGATTGTATAACTCGCAAACACTCAAGACGAACTCCCCCCTCATTCAGATTCCATCATTTTTACTTTCACTCAATTTTCTCTATGACATGATCGCCCCAGCTTACATGTTCACTTTGCCATGTGTCAGTTCCAACACCAATGCTGGCCTGCAGGTATGTGGTGCCTGCTGCAAGTGCAGCCGGCTTTGAGGCAGCCCTGGAGCAGCAGCAGGGCCCCAATGCCCTGGCAGCGCTGACAGGCAAGCACCTGTACTGCAGCCTGCCCTTGCCACTGCTGAAGGAGCTGGGGGTGAAGCGCTTCCTGCAGATGCCTGGCTATGCAGTCCTCACATACCCAGTGAGTGCACAAAGTGATCATTCGTGTCATTGCCTGAATGTACAGCTAATTGGAAAGCAAGACTTAAAGCAAGACATGTACAGCTGAATGGGTAAGTAAGTGATCAGATGATGACTCAAACAGAGAGAGTGAGAGAGTCTACATCTGTAGGTTTGATTTTAATATGTTCCCCTCAAAGTGGATACAACTGATATCAGTCCTCACATGTTTCTGTTTACATTGACAATTTTAAGTTAGGCATGTCTGGAAACAATTTGTGCTGTCACTGTACACTTGCTGTTTGCTCTTTTCCTGAGGGTCTCTGCCTGTCACCACAGACTTCGTGACATGTGAACATGTGCATGATTGATGTGCATGATTGCTGTACATGATTGATGTGCATGACTGATGTGCATCATCGATGTGCATGATTGCTGTACATGACTGATGTGCATGACTGATGTGCATACTTGATGTGCATGACTGATGTGCATGATTGCTGTACATGACTCATGTGCATGACTGATTTGCAGGGGGCAGTGTACCATTGGACCATCAGCACAGGCTTCTCCTTGGCAGAGGCGACTAATCTGTATGTGGGGCCGCCCAGGCAGCTGCTGTCCCACCTGCAGGATACACCCTGTTGTGCTCAGCTTGCACCCAGGTCACCATCCTCCTTCTTGTCCCCACCCTGTACCATTCTATATGAATATATCTACATTGTTTATATAATGAAACCACACATCACATATCACTACATTATAGCAGTGTGCACAAACCCCATATGTATATGTATATGTTGTTTCTGTGTCCTTGTCTTTGAGTGCATGTGGGGCATGTGCACTCTGGTATAGCGTAGTAATGTGATGTTGCTTGGGGGGAGCCCTGTAGCAATGGCATGGGCCCCCACCTGAGCAGCAGAGCCTGTCTGCATGATAGCTGAAGCTTGCACAGGTCTGCAAAATCCCTGAGGTATGGTTGGGAATGGCAAAAGTGGCAATTTGTTGCAAGTTTCGTGATCAAGCAACGCCATGTTAGCTAGCGGCTTTTGGGCCTGTAATGTCATGAGGAAGCCTGCTTGCACAGATACGACACCTGTGTGAAAGATTCATCAGATCACGTCTTTGAAGTTGTGTCAAAAATGTGATCTGGACTTGTGCTCTACATGCTTGCAGGCTGTGAAAGAAGATAACGCCAATGTAGTGGCTAGCTTGCTGGGACGCGTCAGCATCAGCCAAGCTGTAGTACAAGTCCTATTGCAAGGGCCCCTCAGTCAGGGCAAGGGCTCTGCCCTGCACTGCCAGGCTGTTGCAGCATTGAAGCAGCTGCAAATGCTGCAGAATTTCATGGATGATTAGACACGCTGATGTTTCACTGAGAAATGCTCAGGTGGTGATGAGCAAACTGCTTGGGAGCGCTATGATCTGTTGCTTTTGATGACAGCTACAGCCTGGATGCGCTCTGGAATAGCGCAGCTCCCTTGCAGGCAGCTGCACTGAGAAAATGATGTCCTGTCTAGTCATTTGCCAGACGCACTACGCAATTGGCATCAGCTTGAGTACTGATGTCTTACTGACTGGGTTGATGTACCTTGCTCATCAGGTGTACCAATGCTGTTTCAGCGCTTTTGTTTTTGAAGACCTTAGCTTCACTTTCATACCCATTTTTGCTTCCAGCAGGGCTGCAGCAGCCCAATGTATTACAGCAGTTCAGTGATCAGGGATGACACCTTTCAGTCTATACATGTAGCTATCGAGACCAAGGTGACCACATTCTTTGGTAGGTTAGGTCTCAGAGATACGTTGCCAAGGATACCCCAATTTGCAGAGCTGGGTAACATGGCTGGATCGTAGAAATGATGTGTTGTATGCACTCAAGCGAGATTGTGTTAGGCTGCCCGTGCGACCAAATTTGCATCGAAATTGCAAGTTCTTAAGTCAAACAGGGAACTTCCACTAAGAAAACAGGGAACTTCGCATTGCCAAGCAAGCAGATTCAACAAAATTGAGCACGCTGGCCAGGGGCTTGTCCCACATTGCACAATAATCAACCTGATAACAGTAACACAATGACGGAACTGTTCATGCTACAAGGAACCGTGTTGCAGCTGCTGTGCACATGATGGAGTCACCTACAATTGTCACTAGTAGAATGTTGTGACACGTGAAAACCATGCTGACATAAAATCGCAGAGCAGGCAAATCCTGCTTTTGCTGCCTCATAAGAGCCTACCAAATAGAGAAACAAGCAAATAATGCTAGGGCTGACCCAGCCTGACACGTTTTGTCTAGCCTATTTGATTCTGGGCAAGTCCAATGTGATCGGGTATAAATACTTGCTGCCATCAAACTTAGCTCCAAGATTGGCTATCTTGGTGAAGTATGTGATGAAGTCCACCTCATACTCTACAGTACAGCATCAATGTCAGTATTTATCATCAATGTCAATACCAAAGCAGCTTGCACTTTGTCTTTCATTGCACAGCATCTAGACAGTACTGGATTTGGGCAAAGACAGCCTTGAGTTGTGAACATTGACAGCTTGGTCTGATTATAACATTGCATTCCAAATCTGCAGAGTCACAATTCAAGCCATGTACACAATGTGCAGACCAAACGCAATGATGCTTTGCCTGCTCGACTGGCAAGCAGGCCAAGGAAGCAAAGAGGCTCACCAGTCCGCGTGACTGTGCGCCGACTCCTATCATACTTGGCCTTCCAGCCCTTGAAGTCGTTGTCCTCAGCAAGAGCAGCTTCTGCAGCTGCTGGATCAGGCTGAGCTTGTGTCCACAGCACAAAGGCAGGCCTTTCCCAGAAGGGAGCCTTTCCAGCTGCAAAGCCTCCCTTGTTCTCGTTGCCTAGCTTGTTGAAGAAGCTCTGCATTGACAAAGCAGACAGACTGAGCAAACAACCGTCGATGTGTTGCAGTTCAGACTGCACCTGTGGCTGTGCTACCAAAGAAAGACTATTCATGGACAGATTGCCCAACCAGCCGCACAGTGGAATGTATGCTGCCCTGGCATGCAGGAGAAAAGGCTGTATGCCTAGTGCTATTTACACACAAATATCCTGCCTGTCTGTCTGAAGGTGTAACTTGACATCTACTAGGCATGATGGTCACATGGCAAATGCGCAGCGGTTTGAGACAAGGCAGCAAACAGAGCTTGTGCATTTCCAACCAAACCTGCCTGTTGCAAACAGTCTCCTCAATGTTGTAGCTTACCTTGACTTCTGCTGGAGATGCTGTTTGAGTTGGCACCTGCACAGGGGCGTCAGGGGATGTGGCATCTACCCTCCCCAGGGGCACGGGGAAGGCCGCTCCAAAGGCTTCAGCAATGGTGCTGCCATCCTGAGCAATGGAGGCTCTCTTCACCTTCTGGGCTGTCCAGGATTGCACGTGGGCAACCTTGGCTGCCAGCACTATCAGGTCTGCCCAGCTGATGGCCTCTTGACCTGCACAAGACAATGCACCTTTTGAGCTGTCGAATTCTGTCTGCAGCTGACAGCCTCTTGACCTACAGCAGACATTGCGCATATTGAGCTGTCAGATTCTGTCAGCTGATGGGCTCTTGACCTGCATTAGACTTTGCACACATTGAGCTGCCAAATTCAGTCTGCCTGCAGAATCAGGAGGGCCAGCTGATGGCCTCGTGACCTGCATAAGATATTTGCACTCGTTGAGCCGTCAAGTTTTGTCTGCCTGTAGACTCAAGAAGGATGCCATGGCAGATTGGCAGGTGGTCGGGCCTGTAGGTATGGGTCTCTGATTGCTATATTGTGGACAAGGATCAATCGGCTCCTCATATCTCACTTTAGTGACTTACAGCTGAGTATGGCTTTGGGGTATCATGCTTCCATGGCAGGTTGGCAGCACACCAAGAGCCTTGTCAGCCCAGTCAGACTGTCGTCTTCTTCTTCTGCAGGCACTTGCTGCAGGCCCCTAAGCTTGCTAACTTGAGCCCCTGGCTGACTGACCAGTTGAGGTCATGATTGAAGCTCAACAATACTCACCAGCAGTCTTGCCCTTGTCATCAATGGTCTTCTTCACGCCGGCCAGCATGTCCACAAAGCTTTTCAAGTCTTTGTTCTCCTCCCGGCCCAGCTCCTCACTGTGCATCACATCTCTTGAGTCATGTTTCAGAAACAGTCAACAGCTGAAAGCAAGCTCGTCCGCAGACATGCCCAGCTGCAGTGCATGTAAACTTGGTGCTCCTTTGAACCAGCTTTTGGCACAGCATGTGTGTCCAAAACTGCAGCATGGATACAATGGGGAAGCAGCTGGGTGCCTGCTGACACATTGGCAGGTCACTGCAAGCTTGTGCATGCAGTCTACACAAACTATGCCTTGTGTTGAAGCATGCTCTGTACAGACATCACACAAGTAATGATTCGTGTTGAAGCATGCTATCTACAGACATCACACATTGCTGGGCCAGTGCTAGACAAGTCAATTTGGGACTGGAGTGTATAGAACACAGACCATTGTCCTGTGGCACAGCATGCTTTTCCAGCTGATGTGCTTGAAGATGCATAATCACTGCCATCAGGCAAAGTTTGTTGCTTTGCTTGTTTGTGTTAACAATAGCAATGTGAGGGTGGGGAAATGTGCACCTGGTGATGATGGAGCCATTGAGTCCTCCTTGGCCAGTGGCCACATCAAATGTCGCAGCATCATGTATGACTAGGCGAAGTGCTGTTGGAGCATCTTCAGGAGTCACCACCTTTTTCAGCTCTTTCTCTGATCTTTGCTGCAGGTCAAGAGGACAATGTGAATGGGAGACATACAGAGCAAATGTCTCTAATGGAAACATACTGGTAGAGATATTTGCTGCAGACAATACTCCCAACAATCGTCAGCTTCGTCTGCAGCATCTGTGTTTCACCATATTGCATTTTTACCAGATACTGTGTAGAATTGAAGGTATGATCATGCAAGGAGACATTTCTTGCAATATAGCAAAGTGCTGTAGGTCAGCTTGCTAGCGCAAGACCAGATGCCAAATGTGTAAGGTTGAAGGCATGATCATGCAAGGATACATTCCTTGCAATACAGCATAGCCAGTGCTGTTGCTAGCACAAGACCATGCGCCAGATACCCACCGCAAGGTAGTTTCGCTGTGCTGATCTCTGGAAGGCAGATAGGCCTCTGACTGAAATTACGCTCCTGTTTGTCTCCATGTCTGCCTGTGCATTGTCAGACAGCAGTGGCAAAGTCAAAAGGGCACCCCCTACACATTCACATCAGGTTTTGTGTTTGTTAATCAACGAGGCGACGAACTGCAGTAGGAGGTACATGAGTGTCACCAAGTAACATGCTGCCTGCTGTAAAGCATGCAAAGCAGCACAGCTGCCGTCGCACCTGCTAATAGCAGGGATCGTCTTGACTGCGTGCACGACGTTTCCGGCATGTTTGAAGATTGTCCCGCAGCTTGGCACGTGAGTCTCATGTTGCGAGCTCGGTTGGGACTGGCCGCTTTGAAAGGCATGCAGCGTCTATGGCTGACGAGCACAGCTGGGTGAGTGTGATTCAGAAGGGAATGCATGGTCACCTGCGCCATTAAGCTCCGGCAAACTCTGAGATGACAGCCTTTATAGTCGCACTTTAGTACAGATCGAGCGCACTCTGGTAGTGAATGTGCAGGCTTGCTTGATCTCATCTTGAATGACTCATAGCCCTACACGTGCATGTGTATCACATGCATCACCATCGCTGTCATATGCAAGTGCCGCGTTTTGCAGAGCAACGCAGCCATCTGTGCGCACAGGCATGCCGCCCAAAGAAGCATCTGGACCTACAAGTGACTTTCTGTCCACACTGGCCTAAGCTGACCCCAGCAGGCAAAGCATGCACATACCACCGATTCACTTGCAAATATCCACATTCATGTATGCATGCATCAGACACATACACGTGTCAGCCCAGAATTACATCTCTTGGCTTGCCACTGAGCAGAAGTGCAAAGGCACACAATTCTGACAATTGCTGTTGAGTATCTTAAATAGCACAAACAGCAAGCACAAACTTCAAGAAACAAGTACAGAGACTTCCTCGATAACCTGATGTGTATCGATAACATGCAAAAGAATTGGACACAATTGACCAAGGAACGGGACACAGCAAAGGATGAAACGGCAAAAACACGGGGCTCTCATCAAGAGCTGTACACTTTCAAGCAACGTCATCAAATAGGCAGGGACCAAGGCACAGAGACTACACACAGGAATAGCAGCAGGGCACAACATTATCCGTAACAGCTGCATCTGACACATGCAAAGACTGTCAGCTTTACGGCATCGACTCAGCATGTGGGCAGTAGCAAGCAAAGCTGACAAGGCTATGTGAATGTCCTGAAAGTGAACAGCGCGCTAAAATTCCACCCTAATTAAAGCTTCCAGCTGTCCACAAGGCACACATCAAGAAGAGGGCATCCTAGCTAAGCCTCCATGGGTGGTGCTGAAGCTTTGGCCTCTCCACCAGACTTGATGAATTGACCTGACGAATACTGTCCGGGCTTATACTGGCCAGGTTGGTGCCTGTTGCGTCGGAACATAGAGCCTCGCCCTGGCGCTGCGCTGTCCGTGGGCTGTGCTGAGTAGTACTCCCCTCTGCTCACAGGACCCACAGATGTGATCACCTTTGCAGTCAGGAAGATGGCCAAGACAGCAGCTACTACAGCTGTCACAGTCCATGCAACCCACAGTCGATGCAGGACATCTGTTACTTGACAGCAGACCAGCTCTTTCGCATTCTGGTACAGTGGTGAAATGGCTGAGACTTGGACGGCATCTGTCAGAGCCGTGATGCTGGAGTTGATCTGGTTGAGGTTGGTGGGCAGCGCAAGAATCTGCTGCTGCTCTGTGGTGTTCAGAATGGCGGTGTTGGTGATGAAGGCCTCCCCTGCACTGGTGTCCAGGTAGCCGAGCAGCACCTGAGCTGCTGGGCTGTTGACTGCAGTGGTGAGCTGGGTAGTGTTGATGCCATAGATGTCGTATGGCACGTCATTAGGCGCTATGCTGAGCTCTCCAAAGTAGTAGTCGATGGCGGTCAGGGCTCTGCTGCTGTTGTGACTGTGCTGAGCAACTGTGTTGACGACAAAGGTCTCCACATACAGGCATGTGTCCTTGGCAATGTGGAAAGCTCCATTCAGACCGCCTGCAGCACGACAATATTTTACCCCAGTAATACATCAAGCCATAAAGCCTGCATAATCATTGTCATATACTTGACACTGCACTTGTGCGATGCAAGATTGCTTGGGCAGAACATGATTATACTGCAGCAGTCACAGAATCAACACAATGTTGTCTCTGCATGCAGCCTCAAGTTTTGTGCCAATGCTTGCAAATGTCATGCTAATCTTGAGGGTATGATACCCATTTGAGCTAATAGAGTCCCCACATCACCAGGTATGACAGAGATCATACCTGATCCCAGAATGAAGAAGATGCCTGTCATGATCCATAGTAGCAAAGTGAAGGCCGCTGTGGTCCGGGGGAAGCGACCACTGACAGCTGTGCAGCCAGCCACAAGAGCAAAGAGGATGAGCAAGCCAAACAGAACTGCAATCACAATGGGCCTCCAGGGGTTCCACCCCACCTTGGTCTTGTGCTCATACTTGTTCTGTATTTTCTCAATATTCTGCAGCAAGATAAGGTGTTAGCTTCAGTCACGTGAAGCAACTGGCCTTGCATCATTCAAGCATGCCAGTCTTGCTTTGTGTTGGCTGCACAGCGCAGGCAAGCCCTGCTAATGCTGCACAAACAAAGTAGCATGTAGCACGCAAAGTTTGAGGGTAGCTGAGTGTGTGTGAGCTTCACAATGTGTCTTACCCCAATGCCCTTGCTTTCAATCTGGGATACGGTGTGTGTGCCTGATGTAACCAGGCTGTTGATGCTTGCTGCTGTTGAATTGAGACTGGAGGCTTCGTTTGTGAGGGATGTCACCCCGTTCAGAAGCGGAATAGTTTCACCCAGTCCTGTAGTTGCATTGCAACATCAGCATACTATATTTTGCCACAAAATTGTGAGCATTCAAGCTCACAGTGTTGTTTTTCCACATGCTGTGAGATGAGACAAACAGAAGCTTGACTTTGTATGCTGTGACAAAGGACACACCTACTAACGTCTTCGATACAGCTACCAAGGTTGGGCTCAGCTGGCTGAGCTCAGCGAATATGCCTGTAGCAAGATTAGCAATGCTTTGCACCTGCAGTAAAGTGAACATTCAGCTTAGGATGACCTCTAAAATCTCCACTTGCCCTCAACATATAGCAACTCTCACCGTTGATGATGCATTGCTGACAATACCCCAGGCTTGATCGACCTGATGATCTGTGTTTTTAATGCTGTCTGTCAGGCCCCATGTGCCAACTCCAATGACACCCAGGGTCAGCAACAAGATGATAAAGCTAATTGCCAGCCTTGCACTGGCTGATTGCCTGCAGCAAGCACCAACACAAGTCAGGCTACATTGCAAAACAGCTGCTGCGCTAAACAGCAAGAAAACAAGCATGAAAGAATTTAGTATGCCCACCTTCCCTTCTTGTCTGTACCAGGCGCCCAAAGCTTGGTCTTTCGTTGCTTCCACGAAGTTCTCGGTCTACAGCAAAGCACCAGCAACTACAGCAGCACAGGACTCGTCAGATCTATGAAGTGCTGCTTAAGTGACTAGCCAAGTTTCACAGCCGGAAATCACAAGTGTCTTTGTCCGGACGCTGCCTTACCCAAAGAAGGAAGGCTACAGCTGCTACAAGACACACCGCGCCAATGATGGCGCCAGGCAGCATGACCGGCACCTTGTGCGCGTAATAGCCACCATGCTCAGGGTTGTACGCCGCAGCATCAGCCGCATTGTACTGGTTTAGATGAGTCTGTTGCGAGCAACTAGGAATGTAAGAAACGGTCTGGGCCTGCGCGTCGGTCATACAGCAACAAAGGCTGCGCACAAAGACGGAGCCGAGGGTGGATCAGCTCAGGAAGCCTCTGAACAGTTGCTGGTCAAAAAGTTGCAGCCAACTTGGTTTGTCTAAGATGCCGAGACAGGACGCAAAAATCAAGTCCGAGGGCACAGAATAGACCGAAACGGAAACGAGACCTTCACTCAGCGTCGGGGCGCTGCACCATTATTACAAGGGGGGGGTTGACTAATGACATGCAAGTTAGCCAGGTGGCGTACGTATTGTTTGTGACGGTGACTGTGACGGTGTAAACGATTCGATTCGCGAATAATATTATTCAGGTGACCTGTGCCGGAGCTCTCAAACTCGTTTGCTGCTGCGTTTTGGGTGTCTTTGAAGCTTTCCATAGCCTGCACTTGGTTGCCAAAATGACTGACAAGGCCAACGAGCAAGGCTGGGGTTCGACAGTAAAGGGTGTGTCGGAGCAGATCCAAGCGACGACTGATTCGGTCGCCGAAAAAATTCGAGGAACTGTTGGAGACACAGTTGCAGACGGGCTAAAGACCACTGGAGAGTACACCAAGGCTGGCATTCAAAATACCGGGGAATACGTTGGCCTGAAAGGCTCAAAGGTAGGGCAAAGGCCCTTTCGTCAGCGCCAATCATGCGAGCTTGATTTTGACTGCAGCGTCGACACAGCCGATGTGTTTTTACAGCCCACTTCGGACAAGGCACATGATGACCTGTCAAACCTAGCTGATGACGTGAAGGGTAAGGTTTCGCGGCTGATCCACCTAAAAAGGGGCAAAAGGGGGGACTTACACTTCCGGGTGCTGACAAGTAGGAAGCTGTGCAGGTGCCGGCAAGAATGTCAAGGCAGACCTTGAGAAGGGAATGCAGGATGCCAACGAGAAGACAAGAACAAATACTCACACAACCTTTGACAAGGCGGCAGCACAAGGCCAGGATGCCTACCATGCAGCTGCTAACAAAGGTGCTAATGTAGCACAGAAGACAGCTGACAAATTGAACGAGAAAAACAGCTTGTAAAAATCGTTGCTTGTTTTGGCTGATTGCTGACTCAAGCGTGTGACTCGATAGTGCATACATTTCAAGTAAGCAAACAGGCAGTGTAAGGGATCATGTGCAATAAGATGCTTGTTGCTGAGGTGTTTCCTGCTAGTAACTCGACCCACCAGGCCTTAAGGGTCGTGGCTGGAACATTACTGTTTGCCAACACATGCTGTACAGCACATGTGGTGCCTCCCATGTAGAGTGTTTGCATTTCAAAAACAACGATGAGCTCTCGAGACCATCTCTGTCATGACCTGCTCATTGTCACAACCAAGTCGAACTTGGCTAGGAGCATGAAGATTGCAATATCGCTTCCTGATGCGTACCAAAATCAATACTGGAGACCTCGATATACAGCTGTTTAGTGACTAGGCAAGCAATACGATGTAAGCTTACATCACTATAGACATCATCTTATTTCTGTGTTACTCACTTAAACACTGAACTCTTTCCTGCTGCTACTGCTAGTGCACAAGTCAAGCTGCTATCTAAGCTGATAATGTGTAATAGTTTCTCATAAGCAGCATGGTGGCTTGAAATACCTTAGGGCAGCATACCAGCTTCACTTTTATGCCAAGCCCATAGCATGCAGCAGAACACCATTCTGTGCATGCATCCTGTTCTCTGCTTGCGAAAACACCTTGCTGTAGGGTGCTTCAACTACAGCATCAACTGTCTCGATGCCGCGCTCTGCAGGAAGGCAATGCAAGAAAATTGCATTGCTGCCAGCTTGATTCATCATGGCTTCGTCCACCTGAAGACATCCAGGTTATGTGATTGACGCATGTGGGCCTTCTTTTGCTTATCTGTTCCTTCACATGTCTGTGTAGGAATGACACATCTGCTCAACCTGTCTTGCAGAAGGAGGCAGCAAGTTGCACATATCTCGATTGGGACTGTTGATTTTGAGCAGAACATACAGCACAAAGTTACCTGAAAGCCTTTAAACTGCTGTTTTCGTGTTGCTGCCTCCTCCTTTTGCTGCATTGATGCCCATACATCAGTGTACACAACATCAGCACCCTTCACAGCCTATAGCACAAAACGCAGCAGTCAGTGCACTGCTTGCAATCGGAGCACTTCTGGCTGCTGAGCTCAACTTCCGCCCACTAGAAGTCAATCCTGCATGCGCAACTTTGACCCATGCAGAGAAGCAGCATCCACCATCATATGGCAAAGCTCGCTACATCAAGAGTTGGCACAACGACATGTGAAACATGCACAAAGATGCATGCAATGCACATGTGCCGTTCTGTGTTGCTTCTTGACATCAAGTACACTGGAGCAGTTATGTCCTGTTCAGCTAGGCAGATTGAACAAGCTGCACCTCCATAGGATCGTAGGACACACTGACACGGCCCGCTCCGGAACTGTTCACCAGCTCAATGGTGGCAGCATCTGGCTCAAAGCCTTTGGGACAGGCACATACAAACTCGAAGTTGAACTTGGCAGCCAGTCTGATCCATGAGTGGACAATGTTGTTGCCATCACCCACATACACAACCTGCCAGAAATGATGCCATTTGTTTTGTGGCAAACTAAAATGAGCTGCCGAACCTGTCCTTGGACACTCATGTGTCACGCTACCATGCAGGCGCATGCTGGTCAATCAGCATGCAGAACATGAGCTTGTCATGCTCACCTTTGTGTTTTCTATCCTACCAAGTTCTTCCCACATAGTTAGTGCATCTGCCATGATCTGCAACAGTGCCGTGTCAGCATGACTTAGGCTGGGCGGGTACGATGAACACAATGCAAGTACAGGAGGTTGGTTAACACTTGCATGGTAGAAAGACCTTGGGTGCAGACACCGCAGCACCATCGTACCTGACAGGGATGGTTGTAATCTGTCAGACCATTGATGACTGGAGATGAGGAGTACTCTGCTAATTCCAAAATATCCTCATGAGCAAATAGGCGAGCCATGATGATGTCATTGTACCTGGCATGAGAAGGGCAGGATCAACATTGGCTCAACTGAACTATGCTGCGCACAAAAATAAAAGCCAGGACACACACCTGCACAGTACTCGCGCTATGTCTTTTGTGGCCTCACGTTTTCCAATTTGGATAGTTTCAGGACCTAGATATATTGCATGTCCTCCTAGCTTGAAGAAGCCCTGCAGCACAGACAGGGGTGAATAGGAAGATTGAACAGCGAATTCGCGCGAGTCGCCGCTGGTGGGGCAACGCTCAGCGCTCACTGTCTCAAAAGAAACGCGCGTGCGCATAGAAGGCTTTGTGAATATCATTGCCATCGTCATGCCGGCAAAAGGCTTGTAGTCGTTGTCGCCGCGCAAGACTCGATCCTTGACTGTTCGTGCCGTTGATAACATGGCGGAGAGTTCATCTTTGCTGAAATCATCAATGTGCAGAAAGTGATGACCCTTCTTGGGTGGAGCTGTCTGTGTGCCAGTGTAGGTCCGACTCAGCGTTTGCGCGGAGCATTGCGGCCGAGAAACTCGGGCCCGTTTATGCGAGGTGGAGATACGGTGACTCGACAGGAGCGGTGCAGTGCCCGACGCACTGCTGCTCATGACAGGCGTTCCCCCGGCAGCGCCTTGCATGACGATATTGATGCCGCTGATATCCTTTTCGTAACGTCAAACCGTTCATGCAGAAATTCTGGTCTGTTTGCATCATTCGTACGGTAGTTGCTCTTCTTGACTGGCTTAGAGACATGTCATTGCCCTTCTTCATCTTTACAAGTCTGAGCATTGCAATTGCTTAGAAGGAAAGCCATTGTCGCGAATTTATCTTGGGTCCCAAGGCTGCAGTATCAGTACCTGAATTCTTCGTTCAGAATTTTACCACCTGCTCGTTGTACAAGAACAGCATACTCCGGTTTCACTATATATATAGCTGATTGGAAACGTGTCAGTGCTCATTTGCGCCAGGCTCACAAATCGTTTGTCGCATTTGGATTGAAGACTTGCAGAGGGGCTAAGAACAGCAGTAAGAAGCAGAGCGGCCCCACAGCATGTCGGTAGGCTGCTCGATGCTTTTGATCAACCAAGCCTGACAAGCAGCAGGACCGGGAGTGCGACAGGATTCTTCTGGAAACGCTACTGTGCAAGTTCGAGCTGACGCTGACTGCAATGCAGATTTTTGAGTACAATGGGGCGGCCATCGTGGCTATGGCAGGCAAAGAATGCGTGGCAATTGGAAGTGACCTACGATTTGGAGTCCAGTTCCAGACACTAGCTTGCGATTTCAAGAAGGTCTACAGGATACACGATCATTTATACCTTGGATTGGCAGGATTGGGCACGGATGCACAGACACTGTAAGTTGTGCAACTTGCTCCGGAGAATTCAGCAAAATATTAGTGGTCTGAATGGCAGTGTTGAACGCCAGTGTTGAATATGCAGGTACCAAAGATTTGTCTTCAAGCATAACATGTACAAGCTAAGAGAAGAACGCAACATCAAGCCATCCACTTTTGGACAGCTTGTATCCTCTACACTGTATGAGAAAAGGTGATATGACATGAAAGTTCGTGCTCACACATCACTGCAGACATACAGTCTGACAATCTCTGCTGAGAGCCTGTCATGCTCATGCAGATTTGGGCCTTACTTTTGCTCACCTGTCATAGCTGGTCTAGAGCAGGATGGCACGCCATATCTGTGTGGAATGGACACAATTGGTG
>JAABUK010005124.1_pt1 | contig 20737 bp, 10 predicted proteins | sample 5559141 | NCBI WGS metagenome assembly JAABUK01 (sample SAMN10711869, study PRJNA513367) | rock metagenome | isolation source: Antarctica rocks | place: Antarctica: Victoria Land, Pudding Butte nord | collected 2016-01-03
CCCCTCTTTCCTCCTCCCATCCCACCGTCAGAACCACCCTTTCACCAGCCAACAATGCCGTTCCCGCTGATCAACAAAAGTGGGGGTCTAAATCAACATCTAAAGGTCCAACCAGACCCGACCGTTTCATCTCGACATTCCAGACTTGAATTGATTGCCCCACTAACTTGGTCACCGCCCTCGCTTCTGGCCACCATCAGGTGGCAGAGAATAAGTCTAGCATACCCGGGCTAATCAAGCAGAGGCTCGAAAGCAAAGCTCGTTCGGACCAAGAATTTGAAAAAGAGGGTATTATAGAATCGGACGGAATTGTCGATGCTTCGAGAGCGGGAACTTCGGCTGGCTGGCTGGCTGCTACCACCATTCCGACCTGTCGGCGTGCTCCAGTGCTGGGCTGGGTCGGTGGGCTGACTGATTTAAACTGATTTATGGGCTAGGTGGGTAGGTAGGTAGGTGGGTGGGTAGGTAGGTAGGTGGGTGGGTAGGTAGGTAGGTGGGTAGGGAATTGGAAGACAGAAGGCAGGAAGCTGGTGATGGGATTGCAAGAGGAGGAAAGGTCTTCTGCTGGATTCGATTGACAAGGGCATATATATATTATTAGACCCTTTTGAGATTCAGGGCCATACTTTAGGTTAGCTCGGCTCGGCTCGGCTCGGCTCGGCTCAGCTCCATCGCTGTCGGCAATGCAATGTAATGTAACGCAACGAACGGGATGCCAAGTCAATCAGTCAAGGTGCCAAATTCAGCGTTGCAAATATCTATACAGGTACACACATTTCAGACGCTATGCCTCCTCGCTCGCTGATAACTCCAACCGTGGTGACGAACCCAGTCCAGGGGTAGGGACCATCAAGGTAAAACAACGAACGCTGGCAAACGCGAAAGCTCTGCACGCTCCAAAACGTTGTGATGGGCCACCGTTCCCCTTTCCGTCGCTCTTCACAATCCCACACCACCGCTCTTCCTCCTAAAGAAAACCCTCCGGATCCCGCCTTTGTCACCTAACGAGCTCATCCTCGACTTCGATGGACCAACACCACCACCCGTGGGAGACGAATACGTACTTCCAATCGTGGGGGCTGGGGCACCACCGCCGCCGCCGCCTCCTCCTCCTCCTCTCCCACCTGCGCCGTTTTCGTATGGATCTTCAGGGTCGATGGCGATTCTGTTAGCGGCGGGCGTGGTGGGTCTGATTCTTGATCTGGTTGAGGTGGGGGGATAGCCGAGTTTGGACTTCGCGACTGCTACTGCGCCGGAGCCTGCACCTGCGCTGCCGAGCGATGTGCGGCGCTGCTTCTGCTGAGCATGTCCAGGCGCGGTGGGAGTGGATCTGTCGATTGTCTGGCTGTGACTGTGTCTAGGAGTTGGTGTTATGGTTGAATGTGATGATGGAGTGGCTGCCGCTCCTGGTAATTGTCTAGGTGGGCCGCTGGATCGAGGATCACCGCCGAAATATGGATTCAGGGTTCGGATTTGAGGGACGGAGGGGACGGGTGGAGTTTCCCAGTATGTGTTGATGTTGTCAGCGACTGAGGGAAAGGGGTAGATTGGTGAAGACGAGCTAGAGTCATGTGACAGTGCATCCGACTCGTGCGTGGCAATAGCTGGGGTAGAACGACGTCGTCTGGTCGGTCGAAGTATACCGAAAGGAGTCACTGCGGAAGGACGGTGGTCTAATGCTGAGCCTGGTCGAGAGTTGGCTGGCGATCTGGATTTTGATAAGATGTGTCCCGGGGTCGTTGCTTTGGAGATCAATTCTGGTCCGATAGGGATTACACGGCTATCTTTGCCATCTTTTTGGCCACTGACGGGTAAGCTGGCAAGTTCAAATTGGCCGTTGTGGAGCCCGCGCTTGGAATGATGAAGTGAGTAATCTCGCAGATAGTCCCCTAGGTCGGCCCAGCCTCCGCCAACACGGACCATTACTCTTTCGCCATGTTCACCAACTAGCCGGACGAAGAGTTTTATGGGTGGAGTGTTCTGGGATTCGGTGCTGCGAGTCAGGTGGAACATGCGGACGTCTGAATTAGGAGTACCCCCGTTGTTGGCTTGTGGGCGACATTTTTGTTTTACGGGACTGAGGATGATGGATGGTATGGGCGATTGTGACCGGGACGAGGATGCTGTGGAAGGATGAGGTGGACTCCCAGGGTCAGAGTCAGATAGTAGTCGGATGCGAGCAGGTATTCGTGTGAGCAGACTTTGGATTTTTGATTCCAGCAAATCTTCGTGACTTTTACCCTTCCCTTTGGATGGGGTTCTGGGTTTGCCATTATCGTCGATTTTCGCGGTTGAGGGTCCGGTTGACCAGCTTTGAAGCACTGAATGCACATCTTGAGGCTCATGAGACGAGTTTGCAGCACAGTCCTTCGTATCAATAGACAAGGTGGGTACAGAATCCACATTGGGGCCACGAGAAAGCCGCTTGCTCGATCGGCGAGGAACGCCAGGTGTATCTGTGTGGCGGTCCGCAACCTGCAATGCACCGCCTTTTGGAACTGGAAAGGTTTCCTCTTTTCGTCCAACTCCCTCAAAATAATCCCTTCGTGAGAATTTCTTACCCAGAGATGTCGACGAGTCATTTTCCAATGGCGAAACGCTCATTGCAGAACCTGACCCTGCGTAAGGGCCGCTTGTGTCAAGGGGCGAAATGGGAGATACAACTGAGGACGAGGAACTATGACTTCGATTGACCATAATGCTTCGTATTCGATTCTTTGGAATCTTTTCCATAGACGATAACGAAGCCCGATGTATCACAGCACGACACGATAGAATAGGCTCAGATGTAGGCTGATCAGCCATAGATTCTGCAGAGTCAGCATCGTCTTCGCTATCCGCCACAGTATCTGAAGCCTTGATGGGCAACGCGAAGGGCGAATTGATCTTGTCAAAAGACATACTGGCAGCCTTTTTATGCCTCTTCTCTGCTGGGTCCACGATTGGTGAGTTTGGGCGAAGATGCATCGACTGAATTCGAAGCTTCGGCTCGATAAAGGATTTCGACCAATCATCACGACTTGCTCTAACAGATTGACGGATAATCTTGGGACTTCCCAAAGCTTCTGCAGTCGTGGCATTTACAATTTCTGCATTGGAAATATCAGAAAATGCCTCAGACACCGTAGAGTCGGCCATGGATATGTCAGATATCCCTCTCCGATGATTTGGCAGCGGCAAACTCAGTGTCAGAGGCTGCTTTACCTGCGGCAGACCATTGACCAAACTTGAGCCCTCGTGGTCTGGGGGAAGACTGTAGCGCTCATCCGTGACCTTATGAATTGCTTCACTGGGAGCAGATCTAAAACCTCCGACGCCAGAGTGATGCTCGCTCAGAATCTCATCTGTGGATGTGGGAACATAATCTGAGGGAGGATGGTTTACTTCCATTTGAGGAGTACTGCTCATACCAAAGTTGTCGACTGTAGAAGCGGTTAGTTCTGGAGCTTGACGAGCCTCTTGCTCTATTGTTTTGGCTGCAGTAGGTGAAGCTGGAGGTCTCTCGTCGGGAAGGAGGCTCGGTGCTACCAGAGATGTCTTTTCATCTTCGGAAGTGACCTTTGACAACTTCTCCTTCGTCTCTTGCGCTCTTTGGGATGGAGTAGCCAGATCTGGAGCTTCTCTCGAAGATGCGACAGACTGCGGCTTATTCATCATCAACGCTCCATCTTGTCCTTCACCAGGAAGTGGTGCAACTGGTTCTGCGTTCACGGCTAATGCGCCACGAAATTCTGGGTCGATGCTTGATTGTAGGATTTTAGGGTCGGGGTTTGGCTGCTGATTCCTTGAGATGGCATGTCGGCTTGGGAACTGCTCGTGCTTCAACCCAACAGGGTTCCCATTCTTGAGCCCCTCGTCCAAGCATGTCAAGCTTTGAACCTGGCCATTTGCAAGTGCGACGATCTCATCCGTCGATGTAGTGCCTTCTGTAGGGGTTGAGACTTCCGTAGCTCCTTGTCGCTCTAGTGTAGACGTCTTATTCTGTTCCATCCATTCATTGTAGAGCACTCTTCGCTCTGACTCGACAGTCCACTGGGCAAAGTTTGCCTCAATTGTGTCCATTCGTTCTATCCACGTTTCTGGAAGTGAGTCTTCACGGCCCTCGAGTTGGTCAAGCACTTTATCAAAGGTGGCTCCAAGCAGCGAAACGTCACGCCCCAGCACCACTTTTGTGTCTTCAAAGCATGCTCTTGTCAGTAGCCCGCTCGGGCGGCGGGAATAGAGACTCTCTGAGGCGGAGTCAATTGCTATCTCGGTTTTTTCCAATTGGCGCAGCAGTTGTGGGACTCGATTCAAGACGATTATCCGAATATCCCAATCGTTCAATAGAGCTGTGAGCTTCGATAGATAAGGTAACGCTTGTAACATGGTATGTGTAATGACAGCGCTAAAGTCGGAAAGCTGGAAAAAGCCGTGATGCGAGGCATTGGCCTCTCCATCTTTTGATCTCGAGGGGATGTGCGCGCTCAAAACATGCTCCTTGAGCTCCTCGACGTCAAGCGCCTCAAGACCATCTTTGATCTGTTCGATCCTCTCCTCATGTTGGGCCACGACCGCCCTGGGAAGGCTGCCGACATACTCCTTGTGTTTAGGACTGGGCGAACTTGTCTTCTCCCGTGGGGAGGGACCCGGTCTTGGTTGAAATCCCTTTCCAAACCTTCTGTCCTTCTTAGCAGGCCACTTCCACCCCTGGACCTCTGCATGCCATTCCCGCAGCTTCTGCGCGGCTAAAGCTGCCCTGATTCCGTATGCTCTTTCATCTGTAGATGTCTCTGTAATACTGCAAGCGAGGAGATCTGCATCTCTTGATTGATTCGTGCCCAATACTTCAGTCAAGGAGAGAGCCTTGAGAGTAGAGGTTGGAGAAAGATTGCCCAGGAGAGGGTCAATCTCTTGCGCCGTAAACTGGGCCTTTCGGACTGGTGATCGAGAGGGAGAGCGGGACTGCCTACGGGTAGTTGCAGGCCGAAAACGGGTGCTTTGATCGAGAACGGTAGGGTTGGAAGTCGACATGGTAGGGAGGGTATATCACATCGTCGGGGAAACGAAGTTCTCCTTGTTGAACACTGGCAGTCCAAAGGCCTGAGGAAATAGAGAGGACAGTCCGATGGAGATCCAGCACGAACGATCGCTGACCAAATTTGTATCGAAATGCTGCCCTACTCTAGCCTCCGAAACAAGGCTTCTAGGCCGCTGGACGGATGTCTCCTGCTGCTGCCCACGAGCATCTCGCTTAGAGGAGTGACATCAACTGGGACGTGCAGGAGGAGAGACCATGCAAGGCGCCATGGTTAAGTCGGGGAGTAGTCCGGAGGGCTTCGTCTGGGGTCCCGCTGCAGTTCCGCCGCCAACGGCTGTCAGGAACCCGCGCTCGACGATGCTTTTCGCTACCACACCCTCGCTGGTGGCACAAGTCGCCGTTCACGTCCTGGTACATTACGGACCAATGTCGCTGTTTGTACAACTGGGTTCTTCATGGCAGCATCCAACAGGGCCACAAGATGGAGGTGACCACAGTCAAAATCCCACGATCTGACCCCTCCAGACATGTCTTGTGCCCTCTGTGCCGTGCCACTCAGATCGTGAAGAGTTTGAACATTATTCCGGAAATCACACCGCTTTCTCCTGCACTGACGTGCTGATGCCTCTGGTAAACCGTGAGCCCAGCGGGAAGAACGAAACATGATCGACATTGGCCCCTGTCTCCCATGACTGTTGGTGAAACCACGTTTATCATACAAGATGCGGTTTAAAAGCCAAATTCGGAATGTGGGCACATTTGCGAGTATGGTGCATCGACCTCTGTACATCGAGGCCGTCGCTGATCGAAGTACAGAGTTTTGTGCCTCGCTTTCCTCTTTGGGCCCCATTGCATGGTGCCGACTGACAGATGATGATATACGATTCACCGTTCTCCCAGAGAAGGGCAGCCAGGTTTGGTCAGTCTTGAAGATAGACACCGTCTTTGATACGTATAGTTTGCAGTCCGCTGCACCAAACAACACCATCAATCTCGAAGTGCCCATCCAGTCATTGCAGCGGGCACTCAAATCTGCTATGGGTGCGACGTCTGCTTCCATCAGACTGACGAAGAAGAACAATGTACCCATGTTATCGCTCACGATTGCGACCACCTCCTTCAGCAGCGGTAACGCCGTCGTTGGGGCAGCTATAGCAGGCACCGACGAGGAGTTTGGAGACTTCGATTTCCATGCTGATACAGATGATGTTGGCTTCGGTGGAGGGCCCGGAGGACCTCCTCGTGAAAGAGAGACCATCATCACGCAGGATGTCCCCGTCAAGGTCCTAGCTATCCAGACGGTGGAAGGATTGCATGAACCATCTACACCAGAGCCTGACGTGCACATTTATTTGCCTAGTCTAGCACAAGTAAAGAGCATATCAGAGAGATTTACAAAACTTGCAACAGCAGCGAAGACTGGAACCACAACCGGCGCTGGTCCAAGACTCGAGCTGAGCGCGAATATGCATGGATCGTTCAAGATAGCATTGCAGACTGACGCTTTGTCAATCTCGAGCGTGTGGACTGGTCTGGTGAATCCAGAGCTCGAGCCCTCGAACTACCCGGGCGGATCGCAGGAGATCAGAGACCATCCGAGCACAAGAATGAGGATGTTGGGAGGGGATAATGGCGCGAACGAGGAGGGATGGGCAAGAGTCAGAATAGATGCGAAGGACTGGAATCGCGTACTTAGTGTCGGACGGATGGGAGTCAGGGTCATTGCCTGTAAGCAGATTGCTTGTGACTTGTGAAGGCAGGCTGACAGACGTCAGGTTTCATGAATGAGACCGGTCTTGTTCTCTACGTCTATCATCAGGGCGAAGAAGAAACAGGAGAGGAGACATGCTTGACTGTAAGATTGACATGGCGAGCACAACGATCAGGGAACTTGTTTGGCTGACTTCGTGACAGTATTTCATAAACTCCTTTAGCACATGAATATGGCTTGCCAAACAAAGGCAGTGCTGAAGTCTCTGGGCGATTCGAAAGGTGGCAAGGTTCAGTTGTGCGAGAACTTGGAACGTAAGAGGCCATAACATGCTGTAAGCATGATCCAGAAGGCTCCAAGCATTTTCGAGATGATGTTGGTGTTCACTTTACGGTGCGGTCCTGACACGGCTAGGCCCACCAAACCTCTTTCGTACCTCACTCCTAGAGTAAGGCATGCGGCTTTACTTCTCTATCCAGAATCTCGCACACAAAATTGACATCCACCAGCAGAAAACAAGAGGAAGAAGAATCTCAACCGCCCAAAGACACTTCCAACATTGAAGATTGCCTCCGCAAAATGCCGTCTGATGATTTTATCGACGTCCGCATCATCGCCGATGATTCCCCTTTGACGGAGTATCCTGACCCAGAAGCTGGTGACGACAAGGGACACACCCGCACTCGATATGTTGAGGCAAAGACAGGCCAGAGTTTTGGTGTGCAAATCAAATATCAGCCTGGTTTCGATTTCGAGGGTGCGCCGTATGTGTACTATAGGCTCTACCTTGACGACTGTTCTGCCTATTTTGAAAGGGCGATTTCGATGTTCGGCCACTCTCATTCAAATGGCGTTCTTCTAAGCGAGATCGATAGGCTAAATAGCAGCGCTTGTTTGAAGGATGATGCCACCGGAGAATGGAAAGCGCACCCTTTCGGTTTTGGCGTATTGGGCCTGAGTAAGGTTTTCCTCGTTTCCTTTCACTGTTGGACCACATTGTGGGATGCAATGGCTGATCTCACGAAGATGACTCAACTTCTGCAACCAGTCTCAATCCGGAAAAAGTGAAGAAAATTGGATCTATTCGTGTCATCGTGTATAGGGCCGAACAAAAGAAACTCCCCGTTCCATGGGCTCAGGACGGCAAATGGCCGAAAGTGCTCGACGAAATCCCAGAAAAGATCCTGAAAGGCAAAGCCGTCAAGAACAATATTAGGTGAGTTGCCCGAAGTCCGCCGTAGTATTAACAATCGTCACTGATGCACATAGGTTCGCGGAGGGCATTCCGACAACACCACCCAAACCCACGGTGTACTCCTACGATCCTGTGCAGGGAGAAGCTGGCAAACGTTATGAATTCAACTTTCTCTATCGGTCTAGAAGTACTTTCTGCTATCTCCTTTCCTGTTACATACTGAATCCGGACAGAAATCCTTCAGAGCCTTGGATGCATCCAGCGAAGCCCATCTCCACCACCAGACCCAAACCTAATGCTAGAAAGAACAGAAGAGATGTTGAAGCTTTCCAAACGTCAAGCACGAGAAGCAAACCTGGAGCTTATGCGCGTTCGAGTAAGTCCTACTTCACCTTGTAAGCAACATTGCTCTAAGTATCATCCAGGCTCAACTGGCCGAAGAACGCCGAAGTCGAAGCACAAACGTCCAAGGTGGTACCACTTCAACCGCCTCGACCGTCATCGACTCACCTCGCACTCCGGCCATAAGCCGTGATGGCAGCGTAAAGCGAGAGCTCAACAACCCCCAGACAGATCTGACCTATCCTTCCGTCAAGCGTGAAAGGAGCTCTGATACCACGGAATCTTCAACCACCTTCATCCCGGCCCTAAGCAACCGTCCAGCGCCTCCTCTGTTTGATGCTCCGAAACAACCAAGCAAGCGCCAGAGAGATGGAGATTATGGGTCACAGATTCCGAGTAGTGCCACCAAGAAAGTCCGTACCAGCAACGCCACAGACGAAGCAGTAGCGGCGTCGACTAGAACTACAGCCCCAAAGACGAGCATGATGGAGGGTGGAGGAAATCGCGAGCAGATCGAGCACAACAATGAGAGAGACGACGACGATTTGGAGGGACTACCCTCTCCATCCAAGCTACCCAAGGTGTCCGACATCATCGACCTGACCGATGATTGAGGAGGAAGACAATGGAACGCCAGCTCAGAAGAAAATCGGCATGAACCTGATAGACGGCTAAGGATGAAGACGATGGAACGATGACTCGGACGGACGGTGGTATCCCGAAGAGGTCGGGGCTAGGTAACAACCATTGCCAATGAGAAACAGTTCTTTTCCCATCCTTGAAAATGGTGTTGTGGGAGGGGGGGGCCAAAAAGGGTGCTAGCACTGTATCTGAGCACCTTGTTCTTTTCAAAAGCAACCTGGAGGCATCCACGCTGCTTTCAGGATTCAACCCGTTTTACTCCAATAAATCACTTCACTTGAGCTTTTTTGAAAAGTGGTTGCGCTTAACTCTGCTGTGGGACTGCTTTCCGCGAGATATTTACGAATGACGAGTTCCCTTGGGAACGGCCGGTTCTGCCTGCCTGTCTCGCCTTCTGCATCAGACATAGGCACCTGATGATCAAAGATCTCGTTTGTGGACATACAAATGGAGAGACAAAGTACAGAATTACGCTTCAAGCTATATATGCATGTACACCCTTCCTCAGGACCCAAAGTCCTCTCATAACTCCCAGACCCATGAATCGCTTTCGAAGCCATGACAAGTACCAGTACCATCACTCTTGCTCACATACGTACATCTCAACCCTAAACTTGGGCTCCAGAGTCCCAGATGACCTATCCTCACTTCGCCATAACATCCACATATCTCCCTCGCGCCTTCTTTCCCTTTAGCGTCCCACCCGTCTTCCTCCCGCCCGCCGTCGGCGGTCCACCCAACAAATCATCGATATCTGAGGCTGTACTGTAGGGCCGAATCATCGGTGGTGCCGCGGAGGGAGCTGGTCCAGGTTCAGGTCCACCAAACGGCGTGGATGTATGTGGGGCAGGCATCGTCTGCTCACCTGTTGCGGACATGATAGAGGCAGGCAGCACGATCCCCGCACCACCCCCCAGCTCACCAGGCGTACCAGCACGACTAGGCGGCCCGTTCGAGCTGGTCGGTCGACTTGAACTCAGACTCGGGGGTGGGGCGGCAAGTCCACTTCTCGGAGGGCCGCCAGCAGGAGCGTTGCCGAGACTCTCGCTCACCACCCTCCCGACCGGACCCTTCGGCGGCGGAGGCGCAGCCTTAGCAGCTTGCTGCATACCCCCTGGATCTTTCTTGTTGACCCACTTCTTCAGTTCTTTGTCATAGAAGAAGGAGCTCTCTTCTCCTAGTTTGGCACGGTAGACTTTCTGCCCTTCACCGCCACCACCACCGCCACCACTGCTTTTGCTGCCGCCGGCGTCAAGCAAGTCCGATTCTTTGCGGGCGAAGAGGGTGCCGAACCATGAGGGTTTGGCTTTCAGTGTTTTGTCTTGCTGGGTAGATGGCTTGTCTTTTGCGGCATCGGCTTCGGCAGCGGCACGGAAGGCTGCTTCGGCAGCTTCGTCATTCGCCTTTTTGCGAGCCGCTGCGGCTGCGGCCGCGGCCTCCTTGGTGTCCGCCGCAATTTGGCTCGGTGCGTCAAGCGTGGAAGGTGCAAAGCCGTCGTCATCGGCCATGAACGACTTCTTTTTCGGTTTGCGGCTTTCGGATTCAGAATCCGAAGATGGGTCAGGCTGGTAGGGAATATATTCACTGGACGGCGGTTCGTAACTGCTGTAGGATTGTAAAGGCGGCGCGTAATTCGGGGTTGTTTGAGGAGGTGCGGCCTCTGGCATAACTTCTGCTGGTGGATAGGTATGAGATACTGGGGCCTGTGTCGGGTCTGGATCGAAATGCAGCGCAGGTGCTGATGAAGGGAGAGTTTCAATGTAGGGCCCCGATTGGTCGGGTGGAGGTGAAGGTACGTATGATTCTGGTTGACGTGGATTATAAGGCGACATTTGCCCTTCTGGATGCACCGTTGGCATGTACGAAGTCTGAGGCGGAGTCGTTTGATGTGGCTGCACTGGAGGTGATGCGCCAAGGGGTGCATAAGGGCTCGCGGATTGCGATGGAATAGCCGGAGACATATAGCTCTGTTGGTTGATAGTTGCATTCGGGTCATATGGTGATCTTTGAATTGAACCTTGTTGCATATATGATGGTGATCGCTGTGAGTCCAGAGAGGGTCTGCCTCGAGTCAACTCTGAAGATGACCTGGCGCTGTATTGTCCGCTGGGGGCGTATCTCGAGCCGGCAATGGTATTTGGTACAGACTGAGGCGCAGCCGATGCGTATGAACCGTAAAGATCTGAACTTGATCCGGATCGACTCACGGTAGGCGTTCCTGAGACTTTCGCAAAGGGGCCAAACTCAACAGCATCCCTGCCTGAGCCAGTCGAGGCTGCATCGCTTTCGTCGCCAGCCACGAAAGTTGTGAACTTGCTCCACATTGAGTCCGACACTTTGCCCATGGTAGGCTTAGAGATCCAAGATGACGTCCCTGTTGGAGCTTGTGAAAGGCGTTGTGTCAAATCGTCTAGCTCGGCCAAGAATTGAGGATGAAAGTAGGGAGATAGCTTTGTCGTCGATCTGAGCGAAGCACCTATTGCGTCGCAGTAAGCTTGCGCTTCTGTCTTGAATCCAGCCTCTGCAAGAGATTTAACGCGTTGAAGCTTATAAACTTGAAGATGTGGCATCAAAGCTGATTTTGAGTTGCTTGCCAACGTCGAAGATGCAAACTCGTACACTTCAGTCAGCAGAGCGGCGTCTTCATCGAGGAAGAATTCGTTAGGGTTGTTCCGATGGTCCGCTCCAAGCAGCACGATGCTTGCTTGAGGATCGTCCGCACCACCGAAAACGCTAGGTAGCATCGGTGAACTCGAAAACAAGTGGCATATATGAGATGCTTCCATCCTGCCGTAGCTTGACAACAATCGACCGAGCGCCGCCAGAGCCTTCTGGTCCTCAGGGCTGCGATTATTCAACACGAGGCCAAGTGTTTCTCGCCACCTGTCAAGCCCGTCGATTGCACTCTTAGTAGGCCCAGCACCATCGACCTTGCTTACCATCTGAAGGCCTGCTCTTGCGGACGGAGACACGAGCTCATCAATACTTTCTTCCAGGTTGCCTGCAAATATCTCGTACAGAGCGGCGAGTGACTCCGTATTGGCACCAATGATTTTGATCTCCTGTCTAACAAATTCATGAGCGACCTGTTTCCAGACGGATTTGTCCAAAGTGGATGACAGTAGCATGGCGTGTGCCCAAAGCCGTTTGTCGACAGCGGTCCAGACGGCTTTTTCTCGTTCTCCGCGCAACAAGCCATTGCGAATGCTTTCAACAGCTGCAGGATCGATGGTTTCGGTTTTGCTGATAGTTCCTGCTGGTTGATAGATTCCAGCGGTATCAGAAGCAACTGCGTTGTGCATGAAGGGAAGGTCGTCGGAGCCTGTGGACTCTGGCGAAAGAACCAGGTTCATAGCCTTTATGACCTCAGCATTGCCGTCCACGGCACCATCGTACTCCACTATCACTTTTACTACCTTCCACAAAAGGACTCTCTCATCATGCCTTTTGATGGGATCTGGAAGTTGTTGCGAAAATGATGGTAATGCCATACCTTCTAGTGCCACGATGCGATCCGATAGCCAGGCAAGAACTTCCTTTTTCTTCGACTTTGACCGTAGCGGCCCTGGAAATTTGGCAACATGTTCCGGTATTGGAAATGTTTCTTTTTCATTGCGAAGTTGCACTTCGCCAGCCATGGGCTTGATCATTGGCATAGCGGAGCCGGCAGCATACCTTGGGATGTGTTTTGGGAAACTCCTCAGAACAGAGCCACCGAAACCAAACCGAAAGATTGGACTTCCGCGCCACCTTTGTAATTCATCATCTTGAGTCTCATCCGTTGGGGAGATGAAGTTAAGATGTTGCGACAGTCCTCGTTGCCTCACGGACGGCCGAGCAGGGGGAAACGAGTGATAAGCGTTAGCTGACGAGGTAGGCGAGGACGGACCATGCACAGAAGCTGGTCTCTGCATAATGTCACTCGACGTCGCTTGCAAGGACGATACAGGTCCTCTTTTTCCTGGCGACTGTGTCTGTGATCGTCGTAGAGGAGCAAAGTCTTGGCTTGACCCAGGAGGTGCCGAAGCCGGTGGCGGTTCTCGTTGAGACGTAAGATGTTGTGGAGGAGGTAAGCGCCTGGGTGGTGAACTAGGAGTAATATCACTCACTCTGTGCGAGTCGTCTTGTTGTGGATCTGACTTCATTCCGTGGTAGGCCAAAGGGCTAGACGTTCGAGGTTGGAAGGGCATTACATTCGCAGCTTGAGGCACCGGTTGCGAAGGATATCGACTTTGCGGTATCACATTGAAAGGGGAAAGCTGGGGAGATGGTTGCGATTGTGAAGCATAGCGATTTTGTGATTGCGTGACGTTAGGCTGTGGTGGGGGAGCCGGAGAGTATCTGGATGGCGCTGAGGAAGGAGGCGCTATCTGCGAGCTGACAGGAGCCGGAGAATATCTTGACGGTGGGGGCCCTGTCTGTGATGTGGGAGGAGCTGGCGAGTATCGGGTGGTGGGAACCAGTGCCGCTGCACTTGCCTGAAGAGGTACGTTGGCGTAAGGATCAAGCCGCTCCGGGCGCTGCAGCTGATATTGAGAATAAGAATCGATTGATGGCTGCTTGGTAGGAACAGGAGGCGGCGGCATTTGAGTTGCAGGTTGAAGCTGAGCTGCAGCTGGGCTTGCTGGGGAGACATCAGGTTGCGCTGCGCCACTTTGAGCAGGTATGTAGCGTCTTTGTGCCGCCGGTGGTCTAGACTTTGCGGTAATGGGTAGTTCTTCAAAGAAACTTGGACGGCTCGCTTTCGCTTTCGAAGCATTCGGTTGCTCATTTGAGACCCTTCTGTTCACTGATGACAGTGGTGCGGAATATTGAGAAGATGGGGGTCGAGCTTGCGTTTCAAACGTAGCGTTTGCGGGAGAGAATGGAGATTGAAGTGGACCAGCCGATGAGTCTGGGCGCTGATCCAATGTCATGCTACTGCTGCGAGGAGGTGGTGCTGGACCTTTCGAAGCAGGAGGTGGTTGATGCATCTGAATCCGTTTACGAGGCTTGGAAAGATCCATTGGCAGATCATAGGGTGACTTGTAGCCGCCTTTCGACTGGTCGACAAAGCTTTCTGCTTTAGCTGGAGCAGGTGGTCTTTGAAGTTGGCCCTGGAAAGAGTTCTGTCCAAAGCTCAACGGGGCCAGGTTCGGTCGCGAGAGCCCCACGTTGCCATATGTTGTGGGCGACATTTGTGCACGGTCCGAGGAAGACGGTTGATGCGGAGTATAGGGATTTGACATCTGGCGGCTGGTAAACTGGCGTGCTTCGTCTGCTTTGGCGGAGATTGGGCCGCCGATTGAAGAATGGGAGTCGAACTTTGACAGGACCTCGTCAGGTTCCTGAAATTTTGTCCCACCGTTCAGTGATTCCAGAAAAGACGGCGGAGAGCCGGGAGTTGACCCAGGACTGGAATCAGGGAGGAGCCCGTCGGAATCCTCAGCCAGGAAGTCATCGTCGTCGAGCACAGCTTCCCACAACACAGAAATATCCGCTCCGGCAATTGCATCACCACGAAGAGCCTTCTCTTGGTTCTGGCCAGCTTGATGTTGCTGTGAAGAAGTCAGGCTATCAACCTCGTCAGCAGCCTCTCTAGGAGAGTCTAGGGCCTGATCCGATGAGAAGTTAAGGGAGCTGAACACGTCAGAAGTGGCTTTCCGATCCAGCTTTACTGGTAACGGCTTTGTAGCATCTCCGACCGTCATGGAAGTAGGACGGTCGACAAAGGTTGCTGCGTTCTCATCTACGGAAGGGCTCCATATTTGATTGTCAGCAAACTGGACGCGACTTTGGGATTTTTCCGTCTCATCATTTGGCCTGGACTCAGAGTCGATGAGTGGCATTCCCTCCTCAAAACGGGCCTCCGCATTTGTAGGCTTGTCGATAGTCTGATTCGTTGAAGCCATTTGTTCGAAGAACGAATCTTCCTGCCCCTCAAACAATGCTCCATTCGAAGTACTGTTCCAAGGGTTTGCCTGTTCGGAGAGCTCATCTAGTCTTCGCATATCGTTATTAGGAGCGATATGCGTTCCCGATTCCGTCATAATAGCTTCGGCCTGCGTCTCATGGAGGTGATCAATGGCATCTCCATTGTTCAAGTCCAATTCTAGCGGCAAAGCTGGGAATGAGCTTGACCTGTCAATCTGAATAGGGAATTGCTGAATTCCACTCCGACTGATGCCCCCTGCGGGATCAAGTCTCTCATCATCCTCATCTGAAGATATTTCTGATTTTGCCTCCTGTGCGATTTTCTCTTTCGTCCCTTCTATTGGCGAGAGCCTCAGTCCGTCTGTAGAGCCGTCGTTAAGACCTGAAGTCTCATGTACTGACATAACATTGCCCCTAACACCAAAACCTCCCTCGGAAGGTGACTGGCCCTGCGTTGAATTGTCAATGTGGACAGGCTGCTGAGAGCTCTGTGCACCATATTCTTGGGAAGAGGCAGGCTGTGCTATTTCTGAATCCAGGGCATCGAATTCGTGGGGGCCAATATTGAGCGCGCAATAGACGTCTTCCGGGCCGTCATCATCGGTATTGAAAATGCCTTGGTGTTGTTTGTTGGAGGCTGTACTGCGGGTTACATCGAGATTGGGGTTGGCAGAATGAGAGTCGACACCATGTATGGCTGGCGGTGAAGGCTGGATTGGCCGTGATCCTCTTTGCTCGTCATCGTTAGGTCGTAGGGCAGGATGCCAGGATGTGACGTGGTGCTCTTCGAGGTCGCTGTGATCCATATCAAGAGTATTACGCAGATTAGGGACGATGGGAAATGAGGAATTCAAGCCGCCTGCGGTCAATTCGAGAGTCCAGCCTTTGCACGTCAAAAGGGGCCGCCCCGGAGAAGTGACATGAGAAGAGAGGATCAGGCGGGAAAGGAGAACGGAAAACAGCGCTGATCAGCGCATTACAATGTGAATGCCGAGCTGCTGAAGACGCAAATGGAGAACGCCAAGTTGGAAAGACTGAGATTCTCGGCGATGATGCGACAAGCTCGAGTTGTAATGTAAAAAAGCAGTTCGGCGACGACGCTCTGCCGCGGGAGTGAAAGATCTGTTCCATGCAATCGTCGCAAAACGGCCGCCAATTCTTCGCGTCTTTTTGCAGCCATCCCGGCCATGACTATTGCCTCGATGGTGAGCAGCGTTGTCTTGGCAGGATGCCACACAAAATAGAGATCCTGTGGGCGCATCTTGACTGTCTGAGACAAAGAATGACTGTTGCCGACCTTTCTCATCTCTATCTGTGGTATTCCTGTATGTTCTAACACTCACGCTTTGGGTTCTACCTTCAAACACAGTCGTCTTCGTCCAGCCTCGCGTTCCCACCTCCTACCTGCTTCCTTTAGGCATCAAGATCGACGATCAGACTATGCGCCATGAGTAGAGCAGACACTACTTATATGCGCCATTGTTGTCGCCCGACTGACCTTGGAATCACCGATGTCAGGTGCATATCAGTACCGCAACCCAGACGAACCCGGCTCGCCGAACGAAGAACCGTCAGTAGATGATCTGGATCTGGATGAGCTTGATCCAGTGAGCAACAAGACGTCCGGTATTGCGCAGGGACATGCCAGTCGCGTGCAAGATGTCGACACTAGGAGCTATGGCCAGAACATTGCGCTGAGTAATCTGAGATCCGTGCGACGAGGGAGAAGATGGGCACAAAGGCAGCACACAGGGCGCGCAGGAGACGAGGAGGATCTTCAAGGACTACTTGATGAGCGAGTGGATCAGGAGGCTGGGCGCCAGAACGCGACAGGAAGTCTGTCTGGCTTCGCTAAGCGGGGACGGTTTCGCGATCAGAAGAGCCAGGTCCCGGTCTCACGACTAGCCAGCTTCAGGCAGAGTCTCCAATTACCCGAGACTTTGCGATCCGAGTTCGATGAGCCCGATGGAGACTTGCACGCCAGCAACAAGAAATCCCGAGAGATCTTGGTGGGCCAATCGCAGCCGAAGAAGTATCCTGCCAATAGTGTATCGAACGCGAAATACACAGCATGGTCTTTCCTACCTCGCACTCTGTACAACGAATTTTCCTTCTTCTTGAACATATACTTCCTTCTCGTGGCACTTTCTCAAATTATACCATACTTGAGGATTGGCTACATGTCAACCTACATTGCTCCCCTAGCCATGGTCTTGACAATAACCATTGGCAAAGAGGCCATGGACGACCTGGCAAGAAGAAGGAGGGACGCCGAAGCTAATGCGGAGTCCTATACTGTGATTTCCTTGAGCTCTGCGACGGCGCAGAAAGGAAAAATGCCTGGGCTACGAAACAGGGCCCGCTCAGTGGAACGCTTGGGACTACGAGGGACTTGGGAAATCCAAAAACGTTCCAGAGATCTGAAGGTCGGAGATATTCTCAAGCTCCAAAAGAATCAGCGTCTTCCGGCGGACGTCGTCATCTTGAAGAGTGTTCCAAACGACTACAATATGGGCGATGGAACGAGTACGGCACAGATTGAACCCCGGCCAGCGTCAGCGCCAGGGGCAGCCACTACGGACCCAGCTCTACAAAATGACACGGATGTGAGACCGGATTCCAAGGTGACCGGCGACGAGCAAACATCTGGCGAAACCTTTATCAGGACCGATCAGCTCGACGGTGAGACGGACTGGAAACTTCGACTCCCGTCGCCACTCACGCAATCTCTTGATGCCGCTGGTTTCATGAGACTCAAGATCAAAGCCGGTGCGCCAGACAAGAAAGTCAACGACTTTGTAGGAACTGTGGAGCTAAGCTCTAGGCAAGAAGTGAGTTATGATCCACATGTCTCTCAAGAAGACTCGCCGACAACTGTGGACGCTAGCACCCAACGTATCAAAGATCCTAGCGTTCAATCGATACCTTTGACAATAGATAATACTGCATGGACAAATACCGTGATCGCTTCAAATACCACAACCCTCGCCGTGGTTATCTATACAGGCAGGCAAACTCGTTCCGCCATGTCTACGTCCCCGTCACGTTCGAAGACCGGACTGCTAGAAGTCGAGATAAATACTTTGACGAAGATTCTTTGCGCACTGACTTTGACCCTATCTATTGTGCTGGTAGCACTTGAGGGATTTGAGCCGACGAACAAGAAGCCATGGTATGTGGCGATCATGATCTACCTCATCCTCTTCTCTACTATTATTCCAATCAGCTTGAGAGTCAATTTGGATATGGCCAAGACAGTGTATGCGCGATTTATCGAGCGTGATTCAGGGATCCCAGGCACCGTCGTCCGAACAAGCACAATACCCGAAGACCTTGGCCGCATCGAGTACCTGCTCTCTGATAAGACGGGGACACTGACGCGAAATGAGATGGAATTAAAGAAGATTCATGTTGGGACTGTCTCCTACGCGAACGAAGCTATGGAAGAGGTAGCATCCTACGTCAAGCAGGCCTTCTCAGGTCTGGACCCGACGAGCAATCCGCCGTCAAATGCGTTATTTACACCATCATCCGCCCACCTCGCGCAGATCAATACATCCACAACCACCAGGACTCGTCGTGAAATCGGATCTCGTGTCCGGGATTTGATTCTTGCCCTCGCTCTCTGCCACAATGTGACGCCTACCACAGACGAGGTAGATGGGAAGCAGGCGACGGCCTACCAAGCATCTTCTCCTGACGAGATCGCCATCGTTCAGTACACGGAACAAGTTGGACTGCGTCTTGCACATCGAGATCGGCAAGGTACGGCCTTGCAGTCCCCTCAATCGGATCGAGTTGTTGTGCGGGTGAGGATACTCGATATTTTCCCTTTCACCTCTGACAGCAAGCGAATGGGTATAGTTGTGCAATTCAGCACGGGCTCAGTAGACCAACCCTACGAGAATGAAGTCTGGTTTTATCAGAAGGGTGCTGATACAGTCATGTCTTCGATTGTTGCAGCGAACGACTGGCTCGATGAGGAGACTGCCAATATGGCCAGAGAAGGCCTTAGAACTCTCGTCGTAGGTCGCAAGCGTCTATCCCTGCCCAAATATCAAACCTTCGCAGGGTCATACAAGGAGGCCTCTCTATCACTCCACAACCGCGACACATCCATGGCGGAGGTCGTCAAAAAGCATCTTGAGCATGACCTTGAATTGCTCGGCGTTACCGGCGTGGAAGACAAACTCCAGAAAGACGTCAAACCGTCTTTGGAGCTACTGCGCAACGCTGGAGTGAAGATCTGGATGCTCACGGGAGACAAGGTAGAAACCGCCCGCTGCGTAGCTGTCTCCGCGAAACTCGTCTCCCGAGGCCAGCAAATCCACACAATCGTGAAACTCCGCCAAAAAGCGCAAGCCCAAGGATCCCTGGACTTCATGCGCAACAAAACCGACTCCTGCCTCCTCATCGACGGTGACTCCCTCTCCCTAATGCTCACCCACTTCCGCACCGACTTCATCACCCTTGCCGTCCTCCTCCCCGCCGTGATCGCCTGCCGCTGTTCCCCCACCCAAAAAGCCGAAATCGCCAACCTGATCCGCGCCCACACGCACAAACGCATCTGCTGCATCGGCGACGGCGGCAACGACGTCAGCATGATCCAAGCCGCCGACGTCGGCATCGGCATCGTCGGCAAAGAGGGTCGTCAAGCCTCCCTCGCCGCCGACTTCTCCATCACCCAATTCTGCCACCTGACCAAACTGCTCGTCTGGCACGGCCGAAACAGCTACCAGCGCTCCGCCAAACTCGCCCAATTCGTCATCCACCGCGGCCTCATCATCTCCGTGTGCCAAACCATGTACAACATCGCCGGCCACTTCGACCCGAAGGGCCTCTTCAAGGACTGGCTCCTCGTCGGCTACGCCACCGTTTACACCATGGCGCCCGTCTTTTCTCTGGTTCTAGATAGAGACGTAGACGAACACCTCGCGAATCTTTATCCGGAGTTGTACAAAGAGCTGAAAACGGGCCGGTCCCTCAGCTACCGCACCTTCTTCACCTGGGTCCTCATCTCCATCTACCAAGGCAGCATCATCCAGGGCCTCTCCCAACTCCTGGTCGGAGCCGTCGACGGGCCCCGCATGTTGTCTGTCAGCTTCACGGTCCTCGTCTTCAACGAGCTCATCATGGTCGCTGTCGCGGTCACTACCTGGCATCCCGTCATGATCGCTTGCATTCTGGGGACGGGGGCGTTGTATACGGCCAGCGTGCCGTTTCTAGGCAAGTACTTTGATCTGAGTTATGTGGCGAGTTGGGGGTGGGTTTGGAGGGTGAGTGCGGTCGCGGCGGTTAGTCTGGTGCCGGTTTGGGGTGGGAAGGTTATCGGGAGGACGTGGAGACCGCCTAGTTATAGGAAGGTTAGGGGGATATAAGGGGAGTGGCGAGGGGACGAACCTTGACCTTTTCTCTCGCATCTGGAAGAGGAGGAGGTGAGTGGGAGGGACGGAGGGACGGCTTTCCAATCCCCCTGCTTTTTCCTGTGGTTTCAGCCATATCACCGAGGCATTTCTACCCTCTACGCCGTTCGAGCATTTTCCCCTAAATAACTCACCAAGTAATCCCAAAATCCTTTTTCCCCAAACACGAAGTCACAGCCCTCCTTTCGGGAACCATCAACTGCACATGCTAGCCGGGGGGCTGGGGGGGGGGGGGTTACAGCGCGCACCAGGTAGGCAGGTGGGAGCTCAAACCCCCCACGAGGACCTATGCATTATACATCCTTACACAGTTACACGGTTACACAATTACGCCTTTGGCGACGTGTCCGAAGAGCCAGGTGCCAAAAAAACCGGTCATCCCTGTGTCCCGGCCACCCTGGCCCTGGCCCTGGCCCTGGCCCTGGCTCCCACGTCATCCCATCCCATCTCATCCCTTGGAAATGGGCCCGACTGAAAAGCGCCTTCTATGT
>JAABUK010005125.1_pt1 | contig 20733 bp, 19 predicted proteins | sample 5559141 | NCBI WGS metagenome assembly JAABUK01 (sample SAMN10711869, study PRJNA513367) | rock metagenome | isolation source: Antarctica rocks | place: Antarctica: Victoria Land, Pudding Butte nord | collected 2016-01-03
ATATATCGCCGACGTTCATTTTGCGGAGGTCGGACGAGGGCAGTTGCGGGCAGTATGCTTCGATACCCTGTGCTTTTAGAGTTGACACGAAAAGCTGGTAGGGGGCGGGTGTGTGGTAGGAGCCATGGCAGATAACTACAGCGAATGGAGGGGCCTCTGTTGAAGACATTTGCTGGAAGGCTGTCTAAGTGCAAAAACTTGCTGTGATACCTCTTTCTAACAAAATGAACAAACCTCAGGCTAAGGGCAGACAGCGATGGTTGATGGTTGTTGAGATCTGGTCAGCTTCTTAACATGAATTGAATGCAACGCCGGAAGAATGGCTGACCAACTGTGGGGATCACGGCTGACCCACATCTGTGGCAGATCAGAGAGAGGCATTATTGACTTGGGGGCAGAGTAAATGCACTGCACGCATTAGCGCGTAAGAATAAGTCGCCTTCACACCATCGTACTCATTGGGGTAATTTATTACTGTATTGTAATTTTCTTAGAGAACGGAGACCGCGTTTTTTACATAGGCATCGTTGTTGCCAGGCTATGACATCATCGAATTCGGTGCATCTGCTATAGCTCAAGGTCTTCAATTCCTCTTGACCAGACGTTTTCCTCTCTATGATCGCGGTGACTCATGCACATCAAGATCCTTCCTTACATTGATCCCGTTCGCGTCAACATCATGATCAGAACTTTCGAATACACCGGTGCTCTCAGCGTGAGCTTGATAGCCACTTCCTATTTTGAGACCAGCTTTGAGCTCGACATCATCCCTCTCATGTCTTGAGAAGGATCGTTCGCCGGAATCTTCTAATTCCTGGCCTCGAAGAGGTTTTCGACTAGACGACTGGTGTAATGGAGTACCTCGGCTGCCTTTGGGCTGATAGACAGCTTTGACGTTGGGTCCAAAGCGATGGGGGAAAAAGACTGGTCCAAATGTGGGTACGCAAGCGACTACTACTCCAGTAGACATCTCGGCCACACATATCATAGACGATGTCAGCAAACAATACGTGAAGTCTGCCGCGTCGCACTGGACCGTTTGTATAAGACGACCAAGGTTGATAGCCGCAATCCTGTGATGTATTCAATCAGTCGCTATGTCTGCCTTCCTTGTGGCAATAATGGCAGACTGTACTCACGCAAGGCCAAGGGCGAAAGTAGCGCTGATACCGATCTTTTTTTGTCTTGCCATCTGCAATCTCCAAACGATTGGTAATGGCAGGCTGACGACCCATACGTCCACTACCATGTTAAATGCAGCTGAGAAGATTTCCACAGCTTCCGTATTATCACATGTCCCCTCGATTGTTCTATCCCAATTGTAGCCGATGGGACGGCAGGAGAGGCATATGGTCAAGATACAAGCGACGTAATAGATACTGACGAGCCCTGCCGTCGCAGCTGCGGCTCGGAAAAATGCTGGTATCTGGAAAATCTGAATGTAGAGAAGAAGAATGGCCAGTCTGAAGGAGCACACGCCGGTACTCCAGAGGAATTCGGAAGCGAAAAAGACCTCCAGGAGATGTAAGTTCAGAGACCTTCAGGATCATGTGTTTCTTCATTCTGACCACACACCTTGAGCGAAGTAATGATCTTCTCAAGAGGAAGTCGCGTGATGTGAAGACCCAATCCACCATGTACCGCGCCTGAGTGAAATCAGCGACCGTGACGAATCGGAGCTGGAAAATTTAGATGGCTCACCGATTATGAGATCTGCTGCATACCCGATCAAACAAAGCTATAGGATCCATCAGAAGGCTTTAGCTACAAGGCCGTATTGTCACGTACATAGGAGATAAAGCACAAGATGTCGTGAGCCTGCCACTTCCGCTTACGAATTTTTGTGGAGATCATTCGAAGTACAAATGAACCCGTGGCAATGACACAAAGGACCACATTCACCACGATCAGCTTTGCAGCCGGCGCAGTCACGGCTGCCATATCAGCTGTTTGAGCTCAAGTGGGACGAAGTGACTGGAACGATGTAAAAGAACCTATTAATAAAATCTTTACGCAAATAGTCTCAAGAGTAAATAACGACGACTTTTCATTTAGCAGAGAGTAAAGATCACAACTATGAAGACCTGAAAGTAGGTGGTGAGTTCAAATGAGTTGAGAATGGAAAAAAAGACACGGTTTCAGCGGCAAGAGGGTGAGTGTAATTTATTGATACACTCGCCAGTACATGGATTGCAATCATCCAGCTCCCTTGTTTTCAAAGCTGGACGACATACTTATCCTGCACATTGCTTGGGTAGGGAAAGTATGCTGCCGATCCTGGTGAGACCGGATCCAATCGGGCATTTCCCTCCAATTCAAGAATATTCGTTACCCTTGTACTGAGCAAATCTCCCCTGAGGCATAGCACTGACAGGAGCAAGCCTGCATACGGCGCATTTACAGTCGCAGAGAGACAGAAAGATAGCGTTGCATCTGACACGCTATATACTACGTTGCAGGGGTAAATAGTGTTAGTTTTTCGGAGAATCTTGGATCACGCTAGAGACAATGCAGAGCACGCGGACATTATCTACCCCTGCAACGGTAAGGTAGTATCTTGAACAAGCTTAAGACGGGCCGCGGTAACGCTTGGTTGGCTCCCGTTAAGCCCCGCACTGTTTCTTTTCACACCCACTTTCTGTTTTGTGGACTTCTTTCCTCCTCTTCCGCCAACACCCGTCGATCCTTGGTGCCCGTGCTCCAGCTGAGCATAGCTGTGCAGCGACGACCAGAAGATGACGACGATGTGGCACCTGAGCACACCTCGGCGAGGGCGATCCAATGACGCCAACTTCCCTGTAGCCGTGAGTGTCGACTAGCAGCTCAGCTTTGTATTGCATGACTTTTATACCGTCACTATGATCCTACGGATCTGTATTAGTACCGATCTCCGAACAAAGAGGACAGCTGTAAAAAAGAGTGGGGCGACTTGTATCCCATGCGTTCTTGCTGGCGCAGAGTCATCGTTTCACGGCCGTTTACGACATTTGCCATCACCCCCTGCACCGAGAGGCTCCATTGCCCAAATTCGCTAGCGTCTACAATGTCCGACGTTTACACTGAGAACATGGGTCGCAACGCGGCAGAATCCCACAGGTAGCTTACATGGTGTCAAATAGATGTCTGATCCAAACTGACGGAAAGTAAAGATTAGATGAGCAGTTTGAGCTCTTGACTCGGTATAGCTATTCTGCCTTTGACCTGGCCTCAAGCTCTCTGCTGACAAAGTCATTCGAAATGGCATAGCAACATTAGCTACCTCCTCCATCCATCAATCGCCACCAATTTATCTTCCTCTGCCATTGTAGCGGACATCGGGACTGGGACTGGCCTTTTTTTAACGGAACTTGCAAAAGCATACCCCAAGGCAACTCTTCGTGGGTTCGATATTTCCCAAGAACTGTTCCCCGCGCCAGCAAACCTGCCTTGCAATGTGGAGCTTTCGATCATGGACTTCAAACAACCGCCACCACTCAGCGAGCACAGTCGGTACGATGTCGTTCATGTCCGTCTTCTCACGGCAGCAATGAATCCCGTGGACTGGGACGTCGCTGTACGCAACCTCATTCAGCTCCTGAAACCCGGTGGAGCTCTCCAATGGGAGGAATGTAATTTTGCGGATGGGCGGCATTTCAGAGGTAAACTAGGTTGTTCAGTCTCTGCAGCTCGCTTGGTGGGGTCCCTCATGCGCGAGAGCCTTAGAGAAAAATTCTCTTACGGCTGGAGTACACTTCCTACACTTATGGAAGGTGCTGGACTTATCCGCGTGGACGAGGATATCGTGAGCTCGGATAGAGTCGTCGAGACGAGGGAAGCTCTTACTGCCAATGGGATGGTTGCGTCTTTCAATTGGGCAAAGCTCATGTCGAATCGCGGTTTGCTCGACTCTTATCCGATGGATAAGCTCCATGAACTTGAGGACCAAGCCCACAAAGACGTCAGATCTGGATGCTATGTCCGTTTCGATATTCACATCGCTCTCGGATTTAAACCCTTATGAGGTTCGCCCCTAGTGTTGTTTATCGACTCACGATAGCTTCATGCACAGCTAGCGGGTTGATTTCGGATGAAGGGCTACTAGTAGATGCATGTAATGGGTAGAGAATTACTTGATTGCTTACTGAGTGTATGAAGGTAGTAGCTGCGTTAGGTGCTTAAATCTCGGCCTTACAGGGCGGCGGAGTCTGACGTTTATCTTCCAGATACCTTATCAGTACCTTCACCTAATACGACTATTTATCTCCACTGATAACTTATCCGATAATCTATTCAATAACCATTGACTGAAGTTTGCATACTTTCGGGTTGGTTTTAATTGTACCAAGCCATCTTAGCCGTCTTCAGAGATAACCTCTCACCCGAAAGATAAACCTACCTACCTACCTTACCTTGCTTCAAACATCGTGTTTTTCAACTAGGTCTTTACCTTTCTACCTTCTAATAGTACCCGGAAGTTTGTTTTTTTTCCGACCTCAGCTCAATGTTTTGCTTATACGAAACATATGCTCAAAAACATTTCAATCCCGAATCAACATTTTGAATTTGTCTAACTATTGTACGTTTACAGCGTATGAGAAGCATATGCAAAACACGAACTCCGTTCTACTTTGCCGCAATGCGTTCAGAGCGACGTGTGACGGCAGCGACGACGGTGAAGTGCGTTAGCAGTGCATATGCGATGCTTATGCTATGCTTACCTTTGCCCTTGGCACCTGCGGCGGTGTTCTTGGGGTTCTTTGGGCGCTTGCCTGAGGGAGGATCTAAGAAAGATTGTAGCTGTCTTGAGTGATGAACATAACTGCTTCGCATCGGGCTAGAATAATTTCCGGCCCTAGCTCAGCTTTTCCAACCCCTACGAAATGCACCCCCGGCCTTGCATATGCGAGACAAATAAATTTCCGGCCCCTGCTCGGCTATTCCTCCACCCCCCCCCACCAACTGTAACCCCCGGTCGAGCGGAAAACTAGCTTTCATAAGTTGATCAAGCTAAACGATTTTGAGTTAGAGCGTCAAACAAAGCTAACTCAAAGAAGCAAGAATCGATTGTTAAGTTGATTGCAAAATTTCTATCGAGGTTCTAGTACCTGGTAAGGTAGGTACCTACCTAGTAGGTAGTGAACAGGGCGCGGGAAGGTGGATTCATTCAACGGCCCGGCTTCCACGTCAAGTGGCGGGTGCATATGCAGCTACCCAAGGAGGGAAGGTTCGATCCATTTAATAGATGTGTTTTAGGCCGCTGTAGAATATGGCAAAGTCTGCACGAAGGATGGGTCATGGGGCAGTGTACGGAAGTACCTACGGGTCAGAAGAAAAGATCGACATTTCCTGGAGTCTCGGCGCATTAGGTGGGCAGCGTAAGGGGATACTGTAGTATGGCTGCCCGTTGCAATCAGAAACTTGATCCTAGAGGGCTGAAGGACTGAACAAGACAGAACATACAGCATTCATGACGCTAGATTTTCTTTAAGTTTAAGCTCGCTTAGGAGCCCGCCTCATTGAGATTTCTCCTTTCCATGACGGAACAGTCAGATACCCTGGCCGCAGAAACCCTCCTTCCCCGCATCGATCCGCGCAATCCCAGGGACAGGTCCATCAAAGAGCGAATACAAGGTGCACACATCACGTGCGGTCCGACCAAACGAATTTGCATTCGCGCCGACCAATGGCGAAATCAGTCTCGTATGATTATTCGCAGGCGTCGTGTTGGCTGGCCTCAGCACGACACCAACTAGATCTTCCGAGATAAAAGCATTTCCCTTACTATCGAAGCTCAAATCGTCCGTTAAAGTTGAATAATTGGCAAGATCGGAAGGACTGCCAGATGGTTTACCAGTAGAGAGGTCAAGAGGAACTTGGCCGTAGGTGCCTTTGGCTGTATTGGTAAAGTACAATTTCCCGTCATAGATTTTGAGACCATTTATGCCTATATGGGCGAGGCCAGCCGCTCGGCCACTCGTTGTGGGCTCAAGAAGTTCGTTCTGCAATATGGGGGTTGCTGTGCGTTGATGAACGTCGATTAGGTAGAGCGTTCCTGTCTGTGCGTCGCCAGCGATTAAGAGGCCAGCCGGTTTGTTGACCACGTCGAAGCCATCAAGCAGCTGTGCTTGAAGAACATCCACGATCTTACTTGCCTTTAGTGTGTCGCGGATGTCTACCTCAAAAATACTGACGGTACCCTGGAAACCGTAGTCGTCAGGTGCGCCGGTGAAGTTACTGGCAATGATGTAGAAGACATCGGTTTCCAATTCAGTAATCCCGAACAGGCTCGTGTAGCCAGCGAAGCAGTGCAGAATGCCACCGGTCTGGTTGCCGAATGGATCAATCTCTGTTTCATGATTTCCAAGTTAATGAAATGGGCTTCGATAATCCTTAGGATGCATTCCTCGTGAAACATCTCAGGACTCCAGAAACGGTACCGCTGGGGGAAGAATGACTTCTGAAAGACGTACGGTATAATTCTGGCGCTGTGCTGATAGTCACTAAGATCTGACCATTACGTCTGGGTCTAAGATTCTCGACTGAACTCCCGGCAGGGAAATGAAAGAATGGTATGGCTGGTATTGGTAATGCTACAGGTACATGAGCGTCGGAGTGAGCAATTGGCAGGGCTGTACACAAATGACTCGAGAACAAAGCGAGTAAAAAAGCTCGGCCTCGAACGATGTTTCTAAGCATTATTGTGTATATCCCTTGTATAGAAAAATTCCAAGGTTTGTTTCACATCCTGTTGTTGGGATAGAGACGTGTATCAGCGATGATTCTAGGAAATATAATGCCGAAGACAAGCTCGTTATATTCTAAAGCTCAGCTTAGCCCTCGCTGAGCTAGCCTGCCGACGAGTTAACTTCGCTCTTCAGTCACACATGACGGCTGTGATAGCATGACACGGGCCACTCCTCAACATTCCGGATTTGGGGGGTGGATGTCTGCGAGGATGATCCCAAGAGGAGCCACCTGAGGCACAGTAACGGTCAGCAAGGGACAGCTTTAGGCATATGATGTGCTGATAGGAGCGAGCTGGGGAGTGCCCAAGGTACGAGAATTTATGAAACATCATCTTGCCAATCTCGGAAGTGTGAACCTCAATTCGTTTGTCTAACTTAGAATCAAGGAATTCATGCACTGGTCTTTGCAACATCGCGACTTTGAAGCAGAATTGCTACAGCTTTGCGAGCCAAAGCCTCTGCACTCAATCCAGTGATGATTTACAATGCTGAAGCTCAACCCAGACCCGCGAACATGTCTTTACCCCAGGAGCCACACCCAGTAGGTTCTCTATGACCAGGGAATCCCTTTACTCATAAAAGGCATAACGAAAACCAGCGTCATCCAAGCATTCCAGACCTTGAACGTCAGTCGATCATCATCAATGCTCGTAAACAGTAGAGTTCGAGCGACGACGGTGCAAGCTAGGAGCAGACTCAGTGTCAACATCACGGCTCCCCCATTCCAGAACCATGGGCAAACATAACCCCAAAAGACCATAGGAATAGCAATGGTCCACCTCGCTGGCATATCGCCAATGACTAGCGGCACGGTCTTCCGTCCTCTCATGCTATCACCGATTTGATCATACATATCTTGTAAATGCACAGTGGTGAAGATTACTGCGGCAACCACACTGAACCATTGCACCAAGAGTCTCTCAAGTGGCAACGGATAGCCAAGAGCTACCTCCATGGCACCTGAAGTGAAGCATACGTAGCCACCAGCGTTGATCAAGTTCCTCACCAAACAATTGGCATCGCCACCAGTGAAGTTGTTGTACCATGTACCCAAAACTGCCAGACCCACTGACTGCCCGACTCCGCCCGTCAGGAGACTTAGACCCACCGCGAGGGGATAGAGCGCTAACATGAGGTGCTCGGCTTGTCGAGGAGTCATTCGTTGTGACGGGAGTGTTCTCCAAGGCTTATTCATCTGGTCTTCTTCGATGGCAGCAGTATCTTTTTGGTTATTGATAGTGAATGGCAGAAGATTCATCCAGATCCATAAAAGAACCACTGGGAGCCTTCGCACGATTTCGTTGCCCATTGGCTGTCTAAGATCTCTCAGGCCGTAATTCGCAACCCCCAGGGCATTCGTTATTCCGAAGACGAGAGACGGTCCTACGATGGTCTTGAGATCACTGGAGGTGAAAAGCCATAGGCTATAGCAGTGAAATATACCGATTTCGAATAAAGATGCAGTCCGAGGAAGGACGACACTAGAGCTATGATCAGGATCTTTGACATCCAAGAGTCTCATATTTGTGCTAATAAAATCACATGAGCAGCTCGGATGTTGCTTGGTAATAGCCATATAGCAAGCGATATGGATTCAGGATAGCAAACGTCCTTCACGAAGGGTTGTCTTGTAATGCGAAGGAAAGTATGTATAGAAACCTATCTATAAAGTCACCGAGGCTGATATGATGTCCGTTCAGATCTAGTCGTATATGGTTATCATACGGGCCGAGCCAAACTCCTTGAACGGCAACGCTAAGGTCTTGTAAGTCGGCGTGTTCAATGCCAGAACAGGGCACCATCTTTTGTAGCGCATTGATCCGGTGCCGTCACAGCCGATGCCAAAGAGGCAGGGATGGACGCCGGCCGAGGACAATTTGAGACTCAGCTGGACAATACCTCAGGCGTAGGGCTCTGATCCCTCCATCATTGCGGAGACGCAGCCACTAGAAGGTAAAGCTCCGATGATCTGCGGTTCAAAGACCGTTTTTCGGAACATGAAGGATTGAGTGAGATGGCAAAAACGTTTCAGGCCGGTAATACCATGGGGAAAGTCTACACCCTCAGCCAAAATCGACGAAGGATGCATGGGACTAATGCAAGTACATGCCCACCTCGTATAACTGCTCTCAGCCTTGCTGATCGGTGTGCAGGAAGATCCATGTCCGATGGCGTAAATGGCGACCGCTCAACTCACTACCTACTGATCTCCACGCAGTGCCCCAAATCGAATTTTCAGGCCCGGCAGTAGAACTAGGCAAGTTCAGACGACCGCATGATCTGTGGATGTAGCGCGGTCCTGGGGAAAAGCTTCGATAGACGTATTGTTGCCCTTACCAGCAGCAATACGCAAGCTTTATTCCTAACCTTCCTTCATAAGCCATTCTTCGTTCTTCGCTATGATATCGAAGCTTTTGTTCGCGAGCATTGTGGGACTGCTGGCCCACCAGCTGGTGTTCATTCGAGGGGAATGGCACTTATTGGCTCCTACAATTTTCTCTACGCACATCATACTCGCACTGCTTCTCATTGGCGCTAATCTCCAATTCACTGGCAGCACGAAGGGTGGGACCGCTGACGCTCTTGCCTTGATTGCCTGTTATTTAATGTCTCTCTTCACGAGCATTGCAATCTACCGCATCTACTTCCACCAGTTACGCCACTTTCCCGGTCCACGGCTCGCCGCTTTGTCCAAATTATGGCATGTCTGGCAGTGTCGAGATTCCCGCAACCACTTAGTGCTGGAGAAACTGCATCAAGAGTATGGATCATTTGTGCGGACAGGTGAGCATTCTTTACATGCTTTCACAACAGGTTCTTCTGTTACAACGGCTTCTAGGTCCGAGTGAAATCACAATCTTTCATCCCGCGGCATTTGAATCAATGGACGGATCTAAGAGTAATACCACGAGATCTGATTGGTACGACTTGCTTTATCCTCGGGTTTCCTCCGTTTTCACAAGAGATAAATCGTTGCACGATGATAGGAGACGTATTTGGTCTCAATCACTCAGCACAAAAGGTGAGATTCCAACACGAGTACAAGCAGATCGTCTCTCTTTCAGGCGGAACTGAAATTTCTAGCTCTAACGGTTTACGAGCCTCGAATCTTGAGGAAAGTGTCCGGACTTGAAGAGCGCATTGTGCAGGGCAGAGATCGACCTATGCTCGTGAACGACCTTATGCGATGGTTCTCGTTCGACTTAATGGGTGACTTTGCGTTCAGCCAGGACTTCGGCATGATGGAGAAGCGGGAATACCACGCAGCGATCCAAAAGCTGCGGTCCGCTATTACTTTGCTCGGGCCATTCAGCCCGGCCATTTGGATTCCTCGCATGGGCTTTGCATTCATACCAGGGCTGTGGAAGGTCAAAGATTGGTTTGGAATGCTAGCATTCTGCGATAGTTGTATGGAACGTCGTATGAAGGTGAGGCCCTGTCCTGGGTGCGAGCTGGTGCCGCTTTTTACTTATTCTTGTGGTCTTATCCAGACTGAAGTCAAAGAGCGGGATATTGCGTCTTGGTTCATCGAAGATGCGGAAAATAACAAGGGTGACAAAGAGCACCAAAGGTGGCTGAGCGGGGATACTGCTACTGTCGTCGTGGCTGGAAGGTAAATCAGCTGCTTGCAAAAGCCTAAGCTAGTCCAATCGAGACTTTGTATCGTTGCGGTAGACTGACACCTGGACGTTGATTTAGTGATACAACAGCTCCAAGTTTAACGACTCTTCTCTATTTACTTGCTCGCCATCCCAATGATGTCGAAAGAATCCATGAAGAGCTCGCTACCATAGATGTACAGGACGCAAAAGCTCTCGCGACACTTCCTCATCTTAATGGAGCCATCAACGAAGCAATGCGCCTGCTTCCTGCTGTCTTGACATTTGTCACACGGGTCAGTCCGCCGGAGGGAATGGAAGTGGAAGGCACGTTCATTCCGGGCAATATCAAGATTGTGGCACCTCGCTACTCAATTGGAAGACGTAAGCCAATTTTTCTTCTAGAACAGCATGTTTAAGGTAGTCTGAGGGTTATTTTGTTCTTTGAACCGTTGCTTACTTCTAAATGAGAAATAGTCGAATCGGCTTGGGAAGAGCCTCACAGATTCTGCCCAGAGCGTTGGTATAGTTGCCCGCAAATGATACGAGACAAACGAGCATTCGCACCTTTTGGGCTTGGTAAGTAAAATATCTCCTTGGTGACAGGCCGAGTACTGATTGTTGCTGCAGGTCGAACAAGCTGCGTTGGCAAGGCCTTGGCACTTACTGAGATTCGCCTAGTCACAGCAAGATTGCTTTCCACGTTCCGCATCTGCTTTGCGCAGGGTGACAATGGCGAGGCTGTCGAACGCGATATGAGAGACCAACTAACCGGAAACCCGGGTGATTTGAACTTGATCTTCGAGCTGCGCTAGTACAGAGGGTTCGCTTAGTCGAGAGCGAGTGGCTAGTGAAGACTTGACATCGAGTCGAAAGAAAAATTCGCATACGTTGAGCATATGTCTGTTACGGTTGTGGTTCTGACAGTTAAGACTTGCTGCACGCACACGAAGAGTTTTCTTCTTCAACTAAAACTCTTAATTAGAAAGAATTCATATGAACTCATTTATGCTGATCTCGTAACATTAATTTAAGTTCAAACAGATTCTTGCTATCGACGTGTAAACAATATAAAACAAGTTACTTGAATCAAAAGTCGAAAACTCGAAACTTGAAATTCATCATCTACTTTACCTTTGGCGAAGCAAAAATGAGTGCAAATAATGATAAAACCACTTATTGTAATTTAATCAATGAGCACACTGTCATGTTCAATGTATTGTCGAGGTATTTGTTTAATACGAGCATATGAATGAATACGACATGATTAGACAAGGGAAAGGCTCATTAACGTACTGCCTCACTAACCGCATAATTCCGTTCAAATCATAATCTGAATGAACGAAACATGTTGAGTCTCTTCAGCCTAACATGGTCCGTCAACATGGTCACTGAACGAATGTTAACATTTCTAATTTTCTGATGTTTGCATCGATATTGTCATGTGACGTCGAGCATACATCTTTTATGCTATGCTTTGATGCTTTAGGTGCTTGAATCCATACGTCGGTGCTGTACGAACGAAACGTTACGTTCTAATTTCGCTTAATCGCTGTAATCGCTTATAGATAGATGCATTGAGTCGCGAGAGCGTCTTTACATAAACAAGAGCTACGTTTAGTCCTAGAATAAACCGTATAAACACCACATAGTTACCGTAATTTGCACTCATATTGCTCCGTTAAAATATTTGGAAGATATGCTGTCGATCGTCGGAAGGAACAGCGTACGCAGTAGATGGCCCAGAAAAAGTAAGACCATCAAGAGGTCTTGTTGGGTGCGCATCGAGCTCAGCCTCGCGACGCCTTTCAACCGAGTCATCGTAGATTGGCCGGCAGATACGCCATTACAGTATGTTGAGGCCCCAGGTGAACCTTTTGATCCCGGCCTGGCTGCCTGAGACGGTCGGCCACGGAAGGCTGGCTGCATAGTCGGCCTCCTTTTATTTCCCTACTCAATGTCCCACCGTTGTTGACTGTACAGCTTCGCGAATGGTGAGAAGTCAAGATCAAGGCAAGAACGACGTGTATGCTTCTCTCACATATTTGGTAATCGTAACATTTTTTGCAAGTTTCAATAAATGCTTTCGTCGTCGCATTTACGCGCCCTTCCTCGCCTGTCCGTCCTGCAGCTCTCCCTTTGATTGTAGCTTGCGCGTGTCAACTTCTCTCAATATGCCTGCTGGCAACCGGAAGGGTGGTATGGGCTGCTCTTCTGGAGGTCCACAGCCTGAGCTTCTTACTCCAGTACATTGACACCGCACTTTTAAGCAAATGGAGCGCCGAGACCAATAGTCCAAGTGAGTCGGCCATGAACAGTCCCAAAGGCAAAGAAACCAGTCAAGGGGTCGTATCTAGTAAGATGACACCGTGGGAGCATATACGCTTCGGATATTATGCTGTCGTATCGACACGCAACGTCGGTACTCCTTTCGAGATCAGGGGAACCCCTCCGTTCTCGCAGAGAATTCCCAGCTATGTACCATCGAAAAGTATATTCCTCGGCCAGAAGGCATTGCTGCTGCTGTCTTGCTAACTGACCCTCGATGTTTTGACTTTCGCCTCTCGACCGGGGCAGAATACGATTCTTTATCAAAGTGGCAGGATATCTTGAAGGGATCCAGAAAATCTTTCCGTCGAGCAGCTGATCCTTAGATCAACGACCACACTTCGGTTTTGGGTTAGTCTGTATTGCATAATACAAGCTTATATGGGTGCCGTGGCATTTGTGAGTGTAGCCCTGGGCTTCAGCGAAGTTAAGTCCTGGCCTCCCGGATTTGGTCCCGTCACAGGAATTTACACCGTGCGGCGGTTTTGAGGGTAAGCACTTATTTTCTTAGGAAATGGCATGTTGCCTCCATGAAAACTCTCGTAGCCCACACTCTCAAGCTCAATAATTTGCGTGAAAGAATTCAAGACAGAACGGAATGAATGACGCGCAGGGTATTCTGGCACACGTACCAGCAACAACAAAAAAATGTCAAGCCCGGCAAACTTCATCGCTCCCGCGAGGAACGCTGCCAATCAAAGTACGCTCGCTTATTCCTCACTTTTTCTCTTATCCAATCCCGAACAACCAACCCCTGAGCGATGTCGCGCAAGGCCTGAACCGGAACCCGTTCTGGGCGCTATCCGCTTTTCCTGCACGCAAGCCGCGGGTATCGTTGTGGAAAAGATACGGTTCAAGCCATGATGTATCGTTCGATGACCCCGCGACGGGAGGAAAGCCGTGGTACCTCAGTGAGCGCGGTTGCCCTAGTGGGATATATCTGGGTTTTTTTCTTGTTCATGGTATGGTCGACGCCGGGTTTGAATATCTTCGTCGTTGGGTGCAGAGAAGGGGGAAGAGAAGAGGATTCGATCGGGCCTTTCTCGCTTTGCAGAACTTCCGTCAGAGCAAAGCTTGGAAATTGATAGAATCGTACTGGTCGTGTTTGCTGTGGTTTTTGGTTAGAGCCATCGTATATATTAGACAGTCACTCATTATCGCAACACGCATGTAATAATAATAATAATAATAATAATAAATTCATACATTCTTGTGACATCGATTAGGCCGACTCATGAGAGACTCTATGCTATTTGTATCGAGTGAACAAAACTCTCTGAAGTAGAAAACCACTCGCAGTCTATACGACTGCTTCACGCAGTCGAAACAGTGAGTTTTGAGACTATGTATCAAATTTGTTGACGTTGATTGCATGTTAAAGAATGAGTGTTCTAGTCACTTTAAATTGCTTCAAGAGCTTCGTTTTCATCATCATCTTCGCTACTGCTCTGAGATTCTTCGTGATGATGATGATTATTTGATAGTTTGAAAAGTCAGCATCTTGTAGCATTCTTGATCGCAGATGCGATCAGTTCGAGCAGTGCATGAGTACATGCTTCGTCGTCTGATGACTTCATTCGCAGTTGCATCGTGAGCTATTCATGCCTGAAATGTTTCTAAAGTGCAGATAAGCATTCAAATCTATGCGTTCGATTCTGATGTGCATTGCAAGAATGCTTTCTGCTTTTTGAAAATCATCATGCATCTTTATCATCTTATTGCTCAGATGCAATCTTTGTGCTGAGATTGCATTAATGTTTGCAACACATTCTCTGTACTTTTCTCATCATTGTTTTCATTGATCTTTGTGATACTGCGTTATTGCGATGCTATTGCTTGTTGAAATCATTATGAAGAAGAAAATGCATCATCTGCATCTTGATTGTATTTTTACATCTTCTTGAATGAAAACATTCAGAAGTATCATTTTCTTGATGATGAATGATCAAGAAATGATGCAAATAACTTTTGTTAAATGAGCGTATATTAGTTTGCATGTTTATCTGATTTCTTGTGTTCAATTGTTGATACAATTGTGTAGCATGATCTTGTTCTATAGCATGTTCAAATAAACATGTAGTAAGCTTATGTATGTTTTCATCTTTAAAGTTTCAATGCTTACTCTTTTAAATGCTTTTGCTACGTGATGCAGAGTCTGATTCTGAAGTGTTTCTAGTCTGCATTCTTTGCTCAACAATTCATCTTTCTTGTCACGCTGATGTCAGACTGATGCTTTGAATGCAATTTCTGATCTCACTACTGCTGAGTATACTTGTTTCGCTTTTGTAAAGATAGCTTCTCATGTGAAGACTTCAAGATAACTAAGTGTCAGCATTCTTATGACGTGATTCATCTTTATTTGTTGAAGATGCACGTCTCATTGCAGTTTCATGTTCAGTTGCATCTTTAGAACTTGTACATTTGATTTTGATTTGATAACTGAACTTTCTATTTATATGCTAATCATCATGTCAAATCTCTTTGATTTTCTAGTGAAATGCATAAGCTCATACTTTTCTGATGCAAATGTTGCATCATGAGTGCAAACTCATTTCATGCAAACATTGTATGCTTTGCTCAGTGTTCTGCAGATTTCTTCAATGAATCTGTTGTAAACTAAAATGTTAATATCATTTACAAAGTTAAGCACTTCAATTTTAATTTTCAATGCTTTGCATTTTTTAATTAAACTTGCATTGAAGAATAGAAAGAGAATTAATGAAATGAAAAATCTTTGTGATATGTTTGCATTTATCTCGCGCATGTCACTCATTTGTTCATCAAATATTAGCGATGTCTTTCAATCTTTTAGAAAGCTGCGTGTTCATTCAATTATGTAGCTTGATGTTTTTTTCATCTTCAGCGTATGCAAAAGTCTGATGTGTGAGACTTAATTAAATGCTTTGATGATGTTTAAACTTAGCATGAACGCTACGTATCTAATTTTGCAATCTCATACTGTGTGAACTTGATTTATCAGTAAATTTAATGTTAAGATCACGAATCACTTGCGTCTTGTTCTCATTTGAGCATTAAATAGCATGCAATGAGTCTCAACTATATTACTCAATCTTTTGATCATAATTGACTTCAGAGCTTTGCTCATGATATCAAGTAAAGCAATGAGTCAATACATCTTTGAATTGATATAATCACTTTTCTTTGATTTGCATAATACTATTGTTTAAGTTTTTTTGAACTGCTTTGAATGATATTTGTGTATTATGCATATGTTGAATAAACTTGTCAGTACTGAGATTAGTTCTGCAAGACTCATCTGAAGCACTTTTGTCATGATTCTAGTCTTGTCAGACTCAGTCTTCTAGTCTTGTCAGATTTATTCTCACTTCGTCACCTTGACTAGTTTCTATTGAGTCTAGCGTCAACTGAGAAACACACATATGTAATCAGCTTCTTTTCTGTAGCTATCTTTCTTTCTTAGCATTTATCTACTAGTTAAATGACACTCATATGACTCACTTTATGCTGATCTTTAACATTAGATAAATGCTCATCATCTACTACTCTGCTATCGATGAATAGATGATACAAAACAATCTATTCAGTAAGAAAAATTTGCAAGAAATTCTTCAAATTTGCATCATCATTTTAGATTGCAAGAAATTCTTCGATTCTACACTCATTTTCATCATTCTATTCGCAAGAAATTCTTCGAATAAAGCACTCAATTATTACCTAAAATTCACAAGAAATTCTTTGAATTTTCACTCATCAAAAAACATCAATTCAAAACATCAATCTCTCATCTATCTTCTCTCATCATGACATGCAACGTCAAGTCAGTTGAACTTCGAACAACTCATCTGCTTAGAAGCACTGTCAATAGAAGAGTTTCACTTCTACTCATCAATGCTTCAGTCAAAGCTGAGAAAGCTGTCATCTCATGAAACATAAACATTGAAGAACAACTGTTTCATTGAGTCAGCAATCAATTCAACAAAGTCATCAATATGCTGAACGAGCTTTGAAGTCAGCGAGACTTGACTCTACAACTCAATGAACACTGACTTCTCATACAAGAAGATCACAAAAAGAGAGTGAAACAACTAGAAGTCGCTTTTGATAAGAACGATGAGCTAGAGAAAAAGATCAATCAGCTACAAGGCGAGTGATTGAACTTCAGAGCAAAACAACGTCAAGCTGATCAATCTATGCCTCGTCAAGATACTCAGTCAGCTGAGCAACAAGTCAATCAGAAAGAAGCTTGCTCTCAACGAGAATTTTCTACTCTATCTGATAACAAAAACAAAAATGATTATCACAAGTTTGTCAAGCTTTCAAATTCACTCATCTTCATTGAAACAGATGACTCTATCTGAAAGACATGAAACATCAAAATAGCTGACAAGCTCGATGTCAACGCGAATCATTATTCTACTGAAAAGAATTGTATTGTCTATGTGATTTTCAGACTAGAAGGCAATGCTGATCAGCAAATTTATGCAAAGCATCATGTTGATGCTTTCTCATTCTATTAATCACTATCAGAGTTACTGAAACATCTGAAAGAAATTTACGAAGATCAGAATCTGATTCAAAAGTGTTATTGCAAATACGTTGCTTTGAAGCAGCTCAACAAGCTCTTCAGCTCTTTCTATTCAGAATTCACTAGAATATTCAGCTTTCTGAACTACGACGATATCACTCTGATGAACGACATTCAGAATAAAATCAACAATCATCTTCAGAACGTGTTGTCAGTTTGTCTCATAGAGTTTAGTTCGCTTGATAAGCTCAAGATCTTTCTTCAAGATGTGAATAACAAACAACAAGTCAATTATCAGCTACGTGACGAGCAGCAAACAGTCAAATCGATAGCAGCTTCGAAAAAACGTTTTGTTTCTTCGTTGACATCAGCTTCAGCCTTAACTACTAGCTATGTTCAACTCACTACTTTTTTCACCCTTGAATCTGAATGATCAAGAATGTCAATCATCTGCTTCAACTGCAAAGCATCGAATCATCTTTCAAAGAACTATTCTCAGCTGAAGGCTAGTACTTTGACATTTCATGCATTCATCTCTCGTCTCAATGAGATCATCATGTTGAAAGAAGAGAAGAAATTATTTACAGAGAAATCAAAGAATGAGGCAAAAAACTAGTAACTTTCATCAAAGACGCGATGAAAGATGTGTTAATTTCTTCAACAACAAGCAGCTCAGATGATCTTTTTGCTTCGAAATCTTTGACTACTGAATGTGTACTATCTAGCAATGAAATTAATTACTCATTAAAGTCATTGATTGACATTGAAGCAGCTGACTATTCGTTCATTAATGAATTAATCGCGCAGAATGTTTGTGATCATTTGCAAATTAAGTCTTTGACTTTGATCAAAGCGAAGTCAATTCAAGAATTCAATGATCATTATGTTAAAAAACTCATTACTTATGTCATTTATTCGAACCTGACTGTTCAAGATCATACGATTGACACAGCTTCTATGTTGATCACTTGATTAAATCAACATCAAATGATTCTTGAAAAAACATGAATGAACAAAATTGATCTAGTAATTGATATGCAAATCGATTTTCTTCGATTTTCGAATTTCACTTCTAGTCAGAAATCGATTGTTCTACTCTCAAGCAACAAGACAATCACGAAGCAGAAGAGTTTAACTTTTACTCAAATACTAAAGAGATTTATCTCTTCTGTCATCACTCAACTCAGCGAGAAGTCATCTTCATACAGTAAAATCATGAAATCATTTAATTCAATCAACTTTGCTTCGTCTTTCAATTCAACGAACATAGCAATGATAGAAGCTGCAGCATATAAATCACTAGTCAAATGATCGAATGTGACTACTTTCGCGATCATCATCACGAAAATCGATCGACTTCTAAAAACAGCTAGAAATAAATCAGAAGACGTAAATCTACAAAAGCTTTCACATGAAGAAATCTTGAAAGAAGTCAAAGCTAAGCTTTCTTTGAAATATCATGACTATCTAGACGTGTTTGATCGAGCAATGACTGATCAACTATTCTCTCATCGTTTCTATGATCATAAAATTGAGTTGATCAACGAGAAAACATCTTCTCGAAGTCGTCTCTATCATATGTCTGATTACAAGCTTCAAAAGATGAAGAATTATCTGATCGAGCATCTGAATAAAGACTTTATATCTTCTAGCTCAGCTTCATACGCTTCGCTCATACTATTCATCGAAAAGAAAGATGATAGCTTGCGTTTCTGTGTAGACTACAGAAAGCTCAATGCTTTGACCAAACGAGATTGCTACTTCTTATTGCTAATAGACGAAACTCTCGCTCGTATTCAAGATAGCAGATATCTGATTCAATTGAACATCATTGTCATCTTCAACAAACTGCGTATGCATTCAAGCAGCAAAGATTTGACTATCTTTATTATTTCTTTTGATTTTTACAAATATCACGTGATGTTTTTCAAATTAATCAACGACTTGACTTTCTATTAACATTATATGAACGACGTGCTATTTGACTATCTTTATCAGTTTTGTCAGATCTATCTAGATGACATTATCATCTACAGCAAAACACTGAAGAAACATAAGCAACACGTACGATTAATTCTACATAGATTACGAGAGACTGATCTTCAGATGAATATAAACAAATGCAAGTTTCATGTTCAGAAGATCTTCTTTCTGAGACTATTGCTATTTATTGAAGAACTAAAGATGAATTTCAGAAAAGTACAAGCAGTAGTTGAATGATCTACTTCTACAAATCTCACTCAGATGCAGTTTTTCGTCGATTTCTGCAATTTCTATCGATGTTTTATAAAGAACTTTTCGAAGATTGTTCATCTTCTGATTCAACTAACTCAAAAAAAGGTGATATTTGAGTGAAATCAAGCTTGTCAAACAATCTTTGATCATATGAAGAAACGAATGACTGAAGTCTCTATTCTTCGTCATTTTGATCAGAATAGAAAAACTATTCTTGAAACAGACTCATTCAACTACGTCAACGATGACATACTTTCTCAGTATGACGACGAAGAAACATTGCATTCGATAATTTACTACAGCAAGAATCTGAGTCTCGCTGAGTGCAATTACGAGATTTATGACAAGAAACTACTAACAATCATTCGTGCCTTCAAGCATTGACGATCTGAGCTGAAATTGACTGAGCTACTCATCAAGATGTTCACTGATCATCAAGCTTTAACGTCATTAATGAAAGATAAAGAGCTAAGTAGACGTCAAATGTGCTGAATACAAAAGCTCGTCGACTTCAACTTCAAAATCATGTATCGCTCAGGCAAACAAAACATTAAAGTCGATGCATTGACTCGTTGAGTTGATTCAGTTTCTAGAAGTCTCGAGAATAAATGATGTTGCTATCAGCGAACTACAATTCTCACATTGAATCGAATGAAAATTGCTGATCTAGAAGAGAAAGAGAACGATGAATCAATTTATTGATTGATTCTAAAAGCTAACAGAATCAACGAGAATTGTATTCTACTTCATGAAGTCGTGTTAAAAGATGAAGCTCAATACGAAGATATTAAATTAAGAAATTGTTGAGTTCAGAACGAAATACTATATCGAGATAACCTTCTATGAGTTTTCTTTGATGAGCATCTTCAAATGAAGCTAATTCAAGAAGTTCATGATCAATCTTCTATTGATCATTTCGAAATTCTCAGAACGATGAAGATCATAAGAAGATACTACTATTAATCTTCAATGCGAAAGACAATAGATTGATATATTCGAAACTGCTACATTTGTCAGCAATCAAAGACTTCTTAAGATAAATTCAATGAACTACTACATTCTCTATTCATACTTGAACAGCAATGAAAGAACATAGTCATGAATTTCGTCATCGACTTATCTTCTTCGAAAAGCAAAAACATCATACTAACAGTGATATGTAAACTGACAAAGAAACGACATTATATTTCTTGCTTCACTGATGATGAGAAGATCACAGCAGAAAAAACAGCTGAGCTAATGCTTCAGTGAATATATCAAATACATGATTTACTCGATTTCATTGTTTCGAATCGAGATTCTCAATTTACCTTCATTTTATGAAAGTCGCTTTGCAAAA
>JAABUK010005126.1_pt1 | contig 20714 bp, 16 predicted proteins | sample 5559141 | NCBI WGS metagenome assembly JAABUK01 (sample SAMN10711869, study PRJNA513367) | rock metagenome | isolation source: Antarctica rocks | place: Antarctica: Victoria Land, Pudding Butte nord | collected 2016-01-03
ACCTGGCCCACCACACGTTCAAGGACGCCGCCCATCTCACCTGCGCCATCCACGCCGCGGTCAAGCAGCTCAACAAAGAGCGCCAAACGCCGCATCCGTGCGGCAAGCTGAATAAGGCTGCTTAGATTCATGGACGGGGTTTTCCGTGCGGACACGGGGCGGTTCCGCCTTGTGTCCTGCTTGGGCCATCATGGTGTTGAAAACAAGGCATGAAGGTTTGCGCATGGACGAATATGGATAGCAGTGCTTCAGGGATTGGGCGGCAGGTGCTGCTGCCAGGGCAGCACGGGGAAGCGGTCGTCCTCTGATTGCTGGATGGCTGGTTGCCGTGCGAAGCCAACGCTGCGCGCCGGCATCACAGTCCCGGGTGGAAGCACCGGACCACGGATTGGCGCGACCACGACGCCAGCCTGCGCCAGCGTGGCAACGGCCGATCTTGTCCGCCAGGCAGGTCGCCGTCAGCTTCTGCGAAACGTCTGAACCAACGAGCCAAGGCTGTGAACAACCCTATGATGCGAACCAGCGTGCAAAGCGCCGGGATCACGGCACCATGGGTAATTCTTGCCCCAACCGCGGTCATCCGGCATCCTCCTCATCCTCGGAAAAAACAAAGGAGTGGGACTGCCCTGCCTGGTCCGTGCAGCCACCGCCGTTGAAGGCGCGATCTTCGGACGCGAGGTCCGCCAGCCTGGCCCGCATCGGCGCAGCCGGATGGATGGCCTGCATCGCCGCATGGCGCCCGCAGGACCTGCCAAGGGCGGTGCCGGCCCTTGCCAAGCAACGTGCGGTGTGAAATGGACCAATCCACTTCGACTGGGAAACAGCCAAGCTATGGACTTTTCCAACATCTCCGTCTTGTGCGTCGGCGACTTGATGCTGGACCGCTATGTTTACAGCGACATGGAGCGCATCTCCCCCGAGGCTCCCGTGCCGGTGCTGTTGACAAAGCACACGCGCGAGATGCTCGGCGGCGCCGGGAACGTCGCGAGCAACGTCGCTTCCCTCGGCGGTCGCGCCGTGTTGATCGGCATGCTGGGCCGCGACGCGAGCGGCGATTGCCTGCGCCGCATCCTGGCGCACCTGCCGCGCGTCGTTGCAAGCTGCATCGACACCAACGACCGCCCGACGATCTGCAAGACCCGGTTCATCGCCGCCAACCAGCAAGTGGTGCGCGCCGACGAGGAGAGCCTACAGCCGCTGACCGCGGCGGAAGAGGCGGCGCTGCTGGAGGCGGTCCGGTCCTGGATCGGCCGCGTCGGGGCGGTCGTGCTCTCCGACTACGGCAAGGGGATGCTCAACGCCGCCACCATTGCCGCCGTGATCGGGGCCGCCCGCGCCGCAGGCATTCCCGTCTTCGTTGATCCGAAGTCGCCGGACTTCTCGCAGTACCGGGGTGCCACCTGCATCACCCCCAACCTGAAGGAACTCGCCGCCGCGTCCGGGGAGGCCGTGGGCGACGAGGCCGGCGTGGTGCGCGCTGCCCGGCGCGTGCTGGCGCAGGCCGGGGCCGGGGCGATCCTGGCCACGCGGTCCGAGAAGGGCATGGTGCTGGTCGAGGCTGGCGGCGAGGTGCATTCGGTGCCGGCCCGCGCCCGCGAGGTGTTCGACGTGTCAGGCGCCGGGGACACGGTGATCGCGACCATGGCGCTGTGCCATGCCGCCGGGCGCCCGCTGTCCCAGGCCATGTATGTCGCCAACGCCGCGGCGAGCGTCGTGGTCAGCAAGCTGGGCACCGCCACCGCCACCATAACCGAGGTGATGCGCGAGCTTGACGCCCAGGAGTACGAGCCTGGCACGGCAGCCACGTCCGGCGTTCAGAAGCTGGAGCGCGTGCGGGACCTGGTAGTGCACTGGAAGGAACAGGGGCTGGTTGTCGGGTTCACCAACGGCTGCTTCGACGTGCTGCATCCCGGGCACGTGGCGCTCCTCGCACGGGCGCGCGGCGAGTGCGACCGGCTCGTCGTGGCGCTCAACACCGACGCGAGCGTGCGCCGCCTGAAAGGGCCGACGCGCCCCGTCAACACCCTGGACGCCCGGGCGGAGGTCATGGCCGCGGTGCGCTACGTGGATTGCGTGGTTGCCTTTGATGGGGACACGCCGCTCGAGCTGATCCGCGAGCTGTTGCCGAACGTGTTGGTCAAGGGAGCGGACTACACGGTTGACCGCGTCGTCGGCGCCGACCTGGTGCAGGCGGCAGGTGGGCGCGTCGTGCTGGCGAACCTGGTATCCGGGCAGTCTACCACGGCCACCATCACGCGCATGCAGACCACAGAGCCGGTCGCGTAAGCGGCCCCGGAATGTCAAGCGGTGAGCCAGCCCCGCCGGGCTTTGCCGAGGCGGATGACGTGGGGTCGGCCCGCAGCGCCTTCCGCGCCTGGATGTTCGGCCATGCCCTGCCGTTCTGGGGCAGCGCCGGCCATGACGGACCCGGCCGCGGCGCACGCGAGCACCTGCGGCTGGACGGCACCCCGGCCGGCGTGGGGTTCAAGCGCATGCGCGTGCAGGCCCGCCAGGTCTATGCGTTCTCCCACGCGGCCCTACTGGGCTGGCAGGAAGGCGAACGGCTGGCGCGCGACGGATACGGCTTCATCACGAGATGCGGGAGGCGGCCGGATGGAGGCTGGGTCCGCCGGCTGTCCGCGGACGGCAGTGCCGTTCTGGACGGTGCCGCCGACCTGTACGACCAGGCGTTCGTGCTGTTCGCACTGGCTTGGTATGCCCGGCTGACACGGGACGCCGAGCCGTTGCAGCGCGCCCGCGGCACGGTCGAGTGGATACGCGCCCACATGGCCGCCGCGCCGGACGGATTCCACAACGCCGTCCCCACGGAACCCGGGCCGCGCCAGCAGAACCCGCACATGCACCTCCTTGAAGCGGTGCTGGCGCTGCACGAGACTTCAGGGGACGCATACTATGCCGCCTTCGCGCATGAGCTGGTCGGCTTGTTCCGGCGCCGCCTGTTCGATCCCGCGACCGGCACGCTCGGCGAGTTCTTCACGCATGAGTGGTTGCCGGCGCCGGGCAAGGAGGGCGGTCATGTCGAGCCTGGGCACCACTACGAATGGGTCTGGCTGCTGGACCGATACGAGCGCCAGACTGGTGGAACGGCCACGGTGGAACTCGACCGGCTCTACCAGTTCGCCCGTGCCTTCGGCACCGATCCCGTGACCGGGATGGTGTGGGACGTGGTTGGACGGGATGGCTCCGTCCGGGAGCGTTCGGCCCGGCTTTGGCCGCAAACCGAGTCATTGAAGGCACATGCCGTGATGGCAAGGCGCGGTGGCGGCGACACGGCCCTCATCCCGCTTGTCGTGCGCAACATCGGCACCCGTTTCCTGGCCGGCTGTCCCGTCGGCGCATGGGTTGACCAGCTCGATGCCGCGGGTGCGCCGGTATCCGACAAGATACCGACCAGTTCCCTTTACCATTTGCTGATGAGCTACGCCGAGCTTAGCAGCTTGGCGGATCAAACCTTGCCGGGAACCAGGCGCTTGGCTGCACATAGTCAGCCGCATCCGCATGTGGCGTGAAATCACGGGTCGGAATTGAAATACTCCTTTATAAAAGGGGACCTGCGCGCTAGCCTCCGGCGCCAGGCCCTTACACGTTCTGGAGTCCTGGCACGGACGGTCCTGTATCCAAATCCGTTTAGCAGCCCCGCGCATCAAGCGACGGTCCACGTCGCCCGTGATGCAGGGATCGGGGACGTCCTGATGTTCACCCCCGCCCTGCGGGAGCTGAAGAGAGTGAACCCGGAAGGCCGCATAAATTTTTATACGAAGTTCACGGACCTGGTGCAGGGCCTTCCCTACATTGACGAAGTTCATCCCTATTCCGCCCTTCCGGAAGGCGCGTTGTATATCGAATATACCCACATCGTCCCGTCTCCCGTTCATATCTCAAGGCTGATCGGCGACAAGCTGGGGGTCCGCGTGACGGACACCCAGCCGGATTGCGTGGTCGAACAAGGCACCGTCGAGCAGTATGCCAAGTCCTGGGAGGGACTTCCGCGCCCCTGGGTCGTCGCCACCCGGCGCGCGAGCCGGTTCACCCCGAACAAGGATTGGCCGAACTCATCCTGGGTGGAGCTGATCCACGGCGTCCGCCAGTTCGGGACGGTGATCGAGGTCGGTAACCGGGACGGGGCGGACACCGTCGTCCCATCCGACAACTACGTGGACTTGAGGGACAGCACGTCCATCAAGGAGCTTGTGGCCGTCATTGCCGCTGCGGACATCTATGTGGGACCGGTTTCCGGCCCGATGCATATCGCCGCGGCCGTTCAAACCCCGTCTGTGGCGGTGATCGGCGGGTTCGAGCATCCCGTCAACACGCATTACGCCGGCAACGTCGAGTTCTATACGCCGCTACCGTGCTCGCCATGCTGGCTGCGCGACCCCTGTCCTTTCGACCTGAAGTGCCTTCACGCCATCTCAAGCGGACAGGTCACCGAAGCGATCCGGAAGATGTGGGCAACGACTCAGGGATGACCGGCGGTCGCGTCAGGGGTCAAGCCAGCCATTTGGCGGCCCTTCGCGACGATGCGGCGCAGCTCATCCAGCAACGCGTGGTCCGTCAGGAAGACGGCACCCAGCCAGGCCGCGACCCCGGCTGCGACAACCGCGGCGACCAGGGCGAACGGCACATGCGGGGACCAGCCGTAGGCGATCATCAAGACAAGCGCCGGGCCGCAAGCCGCCGTGGTCAGGATCGCGCTACGGCGGTAGATCGGGATGTAATCGGAGAGCCGCGTTGCTGTCATGCGCTCGATATGCGGCCTGTAAATGAATATGGAGACCAGGGTCTCCCCGAGGCGTCCTATCGCGGCGCCAGTGAGGCTTACGAGACAGCCCGCGATGAATAGGACCAGCCCGATCCCTGTACGCACGAATTCGAAACGCGCCTGCCGGTCCGTCTCGTGACAGATCACGAACAGCTCCCAGGTCATCGGCATCGTGATGAGTACGATCGCCGAGACGGCGAGGGCTGTCAACGGCGGCGCGGCGGCAACCCAGGCGCTGCCATACACGATGCTGATGAGCGGGCCGGCGAGGATCGCAAGCCCGGCAAAGCATGGCCACAGCAGCGCCGTGCTCAATTCGACAATATGCAGGTAGCCGTCGCGCAACGCGATGCCCTGACGGCGCTGGTCGGCAAGGGCGACCAGCATCACCCGGCCCACGGCCAGATGGATGTTTAACCATATGATGTTGTTGAGGTTTGAGGCGCGGCCATACAGGCCAAGCGCGCTCAGGCCGAGTAGGCGGCCCAGCAAGAACTCCGCCGCACGGCCCGACACCGCGTTGACGCCCTGGATCGCGAGCTGCTGCAGGCCGAACCTCAGGACGCGCCGCCATGCTGCCAGGCCGACGCGGAAGCTCACGTGCTGCCGCCCGACGATCATGAACGCGATCGCGCCCGCAACCGCCGCGGAGATCGAACCCCAGGCGATGCTCATGTAGCTGAAGCCGGCGAACGCCAGTCCGACCGCAACCGACGTGGTGACGGCGGCACGCATCAGGTTGACCAGGGCGATCACGCGAAACTGAGAGCGGCGCTCAAGGAGAGTCGCCGGCAGGAATTCGAAGATGCCGATCAGCGGAAGCGGAGCCAGCGCCAGCATGACGCGCTCCACGCCTGGTTCACGGAGGAACGCGCCACCGAGGGCGCTGAGGCCGACGATAGCCATTGCAAGCAGCACGGCCAGAAGCGCGTTGATCGTGAAGGCACTTGCCAGCAGGTCGGGATCGAGCTCGGGTTCGCGGATGATGAGGAGCGTGAGGCCGAACGCCTGGAAGATGGTGAGAATGCCTATGATCGCCGCCGCGGCGGCGTAGATGCCCATGTCATAGGGCGTCAGCAACCGCGCGAGCACGACGGCGCCGCCGAATTGCAGGACAAAGAAGCCGCCTTGCGAGATCATCAGCCAGGCGAGCGAACGGCGGACGGACATGGGCTATCCTAGAGGTAGGTGATTGCAGCCAGTTGTCGGCCCTCTGTCCGCCTAGCCCGCTGCCCAGTGTGCGACACGGCGCTTTATCGCCGGCACGACCCGGAGATGCAGCGGCTTCTTCGGGTCTGGCCCGACGAAGCGGGCAGCCAGGTTGCCAAGATCCTCATGATACGGCACCGGATCCAAGGCCGGAAGGAGAAAAGGCTCGCCCAACATGTGCAGCCACAGCCGTTCCAGGATGTAGCCGTACGCCTTGTGGCCGTTCGCGGCTTCCAAGGCGAGTTCCAGGCTCCGGCGCGGCATCTGCTTGAGCCGTTCCTGCCGCACGGCGAACAGCGCTCCGTAGGAGTAACGGCCGACGAGGTTGCGCTCAGCCTGCTCTGCAAGCTCGACCCACTCGCATCGCCGCAGGAAGTGGCTGGCGATGTTGACCCCGTCCGGCAGGCCGTGGATGTTCAGGTACCAGCCGCCCATGACCCTTGCGCCGGGATCGAAGAACTGCAGCGGACCCCAGTTCACCAGGGAGAACACCTCGGGCCGGACGCGCGCCTTGCCGACGAAGGCGCTTGTCTCACGCAGCAGGATGTTCTTCGGCGGCAGATCCTTTGAGGCGACCCAGCACCAGGACAGCGGCTGCAGGTCCCGCCACTGGCGCCATTCGTTGAGCAGCGCGATGATGTCCGGGCTGTGTTCGAACGGATCGCCCTGCAGGAAAACAGTGAAACCGTCGTGGAATTCTGTCTTATTGATGATATGGCGAAGGATGGTGTCGGATTCACGGCCGCTGTTGGTGACCGCAACTATGTGATCGGCTCGCTCAAGAGCTGGCCTGGAGGTGATTGCCGCACCCTTGTTGTATATGATTACGGTAAAATCACCGGGTATGTCGCCTACCCAATCCAGGTTTTCAGAGTAACGTGCAATCACTATCTCGCTTTTCATATGCTTCCTTCTATCCTTACTCAAGTGCTAGCTGTCGAACAGGCTGATAACCAGGAAATAACAGCTCTCAGATAGCGGACGGGCATAGCCCTGACCCTATACCTTCGCTGGAGCACTTAGCCAAGGACGCGATGCCGTAACGCGCGAGCAAACGCCCGTGTACGTCAGGCCGCCGGCAGCCTATCCTGTGCCGGCAGGGGCGTTGCTGCAGAGACCAGACGGCTGGCGCTCCGGACAGGCGCCGTGCCGTTCAAAGCCAACGCCGGCCGTTAGCGCCACCTTCCCGGGCAGAAGCAGGGGACCGGGAGCCGGCGCGACCGCGAGGCCAGCCTGCGCCAGCACGGCGACACGCCAGCAGAGCCTCGCCATGCCGCAGCGGCAGGCTGTGGGCGCCTTGCCCCATCCAGTGCGCGGCTGGTGCGCTGGCCGTCAGGCTGATAACGTCGGCGTGCTTCCAACCCTCATAACCTTGACACCCATCCCACGCCCTGTTCGGTAGTGCGCCACGCCCCTGCAATGTCCGCAACGCCGCTGGATCATGCCATGTCACTTGAACTTTACAGGGATCTGTCCTGGCTTCCAAAGGCGCCGGACGATTTTGCGGCGCGTTGCAAGGGCGCGCTCGCACAGAACGGGGACCTTGGGACAGCCATCAGGGCATTGGCGACGCACGCCCTCGACGAGCACCGACTGGCGCGGCTGGGGCGCCTGATCGAGACGGCCAGGGCCGGGAAGCGGTCGCTGGCGCCCTTGACGCCGTTCCGGCTGGGACTGCTCGGGAATGGGACGCTGGACCTTGTCGTCCCGGTGCTGACGGCGACGGCGGCGCGACACGGCATCGCGCTGGAGTGCGTGACCGGCGCCTACGACCAGTTCCTGCAGGACGCCCTGCTTCCCTCGTCCGAGGTCAACCAGGCCCGGCCCGATGCGGTCCTGCTGGCACTAGACTACCGCGGCCTGGCGCTCCAGGCCACGCCGGGCGACCCGGCCGCCGCCGCGCAGTCGGTCGAGTACGCCCTTGGCCTGCTGGACGACATCCGGGGCGCCATCCGCCGCAACAGCGGCGCCCCCTGCATCCTGCAGACGCTCGCCCCGCCGCCGGAGGCCCTATTCGGATCGCTCGACCGGGCGCTGCGGGGGACGACGCGCAGCCTGGTGGACGACCTGAACCGCCGCATCGCGCAAGCGGCGCTGCAATCCGATGACCTGCTGCTGGACGTCGCGGGCATCGCCGAGACGGTCGGGCTTGCCGAATGGCACTCGCCCGGCCTGTGGAACATGGCGAAGCTGCCGTTCGCCGACGCATACGTGCCCTACTACGCCGACTGCGTCATGCGCGTCGTCGGCGCGATGCGGGGCAAGAGCCGGCGCTGCCTCGTGCTCGACCTGGACAACACCGTCTGGGGCGGGGTGATCGGCGACGACGGGCTTGAGGGGATCAAGGTCGCCCAGGGCGACGCCACCGGCGAGGCGCACCTCAGCGTGCAGCAGCTCGCGCTGGCGCTGCGCGCGCGGGGCGTCGTGCTCGCGGTCAGCTCCAAGAACACCGACAGCATCGCCCGCAAGCCGTTCCAGGAGCATCCGGACATGCTCCTGAAGGAGGAGCACATCGCGGTGTTCCAGGCGAACTGGAACGACAAGGCGACCAACATCCGGGCCATCGCGGCCGAGCTTGCCCTGGGCCTGGAATCGTTCGTGTTCCTCGACGACAACCCGGTCGAGCGCGGCCTCATACGCCGGGAGCTGCCGGAGGTTGCGGTGCCCGAGGTGGACAGCGATCCCGCCGGCTATGCGCGCACCCTCGCCGCGGCCGGATACTTCGAGGCGATCCAGTTCTCCGACGAGGACCGCACCCGCGCCGAGATGTATCAGGGCAACGCGCGCCGGCTCAGCCTGCAGAAGCAGACCGGCGACATCGGTGCCTACCTGCGCTCGCTCGACATGCGCATCGTTTTCAGCCCATTCGACCGGACGGCGCGGGTGCGGGTCGCCCAGCTCATCAACAAGAGCAACCAGTTCAACCTCACGACCCGGCGCTACACCGAGGCCGAGGTCGCCGAGGTCGAGGACGATCCCGGCGCCTTCGCCTTCCATGCCCGCCTGATAGACAACTTCGGCGACAACGGCATCATCTGCGTCGTCATCTGCCGCACGACCGCCGCGGCCACCTGGACCATGGACACCTGGCTGATGAGCTGCCGCGTGCTCGGCCGCGGCGTGGAGCAGATGGTGCTGCGGGAAATCCTGCTCTGTGCGCGGGCGCGCGGGATCAGGACCCTCATCGGCACCTACCGCCCGACCGGGCGGAACGCCATGGTCCACGACCACTACGGCAAGCTCGGTTTCACCGCGGCCGGCGAGGACGCGGACGGCGCCACCTGGTGGGAGCTGTCCACGGACGCCGAGGTCGAGGCGGTCCCCATGACGGTCGAGCGGGACGCCGCCCTGCTGGAGCCGGCATGAGCCTGACCTCGCCGGCGTTCTTCGCCTTCCTCGCCGTGACGGTGCTCGCGTTCCATCTAAGCGCTTCGGTCGTCTATCGCCGGATCGTGCTGGCCGCCGCCACGGCGTTCTTCATCGCGAGCTACCTCGGCAGCGTGACCCAGGCGTTGCCCTTGCTGGCCTTCCTGGCGCTCGGCTATGCCGGCCTGCAGGTCGTGCAGGCCCGCCGCACCGGGGCCGCGCTGGCAGTCGGCGTCGCCACGGTGCTGGTGGCCTACATCTACCTCAAGCGGTTCTCGTTCACCGAAGGCTTCTTGTCGCCGCTGCCGTTCCCCTACCTCGTCCTCGGCCTGTCCTACATCCTGTTCCGCGTCCTGCACGTCATGGTGGACGCCGGGTCCGGGAACCTGCCGGACCGCATCGGACCGCTCGCGTTCTTCCGCTACACCTGCAACTTCCTCTGCTTCGTGTCGGGGCCGATCCAGCGCTACGAGGACTTCGCGGCAGCCGACGGAGTGGACGCGGTGTCGCTCGATGCCGACCGGGTGTATCGCGCGTTCTCCCGCATCGTGACCGGCTATTTAAAGTTCGTGGTCGTGGCGGCATCGGCCAACTACCTGTTCACCAACGTCAGCGCCCAGTTCCTTGCCGGCACGCCGCCGGACCTGGCGCGGCTTTGCCTCGTGTACGCCTTTGCCGCCGCGGCTTACACCGCCTACCTCTACTTCAACTTCTCCGGCTACATGAACATCGTGATCGGCATCGGCCTGCTGCTGGGCCAGGTACTGCCCGAGAACTTCGACCGGCCGTTCTCGGCGCGCAGCTTCCTTGAGTTCTGGCAGCGCTGGCACATGACGCTGTCCAACTGGTTCAAGTTCTATCTGTTCAACCCGTTCCTGATGTTCCTGATGTCGCACGTCCCCGCTCCGGCGCTCACTGCCTATCTGGGCGTCGTCGCCTTCTTCGTGACGTTCCTGGTCATGGGCGTGTGGCACGGGACCACGCTGGTGTTCGTGATCTACGGCCTGCTGATGGGTGCCGGGGCGAGCGTCAACAAGCTGTGGCAGATCGCCTGCACCAACCGGCTGGGCAAGAAGCGCTACCGCGAGCTGGGCCAAACGACGGGATACTCATACCTCGCGCGTGGCCTGACCTTCGCCTACTTCACGCTGGCCCTCACCTGTCTCTGGCTGCCCGAGCTGCCGCAGTTCCTGGGTTTCGCCGGCCGGCTCGGCGTTCTTGGCTTCGGCGGCGCCCTGGTCCTGCTCACGCTGGGCTTCGCAGTCGCCGCCCTGGTCCTGGACAGGGCGTCGGCATGGCTTGCGGCGCGCACCCGGGGCGCACAGGCGCTTGCGGACGGCCTCATCTACCGGAACATGATGCTGGCGTCGCGCATCCTTGCGGTGTTCGCGGTGGCCTCGCTGTTCAACAAGGCCCCGGAATTCGTCTACAGGGCGTTCTGACGTGAAGCACATCCTGCGCCAGGCCGCGCTGACGGTCCTGTCCTTTGGCCTGCTCTATGCCTTAGTGCTGGGGGTCACGTTCATCGTCATGCCTGACCCGCCGCGCAACGGCACCTTGGACGCATGGACCGCCGGCGAGACCCTGTACCTGACCAGCCCAAAATACGCCTTCCTGGGCCGCGACGCGCTCAACGTGCCCGACCGCAAGGTGATCATGGTCGGCGCGTCCAACACTGGCCTCGGCTTGAAGCAGGGCCAGGTGCAGGCGTTGCTGCCCTGTGCGAAGGTGAGCAACCTCGCAATCGGCAGCGCCAACATCACCGAGGTGCGCCAGATGATTGACTTGGTGCATGACGTGCAGGACCCGCCCGCCCGCCGGTCCGACCTTTTCGTCATCGGCGTCTGGTTCGGCATGTTCGTTGACACCGAGCTGCTGTGGCCCGGCGCCGAGCGGCAGCGCGGCGACACCGACCTCGATATCGAGCGCTACCGCTACGGCTTCTATCGCCGCACCTCCGAAGGCCCGGTCGCAGTGGTGCCGCCGCGTTGGCTGCGCGCCGCGGTGACGCTGATCCGGCCCTACCTGCTGCTGGAGAAGGCGGCGCGCTGGGCCACGTCGGGTATGCGGCGGACCCTGCTGGGCCGCCCGCCGGAAATGACCGACGACGACCGCGACGCGCGCCTTCTGGGCGATGCCGACAAGGAGGAGGCACTGGCCCACTGGCGCCTGACCATGGGCGGCGACCGGCCGATCTCGCAGGCGCAGGTTGCGCTCCTGCAGGACACGATCGAGCGCCTGTTGCAGTCGGGCGAGAAGGTCGTGCTGGTGGACCTGCCGATCCCGGCCTGGCACCGGGACATCAGCCCGTATCAGTCAAGCTACGTCCAGCAGGTGCGGGGTCCGGTGTTCGACCATTTTGCCGGGCGCCCTGGCTTTGCCGCCCTGAAGATGGCCGACCTCGCCGCGGACACCGACTATTCGGACGAGGTTCACGCAAAGCCGCGCCTTGCCCGCATCTGGGCCGCCCGCCTCGGCGCCATGCTCAAACCCCTGGTGTGCCCGGTGCCGATGCCCCTCACCGCCGAACAGACCAACTGAAGCCGGCACGCCCGTTCAGCTAGGAGAGCCAGATGGAAGAACCAGCAGTCTATGACAAGCTCACGACGGTGTTCCGCAGCGTGTTCGACGAGGACGACCTCGTGCTCACGCCCGGGACGACGGCGGACGACGTTGACGGCTGGGACAGCCTGAGCCACATCCGGCTGGTGCTCGCCGTGAGCAAGGCGTTCGGCGTGAAGTTCTCGGCGTCCGAGGTGGGCGGCCTCAAGAACGTGGGCGAGTTCGCCGCCCTGATCCGGACCAAGGCATGACGGAGCCGGTCCAACTTGGCGATGCCTCGTGAACGGACCGGCTGCCGGCCTGCCGGGGCTTGAGTTCCATCATTTCGGCCTGGCCGTTAGCGAGCCTCTGGAGGCGTTCCGATATCTTCAGGCGCTCGGCTATTCCGAGGGCAACGCGGTGTTCGATTGTCTGCAACGGGTCAACCTGGCGATGCGCCACCATCCCGCGATGCCGGACGTCGAGGTGATCTGGCCCGGCGACGAACCCTCGCCGATTGACAAGCTGGTCAAGCAGTCCGGCACCATGATCTACCACCTGTGCTACGCCTGCCCCGAACCGGAGGCGGTGATCGCAGCCTTGGAGGCTGCCGGGATTAACACGATGCCGGTCAGTCCGCCCACGCCGGCCGTGCTGTTCGGTGGCCGCGAGGTGTCGTTCCATATGGTGTCAGGCTTCGGCCTGGTCGAGCTGCTGCGCCTCGGCCGGGCCGGTGAGCCATGAGGCTGATCGGTGCCCTCCTGGGGTTGGCCCTCCTGGCATTGGCCGGCGCCAGCCCGGCCGGCGCCAGGTCGCTGCTCCCCGGCATGGCCTACGAAATTGACCCGGCGCTGCCCGCCTCCACGGAACCGCTCGGGTCCGCACCCGCCATCCAGCTCGACTCCCAGGGCGGGATCACCGCAATGCGGCTTGCGGGCGGCGGGGTGCTGCGCCGCGGCTATGGGCAGTCAACGCTGGTGCGGAACGGCCTGGACGGCAAGCCCATCATCGCCAACCCGGCCGGGGCGTCGCCCGGCGGATGGGACAGCCTGGTGTTCGACCCTGTTGCGGCCGACCCCATCGCGGCCAGGCGCGGCCAGCCGTTCACCGTGGCGCTGGTCGTGCGCCGCCGGGCCTACACGTCCTGCGACATCATGAAGCTGCACGGCAAGAACGGCACGCACGTCAACTTCGCCACCATGCCGAACGGGGCCATCCTGATCGGCCAGAACGATGGACCCGGCATCGCGACGGAAGCCGCGCCGCAGCCGCTGAACCAATGGGATATCCTATATTACGTCTATGACGGCCGCGTCGCCTGGCTGCTCCGCAACGGCAGGCGCACGGCCATGACGCCCGAGTTCGCCGGCGGAGGCTTCGGCCAGGACGGCACCCAGGTGCTGCAGGTACTGAACGGCTGCGCGATGGACGTCGCCTGGCTCGGCATCGCGGCGCAGGCCCCGTCGAAGGACCAGATCAACGCCGAATCAGCCCGGCTCCGTGCGCTGTTCCCAAGCATCAGCCCGCAGGAGCGCGCGGAGGACGGCCTTGCCGCGACGACCGTGCCGGCCTTCGTGCGTGACACCGATGCCACGTTCCTGACCACCCCGAACCACCCGCTGCGCGAGCCGCTGCCGGTGATCGCCAACGCCCTGCCCGGCGACGGCCTGACGATGGCGCCGGGGTCGCGCAACGCGTTCTCGCTGGTGATGGGCAGTGCGCAGCGTGGCGCGAACATGACGACGGGGCAGTCCATCCGGGACCGTTTCTTCCTCAACTTCAGCCAGGGCGACCTGAACAGGGCCATCGGCAGCCCGATGGACACGGGCCAGGCCAACAACGACACCTTTGCCGCCGTGGCCCGGCACTACCCGGTGGGCGACCCCAACGACCTGCATGTGATGGCGCCGGACGGCATGCACCTGCGTGCGATCTGCTCGCAACTTCGCACGGATTGCCGGCCCGGCCGCGTCTGGGGCGCCATGGTGCGGCTGCCGTTCGAGTGGCGGCCGGGCACGACGCTGAAGGTGCGCTACCGCAGCCCAAAGGGCGACCATTCCTGGGCGCCGATCTGGATGTTCACCGGCCAGCAGATCTCCCCGGGGCCGGGCGGTGATCCCTACCAGGGCTTCCGCACCCCGAACGCGCTCTATCGCCCCGGCTCGGGCGTGAACTTCGAGATTGACTGGAACGACAACTTCTCCCGGTTCAGCTCCGGGGTGCCAACCGGATACCAGATCGAGTTCGGGACGCCGGACATCTATGGCACCAAATGGGCTACGAAGCCGCGCGGCGTCTATTGGGCCAACGGGGACGGCTGGCGCTACTACGGCCCCTCCTACAACCCCGAGTTCCTAAGGACGCCGTTCGACTGGTCGGAGGGGTTCCACAACCTCGTCGGCAACTGGCGCGGCGACGGCAGCAACCTGATCGACCTGTTCGTGGACGGCAAGCTGGTCGCCACCTCCTACATGGAATACCCGCAGGACACCTACGTTGACCCGGTCGATGGACAGCGCAAGACCATCGCCATGAGCCTGGTGATCGGCAACCAAGCCATTCCAGGCTTCTCCCGTGGCGCCGCGAGCGCCAGGGACAACGACGGCATCCCGGACGGCTGGACCATCGTGGTACAGGAGATTTCGGGCTGGCACGGCAACATCCTGAACCCGGACCGCCGTCGCGCCTCACCGGAGAACGGCGCGAAATGAGGGTGCCGCAGCCCTTCCCTGAGCCGGGTACGCTCCGGCTTCCTACCCCGGCAGCAGGCGATGCGAGCGCAAGGTCCGGATGGCTTTTCGGCTGAAGGACTGCACCAGCGCCGAGACGTAGGTGCCGACCGGCAGGCGGCGGAGCTTGCGGTGCAGCAAGCTGTTCACGTCCATGTAGCCGATCAGTCCGACCTTGTACTTCAGCAAGCTGCTGATGTAGCGTTCCTGGTCCAGCACGGGATGGATGACGGGGCTGTCCGCCATGATCGGGAGGTCGCTTTCCACGAAGGGCGGCCAGCTATCGTAGGCGTCGGTATTGACGTAATGCGACAGCTCGACGCTCACGAAGCCGTTCCGCCCTATCTCGGTTGCGATGAAGCCCTCGCAAAACGGCCAGGTCTCGATTGCGGATTGCCGCAACTGCTCGGCCATCGCGAGCCTGCGCGCTGCCAGCAATTGCAGCGCCCGGCGAGAGAACAACGACAGGCAGATCAGCTTGTATTGGATTTCCTCGGGATCATAGACGCCCTGGCAGGTCGGAAGCCAAGCCCATTCATGCACTGGCTCGCCCTTGGTGAGGCCAACGAAGTCCGCCCCGTCGATGGCCGCGCGGCTTACCAGACGATCAACATCGGTGTTCAGCACGACATCGTATTCGAGCTGCAAATAGTAATCGTAGGAGCCGTGCTGCTGCAGGAAATAGTAGAGCGGGTAGTCTCCGTTGAACCAAAGCAGGTTGCCCATGCCCGCCCGTGGCAAGCCCATATCAAGCACGTCCTGCTCCGTCAGCCGCACGACACGGTCATGCTTGATACCTTCGACGCGACCGTTGGTCTCATCCACAAGGACAAACACATGGCCCTCACCCGCCTGTGAGAGCAGGCGGTCAAACTGGCGCTGGGCAAAGTCGTCCCAGAAGTGCGTCCTGAAAATGACGGCGAAGCGCGGTGCCGCGGACATCCCAGCCTGTCGAGCCATCGTCGAACCCCGTCATTGCCCGGCGGCCGGGCCGCAGTCTCATATCGGACCTTTGGTGCAGCGCGCAATAACAAGTGAAAGATGCCGCCGCGGGTGACAGCGGGCCGGGTCGGCCATACCCGGCGCCGCGGCGCCGGCCGTGGCAGCCGCAGCGGCGCCGCCCGGCCGCGGCACCGTCCTTTTGCCGCTGCCCCAGGCGCTGCGACCTGCTATGTGCATGGGCGAGCTGTGGATTGAAAGCCGGACGATGACCGTGACGACGCCCTCTTTTGCGACCTTCTGGGCCGGCCGGACGATCTCGGCCTTCGAGGCGGCCTGCATCACGTCGTTCCTGGCGCATGGCTACGACTACACAGTGTTCAGCTATGACACGATGGACAACCTGCCGGACGGCGTCCGGCTGCGCGACGCGCGCGAGATCACCGAGGAGCCGAACGTCCGGCGCTTCCTCATCAAGGGCCGCCCCAGCCTCAGCCACTTCTCCGACCTGTTCCGCTACGAGCTGTTCAAGCGGACCGACCATGTCTGGATTGACACGGATATGCTGCTTCTGCGCCCGTTCGACCTGCCGTCCTATGACGAGATCATCGCCAAGGAGGACGCCGCCATGGTGTGCGGCGCCATCATGCGGCTGGACCGGCACCATCCCAACCTCGACGCGCTCATCGCCCGCACCGAGGCGTTGCGGGACCAGGACCTGGTGTGGGGCGCCACCGGCCCACGGTTGCTGACCGCCGTGCTCGACCGGCAGACCATTATGCAGAGGGCCTACGACCCCAAGCTTTTTTTCCCTGTGCATTACAATGAGTCTTGGAAGGCGTTCTTGCCGGAATATCGCGACGAGTGCATGGAGCTGTGCCGGTCGGCCTTCACGACGCATCTCTGGAATGACCGTGTCATGAAGATCGGCGTCTGGAAACGGTTCTGCCCTCCGGCCGGATCGTTCCTGGAAACGCGGTTCCGGGCGGATGGCAGCCTGCGCTTCTTCGACGACGTGTATCCCGAGCCGGTCATGCAGAGCATGGTCGAAAACTGGCGCATACGCTGCGAGGGCGGCGCCACCGGCTTAGGCCAATGGATGCGCCAGGCGGTCCCCAGCGCCCAGCTCACGTTCCGCCGTCGCTTCAACCTGGCGACATGATGCGGGTGCATCCCTTCTTGAGAGGGGATGGCGGGTGAGCGGCTACCCGGAACTAGCCGGGCCAGAGATTGCGAGGCTTCCTGCCCGGCCGTCCGGCCGGACCTCTGGAAGCCGCGCCTACGCCGCAGTCAGCAGGGGCACCAATTCGCGGTCGAACGCCTTCAGCGCGGCGCCGATCGCCTGGTGCATGTCAAGGTAGCGATAGGTGCCGAGGCGGCCACCGAACACCACGTTGGCTTCCTGCGCCGCCCGTGCGGCATACTGGTCATAGGTTGATTTGTCCCTCGGCGTGTTCACAGGGTAGTAAGGCTCGTCCTGCAAGGTCGCAAAGCGCGAATACTCCTTCATCACCAGGGTCCGGCCCTTCAGGTTGGTCCGCTCGGGATGAAGGTGCTTGAATTCGTGGATGCGCGTGAACGGGGTTTCCAGCCCGGGGTAGTTCACGACGGAGGCGCCCTGGTAGTCGTCCATGTCATATCGCTCGATCTCGAAGTCCAGCGTGCGCCATGCCAGCGGGCCGTAGCAATAATCGAAGTAGCGGTCTATTGCGCCGGTGTAGATGATGACGGCGTCCGGCCGCACTTGGTCGCGCACCTCGAAGAAGTCGCAGCCCGTCACCGTCTTGATCTTGTCGTTGGCGAACATTCGGTCGAAAATGGCATGGTAGCCGTCAACCGGCAGGCCCTCGTAGATGTCGTTGAAGTAGAAGTCGTTGAAATTGAAGCGCACGGGAAGCCGGGTGATCACCTCGGCCGGCAGCAGTTTGGGGTCGGTCTCCCACTGCTTGGCGGTGTAGCCCTGGATGAACGCCTCATACAGCTCCCGCCCGATCAGCGAGATCGCCTTCTCCTCGAAGTTCGCCGGATTCGGGTAAGGCTCGGCGGCAGCCTTGGCGGCGATGAACGCGCCGGCCTCCTGCGGCTTCAGGTCCACGCCGAAGAAGCTGTTCAGCGTCATCAGGTTGATCGGCATCGTGAACGTGCGGTCGTTGTAGCGCGTGAAGACGCGGTGCCGGTAGTTGGTGAACTTGGTGAACCTGTTGACGTAGGCCCACACGTCCTCGCTCGACGTGTGGAACAGGTGCGAGCCATACCGGTGGTATTCGATCCCGGTCTGCGGGTCCGTCTCGGAATACGAGTTGCCGCCGAGGTGGTCGCGCTTCTCCAGCACCACGACAGGCTCCTTCAGCACGTTGGCGATCCGCTCGGCCAGGACCGCGCCGAAAAAGCCGCTGCCGACGACGACATAGCGATAGCCAGACAGTTCGATCATCGTGCCACTCCTTCATGCGTTCTGTGGGGATGTTATGGTGCTGATGCCTGACATGGGACACGCAGCGGCAGTCGCTACCCCGAAGGCTTGACGCCTTGCAGCAGCATAGCCTCGAAGCTGCCGCCCCCGGTGCGGCGCACGTTGTAGCTCTTGGTCTTGCCAGGCCCCGCGAGGTGGACGGCGCCGATTGTGCGATACGGAGGATAGGGCTCGCACAGCGTCTCCTCGGCGTCGTTCCACATCGGTGGCCCCCGGTCGCAGATCCAGTTGTATCGCGGCGGAAGTATGGTGGTCTTGATGATAGGACGCGACAGGGGACCGCCATGGACGAACCGGTTGATGGAGAACTGGTCATGGGGGTTGATCTGCCCGGTGCGGTCCCATGCAGCCTGGTAGTGCCGCACCCACAACGCCCAATGCGGGCTGTCCCCGCGCATCGCGAACAGGCCGGCGTTCAAGTGCGGACGGGACAGCAGCCACGCCGCATCCAGCGGCCCGTAGCCCAGCACCAGGTGCTTGGCAAACCAGGCCAACAGCCAGGCTTGGAACGCATAGGCCCGCTCCCGTTCATGGGCAATCGCCATTCCGGTTTCCAGCGCGCCCTGCCGGTAGGCATCGATCACCCACCAGCCCTGCAACCACACGTCGGAGTCGATCCAAATGTATATGTCGCGCCCGGGGAAGTAGTCGCGCAGGAAGGGGCGGGCAACGAAGGCGCGCTCATAGGGCTTGAGGCGGCTGTCCGGCACGCCGAGATGGGTCGTGGGTTCTGCAAGGATCACGCCGTGGTCGGCGAGCCAGGCGCGGTCCGCGCCGGTCTGCCCTACGTCCAGGCAGCCGATCTCCACATCCTTGCGCTCGGGAAACGCTTCGAGCGAGCGGATCAGGCCCTGCAAGGTCGGCATCACCTTGCTGTCGCCCGCAGTGACGATGATGGTCTTGGGACCAGCCTCAGACATGGGAGCCAGGCGCCGCGGCGGGCGCCCGGTTGCGGGTTGCGGCGCGCGCTAGGCGGCCAGCCACCCGGCGGGCGAGCAGCGGCCAAGTGCCAGGGTGGACGGCGATGATGGCGAAGGCCCGCGTGCGGCTGCCGGTATCGGCAAGAACGCGCTGGGCATCGAGGTAATGCACCATGACCCGGTACTCCCGCTCCCGTTGGCCCAGCAGTGCGATCACCTCCGGCCGGCCTGCATCCTTCAGCTTGTCCTGGAAATGGCGGTTGGTTTCTAGCGCATTGCGGTAGTCGTAGCGCCAGGCGCCGCTGCCGGTGCCGGTCCAGCGGCGGGCGGTCGGGCTGAATGGCAGGGTCCACTCATACAGCGGCTCGTGCGCGAGCCAGCCGCGCGCCCCGGCGGCGAACATCTCCATCAGGAAGTAGAAATCCTCGGCAAGCTTGGCGCCGGGGTGGTAGGCGAGGCCATGGCGGCGTAGGAAGTCCACGCGCACCATGGGCTTGAGGATGCCGAAGTCGAATGCGGCGCCGGGGTCCGAGTGCGCGATGAAGTCGCTGATCCCCACCAGCCTGCCGGCACCCGGCGCCGTGAAGGCCAGGCGGAACACCTTGCCGGTCGCGTCATCGGAATGCAGCTGGTTGTCGGCGACCAGGTCCACGCCGTGCGCCTCGCCCGCCTCCACTAGGGTCGCAAGGCGGGCCGGCAGGTAGCGGTCGTCCGCATCGAGCACTGCAAGCCACGCGCCGCGCGCGATCGTGGCGGCGTGGTTCATCGCACGCGCCTTGCCGACGTTCTGCGGCAGGGCGACGACGACGATGCGGCCGTCCATGGAGGCCATGCCCCGGGCAACTGCCAGGCTGCCGTCGGTGGACCCGTCATCAACGACCAGCAACTCGAACGACGGAAACGTCTGGTCGAGCACGGAACGGATGGCGCGTTCGAGCGTGGCGGCGCTGTTGTAAACCGGCAGGACGACGGTGACATGGGGAGACGCAGTGCTCACGCCGGTGCGCCCATTCGCGCAGCGGTGCTGCCGAAGCGTCGGCATGTGTCTGCTACGCGGCTGGGGATTGTCACTGCGACAGGAACGCTGGATGCGGCAGGGTTCCGGCAGAGGTGCCGGGGATGGAAAGATTGGTCACGGCACGGGGTTCCACTTGCAACGTGCGTGGGCGAGATCGAGGCCAATCATGCCAAAGTATAACCCGGCTCGCCCCACGGATGCTACGCCCGGTTCACGGACGCACCAGCTATAATCCAGGTGCCTCAATCACGCTTCGGTGCATGCCGACGCAACCGTACGCAGACGGGTCGCCAGACCTGCCGACCGTGACGCGGATGAGGCGAGGCTGGGTTGCTGCCACCCCGGGCAAGCGATCCGTTCATGGCCGAGCGGGCCGGATGGGATGGCCGCGGGCGACGGGATGCGGCAGGCGGAACCAGGCCGAGACGGCCACATCCAGATGCAAGCACCTGATCGCCTCGAAGCTGCGCACCCGCAGCCTGCCTGCGCGGCGGGGCGAGGCCGCTATCGCCGCCACGGCGTTGAACACGACGGCCCGGACCGCAAAGCCCGTTACCGTCCGGGCCGCCCGGGCGGCGTGCGGGACAGGGCAGTTCGGCCCGGCGCTGATCCGTGTTGGGGTGGACGGCCCCGCGGCATCTCGTGCCAAGGTCTGGTTGTCAACATCCGAACCTGAAGGACCGTCCGCATGAACCTTAAGCGCATTGGCCTCGACACGTCCAAGGCCGTGTTTACC
>JAABUK010005127.1_pt1 | contig 20711 bp, 6 predicted proteins | sample 5559141 | NCBI WGS metagenome assembly JAABUK01 (sample SAMN10711869, study PRJNA513367) | rock metagenome | isolation source: Antarctica rocks | place: Antarctica: Victoria Land, Pudding Butte nord | collected 2016-01-03
TTCGACTAATAATCAACTGCAGCAACTAACGTTAGAGAAAGGGATAGTCAAATTCTGTCATCTTTAGAAACAACTCCGCAAGCACAGGTTTGAGCGCAGTTTCTGGCCTCGTTCGAGCATTGGCAGTAGTAGTTTACAGATCTAAAGTTGGAGAAAGAGCTTATTTTTCCTGCCATATGATAACAGATTTTGGTACAGGCTGTGAGCGACGTTGTGACATGTTGAAGATAGTGTCCATATATTCAACAGTGCAAATTGATTGGTTCAACTCCTCTGATTCTCCTATCTACACTGGCAAACCAGCAGCTAATTATACCCGTTAAATAGCAGCTAAATCAACAGGCAGCAGCACAGGGTGCAGGCAGTGCGCAGACAGGACACAGGCAGCAGCTCAGCTTGACATCATACTATGTAAGCCAAAGTGGATATCGTGAAGAGAATTTGGTGTTCAAAGCGCCAAGACAAGAATGTCTTGGCACGCTCAACTCAGCCACCCTTTCCACCCATTTTTTCATTAAATAATTGTCATAAATATAAACCTTTAAACATTAAATAACAAGATAAAGCTTTTCCCTTCGTGGGCGAGGAAATTCACAAGCTCTCCTCAATCATCAAGAGAACCTTGTGCCCAGGTTCTCAGCGGTGATTCATAACCCGTTCTTTTCTTATCACTACTCAGCCCCATTGGTACTACATGCAAGAAGTCAAATAAGGACAAAACATGTAGCTTTCCGTGCATCTCCAGCAACCACGAGGCTGTAGCTCTCAGAAACCGCATGTGGGTGATATTACTCGCAGGAGGAAGATATTGTTCAGTCAGCATTAAAGTACCGCTGGCACGCACTCTCACTTTGTGATTTATGTACCTCTTTGAAACAATGCCACGCATCCTGAACTAACCTAACGTATTCAGTTTATTGCACAACGGATCTGTACACCCCATCGGATCCTGCCAACGACTTTCAGTGGCTAAGAATTTCTCTTCTGGATGGCAAGTGACACTACACGGTGATGCATGTGCAAAGTGTGCAACTGTCCGAAGTTATACCTTTTGACGGGAAATCGTTCCAGGGCTGCAATCGCTATGGCCCTTCCTACTTACTCGATTTCTAATATATACGCCTTGATGACGCCTCCGCGCTACCTGCCCTTCTTTCCCTCAATTTCTTTTAAACCTTCTACTCTATCTGAATGACGATAGGAGAGCTTTCAGAGCTGATCAACGATTTCCATACCCGTCAAACTTTTCCGGTCCTTTCCCCCCCAAAATGCGTCGTCCGTTGACGGTTCACTGAGCCACGAATGAGTGAATGAATATGACAAGCGAGGAACTTCCAGTCTTCTTTGCAGCAGCTTCTCAACTCTCTTCATCTGCCTATAAATTATAGTCCATCTGAACCTCCCCGCCAACAATGAAATTTACTGGAGCAACTTCTTACGAAAGCTCCGCTGGCTCATCCTCGCCGCACTATTATCAAAGATCCTTCTCCTAGCGTCAGAGGGCCAGTGGGCCTCTGCCAAACAATCCAGAGCAGTTATGAAGGCATTAGAACACGAAAACTGGACCCTATCTCATGCCTTCTACGCCGACATGGGAGGAATCCTGCTCCAGCCGCCGGACTACCCACCCTTCCCCATCACGGCACAACAGCTCCACTATCTCGAAGCCGAAAAATACGTCACCCACCCCAAAGTCTCCGAGAAAGAAATCACCGACAAGAGCAAAGCCGACCCCCTTTGCCAAAGCCTTCCTCTGCCTCCGAGCCGGCTGGTTCATCGCCCAGTCCCTCGACCGAGGCGTCCAACACCTCGCCATCTCCCCACTAGAACTCTACACCTGCGGCATCATCCTCTGCACCATCACGACGGCGCTCTTCTGAATGAAGAAGCCTCTCGACATTACTACGCCCGTTGTCCTACCAATGAACACTACGCTTACTACCGTCCTCTCCAGTGCCGGCCAATCCGCCGGTGAGCCCTTTAGAAACACCCCGCTCGACTTTGCCGAGCCCCAAGCTTACGTCCTCGATAGCTGGCCTCGGCTGGCCCGCCTCTGCGACCCACACAAAGCCCCCCTCCTCCGTCTCCCCAACAACGGTAACCCGCAGCTCGCCAGCCTCAGCCAACGCGCCGCCATCGGCCTTGTCACCGCCGCCTTCTCCACCATCCACTTCGTCGACTGGCACTTTGCCTTCCCGACGCGGACGGAGCAGATCCTGTGGTGGACGGCGTGCGTGCTGGCCGAGGCGACGCTGACGTTTCACGGCCTGTTGGAGGCGAAGAAGTACCGTCCTAGTCGGAACCATAGCTTCTACCTGGCGGGCTATAAAACGCGCTGGCCGTGGTGTTTATTCTTCATCTTGCCGACGTTGCAGTATTTTGTGTCGCGTCTGTTGACGGTGTCGGTGGCGATTTCGACTTTGAGGGCGTTGCCGGTGAGTTCGTATGATAGTGTGAGGTGGTCGGCGATGGTGTCGCATATTCAATAAGAGATGTTCTAGTTGGTTGCGGTTATAGAGTTTTGGGTGGTGTCGGGATTATAAGAAAACAGTACCTTGGCTATTGTCCCTCTCGTCACTTTGCCTCTAATATATATAGTGCCCAAGGCCAAGTAGAAATATAAGAGATATTTTGCTGGGGAATTAGCGTCTATCAGAGTAACTACTGTCGATGCCTCAATTGTGTCTATCGAGGTTTCCGATTCTCAAGAGCTGTTGGTCAAAAGGCCTACGTTTCTGCAAGCCCAACCGACTGGCTAACCAGCTAGCCTGATCTATCAGTTTAAAAACGGACAACCACCCCTCCACGCCTTCTTTAACCTCCTTCTTATGTCTTCCATCTCCTCACCTCCCTTACCGCTTAGAGCGCTGGGCCCAACCTCGCTCGACAGGAATTCTTCAGGGGAATATGTGTCCCCTCCATCCCCGAGCAACGTCCCACCCTGAAGCTAGATGCTCCAAGCCGACAGGCCCCAGCGGTTCGTGAGGGTCGGTTTGACGTACCACGGGTGCACCCGATATCTTCGTATGTGGAGCCGACCGGAGGAAGTGGGGATCGGAGGGAGATTCCTGCGGCGGATTCGGGGGAGGCTGAGATGGCGGAGCGTGAATTTGCGGACGGAGACGAAGGCGTGGATGAAGTGGTAGTAGGTGGCAGGGGGCTTGTTGATTCTGTTTTCGCCGATGGGTTAGCTTTCATGATAGATGGAGGAGTTTTCATGACTGTTGTCGAGGTAAAGAGGGAAAAACAGCAAGAGAGGCTCACAACATAACCTCGCGTAACTTGTCCTCCAAAACAGCAGCCGCCAAGTTCCTTCTCATACCCTTCATACTGACCGGGAGTTTCCACAAGAAGCGGTCGATGGTCGAGTCCGCCAAACGCTTGTTGCTAGTCGCAGGCACCATATGTTCTGTCTCGTAAGCAGTACTCCACTCGTTAAGCTCGTCCAGCCACTCCAACACGTTGTGCCATCCAAAACGAGATGAAGGAAGAACATCGTAAGGGATCTCCATGGCCTCGCCGATACTCTTCCACAGCACACCCAGCGCACAGAGCTCCAGCTCGGTCATCTCGCGCCACTCCAAGCGGCTAACCCACCTGAAAGGCTCGAGCGCGAAGAAACTCAGCGTGTATAGCATATCCGCATCCAAGATTCAACCCCGCTGTCGATAGCCACTGTAAATATAGTTAATGCGAGCGATAGCGATAACTTGATCCGAGACTGATGGGCTAAGACCCGCCTCGAGCAGCAGGGCGCCCGTGTCTACCATGCGTTTCGTTGCAGCCCGGCTTTCTGTCAAGATTTGACCCATCGCAACGAGCAGGCTAGAGACAGAAGGAATGCCATAGATCTACCAAGTCACACTCAATTAGGTTTTGATTGTGTATGAACTTGCTTATTATAGACTTGGAGAGAGAGTGTAGCTTTAGATGAGGCAACAGTAAAGGCGAACAAACCTTGAAAAGCGCAAAAACGGTAGGCGTAGAAACAACCCTAGGAAACTCGAGTTGGACCAGATCGTTGTGAATACCAAAAGCTTCGTCGACAGTCATTCTCGCAAACGCATCTTCCTGAGATGGCTATAACGTCGAAACAAGCCTTTGGCACGACAGAATCGCAACAAGGAGACGAGGAAGAGGTAGGCCAGAAAGGTTGGTATTAAAAGCAGCTTCCACTGGTTCAAGGGCGCTTCAATGAGCAAAGAGATCTTCTCCCGGCCAGAAGTGCCGTTCTGAAGAATGGTGGAATCCATGGCTGGCCATAGGTAGGCTACTTGACGGCCAGAAATATTGTATCCGCATGGCACATGGGATGTGTCGAGTTTTAATTAGGCGTTGCACAGGTCCGCAGTATCCTTGTCTTCTGGAACCAGACCTCAAATCCAGCCTCAAACGGAGATATTGGTTCGCGAACTTTTCTTCTACTCATAGGAAACAGTACAGAATTGGCCACAATAAGGCAGAAGTCATTTGAAGGAGCATAAAACTGGCATTGTTGCTACTGCTGAAAAACTAGCCGATTACATTCTTCCAATTTAGATTAAGACCTCTACGGGAGCGGGAGATAAATCGATCAATCGATCAATCACCGTCGTGGCGACCTTTCGACAAAGATAGCAAAACGACCCTGAAGCCAACCATTTGAGTTACGCAAGGGGGAAAACACAACCCTCAAACGACTTGATTGATTACTCGCAAGCTGACGAGGACAACTCTGCAGATTTGTAATGTTGAGCTCAACGCAGCGACAGGCTTTCCACAGTGTTTGGACTCTGTGCTTTCTTGCAGACTGCGCTTTGCCGACAATGGGACTCCAGCAAACCTTTCGGCGACCAATAAGATGCTACTACGGCGTCACTGCATAGCTAGCTGAAGACAAATTGTACATTGTACGGCGAGTTTCCACGGCCCACACAGCTGTTTGACTGAGTGGAACGGATGAAGTCTTCTCCACACGGAACCACCTCGCCATCACCACTTTTCTGCAAAAGTGTTCCGCAGCACATATATTTCCTCGAGCTTGAAACAGATACCTCTCCCACCATCTGATTGGTCCTGAAAAGGAGCGGGATCTGTGCCAACGTCACCCATGAAGCCGGACCACGTTGCAGTATCGCATGAGGGATGGGTAGCCCCTTCGAGCACATAATTAGTCACTCTTTTCCCACGATATCACTGAGCGTCGTTCCCATTAAGTTCCAAAATTCGTCGGGAGATCAGCAAGCTGACCAAATTGGTTTTGCGGTTCCAGAGATTTTGGTCACCTCGACCAGAACATGACGATTTTGTCGAAATCAGAGTCTTCCAAGCTGTCGACAGTCTTCAATGTGGCTGGCCGAATCTTTTTGAGAAGTCGCAGTGCCTCCCGTATGCCTCCCTGTGCCTCCAATTTCCTGTCCATCAAGCCAAATAATCTAGCCCGCTTGTACACAACTCGAGCCTTCTCGGGTAAGAAGTGTTCTCTCCCTCCATATATCTTCAATGCTTGCTCAAGCAAACTTCTATACAGCAGCTGTCAGCAATCCTGGGACAAGGACAGAGAGACTTCGGGCCCCAACTCACAAAGCATCCTCGAACTTCCCTAACCTTACATAATGATTGGCCACTTTGACGCATCCGTCGCCAGTCCTATGGTGATTGTTACCAATAGTTGACTTATAATGTGAGACAGCGCTGATGAAGTGAATGACTCTCGTCCAACAGCTTTTGTTCGTCTCTCACATTGCCATAGCCAATGAGGAGTTTTCCGGTACTAGAACACGCATTGTAAGACTGCTGAGACTGAACAGTGGAATGGGGTGTAATGCGTACACAAAGGATGTTCTATCATTCACACCATACTCACGTTCGCGAACGTCAAGGGCTTCTTCGAAAGTCGATGCAGCCTTGTCCAATTTCTCCTGGAGCCAATGAGCAGAGGCGATGTTGATAAGTGGCATTGAAATTGATATTCTTGAGGCTCCTTCAAGTGCCCCAAGCGCGTCGATGGATTTCTGAAAGCATGGCTCCGCCTCATCAGGGTTTTCGTTTCGAAGCCGAGCGCAGCCGAGCTTGTTCCATGCAACCCCAAGACTTTGATCCTTTCCACGACGTGCTTCGGCGAATTTGTCGTTCGGCATGTGGATAAATGTCCGGTAACTTGACAAGGATACTTGAGATTGATTGGTATGGAGACTTACCGCGGTGGTGATAAAACATGCGAAGCAGAGTGTCGAATTGCTCTCTCACATCGCCATTTGCCGTCTCTCCACGTGTCAAAGATTATCGGATTGGCTCGCTTGCGGACGAGGTCCCTCTTGCGGGTATCCTTTGGGCGTTCCTTTCCTTGTGTGAGAATTCTCCAGCCCCTGCGGTCCTGTACTTACTTTTTTTGATGCTCTCGGAGAGCGGTATGCTTTAGAGTCTTCTGGTAACTGGCCAGTTATTGCCTTGCTTCGGCTAGGGCAGAGACAGTACCTGCCTGCCTAGCTAGGGCCCGTATTTTACTTTCTAGTTTGGAGAGACGAAGATTGCCATTTAAGGACTGCTCAAGCTGAGCAAGGGAGCTCAAAAGGGAGGCCTACCTTACTTCCGAAACTTCTTTAGGCTCTAAAAAAACTTAATATAAAAGTGGTCCGTAGACTCTTTAAGAAAGGCGGCCTGGCCGTTGACCGAGGAGCATTTCATTACATAGCTTTGTTCGAAGACTTGAAGGTTAGCTTATGTTAGGGGTTGGGAATGTTAAACAGCTATATATCTTTTAAGTATGACAAGTTAGCCAATTCTGTTCGGTAAATCAGAATAACTGTCAATCGATAAAATATATAGTCAGGTCTTTTGTGTTCCCGAAGACTGTTCAATAGATTGCTAGATCTACAGATTTAGACATCGTTTATCGGTATATATACATATTATTCTTGCTTAACGTCCGGCTGTATACTAAAACTAACCGATGTGTGCGAAACTGTCTAGTCTGGGCAAAAATCTTTCGTAGAAAGGGAAACCCTTGACTCTGTGTACATTCTTATTGCCTCCTCAATGGAATGCCTTAAGGGACCATAAATTAGTTTTCTGCTTGCTTATTGCCTTCCCTCTCTATTCTTCTATTTATGGGTGTCTGTCTGTAGTTTCCTTCTCTTGATCTCTTCTTTCATACTGTTAAACAGCCTAGGTCTCAGGGCGTCCATTGGTCAGGTTTCGACTAGCCTGCGCCCTGTTCAACCGCCCTGTTCAACAGGCTATTTCGAGCGTTTTTCTTGAGTATATAACACTCATTCTACGCGTCATTCTACATAGGTTTAGGGAGTCAATTCGATCAATTCTACAGACACTTTCAAGCTATTCAAGGCGAATTTGTCTGATAGTTATAAGCTCGGGGTTGTTTTCCTGCAATTAATACTACTTCTACAATTAATACCCACTTTTTCTGTCCAATTAATCTAATAAAGCGTTCTATAAGCTATCGAAATTAATTAAAATAACGTTCATCACCGTCTCTATATTTAAAATAATCGTCATTCTCAATTCTTTAAAAGACTGAGATGAATAACTATTTCTTATTTAAATTCGAGCAAAAAATAGCGATATTCTCTTTTATATTAATATGAATTTCAGTCTAAAGTTATTAATACTTCAAAAATCTATAAATTCAGAGTTAAAAGATGTTAATATATTAGTTACTATTAAGATGAATTATGTAATAGATAGATAATGAGGATAAAGTAATGATGTTGAGATGCTGACTTAGCGTCAGTTGTAACAGCTCAAGCTAAATATATTCAATAGTCTATGAAAATGAATACTCAAGTTATAGAAACTAATCTAGCTTATAAAGAAGCTGTAGAAGTACTAAATGCGCACTATAATCGCTAATCTTAATATAGCCTTTTAGCTTTGAGACTTAATCAGAAGGCGTAGCTTTAACGCTTTAAGCTTATGTATTAAGTCTCAGATATTTTATTATATCGCGTGTATAATGAAATAGTTAGATTTTCATAATTAAGTCTATAATTATCTCTCGCGTATAACTGTTCTTTATAATTATAGCAATTTATAACATTATCTTCCGACTTATTAAGTTAATTATTCTTAATTAATAATTAATAATATTATTCTTCTATTCTTAATTATTAATCTTATTATTATTAATTAAACTTATTAATATCTCTTTCTTAAGTAATAACTTAGAAATATTATTCTTCTCCTCATCTTTAGCTCGCTTCTTAGAGCTATCTTTTAACTACTCAGATCTTAACTTATTAACATTTCTTAAATAATTATTATTGAGAATATTCTTCAAATTCTCAAGATTCTTAATTAAGTAATATATTAAATTCTCTAAATAATCTACTTACTATACTCTCGTTTTAAGATGTCTACTTATTCTCTTAATATTAATAATATTCTTCACTTCTTACTTCGCGTTTATCTTTATTTCTATAATAATAAAGAGAGATATAAGATATTCTTATTTAAATAAGAGATTCTCTAAGTCTCTAAATAATAATGTGATATAAAAAATAGAATAAATCTTTATAAATATAAATAATTTAAGTTTATATATATCTCTTAGCTTCTTTAATATCTTATATAAACCGATTTATTTAGTGTTTAACTTCTTATAAAATTTGATTATATAAATATTCTTTATTAACAGTTATATCTTCTCTTCTTTCTTAAATATTACTAATTAATAATACTTATTAATCTACTTCTTCTATCTCTTCTAAGTCTAAGTTAATTAATTCTTCGCTCAACTTTATATTTTAGTTATTAACTTTATTAGATTTTAAGCTTTCTATAACTTAATTTATTATCTAATTGTTTTTAACTTCTCTATTATATTAAAGCTTATTCATGACTTATATCTCTTATTAATTATAAATAAAGATAGCTGAGTCAATTCAAATATAATTATATTAACCGCGAATTCCGCACTTAATAATAACTCTGTTCAATTCTTTTAATTGAAGTTCATGTAATTATATAAGTAACGCTTCATCTTTATATTCACAACTTTTATTTATTTATTTATCTGTGAATAGAACGCTGTAAATAGCTTCGCGATAATACTTAAAGTCTCACACAGATATAATCATATCATGCTCATAAATTGAGAATCTCCATCTAACATAATTATATTAAATAGATCATGAATTCTTCACATATTTTTATATAGCATTCTAATTATATTCTCCGCGATTATACTCTTATTAATAATTATATAGATAATATAATGTCTTTCTTTTATTAATCAATTCATTATATTTAGAATCGCATTAAATTCTTTTAATTTCAACAATTTTATTATAAAATTTATAAAGATATTCTTTCAAGACATCTTAGAAATTAGAAGAGATTATAACTTTTCTTTTAAGCGCTATCTTCTTATCTTTAATCTCTAATAAATATAACAATTTCTCAGATATTACTTTACTGCTTCTATTAATTTGAAGAATTAATATGATTTTCGAATTAATTATAATATCTTTAATTCTTTTATATATTCAGTCTTTCAACTCTTATAAATCTATTAAATTACTTATATTTACAGATCTTTTAACTCTATAAAAATTGTTAGTTTATCTCGAAAATAGATCAGATCTTCTCGCTTCTTATACAGACTTATCTGATATTTATTACAGACGCTTTTAATCTTATTTTATAAGATCTTATAAATCTCCTTTAAATTATAATCATTTCTATTCACCTATTTAATATTCTTATTTAGCGTGCGAATCTTTTACGTGATATATATTATCTCACAGTTTCTCTGAATCTTCTTTAACAGCATCTCTAATATTAATAGCGTCTGATATAAATTAGAATTATTCTTTATTCTAGAAATATTCTTTTCTCTTTTTATTAAGATATCAGTCTTTTTATTAATCGCTTTTAATCAATAAATAACTTTAAAGTTAAATTATATTAAGAACTCTACTTATCTTATCTATTATCTTATTAACTTCTTTATTAATATAAAATACTTTAGAGTCTTATAATTTATAAGTACTTTAATAATATCTTCTTTAATATTTTATAGCTTTGATCTTTATTTCTTAAAGTATTGAATTATCGCCAATAATTCCTTATTATATATGATATAATTCCTCTCAGTTGAACTCATATTATTTAAGTAATAGACAATTAAATACAGTTCTTTATTCAATTCTTTCTGCGAGAGAATTTCTTTAATAATGTGATCACTTACGTTATATTTCATATAAGTTTTCTTTCTCAAATTAAAATACTGAAGAACTGAATCAAATATTATTAATCTCTTCAATTTCTTAAATATCTTTATATAAAATTCATTTTATATTGCAGAGATCTCTTTTCTTAATAGATTATTTAATAATCTTATTATTTAATTAAAATCCTTGTAAAATCGTCGATAATAATTAATAAATTTAAGAAATTATTGTATTGTTCATACATGTTCTAATTTAAATATCTTTTACTTCTGAATTATCTTAATTTAAACTGAATCTAATCACATTTTATTTATATCTATTAATAAATCTAAGAATTTAATCTTTATAATATAGAAGTCGCATTTCTTAATATTTACTTAAAGTTCTACTTTCTTCAGAATCTTTAATATCTTCTTAATATACTGTTTATATTCTTCTCACGTATTATTAAATATCAGAATATTATTTTGATATAATATCACAAATCATTTTAACACACTTAGAAACATATCATTCATATATCTCTGATTAATTAAGAATGTCGAGCTCAATCTAAAAGACATCACTAAATAGCGATAGTTTTTATATATTATACTAAATATTATCAAATCACTGTCTCTAATTATAATTATTCTAATTCAATAAAATACTTAATAAACATTTATCTTTATTAGAAATCTCGCTTTAATAAGTTATTCTAACACCTTATTTATTTTGAGTATTAGATACTCGTTCTTCTTTATAAGAGCGTTCAGATCTCAATAGTTTATATAGAATCAAAGTTCTTTATTCAACTTTCGAATTAATAGAATTAGAAATATAAATAACGCATTACTTAATTCAATAAATCTCTTCTTAAGATTCTTCTTAATATATCTCTTAATCATATTAAGCTTCGCGGAATTTATTTATTAATAGAACTATCTTCTAAATAGTTCGATATTATTCTACAGTTCTATTTAATAATTATATTAATTTTAATGCGAAGAAAGAGTGTTCAAAATCTTTTTTAAAAAGATATAAGTATATTCTCAAAATTTAGAAGAAATTATTTTCTATAAATTCTCTTCGATCTTCTTATTATTTTTCTTCTACTTCTTAATATTCTCGAAGATAATCATAATAATCTTCGCTTTAAATTTCTTAGTCAGCTTTTTAAAAACTACTAAACTTATTATCTCTATATTCTCTAATTTAAAAAAGATTAAGCTTATATCTAAACTCATATTATCTCTTCGCTTTCTAAATCTTTAAGATTTCTTCTTCTTTATAAAGAATATTCTCTCACTCTCTATTTCTTCACGCCTTATAATCTTAATAGGTGACTATTCTATCTTTTATTTAAATCTATTTAAATCTAAATAGATCTGTTTAGAATTATCTTTATATATCTAATTATAATTAAACATATTTCTTTCTATTTAAAGATAATTAGATATATTTTTATTTAATTTCTTCTCATTTCTCAATATTTTATTATATTGTACGTATAACAAAATAGTTGGATTTCTATTATTATACTGATAATGTTTCAGCTTAAAATTCACAGTATTAGTAATGAGATTGAATATATAATCGTGCAATCTCATTTACTTCTTTTCTAAAATAATAAAATATACCGCCTAAATCATATAGAAGATTTATAACATTTATTAATATTCTTTAATCATTATAAATATATGAATCGCCTGCGTTATAATAGAATACTTTCTTTCTACAAAATCTATTAATAAAATCTTTTTAACTAGATTTATTAATCCGATTTATAGTCTTTCACATAAATTCTCAGTTAATTAATAGTTCATTATTATTATAAATTAATAATCAGTATTCATCAATATAAACATATTTAAAGAATCTATCTTTTCTTTACTTAATAAAGTATTTATTAGAAATAAAGATTTTATTAAGTCTTTAATTATTATAGAAATAATAGTTAACAATATTTATAATTAATGTTTCTATCTTAATTTATTCACAGCTATTTCTGCGCTCACAGATCTATTCACAACATCTTTATAATAGACTGCTCTTTTTTTAATTTCTATAAAATATTAGAATCTTCTTTCTTAATAATAATTAATTTTAAACAGTTTCTAGTTATATATTTTAGCTGTTAATATTTATAATATCAGAACTTCTTATAATCTATCTTAATTATATAGAATAGAGATGATTAAGTTAATCTAACTTTATTAATCAGCTTATCAACTAACTTTCTCTTCTTAAATTCTAAATCTATTCAGATTATTTCGCGATCTTTTATAAATACTTCTATCTTTTAGATGTTTATATCACAGAATTATAGATTCTTAATCATCTTCTTTAATAGAGAATATCTATTTAAGACAATTACTTATTTTAACTTATTATAGATTTTAGATCTTATATCTTAAATCTGATTCTTCTTTAAAATATCTATTTAAGCAGTATATCTTATAAATTCTTTAAGAAAAATAAACAGATTCTTATTTTATTAATAAAGATATTAATACTTATCTCTCATCATCTACTTTTAAAAAGAATCGGCGAATTGATTTATTAATATTTATAGAAGAGAGATAATAATTACTATCTCGAAATCTTTTAAGTATAATTCTAGAAGATTTTCAATCTCACTCTTAATTCTAAATTTTATATAAATCATTTAATCTATTTTTGTAAGAAATCTATTCTTATTCACTCTTAACTTTATTCTAATAAATAATAATTATATCGCGAACTATTATAAAGTTCCGATCTTAAATATCTTTAAATTAAAAAGCTTCTTACTTATTCTCTAGTCTTAATCAATTTCTTCTATTATAATTATTAAAGCTTCTAATACTTATTATAAGTCTTCTACTCTATATTACAGCTTCAGAATAGTAGCTGACAGACTCGACTCTGACTGTTAAGACTCGATAATGAGTTAAGATATTGAATCCCGCTTACGCAATATATCTTCTAAAACTACGATAGATTTAATTAAAAAGATTATAGTCAATCAGAATATTCAAGATTGAGTGTTAAGAAAGATGCTCAAGAGTGCTTAAGAAGAGCACTTAAAAGTAAGTGCTTAAGAGTGCTTAAGAGAAGTATTTAGAAGTACTGTGCACAGTTTATTAATAGCGATTATATAAATATTCGTTATCTTATAAGTTTTATAGTCTTGTTCTTCTTTTATAATCAACTTATATTATTAATTGCACTCTACTCTTAACTCTTTTATATAAGAACAGTGATTTCTATTCATAATCTTCTAATATCTGAATCTTATTATAACTTATCTTGACAGTTCTTAACACTTTAATTATTTATTATCGAATATTAGTCACTCTATTATAATAGAATTTATTAAGATAAATATATCACACTCTAAATAAGAATAATCTTGAAGAAGAATCGTTAATATAAATTACATCTTCTTAAAAGTTAATACTTCTAACACGTTTTATAAAGATAGAAAGAAATTTCGAATCTTCTTAATTTAAGTTAATATATATATTTAATTTAATACTTAGAGATTAAAAATAATTGAAGTTAAGATAATATTCGCAATTACTTATTTTAGAGATAAAGTCTTTAATTAATTCAAACTCCACTTAATAAATTACTTAAAGAAGTCTGTTAAAGATAAGAAAGAGAAAATAAAAAGAATCTTCGTTAGTTATTCTTACTTTAAAAAGTGTATTAGATAAATATATAAAGAAGTGAACGAAGAATAAACTGCTAAATAAGAAGTTTAGAAACTTTGATAGATAGACTTAGTAATGAAGTATATATTTAAGTTTCAGTAAATTATATTATGAATTAAGTAAAATAATACAGCGTTTATAATAAAATATTATCTAAAACTAAAGAATTTAATTAAGAATGAGCTGACTTGAATTAAGAGATTAGATAAACTGAAGAGTTTAGTTAATATATCTATTAAGATAGATAATCGTCTGTATAAAAGATAAATGAAAAAAGAATAAAAATAACTTCAGATATTTATTTCTGGAAAGTATCGCAAGAAAGAATATTAATTTAAATAAGTTTGATATTCTTAAGAAATGAATTTAAATATCACGAATTAAAGAAAGTTTAAAAAGAAATTTAATCGAGATAAACTCTCTTTAACTTAATAAGAGAAGTGAATGAAGAAGAACTTATATCTTTATTATAAGAAATCTGAATATTAAGCTAATAATTATCTTAATAAATAATAGTTACACGCGATCTCGGAAGAATTGACGGAATAAAGAATGAATAAATTAGATAACACATAAAATATTAGCTGCGCTGATATTAAAATATCGATATCGAAAATAGTTATTAAATCGCTCGAGTAGATTCGCGATTAAAAACTCACAGAATCATCTCACGTCTACTTATTCTGAACTGTTTATTATAATGATTAATGCATTATTTATAGATTAAATAAGAATAATTTAAAGTAATATTTCAAGAAACTTAAATAGAAGAAGACGAAATAATTATTAAGTATCATCTTTAAAGTATTTCAGAAGTGAGTATTAAGTAATCTTAAATATAACGAGAATTATATGAAAATAATTATTAAATTCTGAAAATTAATATCGTGTATAAATATAAATTGCGAGTTGAAATCTTAACATTAATATAAGATATATATATCCGAGAAAACATCTTAAAGAATTAAGTTGAAATTATGATTAAGAATATATTATATAAAGAGTTATTCGAATTAAAATCAAGAATAGATTCATTATTATTAAGATAGTAATCTTCGAGAAGTGATTAATTCGTATAAGATTAATACTTCTACTTATTTTAAGAAGATTTAAAGCGCAAATATAATATAATTTTAAGAATTAAAGAAATTAGAGATAATAAGAGTGATTTGCGATAAAGAATATCGCATTTCTCACGAGTTATACGCACACTTTTTATGCAATAAATCGGAATATTACTTTATAAAAGAAGAATATACTTATTTTAGAAATTACTAATTTAAAGATTTAAAAAATAAGAAGATTCTTTATATTAAAGATTTGATAAAGAATCTCTTTTTAAATCTTAAAAACTAATCGCTACTGATGCTAACTATATATAATATATAATCTTGCAGGAACATATTAAACAGCAAAAAGCTAAGATTATAATAGACTTTAAAGCTATCGAAAATTACGCCTTTTCAGTGTATATAACTCGCTCTCATCTGTTTATTCGAAAAAAGAATAAATTTTATTAATTAATATTAGCAGACAAAAGCTTTATAAAGTAAAATTAAGAATGAATTAAGATAAAGACTTATCCGCTCAATCTATTTATACAATAACACATCGAAAAAATGATGTTAAATATTATGGAAATTAAATATGATATTATTCTGAGCATTTTATAACTAAAAGCTTATAACTTAATAATTAGCTAAAAATAATGAATTATTAGTTTTTTCTACTGCGTTTATAAGATAATCACGATTACAGTATTATTTATAAAAATAGTATGAGTGAAATCTAATAATAGATACTTAATAAAGATAATAGAAAAACTCTTTAAGTATTTATCTGAATATAATGAATTTAAATATTTGTTTATTGAGAATAAAAGCGCATCTGCGTTATCTAAATATTAATTCTGAGATCACGAAATTCTGTTAAAACTCGATAAGAAACTTATATATAAATCTATCTATTCTCTTTCTAAGAAAGAACTTAAGATTCTACAAGAATATCTTGATAAGAATTAAAAAAAAGAATTTATTTAACTCTCAACTTTATTTATAAAATATTCAGTTCTATTCATTTCGAAATTAAATGAAGAAATGCGTCTGTGTGTTAATTATCAATAACTGAATAATATAATAATAAAAAATCGTTACGCATTATCTTTCATTTCTGAGTTACACAATCATATTTATAAAGCTAAGTGATTTATAATACTTAATTTACGAGAAGTGTATAATTTAATAAAAATGAAAAAGAGAGAGAAATGAAAAATAATATTTCAAACTCATTATAATTATTATAAGTATCTGATTATACTCTTTAAGTTAATAAATATTTCGATCTTCTTTTAATCTTTAATAAATAATGTTCTTAAGAAATATTTAGATCAATTCTATATCATTTATCTTAACAACATTCTTATATACTTTGAAATTAAAGAATAATATATTAAATATATTTAAAAGATGCTTCGCGTTCTTTAAATAAAAAATCTGTTAATAAAGATTAAGAAGTGCGAGTTTTATAAGTAAAGTGTTAAGTTTCTTAGATTTATTCTAATAATTATAAGAATTCAGATAAACAAATTCAAGATTACAGTTATACTTAAATAATCGCAATTTATATTAATAAAGAAATTATAATCATTTCTTAAATTTATTAACTTCTATTGAAGATTCATTATAAATTACTCAAAAATAATCGCTTTATTAATATAAATGATTAGAAAGAAAGTATTCTTCATCTAAAAAATAGAAGTAAAGTCTTTATTTTAAAAGCTGAAACAAAAATTCACAATAGTTTTCATTCTCACAATATTTAATTCTAAGAGATAAATTATGCTCGAGATAAATATATTAAACTATATTATTAATATGTGTATAAGTTAATCTAATAACGAAGAATAATTAAGACTTATCGTCTTTTATTTTAGAAAGATAATTTCAACAAAATTCAATTATAAGATTTATAATAAGAAACTTCTAGCTATAATTATCGCGTTTAATAAATAATGAGTATACTTAAAGAGATTTAAGTATTCTATAAAAGTTTACACAAATCATAAAAATCTGTTATACTTTATCACTATTAAGATGTTGAATAGATATTAAATATAATAATCTAAGCTGTTATTAGTATATAACTTTAAGATATTCTATTAAAAAGAAAATAATAATATTAAAGTCGATGCTTTAAGCTGTCGAGCAGATTACGCTCGAGATGTCAAATCCGCTTCACAATCAGTTTTACGCGAGAACACGAACGGAACAATAATATATAATTATGCTGTGATCACTTCGATATTTCAGATCTCTAATTAAGATTAGAAAGATCGAATTATAAGATCATATCTAAACGATTATTTATTCCGCGAAATTAAAAAGAATCTCGAAAAATACTTAATCTTTTAAAAATAAGATAGCGGGCTGATCTTATATAAAGAACTAGTGTATATTATAAATTAAGTAAAGAAAACGATTATCCGATAATATCATAAGAAAATATCTTATAAGTATTAAGAAATAGAAAAAACTTTAAAACACATTTTTAGATTCTACTATTTTTCTAAAATAAATAAAGCAGTTCGATAGTAAATTGTTAACTGCGATATTTATTAAAAAACTAAGCACTTTCGTTATAAATTATATAGAAAGATGTAATCTCTGAAATAATTTGAAGAAGTATAGAAATCTATTACGCTAGACTTTATTATTAAGCTACTGATGTTAAAGAACTTAATAACTAATATCAGTTATAACAGTATTCTAGTTATTACTAACAGACTAACGAAGTATATTTACTTTATCAATTATATAAAAGTATTAAACATTAAAGATTTAATATATATATTTTTGCGAATAATATTCGCGAATTATAATATATTAGCAGAAATTATCTTTAATTAAGATAAACTATTTACTTCTAAGTTCTAAAAGTTATTAATAAATCAACTTAAAATTAAATATAAGTTATTTATAGCTTATCACTTATAAATAGATAAATAAATTAAAAGAATTAATTAAATATTGAAATAATATCTACGATATTATGTGAACTATCGTCAAAATAACTAAATAATACTTTTGTTATTAACACAATTTGCGTATAATAATGTCTTAATAGCAACTGAAATATCGCCTTTCTATATTAATTATGAATAGAAATTAGTTTTGTATAAATAATTAAGAGAAATAAAATAGCTTACATAAAAGTTAATCATTAATATATAACTGTTAACTAATTTACATTAAAAATTAATAAAGAATCTTGAGTTTATTAGTTAAAGATTCAGTATATATTATAACTTTAAAAGAATTAATAAATCAACTCTTAAAGAGGAGAATTCAATATATCTACTTTATCGAAATATTAAAATTAAAAGACTTAATATTAAATTGAATCACACAAAGCTCGGTCTTTATTTGATTTAGAAAGTCTTAAATAGATTAATCTACAGACTTAAATTCTCAGACATTATAAAGATTCATCCGATATTCAACATTTCTCTTCTAGAATCTGCATTAAAAAATATTAAATAAACTTCAATTTATTTAAATAATCAGAATTAGAAGTATAAAATGAAAAAAGTGCTCGATAATTAAGAGATTAAGAATAAGATTTATTATCTAATAAAGTGATCAGAATATAACACGTTAAAAAATATATAAAAATTAGAAATAAATCTTAGTCTTATAACTCTTAAGAATTATCACCGCCAAAATTCTTAATATAAGAAAAACTAAAGAAAGTAGTTAGCTACTTCTTATTAAAAGCGATATTCAATTCCGCATTAATTAATAACTTTTTCTTTTCTGAATATTTCTCTTCTTAATTAAGCTCGTTTAGAGACTTAATCTTTTAAATAATTATCTTACTCTAAGCCGCTTAAAGAGACTTTATATAAAAGTTTAAACTCATTATCTTCGCAGTATTCTATTAAAGATAAAGAAGAGTTATCTTCCGCGCAGTCTTTAGACACAGTTTCTTCTATCGCAATCTCTAAAAGTTGATCTTCGATAAGTTATTATTATAACGAATATTATAATAAATATACTTCAAATACTTTAAAACATCTTTAGAAAATATATAAAAATAATTCTATTTAGCGCAGATAGAATACGCAATTATAATCAATATTCTTAATAAAGTTATCTTTTCCGTCTGAATTTAATATTGTTTATGCGAGAAAGATTTATTAACACGATATTAAGATATAATAAAGAATAGAAGAAGTAGAAAAGATAGAAATCTCAAAGATAAATTTAAGTAACTTAAGAGATTAAGCTAATTCGAAAGAGCATAATATTACAGCTTCAGAATAGTAGCTGATAGACTCGACTCTAATTATTAAGATCCGATAGTAAGCTAAGACACTAAATCCTGCTTACGTAATATATCTTTTAGAACTACAATAGATCTAATTAGAAAGATTATAATTAATTAGAATACTTAAGATCGAGCGTTAAGAAAGATATTTAAGAGTGCTTAAGAAGAGTATTTAAAAGTAAATACTTAAGAGTGCTTAAGAGAAGTATTCAGAAGCATTGTATACAACTTATTAATAGTGATTATATAAACATTCATTATCTTATAAGTTCTATAATCTTGTTCTTCTTTTGTAATCAACTTATATTATCAATTGCACTCTACTCTTGATTCTTCTATGTGAGAATAGTGATTTCTATTTATAATTCTCTAATATCTGAATCTTATTATAACTTATCTTGACAGTTTTTAACACTCTATTCTCTTAATATTGAGATGTAATAAATATAATTAATCTCGTTAATAATCTTTTTATTAATATCTTCTTATCTCTCAATCTTTTTTTAAGAGACTAATTCTTTTAAATTAGCTATTATCTTTTAATTATTTATATTTCTCTTTCTTTCTATTAATAATTTTATATATCTTAAATTATCTAATGATTTTCTAATATCTTATTAATCTCTTTATTATAAGTCTTAATTATCTCATTATATAAATCACAGAATTTCTTAAATATACGTAATATATTACTCATATTATTCTATATTCTCGCAATAAACTTTATTACTTCTTAATTCTTAGTAAGCTATCTTAAAGTCATCATCTCTTAAATCATTTCTATCTCAATATTCTTTATTTATAAAGAAGACTGTTATCGATCTATTTCTAGATCAGTCTATAATATAGAATCCTCCTCTGATCTTTCTTTATTAAATCGAGTTATATCGATTTTTAATTAGCTCAGAAATCAAATTTTAGATTCTACTTTTAATCACATTATTTTAAGTACTTTTAAGATTCTTCTATTCGCGAATACTAACTATTAATTAGTAGATCCCAAATCTATTAATTCAATTCTCAGATTATTTTACTTTTTTAAAAACGTTTTTAATTTCTCTTTCTTTAAAGATAAATAATCGAACTCAATATATTAAACTTATTCACAAAATCTGTCTCATTATTAAAGAGTTTAAGAGTGATTCAAAGAAGATCTAATAAAGATAAGCTGATCTACTTGAAATTTAAATTGATTAAAGAATAACTGTTTTATATTTATTTAAATAGTAAAGAGAATGAACTTAAGTATATTATAACAGCTTAAGCTAAATATATTTAATAATCTATAAAAATAAATACTTAAGTCATAGAAACTAATTTAGCTTATAAAGAAGCTGCAGAAGTATTAAATGCATATTATAATCATTAATCTTAATATAGCTCTTTAGTTTTAAGATCTAATTAGAAGATATAACTCTAATATTTTAAGTCTATATATTAAGTCTCAGATATTTTATTATATCGCGTGTATAACAAAATAGTTGGATTTCTATAATTAAGTCTGCAATCATCTCTCGCGTATAACTGTTCTTTATAG
>JAABUK010005129.1_pt1 | contig 20708 bp, 21 predicted proteins | sample 5559141 | NCBI WGS metagenome assembly JAABUK01 (sample SAMN10711869, study PRJNA513367) | rock metagenome | isolation source: Antarctica rocks | place: Antarctica: Victoria Land, Pudding Butte nord | collected 2016-01-03
CAGAAAAGAAAAGACTAGAAAATACTACACCTTTCGGCGTCAATTTAATGACAAGCCAAGCATGATACCCGGCTGCCCAGTCTCCACTTCACACTGATTTTTCAAAACAGGGTCCCACACAAGACTACCCTCACTCATAAGTTGCTCTTGTGAACAAAGCTAGCCATCCCAAAACAGCTCTATCATAGGCCAAAAAGCAGTATAGCTGAGCTGTGATTGAGACTGTGTCTCACATTCTAGGGCAGTAGTAATCCCCTGGTCTGATATATCACTTGCCAAGTAGTGTCAAACCTACCAGAGGATTGGTACATCTTCTTGAAGTCAATTGTAAGTTTGGTCGGAAACTAACAAGGCACACTCTGTCACAGCAGCGCATTGCATGTTTGTTGCATGCCACAGACTGCTGCTGTCTTGTGAATCAAGTTCACAGTTCAACAAATGATGCTGCCAGGCAAAGCACAATAGCAGCGCAAAACAGTGTCGTTGTTTTGCTGACACAGACAACACATCAAAACATATTATAAAGTTTGGGACAGACATTTGGACCCATAGGGCGTATTTGCTGCAGGCCACAGAGTGCTGCTGTTCAGTCAGATGACGCGTGCTCTGGACATGGTTGAGGACTTCCTGCTGATGCGCAACCTGAGCTACCTCAGGCTGGATGGCCGCACCAAGGCGGATGCCAGGTGTGCCTTTGCACTTTCTGCGTGTGCTACTTGCCAAGAAAAGAAAAGACTACGCCTTTTGGCGTCAATTCAATGAGAAGCCAACCGGGTTGCCCAGTGTCAACAGTGCATTGGAGCTTCTGCTGCTGCACAATGATTAAGGCCAACAACCATTGTTTGGTTGCCAATTTTTTGGGTTACAAGTATGTTGGGCACCCAAGTGTTGAACACCTGATGCTGATTGTTGAGAGCACAAGTCTTGGAGGGTGCAGCAAACTGTGCAGGCCCCAACGTCTCCTGCCGTTGCTGTGTAACCACACACACACACTCCAGCAAAGTTGCTTGTCATGCATTGCTGAATGCTGAGCACCATGCAGCATCAACCCTTTCTTGAAAGCAGCAGCTAGCACTCAGTGTGACCAGGTAGATCATGCACATCATCTAGTACTTTACAATGCCCTGATAAACAGTCAAGACACGAACAGAAAACGTCGTCAGGCAATTTGGTGGAGAGAAGATAGGGTGTTGAATATAAAAAGATTTTGCTTCCCTACGGCTTTACCACCGATTCCTGGTTTCCATACTGACTCAAGTTCTTATGCCGAGCACAGAGCTAAAATGCTGGAGGACTTCAACAAGCCCGACTCGCCCTACTTCATCTTCGCACTGTCCACTCGGGCAGGAGGGCTGGGCCTGAACCTGCAGACCGCCGACACAGTCATCATGTTTGACAGTGACTGGAACCCCCAGATGGACCAGCAGGTGCCTTACACATACGCTGTTCCCTATCATACTATGTCACACTGAGTCCCTTCTCAGGCACTTCTATGTCACTTCTCTGTCATTTTTATGTCACTGCTGTGTCACTTCTCAGTCACTTATACGTCACTGCTGTATCGCCATGCTACCTTCTGGGTCAAAGTTCTGCTTTTGCAATCAACAGTAAGGTCCCTGCACAGGCATTGCAGACCCCAACAGTCCAGGAGTAAGGCCTGCAAGTGCATGAGCTTCACAGCATCAAACCCCAACTGACAGTGCAGTCACGACCTGCTGCTAGTGATGCTGCATGTGTCAATAGATCAGGCAGAATGGATGTTTTGCATCAGGCTACATAGTAGGTGATGGCTGTAAGACAAGTCACTGCTAGGCCGACCTCACCTGCTACATGCATCACTCAGACGAGCTAGCTTATCAGTCGAACAGGCAAAGCTTGTGCATGAATGTCACAAAGAGCACTGTGTGTCGTTGTTGTTGGTTGCCTCTCAGCGTAATGAGGGCATGATACTGATCAGCGGCAATTTGTCACATGATCCTTTTTTTGTAGGTTTTAAAAAAAACTTTGTGCTATCAAACTGCTCTCTGTGTATCAACTGCTTTGGTGGTTGCCACAAGGATGTTGTCCTGTCTGTGCACCAAGTGCTGCTTGTGGATGTGAGCAGGCCGAGGACAGGGCACACCGGATTGGGCAGAAGAAGGAAGTGGTGGTGCTAGTGCTGGTCAGCGCCAACACGATTGAGCAGGTCATCCTAGACAGGGCGCAACAGAAGAAGGAGATCGATGCCAAAGTCATTCAGGTCAGCTGCAGCATTCCACCTTTGTGCCTAAGCTCCCTGATATTGTGCCAGTTTGTTGTCCCCTCCAAAGACGGTTGACAAAAAATGCAAACCTGACATAAAATGCAATCATAAAACAGTTTTTTTTTGTCGATTAATTTCTGTCAGGGTGTACCAGCCATGGCAGTCTAGGGTGTGAAGCTGATGCTGAAGCGGTGAGGTGTATGGTATGGATGTCACATGTCTAAGCCGTGCATTGGATACTCCAGCTTGCATGTGTACTGAACTTTACAGTCAGCAGGGCCACACAACTTCATGTGACACCTGATTGTTCCTCCTGACATGTTGCATGGTCTCAAGGCATGCACATAGAAGGTGTATGTCTCCTGAACATCAGACACACACTTGACCGCACACTGGCTTCCTAGCCTCCATGCTCTTGAAGCACAAACACACAGGGACAGCCAAGCAAGCAATGCAACTTGATAACTGCTACTGTGTGGGAGACTCTTAACATACACATACCTGATGCTTCCTGACAAACAAGCAATCATTGTAGGCCGGCATGTTCAACGACAAGAGCACACACAATGAGAGGCAGGAGGCCCTTCAGACAGTCATGCGCAAAGGGGACGCTGATGTTGGCGAGCAAGTACACTCACCCGCTCAGCTCAACAAGCTGCTGGCTCGCTCAACTGAGGAGTTCAACATCTTCCAGCAGGTGCGCCATTCAGAGCCTCTGCTGCCCCTTTTCTGCTTGGGAGAGCATTGTTTCTAGAAGCAACTGACTACACCATTTGTCGTTGTTGAACAGTTGTGAAGCTGTGTTTTGCTCAGAAGAGCAGTGTCGCTAGGGACAAGGGACTACATTGTTTGCTGTTGTTGATCAATTGTGAGATTGTGTTCTGCTTGGGAGAGTATCACCTCTAGGAGTCTATATGTTGCAACAGTTGCTGTGTTGGACCAGTGATAAAGCTGTACCCAGTTGAAGCTGGAGCCAGAACTGTCGTCTTTCTTGTGCGTCAGGCGTACATGGGTTTACTTTGCCTGTGGATATGGTTGCCAGAGTCTCTCTGGAGGTTGGTATGTAGGACATTGAGACCGCTTGCAAAGTTTGGCCCTGTAGCTCTCATGTCTCATTGATGCTGTTGACATCAACCTACTTGCCCCTCTGAGAGATGGGTCCAGGCTACTGACATCAATCCATGCTGAATAGACAACGGTATGTCATTGAAGTTAATTGCACAATTGTCTCGTACTCCAAGGTGGGTTGCAAGCTGCATGAGTGATGTGGCGCCAGCCATTGATCATGTCTTGCCAATCCTCACTCAGGTTGCATAAGCCCACATGCCTTGAAAACCACAAACTGGTCCACAAGCTGGATGACTGAGACTGGATTTGCAGATGGATGAGAGCAGAGAAGCAGCGGCAGAGGGCAAGGCCACTGGGCTGCTTACCCTGGTAGAGGTTCCCTCCTGGGTCACACATGATGCTGCCAACGACAGGCACCAGGTAATGTGTTGCTCAGGATAAGTCAATACGATACGTATCGTATTGACTGCATCAGGCATGGGTTCCCAGCTGCTGCCCAGCCTCAATACTAACAACAACAATAATAATAACAATAATGATAATAATGATGATCATAATGACAACCACAATAATAATAATAATAGTAATAATGAAAATAATTATGAACTTTGTAGCTAAGAGTACACTCTGGTCAGAGGTCAGTGTACTCAGCATCATAGTCACAGTGACCTGGCCTCACTTCTGCACACAAATGGCATGAAACAGCTTAGACGACATCATGTCATTGACTGCCTTCTGGTGACATTGGGTATTGCCTAGCCAAACTTGGTTCCAGGCCTGCTGGTAATTGTTGATTGCTTTGGTTGCTTTGGAGTCAGCAGAAACAAGCCTTTGAGCTACGTTCCTCCTGCCTTTTGTGACTCTCCATATACATCTCCAGACATGGAAAGAGGCATAGACACACAAGAGAGAGGGGGAGAGTGTGTGTACATTAGACCAGGATATATCTGCGCACAAGGAGGTAGCGTTGTCGTTCATGCTGAGTGTATGTTGTGCAGTCGGTGGAGGAGGAATCTGGAGATGAGGCAGGCAGCAGCAGACGCAGGAAGAGGCGCAGCAGCAATGCTGGAGTGCAGTACTCTGAGGACCTGTCGGATGCCATGTTCAACCGCCTCATGCAAGCAGATGACCACTCCGAATCTGCATCAGAGGTGAACCCACCGTCTGCCTGTGCTGCTGTGTGCTGTGTTGCTTTGCAGACATGCCATGCAGTCTGTGCACTAAGCGTTGGGGTCTCTGTTGGGGTTTAGCATTTCAGGCTCCACCTGCAAGCCCCATGAGGAATGTGAATGTGCATTAGAGAAGTGAGGCAAGGCCCAGATGGCCTCGCTGTGCTGAGCAAGGTTGAGTGTGAAGCACATGAATGCGGTGCAGGCGCTTTTGTCCATGTAAGGGTGAATTGCAATAAACATGTGCGCAAAAAAACTATATAAGCCATTCTCCTTGCGAGCAGAGTCAGCCAATGTTGAGAGAAACAACAGCTGGCGTGCTGAAGTGGCAAATTCCAGCAAGCTGCTTTAACATTGCAGCAGAGAGCTCTGCTAGTCAGAAGGGGTTACAAACAACCATGCTCCTTGTTGACACCAGGCTATTTTGAGAGCCACAGATGGGGATGATTGGCACGCCACATCTGAGCAAGCTGCCTTTGCAGGAGGAAGTGCTGCCAGCCAGAAGGGTGTCCAAGAGCAAGGATGCAACTCCAGTGGTATCAGACAGTGAAGAAGTACCAGAACCTGCTGATGGCAACCAGCCACCGACTGCATCTCAGTCTCACGCTCAGACTCAGCCTGCTGCCAAGGCTCAGACTCAACCTGCTGCCAAAAAGGGCAAGCTTCGAAAGGCTGCAGCTACGCAGCAGGATGAGCTGCCAGAGCAGGGCTCTGCTCGCAAGCGGCGCAAAAAGAGCAGCAGCAAGACGCCTGAGCCTTCAGAGACTGTGCAGCAGCCTGCAAGCAGCCAATCTCAGGTATGAAGCAATTGCTGAAGCTCTGCTGATGATGTGGAATTGAGCTGTCACCAATGTAGGCTTTCTGGTGCTGTAGGGCGAAAACGTGTCTGACAAGAAATCAAGCAGCGCTGGCCAGAAGCTTTCGGGAAGCAGCAGGGAAGAGAAGTCTGCTGCGAAGCTGCCTAAGGCAGCAACACGGTCACCTGCCCCTAGGCCCCAGAAGGCAGCAGGGCAGAAGAAAGGCCAAGACAGTGGGCAAAGCCAACCAGCATCCGGCACAGGTAGATCGTGCTTGGGAGCAACATGCATGCAGATCTGGGACATCTTCGCCTTACCCTCAACATCAAGTAAAGGCAATACTTGCATACATGGCGGGCAGCTTGCCTGAAAGCAATCCCAGCCTGAAGCCAAGAACTAGCTTGTGGCTGCTGCAGATGGTGCCAGTAAACAGACCAGTCCCCCACCGGAAAACAGGCGAGGCTCACGCACCCGCAGCTAGCCAGCATCAGCTGCTAGTGCTGCAAGAGCTGACTCTGAACTCAGATAGTGCCCCGTTTATGTGGCTTTTTGGTCAAAGCTTTCCTAACGGTGGAAAGGAGTGGGGTTCCCCTGAGGGTGGCGAGCAGGTGTATGGGTGCCAGAGATGCACAAATACAAGCTGCTGATGCATACATTACAAGCTATGTGAACAAGACATGTGCGCGAGATATCACTCCTTGTCAGCAAGTGTTTGGATGACAAATGCATAGCAAATTATTGAATTGTTTGTTGAGAGTGATGTTTTGTCACTACTCAGTTGGACAAACGCCATTCCGGTTAAACATTTTGTTTGCAGATGCTTTGTAGAAGGTCCACCATGCATACAAAATAGTGCTTTCAACACATTTTAACAAAGAAAATGAAGTGTTGTCTACAGAGACAAAAAGCATCAGGTACATGGCTAAGAGCATGCTATTACGCTTGCGCGAGGCTGTTGGCACCCAAAAGGGATGTTGGTCTGCAGACCAACAGAACAGCCTCACTGTGCTGGCAGTAATCAGCGATGCACTGCGGTACACGACAGAAGTGACAATGCTGGTGCTGTGCCAAATTGTGGCTCAGCAGTGTCTGAAGGCCTCAGAAGCAACACATGACTACAACTTGCTGCTACTCAAGCGTTGATATAATTTACGCTATCTAATTGCAGAACTCATGTTTTGAGTACAGTCTCAAAGCTTGTGCTGTATGATTGTAGGTGGTACAGCCTTAAGCAGAGGCAGAATTTGTTTTGATTCCTTGGGTTGCATTAGATGCTTCATCCTTATTTGGTGAGCTTCTTAGTGCATACACATAGTTTTGACCCTTGCCCATAGGTTTTGTTTGCACAGCCCCTGCTTTGCGCATTGCTTGCAGCATGAGCTTGGTGTGCCGCTTGCTTTTCAAGCCAGCTTCCTGCAATCATCACGTTGTGTTTGTGGTAGGCAAACTTACATTGACAGCACGCGGTCACATTTTATTGTGCTGCAGCATATATCGAATTTGACTGAGCCTCTGTGTGTATGCTCACCTCAGCTTGCTGCCATATCTGTGCACTGTTTAAAGGTGTTGGAGTATCTTTCAAGATGCCGTACAAGACTGCCTTTGCACCTGGTTCTACTCCATGCACTGCACATATCACAAGCCTGATTAAACTCGGCCCGTTTGCTCTACGCTGCAAATTGGTTCTGGAGGCCTTCAAACCCAGCAGATACAAGGAGCAGACTGCAAGTATACCTGCCGAGGCACCTTTTGCGGCTTGCAAGGCAGCAGCTGATGTCTGCAAGCTTCTGGAAATTACCAGACACAGCCGCTGCATGTGTTATCGCTCTTGCCGAACCTCAGAACCGATGTGCTGGCTGCTGTTGCCGAGCAATCTCACACTGCTGCGGCCAGCATGTATCAACTCGCAGCAATGATCTGCAATAATCAATACATGTCACCACAACGCTGAAGCGTCAGACAGGTGACGGTCAGCGCCTAGTCGCAAACAGTTTGGGCATTGTCACTTCGTTCGTTTCAGCAGGCCTTTGCTATGAGCATGATATAATAGCGATTATTAGTATGGTAAATCGACGGCTTAGGTACTCGCGGTGCCCTGCAAGTTTATTAAGTCGCGGTGGTGGTGTCGGGAGGACTCATTTTCAGCAGTACTACGCCGCCGAGTTTGCCGGGTGACTGCGCTTATGTTCGCGAGCTCGCTGTCTGGCGCCCCACTGGCAGCCAGTAGGCTTGCCGGGCGCAGCAGATCAACACATTCACCTTACCGAGAGTGTGAAGGGCTGCAGCATAGCCGTCTTCAGCCCTCAGCTCGTGCAACACAACAGCCCAACCAACTTCAACGACTGCCCTGCCTTTATAAGCATCGCGTTAACCGGCGGTGCCCTAGTCTGGTCGTGCAAGCACAGAAAGGCCAACCAGACCCTCCAGACGCGCCAAGGGAGGAAAGACGAGGTGGACGGGAATGGCTGCAGACTCTACTCTCCCGATTTGGTCCCATTACACAAAAGGCCGAGAACACCGCAGTTCTTGACTTTGAGAAGCCTCTTGTTGAGCTAGATAACCGTATCACAGAGGTGAGGCTCTTTCCGGAAGTCTCAAACAGCAAAGTGAAAAACCAGTGCTGAACGCAAAAACGTGCTGCAGGTTCGTAAAGTGGCTGAAGAAAATGGCGTCGACGTTTCTGAGTCGATCAGAGAGCTGGAGGATCGAGCTAAGCAGGTAGGCAACCTGACTTGCCCTACTTTACATTCGTGTACATTCGTTCCTGGCTGAAATATTAAAATAGGGGCAGCAACTTTACAGACTATGCTGTCCACTTTTGTGCAGTTGCGGAAGGATACATATTCTCGCCTGACACCAGTGCAGCGCTTGCAAGTGGCGCGGCATCCAAACAGGCCAACATTCCTGGATGTTGCTCTCAACATTTCAGACAAGTTTGTCGAGCTGCATGGAGACCGCGCTGGTCTAGATGATCCAGCAATGGTTTGCGGTCTGGCAAGTATGGAGGGACAAACTTTCATGTTTATTGGACACCAAAAGGGAAGGAATACAAAGGTGAGCTGCACTCCAACAGCTGCTTGCTGTTACACATCTGTTTGAAATCCTTGGTCCTTCACACCATTTGCAGCTTGATGAGAACCACCCCCAGGTCCACAGCTGTTGCATGCTCCAGTGGCCCATCCACAGCTGCAGAGCATGGCCTTTCAGTGTAGCACTGCCATGTCTCTGCAGGAAAACATTCACCGCAATTTTGGAATGCCACAACCAAATGGTTACAGAAAGGCGTTGCGCTTCATGAAGCATGCAGACAAGTTTGGCCTGCCCATTGTCACATTTGTTGACACACCTGGTGCTTTTGCTGGCAAATCAGCTGAAGAGTCAGGACAGGTGAGCTGCTGCATGATATGATATTGCTGAGTGTTGCAGAGCATGATAGCAAGGTACGCTTGTCGTTGTGCGTGGCTTTTGTGAACAGCGCATGGTGCCATGTCAATGTCTTCATGCAAAAGCATATCTGGCTTCTCCCATGTCCCGTTGTGTCTATGTCACATGCTTCTACAATAAGAAATGCTGTCAAGATTTTCAACAGAATGCCTTTGAAAATGATGGCGCTGTATACAAGAGCATCAAGGCTAAAAAATCAGCAAGACGTGCAGATGCGCTTCTTTCCTGGTGGAAAGAACCAAAGCATGTGTGCGACCTCCAGGGTGAGGCAATTGCTGTCAATCTGAGGGAGATGTTTGGCTTCCGGGTGCCTATCTTGTCAGTGGTCATTGGGGAGGGCGGCTCTGGTGGAGCTCTAGCCATTGGTTGTGCAAACCGCAACCTAATCATGGAGCACTCTGTCTACTATGTGGCTAGTCCAGAAGCCTGTGCTGCTATCTTGTGGAAGGCCCGAGACAAAGCTGCTACCGTAAGCATCTACAGACTACTTGGCTTGCACCACTGTCACTCGTTGCAGTTGTCAGCACTGCGCCTGCAGAAACCCATCTGCGGAAAACCCACTTGATCAAGTTGTGTCCATGAATGACGGCAGTGCCCAGCATTCAAGAAGCTGCCTGCAAGTTTGCCAGCGTCTCTCTGTACACAGCTGTTGTGATGTGACCTGGAATCCTTGCAGGCCACAGAAGCATTGAAGATCACTGCAGAGCAGCTGATCAAGTTCAAGGTGATGGACCATGTCATTCCTGAGCCTCTGGGAGGAGCCCACAGTGACCCCATGGGAGCCTTCCCTGCCATCAAGAAGTCACTGATGGAGGTGTACAGCTAGTAAGCTCTCATGACACACATTGCATCCTGTCAATGCTGGATTGTCATCAAGGTGTTGTTTTGTTGTATGGCAGCCGGTTGCTTGTCAGTGCTACAAAGCATGTGAGCGTGTTTGTTGGTCAAGACATGTAATGCAGTTGGTCAAGCCAGCTTGTTGCTAGTATAGCAGCAACATAGAGAGAAAGTGAGAAGAGACACAGATAAAAGAAAGCACAAGGCAAAAGCAAGTTGCTGCTTCAGAGGGAGAGGACTCACAGCAGAGAAGTTGTTTTGAACACAATTTACGCTGCTGAACATGTGATGCTTTTATGGCGCAGCTACAGCAAATTGACAGAGGAGGAAATCAAGCTGGACAGGTATGCCAAGTTTAGAGCTCTAGGCCATTTCGAGGAGCATCTAGTGCCAGGAGGGCAGTGGAGGGAAACTAGAGCCTCTCGGGCCAAGGTACCTCTCCTCCTTCATGCCTCTGTCTTGTCTGAGCTACCGGCACTACTCACCGTATATGCCCGTTGTGCGCTTTGGCAAAGGGACAACCGTGACGTGAATGCTGACACATTTATGCCAGTAAGGTTGTGCCCACAATGTGCTTTATCCCATGGCTGGTGCACTCAGTTATGTGAAGACAGTGGATTGCTTGGATGCTAGAGCACAAGCACAAGCCAAACTGCTCGTTATTTGCAGAATGCTCAAAGCCCATGTCTGACTTAGTGTCACAGCCAACTTGGCTGATGCTTGAAAGTGTAGTAGTGTCACAGCATACATACTTTCTACTTTATTGCTCTATCTTGGACTCTGCTTAGCTAGAGGCTGGAAAGTGCCAATTCATCAAAATGCCTGCAGTACGTGACTAAGTGACTGAGCATGCTTGCACAGGCATTGGCAGAGGGGAGTGGCGCACACACCAAGATGGGCACCTGGGCAGTGGATGAGCGGGAGGCTGAGCTGTGTGAGCTCATTGCTGACCAGGACGAGCGGTGGGATGAAGCCATTGTGGGCAAGGAGCAATGGATCAACAAGCCTGCACAACCCCCTGGCCTGCTTCGCACAGGTCAGTCGACACTGTATTCACTTGTTGGGCTCACCAGCCATCACCTGGGCAGCCTGGCATAATACTTCGCTTCTCATTAAATTGATGCCAAAACGCGCAGTCTTTCTTTCTGTCACCGGCAGCAGCGTGCAGCCAGCCTGGCCTCCAGAATTTGCTCACTTCCTCATCTGCTCTCTCTTGACTCTTCATCCTGCCCGTTTGCTTGTCGTGCGCCAGCTGGTCTTTCGGCTGCATTGTGATACAGTTGCATCTTCTAAGGCTGCTGCAATGTGATCGGTGCATCAATGAGAAGTTGGGTCCTGGGTCCTGAGAAATTGCAGTTGGAAAGCACTGTTTCCAGCAGGCTGCTTCGCTTGTGCAGCTGCAAGCATGTTGCTTGAAAGCAGATCAGGCAAGTGCAATACGCCCTTGCTATGCTACACACATGTTGCCCAATTGCCACCAGTCTTGAAGTACTAGTCTTCCTCTCAATTCGTGTTTGGAGTCGCCAATTAGCACAATGGTGGTGCAGGCATCATGGAGCTGTCTGTGGCCATGGTAGAGCAAAGAAGGCGCCAGCAGGAGCAAGCATCCTCAGCACCCCCTGAGCCCTCCCTGCCAGAGCCCACACCTGCAGTAGCCCACACCTACTCCCAGGTACCAAGCATACATATGTCTATACATCTCTTTGGCTGCCTTTCACTCAAATAGCGTCAGTGTTAGTCAGGCATTTGCAAAGCCAAGAAGGACGATCTGTGTTTTGTGCTATGAAGCATCTGGAGGGCCCACTTTGTAGCTGCAGTGGCAGGTGCTATGCTGGTGGCACCATGACTATAGCAGTCATGGAAGGTCAAAATCACTGACAATGTTGCAGTTGTCATGTTTGATCATGCAAGTTTGCAATTCAGTATCCGTGTGTCAAAGTTGATGAGATGGTGCTGGTCTACAGGGCAACAATGGAGTTGCTGGCAATGGCTCTCATGGTTTGGAGGTGCAAGCATGAATCTGCCTGTTCAGAATGCACCAGACACATGATACCTGTGGTCAGTGGCTGATGCAGTACCATATGTTTGTGTATGGTACCTGGGGCACCAACAAACAAGAGGGCAATTTCATCCCAGCTGTGATCTACTCTGCAGCATTTGAGGTTGTGGCAGCTGCTGCCTGCATGCCAGCAGGAGCATAGGCAGGTCTGCCTGAGTGAGGGAGTCAATTGAAAAATGTGAGGCTGGTAAAGGTCGAAAACAGTCAGAGAGAGTGCATGTAGTTTCTTTTCAAGCTGAGTTGCCGACCGTTTGTCAATATTGTCTCATGTCGCTGAGTAGCTGTAGAGCTTCATCTTTGTACCAGTAGCCTTGTTGGCCGATTAGGCACCAGTGTTTGCCTTGACACAGCTGTCAAGAAGCTGTCATCGCAATGCAGGAGAGTCTTAGCTGAGCTGTGTTTGCATTCACCTTCTGACAGATGTAATGAGGTTGTGGTGAGCTTCTTGCCATTAATATCTAAAACCCATGGCCAAAATGTGTTCAGCATTTGATGACAGGACCAAAGTGATCACCTTCTACAGGAGGTGCTAACCCTACAAGGGATTTCAGGCCTAGTTAGGGTTTGAGGCAGTCGGAAGCGCATTCAGGCTGTGCTCTACAGCAACTCGCATTTAGAGATTCATTTGGGCATAGAAGCATGGGGGATAAACAAGGCGATGCCGAGTTGCAGCGGTTTGTGCAGGAGGAACAAGCAAAGGCACAACTGCAACACACGATCTCTGAACTTACTGCCACTTGCTGGGAGAAGTGTATAGGCACGCCCGGGCGATATTTGAGCTCCAAGGAGGAGGCTTGCCTGTCAGACTGCGCAAAACGTTTCCTGGACACTACAAAATTCATCATGCAGCGAGCACAGGCACAACAGCAGTCGTCAGGTGGTGGCTTCTGAGTCCTGCCACCGGTATGCGTCAGGTACAGAGCCACATGACCGCAAGCGAACGTAGTGGGATCAAACTGCCTACCTCTGTAACTTGAGGTAGACATTGCAGCTTGCGTGTGCTTCACAGGCTTTTATCAAGGCCCGTGACTCTGCTACCACGCCTTCAGTGATACGCAGGTGAGTACTCAAAAAGCAGCAGAGCATGGCAAGGCCTCAACATATGTTTGACAGCAAGCCTCATCAGCCTGGCTTTTGCAAGCACCATTCTCCAGTTCTAATGGCTTGTCTTTGGCAGTCTCAAACTGGTGTCAGCTCCAACGCAGCCCATATGGTCGTCAGGAAGCTGGAGCGCTGATTACATGAATGAGTAAACAGCCTGCTGGTTGCTTTCAAGTTTGGTGAAATCATTGTTGCTACAATCCAGCAGATTGCAGCTGGCTGTACAAACATATATATAGTACACTAGTGTAGCTTTGGTTTGCTGTGTGCAAGCATCGATGCTGATAAAAGAGTCTTGCTGACCACTGACTCTGATCATTTGATGTTGTTTAAAAGATGGGACGGTTTGACAGGTGCCTAATTAGCACGCAAGGGCTTTCTACTATGACAGTGGCAAACTACACATGCATCAAGCAAGCTTGCAGGTCGTCAAGGCAAACAAATTTGTCTTTTTAGTCTGCTGACATGAGTATACCCACTGACACAATGGGTTTTAGCAGCTTTCGAAGTCAGCGGATCTACTGGACTGTAAACACAGCCTCAGAGATGCAGTTCCATGCGCTTCGGTGCAAACACAGGCTTGCATGACTGCATACTGTATCTGCCACAGTACCTATGTATCAGGCATTTCACCGGGCTCTGTAGATCAGTGCCTCCATGTTCTGCCAATTGATTGCACCGCAATTCTGTTCAGCTGATTACACTAATCCCTTCCAAAGCAAAGTTTGGAGGCTGTGTGTTGCAACACATTTGTGCACTGCTTGCTTTTGTGTCTTCCCGCTGTACCCTAGGCATAACAGGGTTTGCCCCTTTGCAATGCGACCTTTCTGTGCTAGTCAAGTTACAGGCGGCTTCTTCACTTTGAACGTACAGACTGAGGACTCAAGCACATACAGACAGCCAGAAAGAGCAGCTTCAGCGCGCCGGTCACGAGCCTGTCTGCCTTGTGCCTGGTTCTGTGGACAAGTACCTGCATGTGCCTGATTGCACTCTTCAACAGAGCCTCGACACACATTCTGAGGGCTTTTACTCTGCTGATATAGGTATACCACTGACACAACCTCCAATATCAGCTCTACATGCGTTGTGCTTGCGCTCGTGGCCGGCCGTCCAGACTGTCAGCCTCGCCCTAACAGTCAGTAACAGACACCACGGTTGTTGCCTCAGCAGCTTTTCAGTCAGCGACTCTACTCTCCATAACTGTAAATATAGCCTCCGAGATGCATCTCAATGCATTGCGCAGCCTAACACAGCCTTGCTTGACTGCATAGTGTATCTGGTGCAATACCTCTATGATCCAGGCGTTTTACCAAGCTCTGCAGATTAGTGTACCCTTGGGAAAGTGTATCTGAGATCCAATCTATCAAGGAAAGCAAAGCTTGAGAAGCTTTCTTCAGATTTTGTGTCTAAGAAAATTCAGGGACTGTGTATCTGAAATCCCAAGGGGACAACTTTGGCAGTCCTTTCAGTTGCAGATTATGATTGTATCACGTAAGCACACGTGCTGATTTGGCAAACCGGAGGTTACGCTTACATGTAGTACCAACAGCAGGCAGCCTTTATTGATCATGGCATCACCTCCACACATCACACGCAACAGTTGTATAGCAAAAGTAACATAGCGATTTTATCTGCAAGTGATTGAGAAAAGGAGTGTGCTGTAGCTGTCTCGACCTTCTCAAGATCTAGGGCACCAAGCCTCTATAGTCATACGAAATGCACGGCTTAGCTTGCCACTAAACACCAGGGAGGGATAGAAAGCTTTGTGGACGTCGATTGCGCAGCGGAGCATGGGCATAGTCACATCATGCCTGAACGCTTCTTCACGCCAGCTTTTGACAGCAGCGTCAGACGGTGACGCTGAGACCGTGCGTCAGGTAGAACTTGCTGCGCTACGAGCAGCATTCAGCATGTACTCAACTTGCTGTTTGCGGATGGCGTTGCCTGCGACTTCTGCGCATGAGCATTGTATCCGTTAACCGCGGATCGCGGTTCAACAGTGCTTGCTCGTAACGCTTCTGCTGACCCAGCTCTTGCACCCTTGTAGCGAACGTTCCGTTGCAATCATTAGACTTAGCCAAGCAATCAAGATTGTTGAACAAAGACAACTGGTTGATACGGCAAAATGCTCTGGAGTCAAGTTGCCTAGTGCTAACGAGCTAATTTGTCCTGCTGAAGGTTTTGGAAGCTAAGCCACAGCTGGCAAGCTACAGTGCCTTTACCACTGGCTTCAACTGTCTGCATTATGCTGCTGGTACGCTGAAGCTTTTACTCAACTTCATGCTGAACTGCAATTCTTTCGTAATGTCAACTTGAGGGTTGCAACTACATCATTTCAGGGCAATCGCTACGTTGCATTGACTTCATGATGGCATGTGGAGGTGCCATTGTCATCTCTTGGCTCCTGACTGTATCTGAAAGTGTACAAACATCACCCACGAAGCATGGCTGTTGTGTCATGACTGTCTTGGTTTTGCAGCCAAAGGACACATGGCTGTTCTGCAAGCTGCGGTGGAGGCTGTCAAGTTGGGTACCAAAGAGTCGCTCTCACAAGACAACGATGACATTTCTATGAAGCATGTCAGGGCATGGAGTAAGCTTCTGAAGGACTGCCTGAACCAGAAAGGGAGCAGAGGCGAAACTCCTGTCATGGTTGCCTGTGAGGAAGGGTAAGTCACATTGCATTTTCCTATCTAAGCTGAGATTGTTTGCAAAGTGCTCAATAAGCTTTGGGTCCACTTCGAGTTTTCTTTATAGATTTGCCTGATGGCCTTGTGTTTCCTCTTCATGTCTTATTACATTGTTCCCCCATCCCTCATGCCTGTCCCCTAACCCCTGCCTGTACTGACACTGAATTGGAGAGAGCATTGACTGAGCAGAGCGACTCAGTTGTCCCTCTTTCCAGTCATACTGCCTTGGTAGGATCTGTTGTTCCATGAGTCTTTGCACTGACACCCAAGTGGCTTTTTTTTAATACTGACTTGTTACTTGTTTTGGGGGCACTTTGCTGTCTGTATGCCAGGCTCCTGGCTGCCGCCTCTGGAGGCTCTTGTCATGACCGCTGAAAAGCATAAACTTATCTTTTTTCCCCCAGCTGCAGCTGACAAACCCTGCGCTGGCTGTGCAGGCATGGCTTTGCTGCCCGCTACCTGATTGAGCAGGGTGCTGACCCTTTCGTGCAAGATAGAAGCCAGCATCGCTCGGCCATTCACTATGCAGCAGCCAAGGGCAAAGCAGATTCTTTGAAGAGACTGTTGGATGACAGCCTGCGTATACACACTGAGGAAGGCTTTGTTTCTTTGAAGAATGCTCGCGTACAAGATGTCAGCGGCAACTGCAGGTGATGCTTGCCAGGTTCTGTATGCCCTGTCTTGTAGATGCTTGCTTGCACAGCAGACTGGGCCTTGGCAATGAGCCTCAGGACTTGTCTGGCAGAACAGGTGTGCGCAGGGGTGGATAGTCAACTACATAATGATCATGCTGATTCTTACCATGTGATCAACTGCTGCATGGCTTACAGCATACATTCACCAGCAGCTTGTCTTTAAAGCGTACAGCTGCTACATTTGTTGCTGTGTATGTGGCGATTATTACCACTATGCAGCTTGCACTGCAAGCTGTACTTTTTGCAGGCAATGCCTGATCCGTGTTCTGCTAAAAAAGCCTTGCTCTGAAGGACATCAGTGTGTTTATTTTAGGTACATCGACAGCAGAGCTGAGAATGGTCTGACTGCACTACACTTGGCAGCAGTGAACGGCAGCCTGGAGTGTGTGCGTCTGCTGCTGGACGGTGGTGCATCCATGATGGTGCGCACAGTGGATCTGGATGTGGTGTCAGATGTGGCGGCTCCTGCTGGCTCCACCCCTCTGCATGTGGCCGCCATGACTGGCCACGTTGCCATTCTGCAAGCCATGCTTCAGGTATTTGTTGTGCAACTGCAAGCCATGCTGCAGATACTTGTTGTGTAACTGCTTCAGGTACTACTTGTGCAACTGAAAGCCAAGCTTCAAACACTTGTGCAACTGCAAGCTGTGCTTCAGGTCTTTGTTGTGCAACTGCAAGCCATGCTTCAGATACTTGTTGTGCAAGTCTGCAGCAAATGGGCTGTGCCTTGATGTATGGGCGTGGTCCTGTTTTGCTGTAGTCTTCAGCCCTGTCATCAGAGGCTGGCAGTTCTACATGAAAGTGAGCATGATTGCCAGACCTGCAAGGCTGTTGTGTTGCTGTCAATTTGCACTGCTTTGATCTACATGTGCATGTTTGATGTACATGTGCTGAAAACATGACCTTGTGGGTTGGGAGGCACACGAGCTGTGCAAGGCATTGAGACTCTGCAGCAAACTTGTTCATGACACCGCTCCCAGCACTTCCAAAGTCCTAGGAACTCTGTGTCTTAAGCACCACAGAAGTCTGACCTTTCAGAATTGGCTTGTCTATTCCTTTGGCTGCAAATATCTGCACAAAAGCTGATGCTGATTTCATTGTCTTGCAGGCCCATTCTGATGCTTTGGGGTCATGGGGTGACAATGGGGCGGCTGCTAGGCGGGCATGGGAGGGTGACGGGCGCATTGACCTGCGTAGTGTGACTAACTGCCTACGTCAGTTACCCTATCATGTGGCATGGCAGAAGGGCTTCAGACAAGCAGCTGGCGTTCTCAACCCAACTGTACCTATTGACTCTGCCTTGGAGACTTGCAGAGAGCTTGGGGAAGGTCAGCATATCATTATTACATGTCCATGATGTCAATTACTAATAATACATTAATGTCAATTACTGATATTACACAATGTCATTATGCTGCCCGAAAAGTTTTTCTTGACATGCTACTTGATTGCATTTGCAATGCAAGGAATCTTGTGTGTGGTGCTGAACAAGGTGTTCCATAGCGCATCATTTCTGTGGCTAATTTCTTGCTGGTTTCTGCCTGCATCCGATGTGCAATGTGATGTCACAGTAGTGTGTGTATACATGAGCAGGTGTAACAGGTCATTGTCAGTGTCACTCGTTGTTTGCTTGCACCACATGTCATCATCATCTGTGTCTGTCAGCATGTGGCAACAGACTTGCCACAACGGCTGAGTGCAGGTTGCACTCTAGTGCAGCTGTACTGATACAGCTGTACTGATGCAGCTGTACTGATGCAGCTGTGTTGGTTGTGTTGCAGGCTTTGGACCACAGAAGCTGGCTGTGCTGGCAGCTTACTGCTTGCGGCAAGGCCTGCTAGTGTGGCTGAAGGCCTACAAGGCAGACATCGAGCTGCGAGGCTTGGACCCAAGAACAGGCCTCAGATCTCATAGCATCAATCACCAGAATGGCCAGCACTCACATGTTGAGAGGGCAGTAGCTCATGCTGCTCAGTCGCAACCACCTGTTCAGAGCCCCTCACCTTTTGCTCAGATGGATGCGAACGCACCAGCGTTACATAGGACGCACGAAGCACAGCCCTTGGCAAATGGTAACTCCCAGTCGTCAAGGTCCCTGCAGGGTCCAAATTTTAGTTCAAACGCCTTTCCTTCCTTTGGCAGCACCGCTCCTCTGCTTCAATCGCCAGACGCTTCATTCTCCTACAACAATGACCAACCTCTCAGTCCTAGCATGCCTCACTCTAATTCAGACATGGGCTCCCCCAGGGGCGCAGCAGGCACCCCCAGACCCCGCCGTGCGCCCCCTCCACCACCACCAGTAGCAGCTGCACCCTCCCCTTTTGCCATGGTCAGTCCATTTGCTCAGTCTGCTGCCCCTGCTTTCCCGCCACTGGAGCGTTCGAATTCAAGCGCATCCAGCATCAGCGAAAAGGGCAGCAGCGAGCAACAGCGGCGGCCCACCGTCAGATTTGCCACTGATTCGGCTCCCCGAGACAGCAGAGGGTACAACCACACTAACAGTGGTTTCACAGAGCTGGCAATGGCTCGCAGTCAGGAGAATTCAGCCCGCAGCAGGAACAGATCAGATGACGGCAGCAGAATTCCAGCTGCCACTGTGAGTAGGCCTGGCCATCATCGAAGCCTCAGCAGAAATAGGAGTACGTCCAGACAGGAAAGAGCAGCCAGCGCCAATCTGGAAGTGTTGGACTTGCCGCCTCTGCCTTTGCCAATTGAGGCTATTGGAGGTGCACAGGAAGCTTTGAGTCCTGCCACCTCGCCTGTAGTATCTAGGCAGCCATCCCGCCACCTGTCCATCATGAGGCAAATGAGCGGTTTCAGGTGTGTTGTTGCTTATACACGAACTTTTGACTGCAGCACCTTAGCCTGTGTGCTGGGGTTGTCCTGTGAGGTGAGTTGCCCAACAGCGTGTTCATGATTTAGCTGTGGGCGCAAAGAAATGGCCACCCTGTCAGGACTTGTTTGCACAATCATAACCAGAGTCATGTTGTAACTAGAAGAGTCATGTTGCAGGCAGTCTCGCAGCATGGGCAGGGCGCCTAGCCGGCAAGCTAGTGTGAGGGAAGTCAGCAGACAGCCAAGCATCATTTCAAGAGCAGCCAGTGTGGCTGGCTTTGAGGATGACTGTGGTGGAGATTGTGGAATCTGCTTAGATGAATTAGAGCAGGTTGCAATCAATGGGTGCAATCACAGGCTGTGTGTGGACTGCTCCATCAGTTTGTGCGAAGTTCACAAAAAGCCTCCACTCTGTCCATTCTGTAGAGCGATGATCAGTGGCTTTCACGAGATCCACGAGAGCAAATACTACGTGACCTAGTTTTTGATGAATTTTTCGTTGTGTTCTACATGCTGCTTCTGTGGGCACTTTTCTTTTTGCTTTAAGGGTTTGCTAGTCCTAGTGATGCCTGCATGTGAGTGATACAAGTTGTCACATAGTTGATGGTCTGTTTGTACAGGTCAAGAAATAGACTGAACTTTGCAAACCCAGTGTAGACGACATTGTCTGCTGGGTTTGCACAGTCCATTTTGATGTTCTGAGACTGTTCAGCTATTCTGCTGTTGATGCAATCATGTTTGACTTAGTATTTTGGCAGCCACAGCACCCTACTTGCTGGACATACGTGCTGAGCATTGTCACTTTATACTGCGTGCTGCTTGAGATGATGTAATGCAGCATAGTGATTACACAGACACATAGGGTAGCATGTAACATTTCTCGCATGCACAGTTACCAAGTTCAGCAGTGTACACAAGCACCCAGTATAAACGGTTCACATTACAACATATAGCAAAACTACAATCAGGCTCTGCATTGCTGCTGCTAGCATGCCCTGTCTGCCAATGATGCACCTCAAGGCTTTGGGGCTGCAGAGGTGTGCTTGGGCTTGTTCTCCATGATGTAGTTGGACAGGAAGCCAAAGGGGTCCTGGGGCCTGAGACATCCACAACAGACACTTCAAAGTCAAGCACATGTGATGCACAGACAGGGGTGAATACATACAATGCACAGATAGGCATATGTCAGCAGACGATGTTGCATTTGTGTGACAGAATGGTGGGAAATCAAGCTACATGGCACTATAATAAGTAACAAAGACTGGGATTCCAGGAGTTGGTGGCGGTAGGCATGTTAATGATGTGGTGAGGGGGTGGTGGTCGTGTGCTTTTCATGAAAGACACACAGAAGAGTCAGAGCAGTCACCTCTTCATCACCAGCTCCTTGAGTGCAGCACGCAGCACAGGCACGACAGTGTGGTCCAGGTACTGCAAACAAAAAGCCAAGGTTGTTGCCACTGTTGTGCACAATTCATGTCACAGGAGTTTCCAGTGCCTGTCAGGCAGATCAAGCTTCATGGGAAAAGACGGACTAAATGGGTGGTTCAGACTGGGTAGCTGGTACTTTGAACTGATACTATCAGAATTAGCGCAGAACCGGAAAATTGCTCTAGAGACAGCACAACTTTGCACAGCTGGCACAGCTAGGGTAGTGGCATCACCTCACGGGTGGGCTCAAAGACAGGGTGGTCCTCCAGGTGAGCGGTGGCAGGCACAGCAGCACTCTCCACCACTCCATGCACAGCGTGAGCCACAGCAGGGTGGTTGTCCT
>JAABUK010005131.1_pt1 | contig 20707 bp, 17 predicted proteins | sample 5559141 | NCBI WGS metagenome assembly JAABUK01 (sample SAMN10711869, study PRJNA513367) | rock metagenome | isolation source: Antarctica rocks | place: Antarctica: Victoria Land, Pudding Butte nord | collected 2016-01-03
TTTCTTCATAAACAAGCTCTCGCATCCTCCACCACAACTTGGCGAGGATGCCATGAAGTCTGCAACCATCAGCTCTTGGTCTGACCGTAGGCCGAAGTCTGGATATCCTACCTCGTGTTGGCTCCGTTCTTGTCATAGAGCAACATCTCTTCTCCTTGTGCCAGTCCACTTCGCCATCCTGAGGCTGGTCCCCACATCCGCTTACCGTACGCACGAAGAACGTCATCGCTCATGGTTTTGATCGATGCTTCCGTCCCGCGCTTGAGGAGTGGAGTATGTCTCGAGCCCTGACGGTATCGATAGATCACGCTGGACCAAAAGACGCCCTGAAAGATCGGGTCGATCTGAAGCTCTTGGAAAATTTCGCGGTAGTCATTAATCGTCTCGGTGAAGCGGTCTCCCGTACGTGCTCGCACCTGAGTGGTACCAAGATGCCGAAGACCAGGTTGATCCTCCAGACCAGACTGGCCCTGAAAAGCAGGCTGGCTTGCACAGTCAGTTCTGTATGTCACCTCTGGTGACGCTCTCTCAGGCTCAGGGTCTGGATTTTCAGACATGTCTTCAGCAGCACACGCGCTGTCGACAAGCGGATAGAAGTGAGAAACTTCCCCAGCGATCGAACGATACCGATCGCGTCCAGAAGTTAGTTCGGTGGACCAGACAGAAAGAGAAAGTGATAGACGATGGGAAAAAGGTAGGCTGCAACAAATGAACAGCTTGGAACACGTGCGGGTTCAGGTCAACAGCGATGCCCACAGAGAGAACACAGCGAGAACACAGATGTGAAAAGGCGGTTGGCCCTAGACCGCAGAAAGGGCAGCAAGAAATACATCAGCAGCCTTCGCAAAGGTGAGAGGCATCAGGGGCACAGCGTCCGCTCAAGAACATCCTCCTCTCCATGCTGCTCATATCAGACGCAGCAAGAAGCTTCAAAGAACGATCAATATCAATAGGCGCCCGTAATGGAGTGATGCACTTGTTGAAGGACTGGGGAATCAAGTTACTGGGATTCATTGTGGGAGTGCCAGGCAAATTCTCTCTCTAAAGGTTGAGAAGCACCAATGCTGGCAGACCGCTCAGCCAGTGACATTACTTGGTGCTCAGATGCAGCGACGCAGTTCAAAGGTAAGCCATTATATGCCCTCATGGCTTGATTGTGGTCCAAGGGTATACTGACAGCCATCCGAGGAGGAGGTCGCTCCTGAAGAGACCACGGACCACAACCGACTGCGGTATGGAGTGCCCTCACTCTGAGGCAAGGCAAGGCAAGGCAAAGACCACGGATGGCCAATCGCAGTCGCAAAATGGCAGTTGATGTGTTCAAGAGTGATCAGTAAAGAGATGCAAAGCCATACAGGCAGCCTGGGAGGACAAAGACGATGAGTTGCAAGGCTTTGCTGCCAAGCCAGTACGATGGAAGATTTGATGACTAAACGCGCATCCCAATTGTCCACTTCTCCAGCCGCATCATCACCACTGCTTGGGATCATCTCATCACGCCTTTTGGTGCTACTACGGCTCTGCTTGTTGACAACGAGTCCTCCCTTCTATAAGGGTTAGAGCTGTTCGAAGGGCCAAGCGAAAGTCCTACCACTCCTGCGTCGGTGGACTGAACATGGCCGGTCTCGTCCAAGACATCACTTTGGCTCAGCTGGAGCTGCTACATCTCAAATTGCATCCTCATCGGCGACAGCAGGGTCTTCAACGTTCGTCTCGTCCGTTCGACTCCCGCTGACCAGCGAGCCCTATTACTGTAAGCGTGCGACAACGATGTCAGCAGCACCTCATTCACTTACGGTTGCCTCTACCGCGGTATTCGACTGGAGACCATAGCTTGCTGTCATTTCAGCCAGAAGAACGTGGAGCCCGGCCAACAACCTACGGAATCTATTGAGCGCCCCAGATCAACAGTTAGATTCTGCTCGCCCATACATTACGCAGATCTATCCTCCGGCCATCTCAATCCCCGTTCCCCCTTCCTGTCTTTGATGACATACCTGCTCTTCTCTCCCCAAACCGTTTTACCAATCATGTGCGCCATCTCCTTCACTTCGTCAACAGTGATCTCATCACCAACATGGCTGGCAAATTTCTGTGGGCAATCACGCTTGCACCATCTGGTCAGGGCAGCAGAGAGCATTCGATGATTCCGATTTCTGATTTTGAGTGTCCTTCATGTGACGTCGAAGAGACCCAGGAACGGGACCTGTGCGAGCGGCTTTTTTGGTTCTGGCCATCGCTGCTGCGGGTGAACGAATGAAGGGGCGGGTGAGGAAGGGGGACATGCCGAGAACGAAGATTGGTGGGGAAACCTTCTTCCAGATCTTGCGGTGCCGGCAAAAGGTCGAGCATGCACGAGAGGAGGTTGACTTGATCGGCTGACTTGATGTGAAAACCTTGCACTGGAGATTGTGTATAGCCGAGCGTGATGCGGCGGTTGTGACTTCGAAAGCTTCGGGAATGGCTGAGACCGGGCGAAGGACTTCCGAAGACCTCAATCCTCAGCATCGACGACTAGTTATGATCTACTCATTTTCAAACCGAGGCAAGCATTGTGTAGTGAAGCCCCTGAAGGTCTACTGGAAGGCGGTGTTCATGCCTGACCGAACATGGGAAACGGCATTACGCCCAAAAAGCCAATTCTGCTGTGTAATCTATCAACACTCCCATCTAATATAACATCCCGCCCACCCATCTCCTCTAGAGAAAGCAACGCTCCCTCGATCTAAAGCAGCGGATTACTCCTGTACTCCAGCACATTCTCCTTAACACTCCCGTTCCCATTAATCTCCCCCTTCTTCGCCGCCTTCTCCCTCTCCACATCCAGCGTATTATTATGATTATGATCATTATCATCATCATCCTCCAGCTCCGCCAGATACTTCTCCGCCTCCAACGCCGCAATACATCCCGAGCCCGCACTCGTGATGGCCTGTCTGTACCTCTTATCCTGGACATCGCCGGCGGCAAACACGCCGGGTATGCTGGTATAGCTGGTGCCGGGCTGGGTGAGCACATAGCCATCTTCGTCTATGTCGAGCTGGCCCTTGACGAGCTCGGTGGCGGGGTCATGCCCGACGGCGTAGAAGAGGCCGTTCGCATCGATGGTGTCTTCCTGGCCGGTCTTGACATCTTGGACGCGGAGATGGGTCATCAGGCCTCGAGGCTTCTGCTCCCCATGCACCTGCACCGCCACGGTGTTATACCGAACCTCCACCTTGGGGTTGGCCAGCAGCCGCTTCCCCATCGTCTTGCTGGCCCTCAGCACATCTCGCCTCACCAGCACGACGACCCGACTCCCGTACTTGGTCAGGAACATCGCCTCCTCTGCCGCGGAATCTCCCCCTCCAATAACAACCAGCGGCTTATTCCGAAAGATCGGCACCGCTCCATCACACACCGCGCAGGCCGAAATCCCATTCTGCCAATACGTATCTTCGCCCGGCAGTCCCAACCGTCGCGCATTCGCACCCGTCGCGACAATAACAGCATCTGCCGTATGTGCCGGCTGATCCCCCTCCCCATCCTCATACTCCCTCCAGATCTTAAATGGCCGCTCCTTCAAATCCAGTTTAGACACCGTCTCGGTGATGATCTTGGTCCCAAACCGCTCGGACTGCGCGCGCATCTCATCCATCAGTTCTGGGCCGCTGATTCCCTTGGGGAAGCCGGGGTAGTTCTCCACGTCGGTGGTGGTGGTTAATTGGCCCCCGGCGGCGGTACTGTTGGCGAGCATGCCTTCGTAGAGAATGGGTTGGAGCTCGGCGCGGGAGAGGTAGATGGCTGCGGTGTGGGCGGCGGGGCCGGAGCCGATGATGGCGACTTTGGTGTGGGGTGGTGGTGGGGGCGCCATGGCGGGAAGGGTAGAGGTGAAGGTGCGGAGGTGGGTTCTGGTGGTCGGGGAGGAAGGAGAGGAGAAAGAAGAGGAGAAAGGGGAGGTTGTTGTAGCCGCTGTGGATTTTTGTTGCGAGGCGGTAGAGGCGGCGAGGGTGAAAGGGAGGCCGGAGCGGATGGAGGTGTGGAGCCTACGGCGGAAGGTTGAGGAGAACAGTTTGAAGGTTGCAATTGTATCTGTTTGGACGTGGTGTAGGAATTGAGTTTGAACTCGTTTAAGAATGCGCAGGATGTTATAGGATCAGAGTGGTATTCGTAGGGGTTGGTTATCAGTAAGCAGTTCAAAAGTGGTCCCTGAAAATCTGGCCGCGGCAATGGTTCATGTCTGTTCTACACAAGCATAACGCATCATTAATCATTAATCGATTATGCTCGTCTGCCTCTGGGGGAAGTCAAATTCTGAACTCAATCATTCATGTCTCAAATAGAACCCTAATCTGCCCACCCATCCACTCCACGGTATCAGCACTCAAAAGAGCAACCATCCACTGCCCATCGTCCTCGACTCTGACCAAGCCATCTGGCAACCAGACCTTCAACGTCGCTTCCGAGAGAGGTTTAACACGCTTCTCCTGCAATATTTCGAGGCTGTAGTGCTCTCGTACCTGCGTTCTCAAGTCTTCGAGATTTGGGCACTTGTTCGATGCGATTCCGAAAGGTGGCAGAATGCACATGTCCTGATGGACTATGTGGATGAGGAGCTGAGGTGAGCTGTTCGGAGTCTGGCCATTGGTCGGCGTGACACCTCTGGCGGTAAGCGGTGATGCTTTCTTTCGAGCATTGGAGCGGTTCGCATTAGACGTACGTCGCGCACTCGGAGTGTCCATAAGACCAGAAGTTGATGTGCCCTCAGTTGTCCGATTGTTCCCATAGCGTATTAGAACCAAATGTGTCAGGACAACATTGAAAACCTCTCGTACTGTCTCCCACGGATCCCTAGCGGGAGTATTTTGTCGGTAGATGGGCAATTCGAGGAGTTTCTCGACCAGGCGGCTCCTGCACGAATCACTGCAGAAGACCCTTGTGTCACCATGATAGAGACGACAATGGCCATCGATATTGGTAACCAATGGCAAGAAGAGAACACCTGGAAAGCCCGATTTTATGAAAATCTTATCCAGGACAGCATCAGAATTGTAGAGATTATACCATTCGGCTCCCTCCTTGCCGTTGGGAATCAGTCCGTCGCCGAATATGTCCAGCTTCTCGGATGTGAATGTATCAGGATTGTCCGTCTCATAAATTGAGGCTCTTGTTGTTTGATGTCCTGACCTTGGTTCATTCTGGCCTTGATCTTCTCGTTTGCTATCGCCGCCCCCTTTCCTACTTTCCACAGCATACTTTCTCTGCCTTTCATTCGTCACCACTCGTCTCAACAAGGGCACACAAGTCTTGATGATCTGCTGAGCATCTCCAGGCCAACTCATCATGCCAGCTCCGTCCTCACCATCTGCCTTATGCGCATTGACTCCAAAGAATCTCTCTCCGTTGCCTTCTCGGTCAAGAAATTGCTGCACACAATTCCACAACTTTAGCTTGACCATGTCTGAATCTGTCTTTCCTCGCTGGCCAACACAGTCTCGTCGCTCAGGGTGACCGTCATGCAGCATATATGCCTTTGCGGCCGATTGAAGGTGCAAGAATTCCTCTGGCGATAGCTGCAGCGAAGAGAATAGTTTCGACAAGGGTGGCCGAGTGTATTTCTTACTCGATGTAGAGGGGACGCGGAAGAGAGCAGCTGCAGAATGGACGCCCGTAGGCGTTCGGTTGAGAGAAGATCGCTGTGGCGTTGGCTGACCAGCAGCTTGCTCCTCCGCTAAGTGGCCCTCAACAGCAATGGAATCAGGACCTCTCTTCCTCTTTCGAGCGCGGGGACAAGTGAATGCTTCGGGCCCTTCCCCGTTGCGGAGACTTCTCAAGCTAGGATCATACTGGCCCGAGTGCAGAGTTGCGAATGTGGTTTCGGGCGGTTCACAGCTCTCGTCGCTTTCAAAGACTTGATGAGCAGAACCGCCTGCGTTGTCATTGTGCGACCATTCGACTTCCTGGTCAGCAGCGGCAGTTGCTGCTTCTACTAGGCCCGCAAATTGATTGTCGCCTGGATGGCTCGCTTCGGCCATGGAGGGGTGTTCTGACACAAATGATAGACAAGCCTTTGGGCTTGGAAGGGGAGCCGTAACAGACTTTTGGTGACGAGGAGTCGGGGTACCTCAGTAGTAGAGGAAGTTGAAGAACAGGGGGAAACCTGCTGCATCCCTGCTAAAGCTGCCACGGCTTTGAAGCCCACGGTAGCAGAAGCTGCGCGCTCCTCCACAGCGAGACGGAGAGAGCTTGATGGTTGTCGACGGGGAATAGTCGAGGACGATGTTTGACTGGTTTGCAGCAGCTGTGGGTCAGATCTGCAAGAGTGAGGTCAAAAGGGCGAACTTGGGGCCGAGGTCTACCGACATAACAGAAACTAGCGATATCTAAAGCTGCATTGTACTAAAATAAGATCAAAATTATGGAGTACATTCTAACAGGATATTCAAATTACCACGATATGAAACATCTGCCATGAAGACAAGGCCGATCTAGGCCTAGGGCGATGCCGCTCTTGCTCACTCTATTCCTACTGATACTTTCCACCATGTTCAAATCATTGTGCCTCGCAGTCCTCACCCCCATTCTGCGCCCACCAATGATGCCGGCATCCTGAACACTGGTAATAGCCTCATTGTCAATGACTTCTCACTTCCCTTTTAATTGCCAGCATCGGCCCTGGGCAATCATCATTATAGTAGGTCATTTGGATCAGTTGTCCCCAAAGCCTCGCCCCATTGCTGCGACAAATCATCCTTCGCGCCTGTCTGTTCGAGTCGCGCCGCATCCCACACGACGTATCCCCATCGACGGATGTTGTCTGGCACGTAGTATCCGGACAGGTTGCCTGTAGGTCTTACTCGACATCAGCGCCCAGGCCAGCGGCGGACGTGGCCTATGCTCATCTGGCTCACTGTCGCCTCTGAAGGGCATTGGATCACGTCGCAGCTGTTTCTCGTCCCGAACACATCGCCGCACCTGGCACTGTCTGTACTGTGTCGTCTCTCCCAGGGCCTCGTCCTCGAGGGAGAAGCCTACCGGGTGACAAATATGCATCTACATCGTCGAGACGAGATGTCTTTAGTCTTTGATAGTACAGCAGACGGTATGCAGCAAGTCGAGGCCACGGGAGATTATCGCCGTTAAGAGGCTACCTCTGGTGACTAAAACCGATTAGACATAGCCCCTTATGCTATTGACGACAGAAAAGTGCAATCACGAATGAAAGGGGGGAAGTACTCACAGTCATCGTCCAGGTCAAAAGCCCGTTCCGGAGTGGGCGGGCGCTGACCCTCGTATTTGGGGTTCTCCTGATGCACGTCCCAACGAATCTCGTGGAAAGTCTGGGTATACTTCTCCTTGGCGAGGGTGTAGATACAGGCGATCTCCTCAACCTCCCAAGGCTCGAACAGGCAGAAGAAGATTCTTAGGACGTCGAGGGAGTCGAAGTCTAATCTATAGCTTCGGAGTGTTCTGTCGCGGCCCTTTCCACAGAGGTCACAGCATAGCTGGAAGCGGTAAAGGCGCGGAGCAGTCGTCTTTCCTCCATCTTACTTGATGGTTTATGACTCTGTGGGTCTTTAGTCTTATCGGTGAGATTGGCGACAGATAAATGGAAGGCAACGATACTCACGCTCTGGTCCTCGAAGAGTGTCGCGGTGACGTTCGGATGCTGGGTTGAAAAGCGTCCTATCTGGCGAGACTCAAGAAAGTGAGCCACTTCATCTTCAGTGCATTATCCGCCCAGCCGGACTGATAGACGCCACAGGCATCGACAGTAACATTGCCCAACATTGTCTCTGAGGATTGTGAGAGTAGTGACCTGCGATCTAGGGAACACTGCTGATGAAAGACGGGAGACGCGTGGATCAAGGCGCGTAATTCTTCAAATCCCGTTACGTACAGAACGTGACGCCGAGTCTCAGGAGGGAGGTTTTCCAGGATGAAATTCCCCTGTACCTTGTTACGGACTGGCTCTGTCTGTGTGTCTTCAACAGCTGGCATCGAGCTGCTGGTAGTGGCCGTAGTCTGAGCAATGCCAATGGCGGCGGCCGTTTCCAATGAATCTGCATTCAGCGTGGCATCGGCGTGGATGATTTTGATGAATGAGTGTATGGAGTGTATGTAGGAAGCTAACTAGCTACGAAAACTCTGCAGAAGCTAAATAGGCCTGTGCTGAGTAAGCCGCCAAGGAGGACCTACAACAGATTTGGGGGGCCGCCTAGAATGTCTGACCTGGGACAGACTTCGATTCATCCTGGTACACGAAATGTAAGATCGGAACAGAGGCAGTCGAAAAGCGTGCGAAAGACACACTTGAGAGCAAGAGGAGGCGCAAGAAAGCTGGGACTGAGGATCATCTGCAGGACGCTCACGCTTGTTGCTCGTATCCTGAGGGAAACGTGAAGACTGATCAGACGCGACAAAGATGTACCCAAGATCCTGTCTCGTTGGTAGGTCTGTCATGTAACGTCAATCCGAGGCCTGCTACTCCTACTGTGGGGGGTCTAAGGAGCTCATACCAACGAGAATAGCATTAAGCATGCTTTACTGCACGTACGTTCTTTTAGAAGGTGCGCAGCACTATAATTCTATAAGAGAACATATGTGATCCGGATATGTAAAACATTCCCTGTGCTATTCTGCCCCAGATGCGCCCCATCAATGCTTTTACCTCCAGTGCTCTATCTGGACTCCTTTCATGCGCACGCTGCTGGAACGCTGCTGGACACTGGCTCGGTGTATGCAGACGACCTGGTCGCGAGCTGTCGAAACAAACAGAAATCAGCTCCCCACTCTCGTTCCAGGTTCCAGCATCTGAACAGGCTCAATACCAATCACCATCGTGCCACTCCCTGCCAGCAATCGCTGCTCGATTTCGTGGATCGTTGCCTCGACTGATTGCTTCGTCCCGCTTGCCATCCAACTCTCTTTGATTTTGCCCGATTTCTTGCTCCAAAATCGCATCTTTGCCCACCTCAGGCACCTCTAACTTGTCTGCTTCATTTAACTCCCCTGTAGCAGCATCTTCAATCAGCTTCGCTTTCGAGTGCCAAACGTCAAGCTCCCTCTGTAAATCATCTTGTCTCCACTTGAGCTCGAACCAGTGGTCAAATCCCTGCTCATTTTCAAAGCAAACGCCATATCCATCGCAGTAGCAAACGTGCTGATCGGGACAGAAGGCACTCTCCCCTCGGAAAATGTACTGCCACAGGTATTCCCATACGCGTCCAGAAAGGTAGTTGTTGAGATTGGTCCGCATCAGCCAGTCGCGATAAAATACAAATTGTGTCTTTGGGATAGCATGTATTCGTTCTCGAGAGAGAGCAAATTGGCCGCAGCATGGTTGTGCCAGTACTTGTGGGATAGGGGCCAAGGGAAACAGCTCGCTCCATACTCTTGCAAGTTCCCTCTCTTCGTGCTTCTCCCTGTCCTCTTCCACATGGCCAGGGTGTATCCAATCTGGACAGCCAGGATTCCAATGACATCGGAGATTCATATATCCTTCTCTCACAACTCTTTCGCTGCTGAGCCTAGTAATCATTTCGTAGGCATCGTTGTTGAGTATGTCATTGTTGTGCCAGCTGAAGCGATGCGAATGCATGAACATGACGATGTCCGGAAGGTCTTCATAATGATCGATAATGTAGGTCAGGTAGACCATCACCTCGTTGCCTTTGTTCGTGGGAGGGTGGAGAGGAGCCGAAGGATCATCTGCAACGTAGATGGCGGTCTGAAGGCCTGGTATTTCTTCTTGTATCCATTCCGTCTTCTCGTCCCGAACTTTTGCCATCGCAAGCACTTTGGTGTAATTGTGGCCTGGGCCGGGGGGAACACCAGGTATGAATGAAGGTGTTGATTTCCATGCTGGCCTATTGCCCGTTGGTGTTGCTTGATCTGGTGAGTAAGAGGAGAACTGTGCTTGGGATGCTTCAGATTCATCCAGCACCACTTCACCAAGTCCAACAACCTGTGGTATCTCTCGCCAGGATCTTCGTCTTACAGCAGATCGGAGAAGAAGGATGACAAGGCCGAAGGTCGCGAAGGCAAGTAACGGCGCAGTCCTCCGCGCTATGAGCATGGCAAGCTCACAATGGAGCCTCTCTTCTAAGATCGACTCTGCCCGATGCGTTAGCTGGAACGACTGCTCGGACACAATTGACGCGAGGACTGACAATGTGTTATTTCCTAATGGGAGCAATGCGATGATTTGCGCATCGCCAATTGCTGGAGTCAAATGACCAGTATCAATACTTCAATAGGAGATAGCAAAAGTTCGTCCAAGCTATAGCAAGCAATAACACTTCGATCAAAATATGGGCGAGGAAGCTGTCGTGGTTTTCACCTTAGGTAGGCCACGGTTCGGTATCCATCTCTAAATATAGCAAGCTGCTCGCTTCGAAGACATGAGTCCAGAGTTTAATCAGCCAGAATAGTAAAAGAAGAAGGCAAAGATCATATTCTCCAACCCACCTCAATAATGACAGGGAATTCAAGAAGCGAAGGGTCCGGTGCTGCGGGCTGCGCCTCCAATTTTGGCGTGCTCGCTACGCGTGTCAGGGACTCAGGCGAAAGGTTCAACTCGGCTACAGCGAGATGTTCTATCCGCAGCGCCGACAAGACCTCTGGCCCTCGCGCCTCACTGAAAAAGGGACGATCAATTGTAACATCATTGAAACATCTTCTAGTCGCCTGCAAGACGTTCCTTGTCGTCACAATGGCGAGACTTGCACGATCTTACTCTAAAAAATCATTGATAGATGTACCCCCGTATATTCAGAAAGATAATCCTCGTTCCGACCAGTAGGTCTCCACTGATGCGTCTCCATCAGCAAGAGCGTCGGTCGTAGTGCACTTCGCGAATCCGACAATGCTGAACCTTGGTATGCAAGTTCCTCGCGAGGGCGCCCCGAAGTGCACTTAGTGTGTGCCATGAATCCGGCTCTCGACCTCACGGCACCGCGTGGGGATGCAAGCCTCACTGTCAGACACTGAGATCCATAGCAAAATCACCTTGGAATATGAAGATGCAGTTTCGCTCTTCAACCCTGGAATGTTTTCCTGACTTCTCTGCGCTCAGCCGATGCGTAAGGAACTTGGAGAATCGCTTCTGAACGAGCCGTCCCTCATACTGGCCTCGAATGAGTGCTGGCCTCTTGTGCTCACACTTCGACTTGGTGTGCTTCGTGCCGCCACGTTCGATGGCACCGGTGGTGCTGGCCTCCAGTTTCGTGGCGCTCTGTCCTTCTCATCATCCACGATGACAACCATCCAGACACCAATCTGGCCATTGATCCCGACAAGAGGCGTGCAGTGAATCCACCGACTGCGGCCTTCCTCATGTGATCTCGACAACCAGCGGATTTTGGCGGTCACACCTCGGCCCTCAGCGAAAGCAGCTGTCAGCTCCTCGCGAACCCGGGCGGAGCCGCCAATTTTGTCCAGGAAGGGTGACTGAAGAATGCCGGGCACTCTTTGCGACGGCGAGGCAAAGAGTATGCGGAGGGATGGATAAGGGCGAACCAAAAGATACTACTCGTTCTGTAAGTTGGCTGTTGGACAAGATCAGACAGTAGTGAGCATGTCTTACATTCTGATATAAACCTCCCAGCCTTCCGCTAGCTCTACGCGCAATCGAGCTCGGGCTGTCAAGTGGTTCCCTCAATAGTAGTCGTGGCTGTTGTGAATGGATGCTCGCGGCGTCAGAGTCGTCATGTGATTCGGTATGCATTCGGCCTCCATGCTTCCGCACGGTGGACAACTCGCTCATGTTGAACATCTCACAAAGCTCCTGAAACTCGTCTTTTTTGTCCGGCGATGGTTTATGAACGTTCGGGGCCGCGTCACCTCTTTCGTGGAGTTCGAGAAGACGTTGAAGAGACTCTAGCTCTGCGCATTCCTTGACCAATCCACTGACATCGACTTGCGCACCGATGAAATACCGTATCTTCCCTCTACTATCACACAAAGGCGCTGTCATCAGAAGATTCATGAACGGTGAGCCATCCCGCCGACTGCCAAGCCATCAGCTGTGTCTTGTGCTTCAAGTTCGTATAGCATTACTTACTAGTTCAGGAATACTTCTTGCTGGTGTCGGCCTTCTTTGACGGAATCTCTAATTCGACGAACACTGTCAGGGTTCGTCGACGGTCCTTGGAGGAACCTGCAATTTCGTCCCAAGGCATACGTCATGCCGTACTGCGTCGTCCGGTTGAATTCTAAACGTTGTGTCAGCAACAAAAATACAAGCCTCGGAAGCAGAGTCCGCTCACCATCCGAAGCAAAAACGATAGGGTTGTCTGGTCTTGACGGATCTGTGAGGCAGAAGACTTCTGCAAGTCCTTCGGAAGCTTCTCTCAAACGCGGTGCTAAGGAGCCAGTGACTCTTTTTGATATGCTTATCGTTACAATCTGTACGTACAGAGACGTGATGTAAGCTGGCAGGTCCTCTCGTGCCAAGATATCGAATGCGTTGTTGGCCCTTTGTTCCAGCGTCGCGTTGGTGGTGGCTCCTACTGATTGGGAAGTAAAATCGTGACCTTTCACGGAATCCAGTCCTTCTGATATAGCATTGGCATAATGGATGGCACGAATTGCTTTGAGAGTGTCAAGATAATATACGAACATAGGAAGTGATTGAGGCCGTTCGCTGGTCAAGAAGGCCGTGAATTTGAACAGAAGTGAAGGATCGTTGAAGATGATCTGTAAGTGCTCCCTCGAAAAGAGAGTCTGAGCCCTGTTTTCCAATGAATATTCTTCCCTCTGCTCCTGTTCCGTGGGAGCGAGAAGATCGTATGAAGCTGGATTATCGTCTGATACGGGATCGTATGCATCCACTCCGTTCGCGCGGTCCTGATCTTGAAGAGGCGCCAATTCTGTCGCTGATTCATTCATTGCCGGCTGACTGACATCCGAACGTGATCTGGTCATCGAGGCAGGCGGGTATGAAGGTGTTTGCTGAATGGGATTGTGCGCCCGCGTGTGCTGGACGTGATCAGGAAGTGGTGGTTGAGAGTCAGTAGTAGCAGCGTGTTTCGAAGTGGTTTGCGGTCTCATTGATGACCACCATGGAGCTGGCTGGGCAGTCGGAGTGCCATTCAGGGAGGGCATGCCGAACACAGTCTCCTCTGCAAGAAGCCGTCAAGTGAGATCAGAAGCTGGCGCATGGGCACCGGATGGGTACATGCGCCGGAACAGCGCCTGTGATAGGCAATCTTAAAACACGACTCACGTACGTGCAAGCAGTAGGAGAAGACGCCAATGGAGAGCGTGACAGAAGGCGTGAGATGAGCGGAAATAATAGTAAATCATGGAGGATGCGTGGGGGACTTGTTAGCGGACAGATGAGCTTTCTCCAATTGCCCACCTGGTCAAACTTCCCCGTAGCGGGCACTTGATGAGGGTTACCCAGCGTGTTACCCAACAAATAGTCCGGGGTCTTGACTGGAACAGGAGGGTGAAAGCTGGACACTGACCAGCAGAGAAGAGAAGGTCATCCCTGCTGCCAACTGTCTTGGGCGAGAATCTAGTCTGGACACTCCGTACCCGCAGCTTGAAGCAAGTGTACGAGGCTTAATTTGTGGACAATCATCATCACATGGCCGGTGCGTGGAGTCATCAGCCCGTTCAACACGCAGGTTGCGGAGACGGAAAACCTTGACTCTGACGACGGGATTTGACCTGAAGAGTGAGAGATTATACGCGAGGTTTCCCGCAAAGTTCTTGTATCATTGCTGGCAGGAAGACAGGACTGCAGGTAGTTACACCGTACGATCAGTGATCCCCCGGTGCCAATCCAAGCAGGGAACTACTGATCGGCCACCCCACAGCGATCCATGGCACAGCTTTGAGTAGTCAGAGCACTACTCCGGAATTGACGCCAGAACGGGTAGCGGATTGATTTCAGAAAAATCGATGCTCCTGGACTATAGATGGGGGTCTTCTCTTGCCGGCGCGTCGTGATTTCGAGCAGAATAATGGACACAGTGATGCTTCGCTCAAGGTGACGAAGATCTAAGCGGGCAGTCTTTGTCATCTGGGCGAGAAGCATGGCTTCCAGGCGTGAAAGGGACCTTTTGGACGCTGCTCTTTGGGCAAGTGGAGTTGAATTGCAGGACGAATTGCAGGACGAAATGCAGGAACAGGAAGCTTCCATGTGGCATATTCGCTGCTCTTCTTTGCGCTTGTGCGCTGGCTTACTTGCTTGCCATCCTGCATTAGTGAGGCGCTTGCTGTGCATGCAAAGGGTCCACTGCACACGACAATCTTTCATCGCTCTTGAACTCTTACATTGCTTATCTGTCGCCAAGGAGGACATGGACGCTCAAAAGATTCTTTGTTAGTAACACATTGCAACAGTGACGATCATCTGTGGCCACGAGATGCCTCCGCTGTGCTCCTGGTCGACATGAGTAACAACGCCGTCGCCATGCTTTCGAGGAACATCGGACTCCCCCAATGAGACTAATCTACCTCATCAACTAAATTCTCCACCGTAGCTGCTTTGCCCTTGCCCTTTTCTGCAGCTCCTTCGCCTTCCGCGGGATCTGCTGGGTTTGCGGCGGCTGCTGCTTCTAGGTCTGCTTGACCATTTCCAGCAGGCCAGGCGTCCCTTGTTTGCCCAACCAGATCTTCGCCGTTGGCCCGGACTGGAGCAGAACCCCATGATGGCAGTCCCGGACCCGCCTGAGAGGGGCCCGTTGGACTGACTACAGGTGATGCGAGAAGAGTCCCGTTTGAAGCTGTAGGTAGTGGAGGAGATCTCGGCGCAAGGGGGTCGGTGAATCCATTAACTGCCTGATTTGATAGAGAGGCGTGGGTGGCCTGCAGAGGAGGAGGAACACTAGCGGACGTGGGGTGAGTCGTTGTGGCCGCAGTGGTGTTCATCGCGCTTCTGTTAGGACCGTCGTATCGATGAAGTGGCATAAGAGTCCAGCCGGGGGGCAATGTCACTCCTTCTGGCAATGCACCACTGTCAGAGGACAAGAGCTGCTGTGCATGACTTGATAACATTGTCGGTGGTGGTGGATATCCTCTAGGTGGAAGCCTGCTGTGACCCAAGGGCGGCGGTAGCGAAGGAGGGCCGTATGGCAACTGCGATATGGCAGTTTCGTTGTTGGCACTATTTGCTTGCAAGGTCCTCAGCCGGAGGAGTTCATTGTTCAGCATCCGCACCAGATGTAGCTCATGGCTTGCCACTCGCATGCTGCTTATCTGTTGCTGCAGACTACGCTCAATTTGGTCCAAGTGGGCTTGTATGGGTGCTGTCGATGCTGCTTGATTTTGATTTCGTGGGTTTGGTCGACGACCGAAGCCAAAGCCAAATCCTAAATGTTGCTGGCCACCAAGGTCAGCATGCGGATCAGGCAGCGGTCTTTGCTCGCCGTTGTGGATTCGTTGAGCAAGGTCGTCGATAAGATTACCGCCACCAGCTCCGAATCCAATGCGAAGCGGGCCAAAATTGATGACTCTTGCTCTGTTCCGCCCTGCCTGTTCCGGCACGTTCCTGGGAAGAGCCGCGACTCCAGGTTGCCCAGCTGCATGTGCGGGCAAAGCAGGATGATTCCCCGCTTGCATTTGCAATCGTGGAGTGACCACGACCGGACGTCTGCACGTAGGACAGTTCTGCTGCCTCTCTAACCAGCTGCGTAGGCAGGAGAAGTGTAGGATATGACCGCAAGGTAGCTTTTTGGGCCGCATGCGCTCTGCAACAGGATCCGTCCTCAGTGGTGCGCCATTAGCATCATCTGTCAGAGCGACTGGCCGCATCTCCTCCCGGCAGATGATGCAGACGTCTTCTCTGCCCACCTCATCTGGCGTGGCATCAGGATATCTGGCGTGCATGTCTCGTGTAGCATTGCGATATCGGATAAAGTCGGCGACACGTTTGAAAAAGGAACGGAAGCTAAGAAATAAGTCACGCATGATGTGCAGTGGTAGGCCGTAGAAGCCCAAAAGGACAGAGAAGAAGGCGACATATACAGTCAACTTGAGAAAATCTGACCTAGATGTGAGCACGTGCACGCTGTGGGGTGTAGAAATTTACCTACCTGTCACCAAGTCCAGGTAAAATATCCATCGCCCTTTACCGTCCCAGCCTTCAACCTCGACCTCAGCTTCATCAATATCAACATTAGCCGCCTGCTCATTGGCTGTGCCTGAAGATGTCTCTGGTCCTGTAGCACTAGCTGCCTCGTTGGTAGCAATTCGTTCTGCTCGCAACTCGGTGATCCTTGCGGTCTTTTGATTTCTGACTATGTAAATCTCTGTGAGGCATATTGCATAGCGAGCAGCGGTAGATGTCGTTAGTATTGAGAGGATGGCGAACTCGAAGCCGAACATGACCATCATGTCAGGCTTTGCCTGTGCAAGAACTGTCCTAATGGAGAATTCCAGCATATATGTCGCGAAGAGAACAGACAGGGAGAGCGAGATAGCCAGTCGAGTGTGGAAAAGCCGAGGGTTCGCAGGAGGTTGCTGCTCCAAAATCTCTACCCGACCTTCACCAATCCATCCCCATACCTTGCCTGCTAGTAGGCTGAAGAACATGACCATGAACCAAGCGCCGAAAGATCCCCTGAATATAGTCATGGAAAGGCATGTCTCTGTCACGAACAACCAGGCTCGTTCGTAAAGCTGCTCGATTTCGATTGGACGCAGTGGTCCATAGAGAAGTTTTTGCAGTCCTAGTAGAATGACGCAGGCACAGAGGAAGATGAAATTGGTCAGGATCTAGAGCTGGATTCAGTTTCTCTCCGCCTCCAGAGATCGGGGTCGATAGCGAGCTTGCGCAACGTACCATTAGATTAGCACTGCTCTGCGCCAGGTAGACTGCCGCCGAGTAGAAGTTGGGTCGTTCACTGAGCGCCTTCACCAGGACTCCTGCAGCCAGGGTGGCAGAGATCTGCGGTGAATCAGTAAATTTCAGAGCAACTCAGCCATGATGAAGCCTACCCCGGCATATGCTGCCCACCTCATCGTTGCCAGCAGAAGAGCCTGCACCGATCAAAGAGTCTCAAGACACGACTCTGGCTCCGCATGAAGAACATCCGTCCTTCGAAGTCAGAGGAGCGAAATCTGACCGAGCGCAAGCTTCGCTAGACTGATCAGTGCCGTCATCTCAGAGCACGGTGTACATTTGTAGGTTTGCCGGAAGAAAAGAGAAGAGTTGTTGATTAGATGTTTCACTTGATCCTGCGCAGCTGTCCGCGTGTAATGGGATGGCTAATTATGAGATTCTAGGCTATGACAGACGTTTTAGCTGCCGCTGCACTCAGCCACAGAGCCACTGCGTGGTCTTCAAGCTGCGAAGCGTCGCTCACTCACCGCTGCAATTCCTATTCTCGTCAAGTAGTACTACATCTGAATAGTGAGTCCGAGATACAGTCACCTCCATCATGCTTCTTGCTTCTGCCCATGCTCGCCCACTGTCCTAGAAGACCTGCGACATCGAAAGCATGTTCACCGCCACCCGACTACAGATTGCGACCTATCTCCTCGGCGTATGCCCGTTCTCCATCGCTTTCCTTGTCTTCTTGAACTCTTCTGTCTCTTTCGTGGTAACTGATCTGATTCACGTCAAACATGGAGTCGGTGATGCCGTGGGCACACTTGGCTTTGCAGACGAACTGCTAGCACTGATTGCGTGTCCTTTCTGGGGCATTCTGTCTGACCGGATTGGTGCCAGAACCGTATGATACTGGCCGCACCTCAGTCATGCGTACTCTGCTCTGACACCGTTAGGTTTGCGTTGTGGGATATATCCTCATCGCCCTTGCATTGGTTGTGTCTGTGCAGTGCAGGAATGTCTATCCTCAATTGCTTCTGGCAAGACTGCTGTTCAGCCTGGGTGGCGCTGCAGCATCAACAATGGTGACGGCTGTTTTGCCAACCATGTCAGGTTCTGTTGCGTTGGCCCATGCCGATCACGCAATCAATGGTCATGGTCAAGAGCAAGGCATCGACCGCGGAGTCAGCGCTGGAGGCGTTGCAAATGAAGACGGATCAACCCATGCACCATCTTTATCTGTCTCGTCAGAGTTGACCATTACTCCGGCGCTGTACCAATCGCACTCGACCCAAGATAGAGAAGTTGTAGTTGCCGGCTCGCCTCCTGCTCTTGATCCATTAGCAGCGTCTTCTCAAATTGCAGGCTACGTGGGTATGTTCGCTGGCTGTGGGGCTTTACTGGCCCTCATCCTCTTTCTACCCCTCCCAGAACGCTTCCAGAAGCACGGATATTCGCCTGAAACGTCTCTGCAGCACAGCTATTATATCGTGGCTGCAGTAGCCTTACTAATTTCCACGTGGTGTCTTATCGGCCTACATGGTCTGCGAGAAGAGCGCATCAATTCAACAGGCATGTTCAAGATATTTCAGGGCAGTCGGTCAACCACCAAGGATAGTGTTGCAGTTCCACCAACGTATCCATGGCACAACTTTCAGACCGCAATCGCCCTCGGCTTCAAACGAGCAGACATCGGTCTGGGATATGTAGGTGGCTTCGTCGCCCGCGCATCCTCCGTTGGAATTTCTCTTTTCGTACCACTACTTGTGAATGCGCTTTTCCGCTCATCAGGAATCTGTGGCCATGATCAGGAAGACAGTGTTGGTGGTCTGCCAGACCTCAAAAAGAAATGTTCGCAGGCGTATATCCTAGCAGCAGAGCTGACCGGCGTTTCGCAGCTAGTTGCTCTACTCTCTGCACCTCTATTTGGATACGCGTCAGCGAAACTGGGAAGACGACAGGGTCCACTCATGTTTGCGTCAGTAACCGGAATAATAGGATACATACTGCTTGCCACCCGATTTGACATCGATACTGACCATCAAAAAGGCAGTGCGGAAGCATTTCTCTCGATGTGCTTGATTGGCATCAGCCAAATCGGGGCAATTGTGTGCAGCTTAGGCGTCCTCAGTGGCGGCGTGTTGAAACAGCACGAGCACGGAACTACGCATGGCATCTCATCAAGGAATCCAGGATCACATGCGGCCGATCAAGAGAGCCAAGAACAGGCGGGCGAAGAAACGCCCCTTATCCCAAAGCCTGGAACAAAGGCCTCGAGGGATCTGTCCAGGATGAAAGGTTCAATTGCGGGCATTTACTCTCTATATGGAGGAGCCGGCATATTGCTCTTGACCAAGGTGGGGGGTCTCCTCTTTGATCGACTATCTTTCGCCGCTCCTTTCTACATCATGGCGATCTTTAATGGTATCCTGCTTTCCGTTTGTATCTGGGTCGCAACATCGTCGTTGCTCAGATCCAAAGAAGCAAGTTGAGGCGTCTCCTTTCTCTTTACAGTCGTGGCAGCTCCTCTTGATGCAGTGCCATCTAACAGAAGCAACTTCAACAGAGTGTGCGAAGATCCATCTACAACAGATGAGGCTTTACTCTACTCGCACCAGGATCGCAAAAGCGGCAAAGGATTATCCTACTCCATATACCTGGTTTCTCGATATGCCTTGGATTACCCTGGAGATGTCTGAAGTGGAAGCAAATTGCCCCAGCATTGGGCGTTGCGTAACGATACTACTTCGACCTAGAAAGTGGTGGTGCTCGCTCTCAATCCTCGCTAAATCTTTGCACGAGAACGGTTGGTCGAGGAGACCACGGTTCTGCAACAGAATGAGAAAAAGACCATATATTTCTCAGTTGGCATATCTCACGTCTTCACTTCGGTCACCAGCTTCCCCGTATTCGCGCCTTCAAACAGCGACATCCACACCTTTGGCATCTCTTCAAACCCCACCTCCACCACATGTGCATTCTCGTCCGAAACCTTCAACTTGCCTTCCTGAATCGCCCGCTTGAAGATCCCGTCACCTCCTGTGCCATGCTGCTGTATTCCAGGACAATCGTCCCCCGAATCTGAATTCTCATGCTTATAATTTCAAAGTAGTTTCTGAGCAAGGTCCCCTGACTCGAATTATACTCACTGACCGCCGCACACGCCACCACGCGCCCATGCATCGCCATCCTGCTCAGCATAAAATCCACCATCTCACCCCCCACATTATCAAAATACACATCCACATGCCCCTTCTCATTACCCCCCACCTCCGCAGAAGCTGCCTTTCTCAACTCCTCCCGCTTATAATCCACACAAGCATCTGTCCCCAATCCCTCAATCACAAACCGACACTCCTCCTCCCCACCCGCAATCCCAACCACCCTCTTCGCACCAACAATCTGAATCGCAATCTGAATCGCCATACTCCCCGTCGCGCCCGCCGCTCCACTCACCACCACCACATACCCCTTCTCCGTCCCCCTAACTTCCTCGATCCTATAGTAAGCCGTCAAGCCCATCATCCCCAACGCGCCGAGGTAGTGCGTCCGGCTCAACTCGCCGGGGAGCTCAGGCGCGGACTGCACGGCCCTTGCGTCGACGACGGCGTATTTGGACCAGCCGGTCTGTGCGGTGACGATGTCGCCCTTCTTGACGTTCTCGGACTTAGGGTCAAGCACTCCAGCAAGGCCGCGGGCGTGCATGGGGTGTGTTGAGCTGGACGGGTGAGAGGTATAATCTGTCTGGGTTGACGTTGGGGAGAGATCCCTCCCCGTTGAGCAGGGTCGTTGGAGAGGTAAGAGGAGTTTGACCAGAACTTGGTTTTCTTTCAGTGGGAGGGGTAGGTCGACGGTTGGGAGTTTGAAGGTTTGGTTATCGCCTGAGAGGGCGGGGAGGCCGGTGGGTTTGCTGATGAGGATCCATTGGCGCATTAGGGTTGGGAG
>JAABUK010005132.1_pt1 | contig 20706 bp, 11 predicted proteins | sample 5559141 | NCBI WGS metagenome assembly JAABUK01 (sample SAMN10711869, study PRJNA513367) | rock metagenome | isolation source: Antarctica rocks | place: Antarctica: Victoria Land, Pudding Butte nord | collected 2016-01-03
CAAACCAGTCCCGCACCTCTTGTGTCAGCATCACAAATACTCCAAAATCCCTTTGACTCCCTCGCTGACCGCTCTCTTACTCTTCAATGTCCTTACTGCTGCTGCCTGTGCTACCATCAGCACGTCCTCGACCCGAGAACCTGTGCCTTTCTTGGCCAAGGCAGCTACCAATACCCCAAGCAGAGTGTCTCCCACCCCGTTCACACTGACCACTTCTTCTTGTTTCACAAGCTCTGCTGGTGGAACCAATCTCATGTAAACCCCTCCTACTGCTTTCGCATCTTCTGAAGCTCTCCCCAAAATGTACGGCGCAGACTCTGGATGCCGCAGTCTTGGATCTCCTGGTCGTAGTAACTGAGACACCAGACATCCTTGAGTGCCTAATTTTGTGACCATGCAGGGTATGTAGGGAAGCAGTTGAAGAGTTTGTTGCGGCACTCCTTGGTCTACTAACCGGGAACTGGTCAACTGGAGGAACCGATCCCGTGAACCAGCACGTGGAAGGTTCAGAGCATTAATGATTGACCACCAGGATTCGGATTCGAAGAGTAGCGCATCACGTGCAGTATGGTACATTGTCTGGAGCTCGAGAACATTGGGCGTTGCGAGGTCAACAATGTGGTTTGGCATCACGTGCTCCGGCTTGATGAGCTTGGTGACACGAGACGATTTCTGAGCAGACACCGACTCAAATGCTATGCGAGCGCCTACGGATCTTGCGGCGCTTGCAATATGCGAGATGATCGAGGTGGACCAATTGCCGTCAATGACGACCCATCCAGGTCGATGCTGAGTCATGATCCGTTCCCAGAGAGATTCCGAGTCGAGGATCTGGGAAGATAGTATGGACATGTCAGCCATTGCCATCACCAGGTCCTTTCTTGTATCGTTCATTGCAACGTACTGTGCAGTCCGCGCGTCGGAGGCGGGATCGAGCACATGTATGCCTGACGCTGGGAGACCGCTCTGCCGAACCTGCGTAATGAGCGCCCGACCTGTAACGTCATCTCCCACGGCGCTGCACAGTAACGTGGAAGCACCTGCGTAGTGTGCTGCGAGTGCAACATTATGGCCGACGCCTCCGACGCTTTGAGAAAAGATTGCTGGGTTTGACGTATAGAGAACAGGTGCTGGTGAGTCTGCGAAGCCTTCCAGCGGGACATAATCACAACTGAGGTCAGCAGCTAAAGCTCCTGCCACGAGCACATCGTATGGGCTGCTCTCAGGTAAAGGCGTGGGGCGCGCAAAAGATGCATCGCTCCTTTCTGGTGGGTTTGAATGGGAAGAAGGCAGGGGAAGAGGCGTGGATTTATCATTTCTAGCTACTAACGTTAGCTATATCCACTTTCCTTAAAAAAGACTTCCTCACCGCTCAAGAACACCTTCGTCTCTGAGCTCTAGCTTTGCCAGTTCAACAGCAACTTTGGTACCTCTGACGACATTCGTCGCAATGCCTGCCCTGTTCGCAATGACAGATCTGCCACCGCTCAGTTGCTTGATCTTGTCAAGGATATAAGGAGTATTCGCTGCTCCATATATCCCTTTGCTTTCTGCCTCATCCACTGCCACCTTGACCCAAGTGTCCACCTCCTCTTTTGTCAAAGAGTCTGGGGCAGGGACTGGGCCAGCAAACAAAAGACCAGAGTGTACGGGAAACCTTGACTGTGCATAGATGATTGCTGCCGCTTCCTTCTCATCTTTGATGGTTCTGGGGCTTTTGATCCCACTATTTCTGACATAGAAAGCTGGCAAGTCAACCGATCCATCCCGGCCATCAGCAAATGTGCCAATCCCCACCCCTTGAGTCTCTAAGTACTCCAGTGTCCGGGGGAGGTCAAGAAAACTTTTGCAGCCTGCACTGATAACAGCTACCGGCGTCCTTCCCAGCTCTGTTAGATCAGCAGATATATCGAGCGAGGTCTCGCCGCCTCGATGAACGCCTCCCAGACCACCTGTGGCGAAAACTTTTATGCCAGCAAGATGTGCCAGTATCATCGTACCCGCGATTGTTGTTCCGCCGTTGAGCTTCTTACCCGCCAGACCCTGCATAGCATTAGCAAACGTGGTAGAGGTTGATCCTCATAGCATTACCAACCCCGCAATGTATCCCAAGTCTCTCCGTGAAACCTTCACTGTATCTGATTTTCCTGCTGTCGAAACCAACTCAATCAATTCTTCCGCCTGCATGCCAACCCGAGCGACACCATTGAGAACTCCGATCGTGGCAGGAATTCCGCCATTGACACGGACCAAAGATTCGAGGTGAGAGGAGAGCGCAACATTTTCCGGGTAAGGAAAGCCTGACAAGTATGATTCAGCAACACATATCGAACAAGGGATAACGAGCATACCATGCGTGTAAATGGTTGTTTCGAGCGCTACCACAGGCTTGCCGTTCTGGAGAGCATCTTGCACCTCTTCAGATAATTTGAAGAAGTCATTGCGAGAGCTAAAGTGCCGGCGCGACGAAGTAGAGGTCGATTTAGTGTGGACGGCAGCATGGCGAAGCCTCTGCAGGCCTCTTGACAACGGAGGCATCACTACCTCAATGACGCTGAAGCAGGCACAGCTCAGATTAGCTCACCCTCGGGATATGCTTAATTAAACCGACCTTGACGTCCAATTCCGCTCTTCTTGGCGCTTCAAGTAATTACAACCCACAACTTTCTCTCATGTCATGTTTGTCAGCACAAGCGCCAACACTTATGTCTTGATACTGTAAGAGATGCAGTACTCCGCTCTCCGCAATACTGTGGCCAAATTGCCCTTCTCTTGTTGTTACAAGTACATGGCCAGCCGTGGAAAGGACTCAGGCACTTCCAGCTTTGTGGATCGTGATTGACGAAAGGTGCACCGCTTTGCATGATGACAGCAAGATGCCAAAGTAGGCAGCAACGTGCTCGGACGAGTTGCTGTTTCACGAAAACGGCGGGACCTGACACCCTCTACATCGGTTGCTTGGTGACCCATTCTCTTTGGCAGTCGAGATCGAAACTCGTTTTACCACTGGTGGGCGTGGGAGCCAGTGGAGAACAGATTTCGAGCTCAGGACATAATTGGTAAGCAGGTGTTCTTTTGTCGCTGCAGTCTCACCGAACAGTTAGCGAGGGCTTCTAGGTGATGACACAGTCAATGGCAATGTCATCGAAAGTGCAATGGCAGGTGGGCAGTCCCTCTCGATCCACTGCCTTATGTTTGTCTGAGCACGCCTACGTTCTCGTTGATGGTCTTTCTAGATCGAAATTCCAGCTTCACTGTACGTTTTGAACCTCCGCCAGCTGCAGTGGTCTGGTTGTCCTGGATCCTATTCATGTCGACTATCCTTTCCCCTTTGCAGCCGCCTTCCGTCCAGTCGCGGCTAGAATTGACATCCCAACCGCCTCCTTGGGGTCGGAATCTATGTCGAAGGTCATGCTAGGTCTTATGTGGGCGCATCTCGCCAACTCTATCGTGCTTTCCAACGTCTTTCAATGTTCAGACTTACAGCAACACTCCCGGGTCTCTACTTACCCAACAAACACGGCCGCCTGGCTTTGTGTTCAGCATAATGGCCAGGTCATGCGTGGCTCAGATATTGCCGATGGCAACAATACTGCCATTAGTGAACGCATTGGCCAAGGTTGACTGGCCAATGGCATCTGATACCAGGATCTGGGCTTGGGCTTTCAGTAAGAGTGGCATCCGTCTTCAAGAATAGTCGGCTGACTCTCTTAGATGTACTTGCTGGTGAACTGGCTCTATATTGATCTCGGATATGTATCTACCATCAACAGTGACATGGTACGCGAAAGTTCGTCCAAGAACGCGGTTATTCTGTTACACAAGCTGAGCAGCGCGCAGTCGACGATATCTGGGCAGTCAATCTAGCCCAGTCTTGGTCGACATCTAACGTATAGGTGATGGTTAGCCATAAGCCATCGGAAATGTGTGCTCGACGAGGACCAATGATGTGGTTTGACTCCGTTCACAGGAAGGTGTATGAGTGGGGAGGATGGCCAGACGGCGGCGAAGCAGGCATTGGGCTTTAGCCTACGGACGTCGATGGTTCTAGCAGGTTGCCATGGCAAGGAAATCCAAAACCCATCACGACCGACAATCTAGCACTGTCCGACACTTTCGCCTCAGCATGGACAAGCTCACCTTCACATTTCATAGCCTCTCTGGTGTTCTTCCGGTCTTCACAGCTTATGCGAACAATTATTTCGTCAACGTTTTCGTAGAAGAGCTTTCTCCACTAGACTACGCAGAGAACAGTTGGTCGAATAGATCTTCGGAGGACGCTCCTCCCAACACATTTTGGGTATTTCCCCAAATGTTGTTGGTTCCAAATTTCGGCGAGGCAGGTCTACCCAACTTTTCCGCTAGCGAAAATACTCACATCCAGAGCTGTAACTATACGGGCGCAGAGGCGTTGGTAGACATGGCGGATACAGCTGTCTATGACATTGCCCATAGCAGGTGTTTCCGTCAAAGCGGGAACGGAGACATACCCCTGCCACGAAGAATGTTCTACTCCGTGAGAGCTATGGCTACGGACAACAGTACATATGAAATGTGAGTGCTCAAATTCCCGAATCGAACAGTGCACTCATCAGTGTCCAGATTCATATATGGCGGAGCGCGGACAGAGAATCAAACTTCGACTAACGAAACATTCTTAGATGTTTACATCTTGTCATTGCCTTCTTTCAGGTGATTCAAGACATCCAGCTCGATGCCATCACCACATACTAGGCACTTCTGTGATCTCATCGGAAATCGCCACATGCTTGACATGGGCGGTGGTGGCGGTGGTAAGGACATTGATCCATGGGGAAATGGCCTTCGCATATTCGACATGCCAATACTAACATAGACGCATGCTTACAATGCGAGCGCGCTGCCTTAAGGAAGGCCGGGCTACGAGTTGTCATCCAAGTAAGACAGGAAGAACTGCTATATCTAGTACAGCCCTCACACCCCTGATTGGTCAGATCCGGCGCTAGGGGAGATATCGGTGAGCTGCGACTTTTAGAATTCAGTCCTAGCGCTGACACTTCTCGCAGCGCAAAAACGCAGAGCAATTTCCGTCAATACCTTGAGTACGGCAACGCACGTTCCAACTACCTCTCCAATCTCACAGACTGCATCAGCTGCCACAGCTATTGGGGCAATTTTGGTGGCTTTGTGGGTGGTTTCTTTGGTCTCGGCCTTGTCTGTCTCGCTGCCTGATTGTCTCAGAAGAAAATGAGAGCAGGTAGAACAGGTAGGACGCGAATGAATTGTGCGATGAGAGAAGAGCTTGCTGCGAGTTGGAGCCAAAGATTCAAGCCCAGCGAGCTCCCCACTACAGCTCTATTGGTGATGAGCCAAGAAGAAGCGGAGTATCTTGATCAGTGGGGGTTTCCAATCACAGATCTGAGGTTGAAATGCCCGTCCCATTGAGTCAGAATAATGCGACGAACACGCCTCCAATGGCAAGAAAACCTGTCGGAGGGGTTGAGCGGTATAAATGTTCAAATAGATGCTCATACATTAGTTGAAGCTTTGATAGCTTCTTCGAGGCCGGTGATGCAAATATAGGTGTAGTGCATTTTCCAGTAGGTCACATTAACGAGAGTTTGTTCTTGATATAATTGTTACTTTAATGTGATTTATTAATTAAGAGCAGAGCTCAGATCCATCTGTGGGTGAGACCGAGGGAGTCGTCTGCGAATCTTCTAAGTTACGGGGAACAGCATCATTCGCAAGCTGGATGAGGGTGAGCTCGGGGCGGAAATGTTATATCTTGGCAGCGTGGGCGGAGAATTCCGCCGAGACCTTCTTTGACTTCGATTAAATCTGGAGTCACTCTCCACTTACACAATCATTTTACCTTCAAGCTTTGCTGGATCGCGGCAGTTGGGGAACAGGCTCTATTCTGTCTCTGCTGAAACAGGAGTATCAAATTCTAATCATCATATTTCCTTTTATCTCCCGTCGATTTTGTTAGGTTCTTGCCTCTTTTTTTTCTCGACATTTCGCTCAATCCTACAATTTTCTACCACGGGTGATTCCTCCTGCCAGCAAACATTGTAGCGCATTACACACTGTTCTGTTAGTCGTCCATTCTCATGTCGGCGTCCCGAATTCTGGAAATTCTGCAAGATCTTGTATATCTGTTCCTCTACCACCAGCGCCATGGCTGAGCCAACTACCGCCGCGGACATCAACCTCATAGCCAGCTTCCTAGCTCACGAGCAGGTCCTAGATCTCTCGCAAGCTCCACCAACCGACTGCCTCGTCCTCTGTGGGTCAGCGATCTTGCATTGTGCAGAGACCGTCTTCTCAGCCCTCCGGGAACGTCCCAATCTGGCACAAACTCTCGTCATCTGCGGCGGCATCGGCCACTCAACCCAATACCTATACAATGCCATCGCCCAGTGCCCAAGGTACTCCATCCTCTCGCCAGAAATCCAAGGTCTACCAGAATCACGCGTGCTCAACATGATCCTTCAACGCTTCTACAAGGCGCCGAATATTACGCGAGCTGGCTGCAAATTCATCATCGAAGATAGATCCACCAACTGCGGAGCCAACGCCCTAGAAACGCGCAAGTTATTGGAAGCACACAACGTGCCCACTCCGAAGTCATTCATTATCGTCCAAGATCCTACCATGTCCCTACGAACGCTCGCCGCTTTCAGGAAAACGTACGATGACACGCCCATCCCTCCAACGTTCGCAGCTTGTCCGACCTTTGTGCCCAAGGTGGAGATGATTGATGGCAAGCTCGAGTATGCCACCAAGGGGGTCGACTCGGCTGGACTCTGGGAAATAGGTCGTTTTTGCGATCTGGTCCTTGGTGAAGTTGCGAGGCTGCGCGATGATGCCGATGGCTATGGGCCCAGAGGTACAGGATTTATAGATCACGTTGATATTCCCGAACAGGTGGCCGAAGCTTGGAGGAGGTCAAGGAGCGTAACGGCTGGTGTGCGGATGAGGCTTGCTAATCAATAGATACGTACAAAGTTTCCTCACATACTACGGAATGAATGTCTCCTACCGTATTTGTTATGTCATCAATTTACGTCGGAGACGAATAGCAAATGGAACAAATCGAGGCGCCGTAAACTGCTTGCTTTTCATGCTCTACTTGGGTATCGTATCTAGAATTCATTTTCGTCGCCTCCAGCAATGATGACATTGTTGATTTTCAAAATCATGCGACAAAGCTGGGTCGCCAGAAGCAGCTGTTGTCGCTTGCCGATGAGCGGATCGATAACAAAATGTTCTCGCATGTCTGTGACGGAGTCAGTATCGATGGAGTATCCTGATCTAGCGCGCATAACATACCATTGCTTCCTGTCTGCATGCAGTCGACACCCAATCTTGAGTTCTTCTCCTTCACTTGTCGCGACTTGATAGATGCTAGTGTTTCAATCGGGCTCAGACCCGAATTTTCTGCCAACGCCATTGGTACCGAGTCGAGCGCTTCTGCGAATGCTCGCATGGCATACTGTTCCAGACCTGGGCTCTTGACGGCGGCATCCTCAACAGCAAGCGAACATGCAATCTCCGATGCACCTCCGCCGTACACGATTCTGTTGTCTTTGACAAGGTTGCGAACTACGCACAGAGCATCGTGTAATGATCTCTTGGCCTCGTCAATGATCATCTTATTGCTTCCTCGCACGAAAACTGTGACGGCTCTGGTGTTGGCACATTCCTCAATAACCAGCATCTTCTCTCTCGTCGTTCCGAAGCTCATCTCGCGCACAATGCCAGCTTTCCCTAATTTTGCTGCGCTCAAGTCTTCAAATCTAGGAACGATCCTGCCATTCGTTGCAATTGCAATCAATTCAATCTCTGGCCCTCCGACCCACCGCACTGCCGGGAGCTTGTTTTGGAGCAAGAGGTGGTTTGCCTCATCGTCAAATCCCCACTGGCAGATGACGAGATTGGCTCCTGTGTCTTTGATCTGCTGGATCATCTCTGTGAATTTGTTCTTTTCATACTGCTGTAATCTTTTGAATTCTTCGACCGAGGTAATATCGAGCTTGTGCTTCGTCTTCGGTTTCGGTGGTTCGAAAGCACATGTAAGAATTGCTAGCTTGGCATCTTTGACTTGGTCTGGCATCTGGGGATGGGAGAAATCCTTGTCCACGATCACACCTTTGACCAGTAAGGTGTCCTCCAATGATCCGCCCACCTTTCCATCTACCTTGATCAGCTCAAAGTCGACGTCTTTTCGTTCAAGATCCGCGACGGACAGTACTGCGTCAACCGCGATTTGTGAGAACAGATCATGCGCCATGCTTACAATCTTGCTGCCTAGGCTTGTTTTGGCGACTTTGACCAGATTTTCTTGTCTGTCTCTTGAAAATGGTATTGTATCGCTGATGCTGTCCAAGTGGGCCACGGCAACCTCACAAGCTTGATCGTAGCCATCAGCTATTCGTATAGGATGTATGCCCTTGTCTATCAAATCTGCGGCTTGCTCTAGCAGTGCGGAAGCCAGCACCACTACGCCAGTCGTGCCGTCTCCTATTTCCTCATCCTGTGACTTTGAAAGCTCTACCAGCAGTTTTGCAACATGGTTCGAGATCTCCATCTGTCCTAGGATTGTAGCACCATCATTCGTAACGGTAATTTCACCATCAGGTGATATGAGGATTTTGTCAAGCCCACGAGGACCGAGTGAAGTTTTGACGATGTTGGCGACAGTGCGGGCGGCAACTATATGAGACTTAACAGCGTCGTTTCCATGCATTCTCTTTCTTTTCCCTTGATCTCGCACGATGATGAAAGGACGGCCAGATTCATCCTTCATCACCTGTGCATTTGACATGTCGAGTTGCATGGCCATGATGATGTTGGGTGCGCAAGAGCGCAATAAAAGTTTTGGAAAGGCTCAGAGAGGAAAGGCTCAGAGTGGTACCTCAGCAATAATGGGCTTTGGCAGAATTAACAGCCCGGTGGTTGAGATAATCAAATAGAATCACACTCTGAGTATCTGACAAACATGCTCTGTGCTGTGCCTGAAATTCTGGGAATCTCGAGAGCTAAGTTGCCAAGACCAGGGAAATCTGCCACCCCGTGTGGGTGCTAGGGTGACGCCGGGCCCGGCTCACTTCCGGCTCACCCTGGGGGTCCACGGCGGGGACTGGGGTGCCTGGAGCGCCCGCACCGGCCCAATCGACTGGCTATTGGCGTAGACGTGCTCCGTAATTTTAGTGAGAACGACTTTCACGCTCTCGGGAGGGGTTCTTCACTGTAAAGCGGCGACCGCTCGTTTGGCGTTCGCTCTCAAGATTGGTGCCCGCTGCGTCTCGTCCTACAGTTAAAGCCCTGCGGCGCTGTACTCGATGGGGGTGTCGCGCCCCTCGCCGCTTTGCACAAACTATAGCCTGTCTCCTCTCCTTCGCCCGCTGGCTGTAAGCCGAGCCGTCTCATTTACTCTCGTCGCGCGTATCTCTCCCCTTGCGTCTTCTCGATCTTCTTTCGCCCTTCACCGCCACCCTCTGCGCTGTTAGTGCCTGCTACGCATCTTTACACCTTGCTCGATGCGCTTGGCCTCTTTTATAGACACTTGAATTCCGACTATAGTCCGACCTTGATCTCACCGTCAATCCACTCTGTCAATGGCCTCCTGCTCTCATTCACCCATACTCTTACACCATCTCCATCGACGACCTGGCGTTTTACATGTACCTAGCTTGCCGACTTACGCAGCTACTATCCTGCCTTGCCGCCTCCTTCAATTAGACCACCCCTCCTCTGGGCGCTTACGTCGCCGAAAGTGTGCACGCTGAGTGGCTGCTTAGCCTCCAACGTATGCTGGTCGACTCCCACGACTGTTGGAGATCCGAATCCAGCTGTAGCGACTCTGCGACATCGGTTGGTGGGGGTGAATGGCGCATTGACTACGCTTGAAGACGGCACCAGCAGTGACGAGACAGCAAGTGGTGCGCCTGGCGGCCGGCGCTTCGCCATGGAGATGTGATGAGGTTACGACGAGGCCAATGGCAGGACTGTCAGGCACCCACGCGGGCGCAGGGTGAGACGCCGTGGAGGTGAGAGTGCAGCCACCGATCAACTGGGGCAAAGTTCGAGGCGACGTAACGCACATCAAGCGACCCCCACATGGCACCGGCCCTTCCTGCTCTGATTCTGATGAGGCCGATGGAGGGAAAATCGCGTACCTTCCCCATTCGGCGCAATGGGCGAGGGGCGATGAGTGATGGCACGACGTCAACTAGTACGTTATACAACAGAAATTCTCTCCGGGCATCCTTGCGCTAGTTCCTTGTGGAATCCAAATCAATCGGTATGTTTTAGTATCTCAACTCCTGACACTCTTCTCTGATTTTGTTCTGCTGGACAAGCACAGGAAGTCCTTGTTATTCATTACACTCCAAGTGAACCGCTCACTGCCCTTGGCCATTATCCGATCATTTCCCAGACCGGGCCGTCGCATCCAGTCTGTTAGGTCCTCCAAATTAGGTTGATCAGGTCCGCTTAGCGCTTGAAGTTAAGCGACTCAGAATACTACATCATCTTTCTCTCCAATTTAGTGAGTCCATTATTTGTCATGGTACCTATTACTCACTATACTCCTTCAGCTTCTCGCGCAGTTCAATCACTTTCTTGAACTGGTCTCCATTGAAATGTTACAACTCACACCAGCTGCTCTAGAGCTTGTTTCGGCTTTGGTCGTTACAAGCCTCGTCCTAGTAAGTGATATCGTTGAGCTCTTACTCAAGCTGCGCCAACTCCGCCTGTCGAAGAGCCATACGAGCATCCTCAATACTGTCATGGCCATCCATAGCTGTCTCGTCAAGGCTCTCTTCTTGAATATATTCTTTGAATACCGCCCAAGCATGTACAGCAGATTCCGAAGGTTGAGACCAGAAGACCTTTCGGAAGATAGCGATCTCAGTGTGTGACCCGATAGAAGCTGATAATTTTACGTACCTCTTTTAGGGGATATTCATGGTATTAGAACGTCTGTATAAGTCTTCAGCTGCGCTCATTACTATCCCTTGTGTGACTGAATTGGTGACGTTCCTATTTGAGAATAGTGTTCCCGCGTTTTAGCGTCGTAATTTTGCTGCAGCCATGGCGTAAGGAATATCAAAATCTGAAATTTTGAGTTTAGCCTTGGCCAAAAAAAAGGCCAAGACTGCACCCAGAATTTCATGTTCCTTACGCCAAGAGTTTGTATGAGTGGGAATCACGTGGTGATCTACGATATACGTATTATACTTCCGTACCTGCGGGTTTCGTTTCTCCATACGCCATGAATCCCACCTACTGTATTTACCGTAATCTGCCCCCATCAGGTGATTTACCTGCACATCTTACACTATTATACAGCTTGAAGAGGCTTGACATCACACCACTCATTCACTCTCACTCCTACTGCCTAACTGAAGTGCCTTTTTCATAACTTCGATCAGTAAAATGTGAGGTTCGCCTAATAGGTTTTAAGCACGGACGTCATCCGAGGTATGCATTCTCTCCCGTATCGCATGATAAATAGCAGTAGGTTGCCCTTTATTATTCTGCTCTGTTTTAATTCGTACCCATGTATCTCTTAATCATACCAAAACCCATCCAATCCATTCATAAGCACGAACCATGTCCATTCTAGTCAGCTACGCCACAGCAAAAGGCTCGACCCGCGAGATCGCCGAGCGGATCGCTTCGCGTCTCGAGGCTTTTGCCACGACCGAGTGTCTGCCCGTCAAAGAAGTACGAGCCGCGTCCGTTCTCAACCACTCCGCTATCATAGTGGGCAGCGCGATCCACGTGGGCTCGTGGCTGGGTCCCGCGCGCCGCTTTATCCACAGCAACGCGGCGGCTCTGAAGGCAAAACCGGTATGGGCGTTTAGTGTTGGTATGCCGCCACAGGAGGTGGACCGCGTGAACGAGGAGCTCTTGATGGACGGGAAGATCCGAAAGGTGGTACCGGACCTGCGTGGCCACAAGCTGTTCCAGGGCCGGTTCTATAAGCAGGACCTAGGGTGGTTTCTGGGTATGATTTTCACGTGCTGCGTTCCAAAGGAAAAGACAAGGTGGAGCGACGCAAGGGACTGGGACGATATTGAGGCGTGGGCTGATGATTTGGGGAAGGAAATTAGCGGTGGGAAGGCAGCGAGCACAGCTTAATACCGAAAGGAAGGAGGTTTAAAAAAGATTGAAGGGCTTTTTGAGAATGAGGCGGCTTCGTTATTGAGTAAGTGAGATTTCGGCTAGCAGGATTTAAGGCATCTACTTTAATTAGGAAAACTCTTCTCTTCGCGGGTGAGATTTTCTACTATGTAGGAAGATTAATTACTGCCTGACAGATGGGGTAGCTTTCTGGGTAGAGAGTTAGCCATGTGAGCATGAGCATGAGGGGATATTATTCACATCTATCATTGCACATGCGCAACTCACAATAAATATTTAGTTTGAAGATGCATCTAAGGAGTAATTTGGCCTGTGGCCCTTTATGTTACGACCCTGTTTCTGCGCTGTCTGTGTGGGCTGCGGTAGCGCTAGGCCCAATGGGGTGCTAGGGCTTTGGAAGTGCTCTGACAGTGCTGGTATCTTGTGCCAAGGCTTGCTTTTGCGCCAAGATACAGCCGCATTCGGCCTTAGGACTTGGGCAAAGGCTTGGCGCGGCCGCGCTTTTCCTTATTTCTATTCTCCGCCCCCACTTAGATTAATACCAACAACTCAACCACCACACAGCCATATTTAGCCTAATTAAGCTATTTCTGATTATTCAGCTATCCCAGTTATAGCGCCTGTTACTCACTGTAATATTTAATGAACACGTCGATGAACGCTTTACTGCGCTTATTAACTTTCTACTATCTTGAATTTTGCGTGATTTTCCTGCAAATTCAATTCTATTAACAGTCTATAAGATATACTGTCTTAAGTAGATCTCATTTTCAAATTCAGCTTGTTTTTCGAGCCAAATTCGATTCTATCAACTCTCTATAAGGCGCACTGATTTCCGCAGAATTCTGTTAACTCTGTAAGGCGCACTAATCTCCGCAGAATCCTGTTAACGATCTGTAAGCTATACTAGCTTCTGCAGGAATCTCTTAAGATACTGCGCAGTTATAAGTTAGCTTTTATTCTGCAGATCCTCTGCTTTTAATAGATTATAGCTTATAATTACTGATAGCTTATCTTATTCTTTAAGTACTTAATACTTAAGTCTTATTTTCATCTTATTCTTTAAGTACTTAACGCTCAAATCTTATTTTATTATTTCTTAAATACTTAATACTTATTCTATCTTATACTTTAGATACTTAACACTCTATTTTCTTTCTATTCTCTCTATAATCATTAATGATTATTAAACTATCTAAGTAGATTAGAGATAAGAGAAGAGATATTATAATTATCTTTTAAGTTTAGTTAATCTTATCAGACTAATATAAGTCGAGTAAATCTATAAAACGGATTAGTTCAATTCATTTTTACTAGTTATTAGTTAGATATTATAAATATAAGCTCTATAGAGCTTAAATAAGAAGAGAGAGAGATCTTATTATAGAAAAATATATTAAAAAGAATATCTTTTTAGAGATTTAAGAGATAATAGTAGAGACTTTTAAGAAGACTCAGACTATATTTATTATAGATTAAATAATATTATTAATTATAACGAAGCTTATAATAATATTAAATCGAAATATAAAGAGTTATACGGAGATTATAAGAGTTATTATAACTGATCTTAATATAAGATAGAGTTTCTTATTATTAAGTTAATTCTTATTAATAAATAGATTAAGAAATAAAGCTTTAATACTGAAACTATTGAAAATCTATTTATTTAAGTTAATCTCTTATTAAGATATTAAATCGGCTCGAATATTTTATTAATGTATTATTAATGTTATACTAATTTATAAAGATTAAGAGTAGAAGCTTATATTACTACTTTCTTATTATCTTAATAATGAAATAGCTTATATATAATATGCTATTTTATTAATTATTGAAAAGAAGTATCTAACTTTATTATTTACTTAATAAAGAAGAGTTATTAAACGCGATTTTATAGATACTGATATAGAACTTCGCTCTGATATAAATTAGAAGTGTTTTTATTAGAATTAAGAAAGATCTTCTATAGAATATATTAATAAGAAGATTAATAAGCTGTGAATCGCAGATATAAAGATGAAGAAGAATCTAATTTAAAAAGTCTATAAGAACTTTCAGATAATATTAAAGTTATAAAATGCGCTTGCTAAGAAAAGTTAAAAGAGTTTATAGAACTTTCGAGATTATTTATAAAAGATATAGAATATTTAATAATGCCTCTATAAATAGAGAACTAGATTAAATTAATTAATATATAAGTATTCTTGATTCCGTTTAATAAAGATCTTAAAACTAACTTATAAAAAGATATTATATATTAAGTTAATATTTATAATATTAAGCAGATCTCTTTTTAAATCTTTTACACCCGCAGAAAAGCATTTTAACATCAATTCTTTTTATTCTTGTAAGAAATATACTACTTAAGATCTGAAGATTAATTATTGAATAATTGATTATTTATTAAAGAAGAAGAAGAAGAAAGTCTTTACAATTAATAAGAAAGTTTTTTTAGAAGAGAAGTTTAATAAGAATTATTACCGCATGTAATAAGAGTATTTAGCTCTTCAGAATATTCTTAATAAATTAAGTGATAATGAATCAAGCTTTATAAAGAAGAAAGAGATTATGACTAACTTCGATATTACTTATTAAGAGTGTAAAGAGTTATTTTTATTAAATAATTAGTTTTATAATTATTTAAGAGTTTTTAATACTCATACTACTGAGACTACTTCTTCTATATAATTCTCAACTATTATCGATCTTATAACGCAGTTAAAAGAGAAATATTTAGAGGGTATATTTAATTATACTGAAACTTACATTAATATATATTGAGTTATTGATTTAGAGTTATTTATAGTAGTTATTAACTTTGATTTTGACTATTTAGCTGTTAATTAAAAGTTGTTTACTCAGCTTTCTTATATATTTAAGATTATTAAATTATTAATTATTTAAGATATTAATAGATGATAAAGAATTAGTAAACTGATTACTTTTGTGTTTTATCTTTAAAGCACTTAGAATAAGCTGCTTAAGCTATAAATCTCAGTCTTAATATTTAATAATCTCAATATTAAGCTGCTTATCAGTACTGATTATATTAGAGTCTAGAATATAATACTTAATATTCTACGTTAACTTATTATATTTCATAAGAATAATAAAATCGATAAGTTAATGACTATAATATATATTTAAATAATATATTAATTAAGTGTTAATCTTATTTTTCGCGTTATTAAGAAAGTGGAAATATTTATAAACTTAATTAATTAAATATCAGTTCATCTCAAACACTTAAATAAGGCAGATCTGCTATTTCTATCTTAAATATCTGAGATACTTAATAAAATAATATCAGCTTTATAAACAGCTCTAATCTATTTTAATTAGAGCTCTATATCACAGACAGTTTATTAAAACATTATTCTGAACACTGTTATATCTGTTAATGAAGAAGAGTTTGTTTATACTACTTAAGCTATAGCAATACTGAATGGATTTCTAGAAAAGAGAAATGAATAAAATGTAAATAAAAATAAATAATATATAAATCTTAATTAATCATAAGAGATATATTGTTCTTAATATTAATATGATTTATTAGAGAGTGTTATCGCTTCTAATATATTCATCTTCACATATTAAGATATTTACGTTAATAAGCTATTATTACTTGATTAATAAAAGAGTCTTCGATAACTCATTAAGCGTTTTTCTATACTCTTTAATGACACTTTAGAAATAGCTTATTAATTAGAAGAGGACTGATTATAAATTTGAGTGTCTGAAGAGCTAAAACGCGCTCTAAAGTCGCGGGTATTATATCGAAATGTTTTAAGAGTGAAATAGATTATTAATGAGATGTTTGACGAGAATACTCGTCTAAAACACATAATATTGATTAAGTACTCCCCGTATTTATTATCTATCTCCGTTATATATAAATATACTTCCGAAGATGTAGTTTAAAAAAGCTCGATCTATGATGAATTTATAATCTCTTAATAATATTGCAGAATCTAATATATATTCACTGCTTCTGCAGAAGAATATTCTTGCCGCTCTTATATATATTAATTAAATATCCTCAGTGGATTTTATTAACAGCTTCTATTAACACTTCATTCATTCTAAGAATTAATATAGAATAGTAATAATCTCTTATTAAGAGCTGAAGATCTTTCGGATATTATTTATAAGATTTAAGAATTCACCCGCTTATAATTAAAGAACTTTTAAATGTTTATTACATAATTTATTATGATGAATTGTGAATGTTTATATTAATGATATTAATATATTTATAAAAGGGAAATTTGAACAGCATCTTTATAACTTAGATATTATTTTTTAATGACTTATTAATTCTGAATATATCTTTAAGATCTTAAAGATCTATTTAAGCTTTCAGAAGCTAATCTCTTTAAGCAAGCTTATTAGAAGGCTTGACTACTTAATAAATAAGAAGAAGCTTGAGACTATAAAGCGTTAGAATATTCCGCGAGATGATTATAGTCTTAAGAGATTTATAGACTTTATTAGATGATTTTAATAATAGATATCTTTCTTTGCTTAACGCATTAAGAGTTTGTAATAACTTAAAACGGCTGTTTTTTGAGTTTCTTATTAAGATAAGAAATCTCTGTTAAAGAAGATATAGAAGAGAAAGAATTAAGGTTCTAAGATCTTAATAAAATTATGAAAGAATAATTACATAACTATATTTAAAGATCTTAAAGATATCTTTATAGAAATAGCTGGAATTCTACGTTATTTTAATCTAAAGAAGATATTGTATATCTTTCTTAATATCTTAAAGAAGTTAGATTTTGAAGTGGCGATTTATTAACTTAATGATGATGATTCTACAGATTCTCTGAAGTTATCGAGAATTCTTCTACGACTAATTATCTTTCTATCTAAATGTTTAATATTAATAGAGCGCAATTACTGATTAATAGATCTTGAATTAATAAAACTGATCTGAAGCGTTAAATATTTATGAATCTATATTGAGCAGATAAGAATTATTTTCTATACTGATTATCGAGCAAATCTCATTATTATAACGATTAAATTATTATGCATTATATTATCTTTAAAGATAAATGCTTAATAGTAAGAATAGATCGTTTTTCTAAGTTAGTATTGAGATAATATAACTATTATTTATAAGGAGGAACGCGATATAATAGTGTTTAATGTCTTATTAAGACTCTTTATTAGACTTCACAGTAATTAAGAATCGCAGAATAAGAATCTTATCTTTATAAAGATTATATTATTTGATTTAAAGAATATAAAGCTTACCCGCCTATATTAGAAAATGAAGAAGAAATTTACTAAGCTATTTAATTAGTTTTAATAGCTGCCTCTATCTTTATTAACAATACAACATTTAGCTAATTATTCTTACGCCTTATTTTATTAAGAAGATAATATGAATCTGATTCGAATTAATAAAGAAGAGCAACTTCGTGTTATTATTCTTAAGAGCTTCTGAATAATTATATTATAAACTGCGTATAATAATTAGCTTTATAATAATTATATAAGATTATGAGAGACTCTTGCAAATATATAATGATTAAAAATAAATAGAAACAGTCTTTAATATATACGCTATTATAGTCATTAATAGTAAATTCTATTTATTTAATTCAGACTAAAACTAATTTATATAGATCTTCTTGTACGAATCGAGCTATTAAACATTTATTAAATTAATTAATCTTCTTTTTCTCCTCAATTTATTCTCTCTCTCTCTCTTTCTCTTCATCTCTCTTTCCTCTCGCTTTATAAGATTTTCTCTATCAATCTAAATTGATTGAACAGCTTTATATAGAGTATCATTCTGATAGCTATTCTACATCCTTTCTTTTCTGAGAGAATTGTCTTTAGATCTATTATACGAAGAGGATTAATGAGTTTCATTCTTTCCGTGATCTATTAAGGATATTTTAGTAGAACGTGTTCTACTATTATATCATTCTGTGCGTACTCGCATTAAGAGCTTTTAATTTCGGATATCTTTCTTTTATATAGAAACTGATTGAAGCCAATCTTATCCGTACGAAGTTATGTGAGAAGTGCGCTCTCGTATTTCTTAAGTTCTTAATATAATATTATCAAATTTTTGTTTAATTCTAAAAGGATTATCTTTAAATACTTCTCTCTTTAATTATTCTTTTATCTCTTTTTTTATTTTTATTTGTAGATTAAGTAGATTTCTTTATATACTTCTCTTAATCTTTAAGATTTTATACGCTTCTTTAATTTCTTTTATAATAGATTTGATAGAAGAGTCTCATCCTCTAATCTTATTATATTCTGATTTGTTAGATTGAATTAAATAAGTCATTCGATTATATAATCTTTTGATATTGCGCGGATTTTTATTATATAATCTCTTCTGTTTATAATTTATCTTGCAATTTTAGTATATATATTATTAATTTCTTAAATAACTTTAAATACTTAAATTCTAGTTATGATCTTAATTATTAAATTCTTTATATAAAAATTCAAAGATTAAATATATATCTTCACTTTTAAAATCTTTATTAAGATTGCTTTATATACTTTTGTGATTATATAAAGATATTTATCTTAAAGAGTTTATAGTTTTCTACTTATTTCTTTTCAGTATTCTTTAATCCCTTCTAATATATATTAAATACTTATTTCGTATATAATAATTGAGCGTATAACTGTTTAATATACTTATTTTTCTACTTTTAAAGAAACACTTTAAATGAATTCTGTGATTATATAAAAAGTATTAATCAGATAAACTAATTTTGCTTTAACTACTCGAAGATGAAATTATTATCTGAGCATGATATTTAATTAAATGTTAAGAATTCGTATATTATTCTTTAAATTAATTTCTTATTTCTTAAGCTTTAATCTCATCTTTATATTAAAATTTCTCTTTATATAATTAAAGTGAATTAGTTCATACTTATTTAAGTAGAATTTCGAGTTGTATTTTCTTGTTCAGTCTATATATTTCTTATAAATTTCAGTGAGTACTTAATAGTTTCTCTTCGTACTTTCACTATATATTAAGATATTAATATCATTCACAAATCTTATTACGCTTATATAAAATCTAATATTATCGCATTTCTCTAATAAATTAATATTGTAGAAGAGATATAAAATTAGAAATATTAATAAGTCTTATAAGATTTCTACTATAATTAATACTTTTAATAACACAAACTCGTTAATCTTTATCTTTATATAGCAGTTAAAGAGAAAATCTGTTATTTATTATATAAGTGATTCTAAGATTTTTCTTTTTCTTAGATTATGAGCTAGTTATATATATGAGATCTTATCGAATATCTTTATTATATTTAGTAAGAGAAAACTTACAACTCTTTTATTTTCTCTCTTTCAGATTATATATATCTTCTTCGTAATTTATTATAATACTATCTTTATTACTCTTAAAGAACGTGCTCTATATTATGAGTTTGAAAGAAGATTATATAATTCAGTAATATATTTTATTTAATTAAATATTATTGCTTCTAAGATCTTTTCTAGCGTGTTTAGTAGTATGATTAATTTATATACTAATAAATTTAAGTAATCTTCTTTGTTTAACTTCTTCAGCATTATTATACGGGCGCTTTTAAAGTAATCTAACTGAATTTCTTATATAAGATAGATCTGAAATAGTCTCTTAATTAGATTCAACTTCTTTTATATAAGAATTTAAATAACTCTATTTGAGATTCTATCTAATTCTGAGATCTTATCTTTTCTTATATAATTGATTACTTTCAGAATTTTTCTTTTCGCGATCTCTTTTTATTATAAAATTCTTTAAGAATATTTATATCTTTCGATATCTATAAGATTTATCTTAAGAGAAGAAGGGAAGTAGATATCGCATAAGAGTTTTACTTTGCTCTCTGCGTCTCTTACTTTATATATTCTTTATTTAAGAATGAGAAAGAATATTTAAGTGATTTGTTCTTATAATTACTATCTTGCTTATTATATAATCTTTCAGATTTTCTATAATTTCTATATTATTTCTTATATTACATTTCTGAAGTCTTTTCTTTTTACTTTTAATAATATCTTCTCTTTTTAATTGCGCTGTTGTACAAAGTTTTGTTATGTAAAGAGTAATGAATTCTTAATAAAGTTTCTGCGTGTTTTTCTTATATTCTTTACCGCCTTTTAATATTCTTTTATTTAGAATCTCTGATTATATAAGAATGATCTTATTTATAATATTAAGTCTTCTATTATTGCATGTGTAAGTCTTATTAATTTATACGTGAAGTGATTGATCTCTTCTCTAATATTTAGTGTACAACTTTCGAGTAACTTTATATAATTATGGAGGCTTTTAATAAAGACTTTATAATCCATCTTTTTTCACGCTTTATATCTTTTTAATAATTCTTTTCTAAATTAATTTAGTTACTCAAATTCCGTGCTAATTAAAAGATAATTTAATAACTATTCTCTTTCTACTTCTATTTAATATTATACGAGTTAATTCTTCAGTATTAATGTTATAAAGATAAGATTTATAATTATCTATTTATATAAATCTTCTCTTTAACAGTCTCTTATTATTATTTCTGA
>JAABUK010005133.1_pt1 | contig 20705 bp, 25 predicted proteins | sample 5559141 | NCBI WGS metagenome assembly JAABUK01 (sample SAMN10711869, study PRJNA513367) | rock metagenome | isolation source: Antarctica rocks | place: Antarctica: Victoria Land, Pudding Butte nord | collected 2016-01-03
TTGAGTACCAAGCGTGTAAGCCTTTTGAGCCAATACGGACGCGACGACATAAGTTCATAAGGAGAGGACGCGATCGATTGTACAACAGTATTTACAACATATGGTCCGAGGGTCGTCCGACCCTCGGTCAGAAGGTTTCCCGTATGAAGTCAATGCACATCGTCAGGTCTATGGATGTTGCTATCGATCCCGTTATCCGACCCGGCGATTGGCAATGGTCATTCAATGCAGCCAATAATAAAGACCAGATATAGCGACTTCTCGAGAGGTGAATTCTCCAGTGGCCTCTTTACAAAAACCTCACCCTCGGCGTGATACGACACCACAGTTTGTACCAACCATAAATTTTTGTTCGTCTATTTGTCACCACCTGTCTCGCTCTCAGCTCGAGTGATAGTCATTCCGTGAGGTTCTGAGGCCAGATTCAGATCCACTTCTTAGATGTGAGAAGCTTCATGTCACCTGGTCATATTCATACATCCACAATCGTATGTGTTTGAAGCGGCCATACTTCCTACCGTGACTGAATCCAATCACGCCCGGTACTGCTTTATGATCCTGGATGATACGGACATTGATCATAAATTTCATGGCATGGCCCCTCTTTCGGCACATGCATATCTGGGGATATATTACTCTGATATCGAAGTGCAAGGTGCGTCCACAAGGCTTGACCTTATTTCACTTCAGGATCTGAATTTACGACCGATCTCAAATCAGTCTAGATACGAGGAATTTTGAACTCGCTTGCCAATTCTCGAGACTCGGATGGTGAAAAATTGATGCCACTACTCTACCTAGCCTTTTAACTACAGCCTATTGTCGATCAGAGCTCATTTGGCTGGCTCTCAACGGACCGTACTTGCAAATCTCGTGGCCCAGTTGCAAATGAATGAAAGCATGTACACCTTGATCCTTTCGCACAACGCAAATATCACCAGTGGGGAGGTGAATCAGATTGTGGTTCCCGTCATGAGTCTCAAAACCTTACCGGATGCGACGTTGTCTCCACTCAGTGCGCCCAAGGCCCTAGTGTCATTTGTACTACATAGTATTCGGACGCGGTTTGACAATCCTTTTCCGGCAATGGGCCTTTGAAGCGGACTCACTCATCTGACTGACAGACGCCGATCAAAAAGCGGATACGCTTCAACCCGGCGACAACAAAGTTCGGGACATGCTACGATTAGACATGACCTTGTCAAGTGTACGAAGGTCCAGTAAGGCTAGCCTAGCACCACATACATTCAAGCATTACACAGACATTGCTGCGTGAGAAAGCAACTTAATGTGAGACCGTTGCTAACTCATCTCAAAATTCATCATGAAAAGCTAATTTTAGCCGACGATCGCTGGGTAGGGAATTGTTTCCTAGCTCTAGCTAACATTGAAAGTGTTCATGCATAGCAGCTGCCGCCGAGATAGATTCATTCCGAAGTCATAGATCTTTCCTGTAGTAAGGCGCTACAATTTTTATTGATACAACTTGACGTATCTGTTAAGTTCTGAGCTCCCGTCAACATCGATGTGCCTTCAGGGTACCCAGGAGGATAATGGTCCCACCAATTCACCAGAACGTCGGGTTTGCGCTCCTGATGGTCGAGAGCGGTTTCGATACGATCTGAACGGGCCATCAATGTCTTCCGTGCCGGACTGCCTCGTGGAAAAGCTTCTGCGGCCCCTAGACAGAAGTCATCCAACTCGTAACCCACTGCTGGGTCATGATTACCGGGGTTGTAGTGGTCAAAATCGAGGGGCCGATACCAAATCAGGAGGCTAAAGAACGTGGTCGATGTTGCTGGTATATATTAGTCTAGCTCGTCCCCTTTTTTCAAAGGATGAAATGGCTCACGGAACCCAGCCTCAAAATTAACGTCGACGTTGGGATTTTCGAGATAAGCCTTGGTGTTGATAATCTGCCTCGTTGCAAAACCCCCATTGCTCACCGTCAGCAGACATTCATCGGTTACCCATGCCGCCATTTCACGGATGTGACCAGGGATCAATTGCACAGTGTTCAGACTTGTGGCATTCCGACCTGAGGCGGTGATCTTCATTGCACATGTCTTGTGCGTCACCATCAGTGGCAGACTTTGCGGATTATTGTATGGCCATCGCGCATTATTGCCAAACTGGATGGGTGTGGCACCAACAGGTAGCTTGGTGAAGGCCGTGAGGCAGTCTAAAGGATTGATGCTATGATGCGAGAAAACGGCGGAGCAGGATGTCACCTCGGAGGAGACCCAGGCCGGGGGCACTGAGAGTGCTTTTGGGGCTGTCGATGGGGCAGGGCTAGCTGGGGATGCTGAGACTAAGGTCGAGAAGAGGAACGAGGCGGAAAGGATGAAGACAGAGGCCATGGCGTTGATGGTCTCCAGAAAATCGGGGCGCTGAGATCGAAAAACCCGATAAATACACCAGTATGGCAGATCAAGAGTACTCCCGAGTACTGATCTGAATTTCCCTCCCTGTCTGTCCGGCTGCTGTCGCTACTGCTCATACCAGCGATGCGCTCTCCTGGTGTTAAGCTGATGAAGCCATAGGATAACGTGGGCTGATTTTCCATGCCTCAGCGTAGCTTTAAGATGTTATCCCCACGGCTGACTCCTGCACTCGAATGGTCAACACCACGTTTCTGCCTCACAGAGTGCAAGTAGAGTTCTACGAAACGCTCAAATGAACATCATCGTGGCCACTACTAAAGTCTTGGCATGATTCTTCATGTTTCGCTTTCTCTGTCACGCTTTCCCGGGTCATCCGTACGATTGACCGAATGGACTCGAGGTTCCCCGAGAAGAATCATTCTCTGAACATATTAGGGGCGGTTTGGGTCCGTTTGGGTCTCTCTTCGCAAGGCGACGATGTCGATGGCGAATACCTGCGCATCATGAACCGGCATTCTGGCAAGAGCTTCAGATTCAAAGCAAGTACCTATCAGGTAAGCCTAACAACGAATTTTGAAGATTTGGAGCCGCGGACTCTCTCCGAGGCCGGCTCGAACGGCGGACAAGGAACGCTTGGTAGGATCGATGGCCATTGCGTGCACTAAGGTGCAGTGCTGCTGGAGGTCTCGTTGGGCCAAATATGTTGCTAGCAATGCTTATACTCATCATACTTCGGCGGCGATATCAAGTATATTGAACTACCACTCATATATCTGCACATATTATGCATGCGAATTTATGCAAAGCTTGGCAGGTACCGAATCTTAGCTTATCTCTTGGCTCTGGATGATCGCCCAACGCTAGCCAATCCCATTCTGGGCTTCAAATTTCCGCGACCATTCCAGGACCGCCCAACCAATCAGCCGTAACCCCTTTCTATGGCGGCGCTTTCGAGGGGAGCCGACTTCATGTCGTACCAACCATCCTCCATCGACCTTCCTTTTGTCTTTCTGCCGTACTACTGTCACTCCTTCACAGCGCCGTGCACGCACATCTGCACAGTCCCCTCCTTGGAACCCACAGCCATACGGCACCATTCACTCGTTTACTAGCTGGCTAGCAATCATGTCACTCCTGCTCTGCATTTCCCTGCTCTCGGCTGTCGTCGCTCCAGCTGCTGCGCAGACTTGGACCAATTGCAATCCCCTCAACCAGACTGACTGTCCTACCGATACGGCGCTGGGTATCAGTAACGCAACCTTTGATTTCACGAAATCTTCCGCTCAATCGAACCTGTGGAATATTACAGCGGGGAACATCGTGTACGGGCCAGACGGGGCGGAGTTCACTATCGCACAAAAGGGCGATGCGCCAACCATACAGTCCAAGTTCTACATTTTCTTTGGGGAAGTCGAGGTCTGGCTGAAGGCCGCCCCTGGTCATGGCGTCGTGAGCAGTAGGGCTCCTCCCGTCGATCAAAGATAGTGGGAGAATGAATATTGACTATAGAACAGCCGTTGTCCTCGAGTCCGACGATCTTGACGAGATCGACCTCGAATTCGTTGGCAGCAACACCACTCACGCAGAAAACAACTACTACAGCAAAGGTAATACAACAGATGCCTACGAGCGCGCAAAATGGTATCCTATGGCCGCTGCACCTCAAGACGGCTTTCACAATTACACCACTCGCTGGACAAAAGAGTCGCTAGACTGGTACATCGATGGCAACATCGTGAGAACGCTAGCATACGCCGACGCAGATGGAGGCAAGAGCTACCCACAAACCCCAATGAACGTTCGAATTGGTGTTTGGGCGGCAGGAGATCCGAAGAATAGCAATTACACTGTGGCTTGGGCGGGAGGAGAGATCAATTACGACAAAGGGCCCTATACGATGTATGTGCAAAGTATCAGGGCCACAGATTATTCGACTGGATCAACATATACATACGGTGACACGACTGGCGATTGGCAAAGTATCAAGATCGCTAGGTAAGTCCTTACAGGCCCCCCGCTGTCGTTATCACTGACTAACAATGACCAGCGGCAATTCTACGATAGCAAAGATACTCTCGGAGCCCCCTCCAAAATCCATGCAACAGCGCTGGGAAGAACTCTCGAATGAAGCCAAAATCGGAATCTATGTCTCTATAGGTGCCTTCATCGCCATCACTTTGGGTCTCTGGTCACTCTGCTGCATCAAGGGCCGAAGGGCTGGAAAGAGAGAGGGAGCGCTTGCAGATGCCGAGTTCGAGAAAGACACGGCCGAGTTGATGGCTTACAGGGCGCAGATGGGAGGAAGATGAACGATCATTGACAGGAGCGTGGAGCAAGTACGGGGAGACTCTAGCGACGTGGCGATTGGCTTAGGGGAGAGCCAGAGGACGAGTACGTGTTGCTATGTTAGCGGAGTACGAGGAGCTTATATTTGCATTGCAGCTAGATAGCAGAGCTGAGATGGTGGATTCATGATACCAATGTTTTATTCTCCCTTGGCCGTATTGGTGTCCTTCAAGTAGTACTTCACCTATTTTACAGCCCGTACCATCTCAGTGTACATTTAGGGGTTTCAGTACCACCTATGCGCCTCGAGCCTATCACCGCAAGGCACAGCCCGTAGATCTATGTTGTACGGGTAGGACCGTACACCTGGCGTGCCTGGGTGCCTGGTTAACATCAACAACAATCGAAAGTCTTTGACTATAAACTGAGCATCCGTATACGGCTATCCTTCTCTAATGCTTGCCGGTCTCGAAATCATCCCCGGTGGTGAAAACTATTCAAAGCGCCACAGAGAGTGCATGAGGTTCGTTAGTGCAGAAAAGAGTCCCAAGTCAAGCCTGTTATTTGACCCAGAGCTAGGAGCACATCTATAGCTATCTCATCTTACTATAGGTGTCGGTCTGCAGGTGCAGAAGCTCTGATATTTTACGGACTTTACCAGCGATCGGGGGTTTGCAAAGCAGATACTAAGGGCACTCCGCTAGCCTCATGCAATTAATACATCATGGAAGTATGAAGGCCGTCACGATCGTGGGCTTTGACCCTTTCGTATCCAGCTATACTACTCGGCCTCAAGATTACCTGACCAATGGGAACTCACATCCTGAGCCTACCGCCAGAAATCCGTGCCGAGATCTACCGCCATTTACTTCCATACAGTACATGCTCTGAGACCAACGGCATAAGGGAAGTTGTTTGGCACTCCGGAGATGCAGCTATCATGAGGACCTGCAGGTTGATATATGAAGAGACCTATCATTTCTTATACGGCTTATGCGAGTTCGAGTTTACTTGGATCTTGGATTGACTCGAAAACATTGCCGTCACAAATATCGAAGCTTCTTCATGCTGATATGCCAGAGACATGATCATCATTTGATGGCTATGAAACAAACCTTCCGTTCTCTCGTTTCCTTTCATGAAGATTATACTCACTAGGTCAATATACCCACGACATCACAGGCACTCCTCCATTCGACCTCGGTACTTCCAAGCATTTTGGGGAGGAGGATCGCATATTCTTCGAGTTTCCGGAACCGCAAGCACTATCAACAGAATGAGGCTTGGATATAGCACGGCCATGACCGCCGTCACTTATAGGTCGTTGGAATTATCACGACCAAGATTCCTCCTCCCTACACTAGACTTTCTGCGGCATATCAGTGACGGCCTTTAGCTTTGCCTTCGGCCAGAAGGAGACATACCATCGTATTTTGGGAGCTGCTCAGATTCCAAGAGTTGCTCAGAACCTTCGTCAACATCGCCATCCGTACTCGCCTCGCCTCCTTTCCCGATCAATGTCTGCTCGGCTGACTCTTCGTGTCCACCCAAGCGATCTTGTAGGGGGACACCCTCACTGTCGCTCGCCGCTTGGGGAGCTTTCTTGCTCTTGGATCGCAAATTCAGCAAGTGCGTGACAGCTTTCACGGCGGCCTTGACCAAAAGGACGATGAAAGTCAGAACCGCAGTAACACTCAGTATCACACCAATAGCGCCGGCCAAGAAGTACAGGATGCCTTTGGTGTAGTAAAGAATGATAGATGGAAGGTCTCTCAAATCATCCATATCCACTCCATTTTTGGCGGCGAGGACGGTGGCGTTCGGGGCCATTGCAGAGAAAGCCTCCTACTTTGGACTCCGGAAGCTAGATTCTTCATCAATCGTGGTCGGTGAAGAGGACAAGATAAGAATGACGGAGATTGAAAAGTGACAAGGATACATGCACTCAGCCCCGCCTTTTGCACGCTTTTCATGCAGCAATCCTACCAGCTGGACTAGCTTGGCCTATGAAACCTCAGCAAGCAATCATGCAATATCGCCGAGCTCCTCGCAAGCCACTGCTAAACAATTCCGTAGGCTGAAGCGAGCTTGCTGAGGAACAAGCCAATTATCAAATAACTATAATCACGTTACCAGCAATACCCGTTCCTTATCCAATTCTCATAACCCCAGCCCCAACACTAACCCCGAAGTCAAGTGACGCTTCGACTGTCAACACTAGCTCTCTGGCTTACTCCGGCAATATTCCCGAGCCAGATGATGAACGCTTCAAAGTTTCTTATCACTACGTTGTTGATATTCTTCAAAGCCGGGAAGGGTTCAACGCTGTATTGGCTGGCTTGGCAGATATGACTCAATACAACAACGACAGTCCAGGTTGTTGGCCCACAGCGGTCAGCTCCTCTGGCAACGTCGTGATCCATTTCAGTCCCCGACCACGGCAGACGCTATTAGGATGGCACATCTCTCGGACATTCTACTTGCTGGTGTATCGTTTGTTCCTTGTGTAGCGTATACTGAAGGAGATGTGTTTCATTTGTTGTATCATGGTAAACCGTTTGCAGACGGATTCATCAAAAGCATGCGATCGGTATCAATGACGACATCCCTGTTCTAGAGGCACAAATACCCATTGGGGCGGATTGCCAGGATCATAAGGCTGTTTGCTGTTTGAATCTAGGAAGATTAATTGCAACAAGCAAAATATGTCACAAAAGTGCATAAGCACTAAAACATGATCGTTACGGCCGAGTGTCAGTACGCAGTACCGCTGACAGAGAACATCCGGCTAGCATCATCCGCGAAGGGGGTCACTAGGCATTACAGTCTCTTACAGATTCAGAGCCGACTGCGTGTACATGTTGTGGGGATCATGTTTAGCGTGTTTGCTCTAATTACGACCATGCACCATTCCCGATGCTACCTGTTTCTTTGTTCAAGAAGTGGCTACAAGTCTCCGAATAGCCCACATTTTAACAAAGTCGTTCACTATTGCCTCGTTGTTTCTTGATCTTTGTTGCCTATAAATATAAATACCAAATTATATTCCTTTCGCTGTAAATGAAAGAACAACAGACACTCTTTAATCCTTTCTTGGTCGCCAGCTTCGAGCTCACTCCCTAGCGGTCATTTCATTGTAATCATAAAGGAACCGCAGACTTCTCCCGCAAAAGGCAACGACGGCTTTGTGAAAGTCTCCCCAGCGCAAAGAGCTCGAGGCCACGTAGCGGAGGACAATGGAGCTAATAGATTGAGGGCTACGATAATGGATCTTCGCGTAGACCTTTAAGGGCAGGTTGGGTTTGAGGGGAACCGTTTTTCGTAAGTAAAAAAAACCGTCTTTTCTATCATTCATCCAAAGTCAGCAAATTACCTCCAAAGACGAGATCTACCGCACTCGAGAACATCACATTTGATAAGGTTTGATATCGCTAACGTATAGCAATGATTCCAGTCAGTCCCTTACGGCCCTACAGCGAGTCCCTTCAGCCAACCGACATTCCTTGGGCACATATTCGGCAGCATGAACCTGAGACACGCGTTTGGGACAACCTTCGTCGTGAGAGGTTCGGCGTCCGGCAGCAGAGGATGGTAATTAGCGGCATAAGAATCCCGATGGCACCCTGTCCAAACATTGATGGTATGACTAGCGCACCCATCTCGGAGGAGCCGGAGAAGGTCGAGCCAAGATACATCCCACAAGGTCCTGAATGGGATATCCCGTTTATCCTTAGACACCGTTTCTTCAATTGGGTGTACCCTATCCTGGAGGCTGAATTCGCCGATCGTGCAGTGGAAAAGGAAATGTCCTATGGCGTCATGGATACCACAAGTTGGAAGAAAGAATTCCTTGAGCAAAGGAAACTTCTGGACGGTGAGTTTACGCTTAAACGTGGCTGGACCAAGAACCAAGTTTATGTGATGGCTGATCACATCAGGCATGCTGCTGAACATCGACGCAACATGGCTGTGATTGATATACGGTGCGGGTTGACACTTCCAGAGGTATTCGGAAACGAGCAAGTATACGCACATATCATGTCGGTATTTGAACTTGTCTGTGTCGCCGGCAGAACCAATGCGCGGGATGACCCTCAAGTTTACCAGGCTCTTGACAAGATCCTTGGGACCTCTAGAAGTTGCGGGACTATGACGCAGCTATATACTAGCATCCAGTACATCATCGAAGGAGCCATATTCCGGTACACCAAGCGAAACCATCCTGAGATCTTGGCCAATAAAGGTTGGACCATCCCAGAGCACGGTGAGATGCCTCTGTGGAAAGAGGCATACCTTAAGCTCACAGCAAAGCAAGATGTTTTCCTAGATCCGTACGGATATCTATTGAATGACTGTCTGTTCTATGCGGGTAGACTGCGCGTTTCTGCCGCTCATCGCAAGTTCCTTGGCCTGGAGCATACCTTGAGACAGATGCATCAGGCATTCAAATGCCTCATGGTTCTTGGGGACTTCGAAGCGGCCGTCGAGGTAGAGATCCTCGCCGAGCAGTATCTCACCCGCAACACTAGGGATGGTGTACTCAAACGTCTTGCGGATGAATACCTCGATGAGGAATTGCCGCCTATGGAAGACGTTCTGCGCAGGAGACGTGCAGAGAGGAGACGCGATGCTATCACTCGAGTCTTGAAGAACCCTCTCATGGTCGACGAGCACCAACAACCGGCACCAGAATCTGACTGGGCAAATCCAATGCTCGACGATTCTCCTTCTCCAACCACTGAGTCACCTAGCTCGTCTTCAATGGCCTGGGGATTCGATCCCCAGGAACTTCCACCAACACGACCATTGCCCCCTCTACCGAATCGTATAAAAGTCTCAAATCCAGACCTCACAGATTCCCTCCGCGAGACCGCCAGCCCGTCCATGCACCCCAAACTCAGGACTGTACCGGAGCCTTATTCAGTAAGTCATTGGAATCCACGTTTTGATCTCCCAGACACGGAAGATATATGTGAGATGCCCAACCTACCCAAGATGACTGCTGAAGAGTACAAAATTATGACGGCATTGGCTGATGCTTTCGAAGCTGAGATGCTGGAAATGGACAGGACTGAGGTATTAGGTGTCCCTTCTACCGGCTACCGAAAAGGAAAAGCGTCTTGCCCATCTGTGGTTAATCCGGCAGAGACTGGCCGAGAACAAACATCTGCAGGAGACTCTGAAAGCGAAAATGACGGAGATGAAGTGGCTCGATATTATGAAAGGGTGGGCGAGAAAGTCCCTAGGTATGTTCATATCTCGGTGAGGCGGGAGATCAGAGTATACTACATGAAGCAAACGGAAACCCCTGCTGGGCAGGAGGATGAGCAGGAAAAGCCTGCAGTTTCGTCGTCGGAGGAAGCAGAACCTGCAGTTTTGGAGGATGAAGAGGAAGAGCCTGTACTTTCAGAGGAAGAAGAAGAGCCTGGACTTTCGGACGATGAGCAGGAAGAGTTTACAACTTCGGAAGAGGAAGAGGAGGCGCCTGCATTTTCGGAAGATGAAGAAGCAGTCTGGGGGTATGAACAGGAAGTGGCTGCATCTTGGGGGTATGAACAGGAAGAGCCTACATCCTGGGAGCATGAGCAAGAAAAGCCGCCATCTTGGGATGAGGAACGGTTGCTATACACCCCTGACAGCAACACTGACATCAAGTGGTAGTCAAGTGGTGCTTAAAAGCGCGCGAGGAAGGCATGAATGTATTGGGTCATATTTAGAAAAGGAATGGCGATCTTGTCGGGTACAAGATGTCTTTTGATTGAAGTCATATATAAGTCCAAAATATTTAGTCATGGCTCGCCAGACAGCGGAGGCTCGCTTGAATTTGATATTTGAACAATTAATAAAGTGAAAGACTACGATTACAACCTCCCCACTCATTCACATAATTCCTCCCCATGACAAATAAAAAAGTCAACTAGGAAGAGAGTCGTAATCACAACTAATTTCCGTCCTTCCTAGCTACTCTCGTAGTCATTTATTATTTTGCGTACGGAGGAAGGCTCATCGGGCTGAAGGCTGTGCCCAACTAGACAACATCCTTGCAGCATCCTTCGCATCCGAAATCGCTCACATCCTCTCACCATCACCGCGTCGGCTTCCTTCGCGCTGATGCCTAACACCACCCCCCTCCACTCCTCCCCCTGCACTCCTCCCCATCCACTCCTCCCCATCCCACCCTCCTCCCCACCACCTCCATCCTCATCAAAACAAAACAATGCACTACATCCTCACCTCCCTCCTTCGAGCACTATCATTCCATACCTCCTCCCAGCCCCTCTCTCCCCCTCATCACCACTCTACCTCCATCAAACCCCACGGTAGCATCCCCGGAGGTTCACCACTGAAATACTGTAATGAATCACGCGCTACGGATCTTTTTCAGATTGGGTTTGTGGAGGTTTATCCGAGGCCTTTGCATATGTAAATCCTCCAATAGCGCTCCTCCAGACTCCACAAAACTAACAACACCGTTGCTGAAGCGACGACGTCTTCGAGGTCCACCTGTACGGTAAGACGCTCGAATCGCAACCCATCCAAAACCTGGTCCGAAAACTCACGCATGCAACCTCAGGCACCTTTCTCCAAAACATTACACAGAATGCTACGTTGAACTATATGGGGCGGTATGGTAATAGTACTGAGTCTGAAGGCGGAAAGATGGATTGGTGTGGGGGTTTTATTGATGGTATTGATCAGCCTGTAGGCCATCGTGAGGAGGAGTGTCCGCCGGTGAAGGGGTGGGGGCTTGTGATGATGTCGTGTTGGGTTATGCCTATGTTTATTGTTCCGGTGAGTCTGCTGTGTTTATCAAATGAATATGTGTGAGAATCGCGACGGCTCAATTGGATGGATAGGGACCTTATTATTTCAAGTTCGACGCTGTGACGAGGGAGGGGGAGAGAATTTATTGCCTTGAAGCGAATATTTATCTTGATTATGAGGACGAGGAGGAGCGGCAACGTGGAAGTTTGAGGGATAGGACCTAGGCACATGGGATTTCGGAAAAGCCACCTCACTAAAGTAGAGAGCTGGCATGGAGCTAGCTAGAGCTCTTCGATCTCCCTTAGGCAGGTGGTCTTGGTGCGTGCGTTGTAACGTCAGGCGGCTCAAAAATCCCGGAGTCGGAGGCGAAATGTAAGCATTTGACAGGACACGAGAGAGAGCAAGACATGAAAGTACAGCATACGGAATACGACCACCCGAGCTTCAGAGCTCCAGCGGCCGTTTTCCGGAGCAACGTCAACGGGGACGGGAGTGCAGGGTCTCAATACCAGTGTCGTAGGCTATGGTCCGTTCATTGGGAGGGGTGCTGATGAGAACGAGTGGGTACGATCTGCTGAGAAGTAGGAGTATCCCATTTGCCGAGTCGCTACCGGATGTATTGTGCAACCCCTTCTGCATCAACGTGGGTAGATCATATTCGATGTGACAAGGTCATCTCGGTTGGATTGATTGAGCTTGCCACTTTAGGGTGTGAAGACTACCTCACTCAAAGCTCTCGCACCCAGAAAGTTGGTCATTACTGGCAGGGATTCTGGTCAAGATATACTCATTAGATCATTTCATAATAACCCAATGTCGCGTGCTAACCTTAGTCGGTTCTCCTTTGGTTGATGACTGTGCCTCTAAACCTGAGAATCTTCAGATTTCGGTAGTCAGCTCCGCGTATTTGTAGTAGGGATGCTTTGTCTTTTCTGCTGTTCGTAATTCTGGAAGATCCCGAGAATTGAGCGACCTCATGGCTACCATGACATGATATCCAGGCATGGACGGAGGTAATTTCGAGGACATCGGAACAACTTACCACTCAAGCTAGAAAGCATGACTGCAGACCTCATGCCATAATAACCCGCCACAGTCGTATACGTTGGTGTCCTTGGAATGGTCTTGAGATAGCTGGTAGCGATTTCACGTTATTTTGGGCGCAAAGTCGGCTTCTAAGCGAACAGAACGCTTTCATCTAGCTCGTTGACCTCCTTCTCTCCAACACCTGTCCTCAACCCTAGCTCGCCCTTCTTATTCCTGCTCTCCAGTCCTTGCTCACTCCGCCTGTTATACCTTCCCGCTTTGCTTAACCTCAGCTCAGAGCGTATCTGGTTCGGACTGACAAATTCCTTGTTCTCGTAGATGACTGGACCACCGAAGCTCGACTCGAGTATGACGATGGGTGTAAGCACAAAGCGCGGACCTATCTCCACCAGACTGATGTTGGTATCGCCAGGCTTCTTGCTGAGCTTTGCTGAAGTGCTAGTGCCGTTCGTGAGCTCGCCCGTAGATTTGTCGCTCTTGGAAATCGCAGTCTCGCTAATTTGAAAACACCGTATCCATATTTTCCCATCTGCAATCGTGAAGCCCATGACATGGTCAACAAACGGCTTGGTCTTTCGTGCGCCTTGGGGCACGCCAAATATATGTGTGAGGAGTTCTTTGATGACGAGTAGGTATGGCGCGGAGTCGAATCTCGAGTCGAATGAAAGTATAGGTCGGGATCCCTTGAGGCAATTGCCTGGGAAATGGAGTTCGGCCATTGTATGTACTGTACGAGGCGAGTAGGTCAGTTGAATTTCTTAGGATGTGTAAGTTCCTTACGATTCTGTAGATGCATCTTAACAGTCGGCCCATTCGGCGCTTTGCTCATCCAGATGTAGAGATCTTTGCCCTTCCTCGCCTCGAAGAACAAAACATTGTTGCAATTATACAGCTCGGCGAGCTCGTTGAGCTGGTAGAGCTTTGTCTTCGTGTCCAGCTTCGCATCTTTGCGACTATGAGGCAGTAGAGAGTAGATGTCGTTGAGAAGGTGCCGGTGTCGGTAAGTGACCCCACGAGATGTCAGGATCAATACCCGTTGCTTGGTCCGTCTCCCTTCGCTGGACGGGACCTTGTTCGTAGACGTGCGTGACAATGATTTATATACTGCAGCCATAGCGTTCGAAGAGTGGGCTGAATCCAGTTTGAATTGTTCTATGTTGTATGACATCCAAAATTCGGCAATGGCGCTAAGGAATGCCAAGACTTCAAACCGAGGTTTAAGCGGCGGCTTGGTTCTGCGCTAGCAGCGGGTGCTATCTAAGTAATAGGTATTGGGTAATACTACCATTACAGCCCTTTTGCCTACAAATACATCCCCCTTTTGCCTACGATTATATTCCCCCTGATTAGGGTTAGCACGGTGCAGGCGGGGAACGCGGTAAGGGAACAGCGTTAGGGCTGAGCCCGGGGGCCTACTTCCGGGTAATAGTATTGGGGCTGCATCCGGGGTACTTCCCGGGCACAACGTTGGGGTTCAGCCTTAGTAGCTGCTTCTGGGGAATAGCATTAGGGTTGCGCCCAGCTGCTTCCGGGGACTAGTGTTGGGGTTGCGCCCGGGGGGCTGCTTCCGGGAACTAGCGTTGGGGTTGCGCCCGGCTGCTTCCGGGGACCAGCGTTGGGGTTGCGCCGGGCTGCTTCCGGGGATTAACGTTCAGGTTAGGCCCGGATGACTACCCCGTTGACAGGTTGCCCGGCCTGCACCGCGCTAAACCCGATTAGGGGGGATGTAATTGTAGGCAAAAGGGGATGTATTTGTAGGCAAAAGGGTTGTAACGGTAGTATTACCCTAGGTATTTTACTTTATGCAGCCTTAAATAGTCGTGGTCCGCAACGTACGTACTATAGTACAATCTGTTGCCTGCGCTGGGCCTTTGTCGCCCGATGTCCCACTCTGGTCTATCATATTCCTGTAATTGGTTCCTCTCGCCAATCATTCTCAACAAAAGATAGTTGATCACGAGCGAATGGACGGATTGAAGGTGGTAACTACGAGGCCCTGATGTTTGCAGGTCAGGGCATTGTCCATCTATAGGACTAAAGAGAGACTGCCACAGTCGATTTCATGGCGATTTCTGCAACGACAATGGAGTCACTGCCATGATCGAATGCACAGTGTCTCTAAACCAGCATATCGATGTTGCTCTTGTGAGCAAGATAATTACACCCTTTGGCATGAAGCGGTTGCTCAGTATGAATTGAGTAGATGTTCTCCAAGATCTGCGAAGGTTCTCCGACCGTTGGCAATTTGTACCTTCTGGGCAATAAAAGTGGAGTCAATATGAATGTTTCCAGCTTTTCTCCTTCAGCCAAAAGCCTAAGTAGATATTGGACTCCCCGCGTCTTCTTCTTCTTGTTCTTCTCCTTTTCCCTCCTGCCACTTCTGACATCGTCCCCTTCATTATTCATCCATGCACATTGAAAAACATTGAGCTATCATCACAAGTCCCTGCAAATCTCTGCGCAATGGCGAACATTACTCGATCACCGTCCATCTCGATTCTAACGCTGAGCATCTTTCTGGCCATTCTGGTGGCAGCGACATCTGCACTTCCGGCAAATCTACGATTGTCAAACTCCACGAGCCTCACTTCCACCTCTTCAAATAATCACTGGCCATACAATTCGGTACTGAGCCCAACAGACAACGCCACTCTCGCTCAGTCTTTTCTGAATGCAGAACCGGCCTCGCCATCACGCTTGTCGATCATCACAAGCAATTTAACCCTCAGCACGACTCTCTCTGCGTTGTCTCCGCCAACCACTATTTTGAATAAATATATAATCGACTTGGCCTCATCTACGGCGCAAGGCGGTAACATAAGAACATCGTCAGCTTTCACCCTGAGTTCTCCCTCCTCTCCGTCCCAGTTGTTGTCAGAGGTCAAAGTAAGGACGAATGGCACAACCTTCCAGCCTTCCTCAACCCTGAATGTAGACGCATCTCGTTCATCTTCGGCCTTGGTGTCCACATTAGCACCAAACATGACTGGGTCTTGCTTATGTGTTGGGTGCACATCATCCAGCTGGATTACGGGCCGACGAGATTCCACTACTCACTCACTAAACACGACTATAGACCCGTTTCGTTCATCTTGGGCCTTTCTATCAAGACTGCCGCCAAGGGAGACTGGTTCTTGCGCATGTGACGGGTGTACAACATCCAGTTGGGTCACGAGTAGGAATTCGACTGCGGGTGCTGCACTTTCAGCTTCAGCGCCTCCCATTACTTCCACAAGAAATTCGATAATATCGACTGCAAACCCGTTCCAGTCATCTTGGGCCTTTCCGTCCGCATTAGCGCCAACTATAAAAGGCTCTTGCTCGTTCGAGGGATGCAGCTCCAGCAACCAGCCCACTCCGAATAGTCAGCACATCATCGAGCCAACAAATTGGGGCAACATGCCACCGGCTCCAATTCCAACAATTAGCCATACAGTTTGGTCATCATCTTCGGACAACGCGCCGCCAATTCCGACTTCAACTAGATACCGTACCATCCTATCGTGGAACAACGTACCACTGCCAACCCTACCGCCACCTCCGAGGCCTATAGTCACCAAATGGATCACCCTTCCAATATCTACAGTCACCTCAGTGTACACGGTCACCACAGTCACCCGGACGACAGGAGACCCTGGGATCAATACCATGTACACAACACCAGTCACTCACTTGCCATCGACAACAGCGTCGGTGCCACCAGTAGTGGTGGTGACGACAATAACATCGGTAATACCCGCTCCGCCTCCCCGAAAACCTCAGTGTTCAAAGCACCCGCGATTTAACTGCTGCATCTATGAGGCAGGTCACAAAGACGGGATCCGTGAATGTTTTGGGCCCGGGCCGCGGCCAGGGCATCCACAGTGTCATTGGGCGACTGTTGGGTGTTGCGCCGATTATCAGAAAGGCTGGTTCATCCACGGTAGCTGCCGTGATTGCCGCCAGATTTGCTGAAAACGTTGGTACGAATATATGGAACGAGGCAGCGAGGTCAGATCAAAGTAAGGGTTTTCCATAGTTGCGTGTGGCTTTGAGTGCTTGAGTTCACACCCACTTTTCTTTGCAATGAGATTGCTCGCTGCCACCTGGGAATCTTGATGCTAACCGCATTCATTCCGTATACAAACATCCACAAGCTAATCTTGAGGACGAGCCAACTGCCAGCAGCGACGGCAAGCCATCCCCTTATTAGCAGCTCAGTACAGGTACCATCCTCACCAAAGCCTGGCCGCGGTCCCACAGAACATCAGTAGAAACACGCACACGACACTCCCGACTTGTTCTCGAAGTCTATATGGTTTGGCCAATTTTCGGTCACTGAAGCTCTAAAGATAGACGCTTTGCGAGCAAGCACTCGCTCGATCCCTCGACACGCGAGTCAGACACCGAAGTACGGACTCATGGCGATGACGCCTCGAGAGATATGAGAGGCCAAGATTAACTCTCCGGCAACTTGAGACAACACTTCATCACTTCAGAAGAAGTCGATACTCTACCTTTCCCACCATGACAGCATTATCTTTCCTCACTTCGCGAGAGATTTGATGGATCGCATCTAGCATCGAAGATCCAACTTTCTCGTCGCTTCTCGGCAGCCGAAGCATCGCGCTGTTGGCGCATTATCCGCAAGTAAAGGCCAGTCTCGCCGATCTTGAACATTATAGCACCCAGTAGTAGGTCGCTGCTGTCAGCCTTCCACTTGGTAACTTGGTACGAATCTCAGGTTCCCCAGTTGCTCAGTCAAACCTTAGCCGTATATGTATCACTCACATACGATTCTATTCGTTTCAGCTCTGACCACACTTGTAACCCACACACTCGCCATCCCCACCCTCGCCGACACGATCAGATCCACACCTCCACCACACCCCAATCCAACCACCCCACCGTCAGCCTCAACATCTCCACCCCAAAACACAACCCACACCACCCACACCCCCCTAACCTTCCTCGGCATCGACTGCTACCACCTCGCCCCCGACACCGACACCGTCACCATAGAAACATGCCAACCCCTCTTCGCCAAAATGTTCGCACAGGGCAATCCCTACAAAGAGTACAACTGGTGGAACGGATGGCAGTTCCGTACAGGCCGTCGCGGACCCTGCACTATCACGCTGTCGTCCGCGGTGCGAGAGGATCGCCATCGTATGATTAGGGTTTCCATCGCGGACGTTTATATGTATGCGAGTGAGGTTTTGCGGACTTGTCGGGAGGGTGGGACTGGGGGTGCTAATACTTTTCAGGGGGGGTGGAAGGTGGAGGTTACGAAGTTTCCGGTTGAGAGGGCTGTTTTTGATAATAGTCTGAGGAAAGGATAGGTCCTTCATGGGTTTATAATTGCTGTAACATCACTACTACCAATTTTGGCTTACAGATCATTGAAGCGGATGACTTACTGCTTAGGACATTCCATGAAGCTCCACGGACGAGGGAAGCATAGAAAATGGAGAGAGTACTAGACACTGCAAATCTTGTAGTGCGGAGACAAATAACGCGTAGGAGATAACATCATGTAGCGAGCCTGCTTGCTGGGAAATACGTTTCTAGATTATTAACAACAAGTGATCCATCACTTAAATATCCAACATCGTCCTAGTTTGACATAATTACCAAGATCTGTAGAAGGTGTCACCCTGAACGGGCGCATACCTAGATCGGGCGCACTAATATTTTTTACTATCAATACCTATACTTTTAACTAATTATGTAACCTACGACTATAATAAATACTATTCCTATAGCGTAGAACGTTAGAAACGCGAAATAATAATATTCTACTCGTTATAATATAGAAGTAAATTTTAGTAGTACTAGCGCCCTATAAGGCTACGCCTCTTCTAAGTATATATCTATTTAGGATAATACCTTTTATAGTAATGAAATTAAATAACTCCTAAAAATAAGAAGAGATTATAGAATTCTTATACTACCTTAACTCCTAACTCCTATTTCCTAAATCTACTATCTAGTATATATATCTTAATATCCTATCTCCTACTACTTCCTATAACTTTGAATATTAGAATAAAACGTATTAAAAATCTACTATAATAAACGCTAGCTTTTACTAAATTATTAACGAGATTTCGCTAGGTTAATATTATTTATATAATGATATAAGTATAAATTACTCGCTTAAGGTTAGTATAGTATTACCTTTCATGGATATTACTATAGATATATTGTTATAAGTTATAAATATCTATTACATAATAAGGTATATTACTAATAATACTAATATATAGATATCTTATTATTTAGCCGCTAAGCGACTAGTCTACTACTATTAGCCTATATATAATAAGTATAAGGCCTTCTAAAGTAGCTCTAGTACTTAAAAACCCCTTATATCTAGGTAATATAGTCCTAGGATAAGTAAGTCTAATTATATATATATAAATAATCCTAAGGTAGGATAATAGAAGTAACTAGATATATATAATTTAAAGTTTAAAAGGATAGAGAATATAAGTAAAATTTATACTACTTAAATTCCCTTAATTAATAATTAACCTCTTATATTAACTTCTAGCTAAATTAGCTTAATTAATATAATATTACCTTTTATAAATATTATTATAAATATATTATTATAAGTTATAGATATTTTATTATATAATAAGGTATATTACTAATAATATTAATATATAAATATCTTATTATTTAGGTATTAAGTAATTAGTCTACTATTATTAGCTTATATATAATAAGTATAAGGCCTTCTAAAGTAGCTTTAATACTTAAAAACCCCTTAAGACCTAGCTAAAATAAAGCTATCAAAGAAGATAAAGGATAAGATTATATAAAAGGTAATTTATTAGATATTTAAGTATTTTTATTAATAGCTTTAAAAAGTATTTAATATATAATTAGTATTTATTATAATATATAAAAAATATAAGTCTAACTTCTATTATTTAAGTAGCTAAATCTTATTATTATTAAGGCTAGATTTCCTTACTTATATAATAGCCTCCTAATAAAAGGAGTAGCTTAAATAGTAACTATTATATCTTAATAACTTAATAGTCTCTTAAAGGACCTTACTAATTAATTATCTTATAAATAGGTAGCCTAGGTAAAAGAGAGGATTTAAAAGATATATAAGAAATATCCTAAATAGATGATAAAGTAAGTATAATAGATAGGCCTTATTATTTATTATAATAATAATAAGTATTACCCCTTTTTAAAAGGGGTCTATTTTAGAGGATAAGAGGATAAACTTAATATAGTCTTTATATAAGATTATAATAAGAGGTAATAAAAGATATTATTATTATTATATCTTATATTAATATATATTAATCTTAGATTAATAAGATATAGCTTAATTATTAATACTTATACCTAATTATTACCTAATATACTAACCTAGTTAATTAACGAATATAAAGAGGTAAGAATTAAGGATTAATAACTAATTAATATATAATATATAATATATAAGTTTCTTAATATTTTATAAGTATTATATATTTTAGGCGTTAAACCTTATTATAAGTATTAAGTAATAGTCTTTATAAGATATATAACTTTATATTAATCTTCTAATAAATTATAACTTAATATTAAAGAAGACTAGTAAAACTTTATAATTAGGAATATATATTAATAATTTTATTATATTATATTTAAGAAAGTATATCTATTAAGTAGTTTTTATATAAATAGATCTATTTAATCTTAATAATAAAGATATTATATTAGATTAATAATATAGTAATATCTTATAAGAGAGTTATAATTAATCTATAAATAAATAGCTTAAAAGATTATAATATATAACCTAATTATTATTAAAGATATAAAGTACCTTATTAATAATATTAAATATCTAATATTTAAGGGTAATATAATTAGCTCTTATTTCTTTAAATTAAATATCTTTTCTAATATAATAATTTAAGGTCTTAATATTAAAGACCTGTTTAATATTCAAGGCCTAAGTTAGAAATTCTAATAAGAAGCCTCTTATATTAATAATTCTAGAAGTATTAATCTAAAGGTAATAAGGTATATAAATAATAATAATATAAATTAATTAGATCTTATTCTATATAAATAAGAAGGTCTTTTATTATTATAAATCCTACCTTATATTATTATTAAAATATAAATATAGGAATCTTATTTACTTAAAATATTATAAAGATATCTTAAAAAGGCTATTAAAGTTTCTTATATACTTTCTCTATATATCTTAGTAGCGTCTTAGTA